>Ga0255336_100213_pt1 | contig 117913 bp, 116 predicted proteins | sample MeOH1_35cm_T3_17_FD_189102 | JGI IMG/M metagenome (GOLD analysis project Ga0255336, IMG submission 189102) | Sandy soil microbial communities from University of British Columbia, Vancouver, Canada - MeOH1_35cm_T3_179 | ecosystem: Engineered > Artificial ecosystem > Sand microcosm > Unclassified...
GTGCCCCCCGAGTGGCTGGACGATCAGAATCGGGTCAGAACCGATCCGCACACACTACGCTTGGATGTCCCCGGCGTCACCGGCGTCTACGCCATTGGCACGGTCGCCAGTTACTCCGACGGCAGTATTCTGGATGCCAAGTTCGCTCTGCCGGCCCTCCTGGAGAGCATCAAGCTGGATCTGAAAGGAGAGAGTAAGATGACCCTCCCGTATTTTGATTTGGATGGGGGCCACTGAACTCCTGCTAACCATGTCCATGTAGAACCCGCTCCGCGCAGCAAGTCCATTTACAATAAAATCACGAGCGACATGAAGTGCATACCCATCGGATCTCGACAAGGTGTCGGCGCTGTCTTCGGCTTCAAGGTGCCTAGTATCGTGGTTAGGATTGCTAAGGCCAGGAACTTTTGGATCGGCATGGCCGTCAAGTCCGTCGACGGCACTGGCACCTGAACACCCCCCGGGCTCGCTGCCTGCTGTCCTTTAGCGCATTGATACTCTCCTGGCTCTTGTAATTCTGGAGTTGGCTTGTTGTTCTAGGTTCTAAGCCTACAGACTGGTGCCGTGGGGGGGATTAGATGTCATCACCGTTATTCCGCCAACTTAGGGAGGAACTTGGCATTAAATCGTGAGGCCGCAGTACCTGGCCTTTTGACCTCTGCTATTCTTGACCTGTCATTCTGGAATTGCATCTCGCAGCTAAGGCCCTCAGCTTGCTGTAAGGGTGCTATAAGGGTTGTGTAACTGGAGTAACCAGTGACCCGGTGAACTAGTTAACCAGTGCCAGTGACCAGTGATCAGTACCAGTGACCAGTGATCAGTGCCAGTGACCCGTGAATCAGTTGTTAGTGACTTAATAAACCTAATGAATCGGTACCCAGTAACCAGTGACACAGTGAGCCAGTAATCACTGAACAAGCATCCCAGGCAAGCCAGCTATATCAGCTACCCCGGCTAGGCCAGTGAACTCGTGACCCAGTAACCGGTTCCCAGCTAATCAAGTAGTCGAGCTAATCCAGTAACCGGTGAGCCAGTAACCGCCGTGGAGGTTGTATCCTGAGGGTTATCATATCCAGGGATGGGATGGCCGGATAGAAAGCTGGTGGTGGTGGAGGCATCAAACCCAAAATCAATGAGCAGAGGAATAACAGGCGGTATGCATGGAAAATCAAATCATGGCATGATACCAAGGCAAAGAAGGACTTATACCGTCTAGCCATGTCACTTGGAGTGGACAACCTGACCCAAGGCAAGGAGGGGCTTATACAGTCTAGCCACGTCACTTGGAGTGGACAACCCTGACCCAAGGCAAGGAGGGACTTATACCGTCTAGCCACGTCACTTGGGGTGGACAATCCTGACCCAAGGCAAGGAGGGACTTATACCGTCTGGCCATGTCACTTAGAGTAGACAATCCTGAGTGACAAGGCTTTGGAAATGGAGAGCTCGACACGCATAGGAAAAGAATCAAAAAAGGAGCACACATCAGGGCTGGTGGTTGATCACTGGTCCCTCTGGCCTTTGCTCACCACAAGGATGGTGAACCGGCGGACAGGAGAACTGTCACTCAACCGTTTAATCACATTGCGACTCAGCTTGGTATAATAATTGGCAGCACAGCTACCCCCTATATAGTAATACATAATCCAAGGTTTGTCTACTTCCATTGACATTTGTGTAGAAGTCGACAAGTCGTCCCTTGCCGGTTAGTCATTGACTCGAGTCAGAGCAGGTCAATCTATCTACATGGTTAGCTCCCCAAAGCACACACTTCCACGCGTGGAAACCGTCACGTCCAGTTGATCCTTGGAGCACGTCTCAAAGAATCCCCTAACCTATAGCTCTTTTCTCTAAAATAGTCCTGCAGAGCTCCCATGGACACGGGATTTTGCAAACTAACGGAACGCTCTGCCAAGGGTCCAGAATCGACTGTGGTTGTTGACTCGATCGACTCAGCAGATGCGAGAGAGTCAGAGGAGCCCAAGGATGAAAGTGACGATGAATGGGATCGTGGCTGTGATCTCTGTTTCAGGCGTTGAGAAGATCCGGATTGTGAGCATGGCCCGAAGGGAATGTCAATCTTGAGGGGCGAGAGCGGATCTGTCTGGATGGATACGTCCACATAGCGAGAGGGATTCTTGACTCCGCCCGACCAGGAATTTGGTCTTGGGGTGTTGTCCGCCGGAGACGATGGCAACACTGGCAGTGGGAGCATCGGGAATCCATGTTTCTCCTGCCACGGCCACCTTGGTGCACTGCCGATCGCGATACTCCTGGGTCTTCGCTTCTGGGCTCGGTCGTCGATCCTGCTCGTTCGAAGGGACGGCATTTCCCCAGGTGGAGACATGGTTGAGAGCGTCTGCGCACGACGCAAGGAGGCTTTCTTTGGACTGGGCTCTGCCACCGCCGCAATCGTTTCCACACCGCGTCGTGTGCGGTGACCAGCAAAGGCGTCGCGGGGAGGCGTTTTGGTGTCGGAGATCTTGTCGTTCTTATCGAAAGCGAAGAACTCATCGTTGTGGAATAGAAAGACTTGCAAAGTGTCGAGGTCGCGAGTTGAGCCATTGGCAGGAAAGAGCCAGTCGTGCAGTTCTGGGGGAAGACCGTGGCTCTCTACCGAGCGTTAATTCGGCAGGAAGAATTTGATAGCAGGGACAAGACAGACCTTGCCGATACTCTCCACCTTTATCCTGCCAGCATATGTAATAGCGGTCAAAGGCGCCAAAGGCGTAGACGAGGATCTTCTCGACCGAGTCCGTATTGTTGAGAATGCTGAGTTGGACCGTGGTTGACATGGCTGGACTTGATGTGTGTGGGAATCTGAGCGTCAACACCTTGTGTTTTGAGGCAAAGAATGTGAATCAATAACCACCGACATGACAGCAAAATCAACTCCGCAAATGAGACAGTAAACAAGAATTGCAGAACTACGAGGTCACTCCACAATCCTCACCTGATCTATTGCTGTTTCAGACAAATGCAGAGGAAGTTCGTGAAGCAAGCTTTGTTTCAGAGCAGGGAGATACCCCTGTTTTTCGAGTGGTGGTGCTCGTCTTGTTCAGGAGCGTGTATCCGGCAAAACCAGGTTTGAAACACTATCGCGCGAGCCTGGATTACGGTCTGGCGAGTGGATTGATGTTTGCCGTCGGACGGAAGCGACACAAGCTGGTCCGCAGTACTCGACAACAGGACGTCGCGCTCACGTGATCGCCTTGCGTACCATCAGTGTGACGAATCTATGGGATTGTAGAGTCAATTGCTGATCAAGAATCCAAGACACTTTTGAGAAGATGACAGGCTGCCTGTTCACCGGCAACAGGAGCTGACAGGATTCGCCAACTCATCTTGCTCGCTCATCACCACCGTCTCGTCGAGGTGATTCCGTTTGCCTTCCCTGATCGTCCTGTTGTGCAAAAGGATCCTTCTTCCACCTCTTCTCCCTTCTCCAAAGCTCAACTTCCAACACCCTCGTCCCTGGTTGAATCTTGGAGATCAGACCATTATCATCGCGATCAAAGTACAAAGCCCAAATACCGTCTTCCTCCTCCACGGCCACAAAACCTTCCCATCCTTCCAGCGTCAGTCGCCGGTCTGGCCTGGTACAATTGAATGGTCCGGTGATGTTCGGCTGTGCGTCGAGACGGACGCCATGTTTCACTTCATATGTCTCCCGGTCGACATAGACCCAGTTCAAAATTGGCGGCTCTTCACAGATCGTGGAAACGAGGCCTTCGTATTTTGACTCGGGGTAAGGGAGGTAGTATCCCGCGTATGGGTGTCCGAATGGTTCTCCATCAGTCATTCCCGAATCGATGTAGAGCTAGCAGCTGTGAGCAGGATGGCGGTTGAGTAGTGTAAGTTTGACCCTACTTTACCCTTTCGGAGAACCACAGGTCTGTTGTCAATCTCCCAGCTTCTCTTCGATGACGTGATACATGTGGCAACCAGGTTGCAGCGACGGGCCCGATGTTCCTCTCTCTTTTCACTGCGCTGACCTTGTCGAATAGCTTCCGTCGTTCCTAGAAGAGCTGGACAGGTGATCAGAGCGACCATAACAGAGAGCACCATTTTGGAGCATAAACATAAAGCTTGGAGCGTGTCAACTCACAGTTTTCGCCTTTGTACTGTAACCGTTCCTCTCAGAAGTAAATCGGTAATTCATCACTCGCCGAAAGGCCACAGCCATTTGACGCGACAAGCTTTGGACAAAAATCAGCTGATGGTCATGAGAGCGCTCAAATATTTGCATGCTTCCAACGTCTGAGATGTTGGAAGGGGTCCTGGTGTTTCAAAGGCGTCGGGGCTGGGAGTCTAATGCAGTTCCATAAAGGGGTGTACTTGCCAAGCCGTTCCCCGACATCGTCGGCCCAGCTGGCATATATAGCTGTAGAAATACCGGCCAAAATTGAACCTCAATCAGCCTTCGTCAACAAATCTCCAGGTGAGATTGATCCAAAACATGTCTACCGCGTATGTCCAGGAACAACATTTATGGTCACAAAGCATCTCACCGTTCAACAGTGTCACTAGCGCATTCAACACCGACCCCCACGCATACTCAAGCGAGAGCGAGGATGGCCAGGCTGCCGGTGGGAGGAAGAATCTCAATGCCTTGCAACCAGCGATGCTCCCTCAGCCACCCAGCTCAGACAACCTCTCTCAGCCAGCTGGTAAGTCGGTTGACCCATTCGGAGCACAATAAATGTTCTGTGGCGTTAGACGAGATTGTTAATCATCACAAGGCTCTCTTCTGAAAGGTGCCGTCGACAACGAGGGCAACCTGAAGGATGCTGGCTTGATGGTGGGAATCAAGCTGGATTTGGAGGCGGAGGTCCATTTGACAGCAAGAGTACGGGGTGACGTTGTCATTGGGCTTTACTGAGAGAGCTATGTTCGATCTGGACTCGAGTGAGCAAAAAATGGGTTCAGTCTGTGATTGTGGCAGAATACGTGTTAGAATGCCTTGCCCCCAGCTGGCTGATGACGGGCACGAGGAATGGGTCTGCTTAACGCCGTGACATGAGCACAACCCATCACAATCTGTGCCGGGTGTCATGTCGATAGACTGCTTCATGATCCAAGTTTTGCCAAAAAGAGTGAATCTTGAAGACCATGTTCCGTCCTGTTCCTTCGGCAAAGACGGCTGTCGGCATGGACCTTATAGTCATAGTGCTCGGGCACAATGGAGAACACGACTTCGTCCTGGAAAGCAGGCTAGGATGCCGGGCACTTCCAGTAGTGTAGAAAATATCTTCGAGATGCTCAATTGTTACATTCTTCATCAGACGAGACTAGTCAACATTGCTTTGGAAAATCTTGACCAAGAGGTACGCTCAAGGACTCTTTATCACTGGGTTGGCAAGACTTTGCGGTTCCAATACTACACCTGTCATAACGGCAGCCGCTGTTGGACCACCGGCATTCTACTCACTCTGGGTAGTGTGTCTCGCACTGAAGCCAACCTTGGTGAAGTGAATGAGAAGGATGGGAACACCAGCAGCCACTCCGACAATGGCAGCCATCACTCCTCCTGCACCCCCGACACCCAATGTGGCGAACATATCTGGAAAGTAGAATGGCCCAATCTAACCATGCAGTCAGCAAGAGAGCGATAAAGACAAGGATGTCGAGTGGCTTACGAATCCCCATGTTTGTCTCACGAAATTGACAATCAAGCCCGTATCAGCAGCACGCTTCGGATCAACATCGATAGCGTAAGTGACAAGGACGGTGGTAAGTACCTGGCAGCCAAAGGAGCTGATAGCAGCACCGACATCGGGAGACACGATCCAGTGCCCAGGAGCAGCTTGTTGTGATCGAACACCCCAAAGCACCAAACCGACAATGACAAGGATGATGCCAGGATAAGCAAGCCAAAGTCGATCTTCGATGACTCGGCTGCCACCTCGTTTGGACGTTCTCCATTTCATCCAGAGATCAGATCCGAATCCACCGACGATCTCGCCCAGCATAAGACCGATGAGCATGGCGATGAACTGCAGACCGATCCCCTCGGCATCCAGGTGGAACTTTTCACCGAATACCTGCGGCATGGTGATGATGACAGCAATCGAGGCGTAGGCGAAAACGATGGCATATGCGCACACGGGCACAATGATGCGGACGGTGGCGAAGATCGTGAATGGCCCGACGGCGTCTGACAAACTCAACCGCTTGCGTTGAATAGAATGAAACTTCAAGGACGAAAGCCATGTGAAATGATTGTCGTCGTTCCGGGCAATGTGGTTGCGGCGATACATGGTCTCTGGTCCGAAGAACAAGTAGGCTAAGAAGATGCTGAAGGTGACCAGGGCGAACACACCATACATCCATTGCAAGCCGGCGAACTTGGCCACAAAGCCCATGATGAATGGCCCGGCGGGAGCCCCTAATGTGAAGAAAAGTTTCCAAATGCCGGTCTTGGTCCCTCTTTCGTGTCGAAAGAAGAGCTCGGTGACCACAATGCTCCCTAGTGCACAAGGTGGCGAGATGAAGATGGCCGTCAGGCACCTGGTGGCCATTTGTTGGCCATAAGTTTTGCAGAACGCACCGCCGATATTGTAGGCTGTTGCTCCGAGAACAGAGGCTAAGAGGCATGGGCGACGACCGATACGCTCCATTATCGGCAGCCACAGGAACGGGGTCACCCCGTAGAACGCAATCTGTGCAAGTTCCAGTTAGCATTAATTATTGACGTATATTGCTGTCAACGCTCACCTGCGCGGAGACAAGGTAAGCAACAGCTGCCAACGACTTTCCATAAGCTTCAGCCATCATGGCAAACGCTGGGACGAGGCCTGCGGCAAGGAAACCCGCCATCATGCCATGGAAGGAGAAGATGACCAGATAGACGTTTTTTCTCCATGTGGGCCAGTTCAATGGATCAAGAGGATCCGCGGAGGGTAGAGGATCCAGGTCCGTCGTGCCATGGCGCCGGAGTAGATATTCGGCGTGGTGGCGATCGAGGACAGTATTCTCCTCTTCGTGTCTCGCGCACGGTTCATCCTTTTCACTGTCGACATGGGCAACGTTCAGTTGCTTCTCTTGGTCCATAGTGAGAAACGTTCAATATGCCAAAAACCCCGCGATAGACTTGGCAGATCTTGAAAATGGCCCTGTACTTCTGTCCGGGGAATGACTGCATTTAAGCTCTGGACCAGACTGGTGATGAATGGTGCTTTGAGAGCTCCTGTGCAAAACTCGGAAAGACATCAGAAAAGGGCTAACCTGGCGGGAGGACCGAATGTGATTTCGATCCCGCAGGAACAGCCGCCCTCACACATCCATGCTTGCAGATATGACACTGTAAGTCTCTGTGCTGATTGGCAATTACTGTCTACTTCAGAGAGCTATGATTCGGATCGCTCTGGCTTGAGACAGAGGTGCATAATTGCTGATGTCTGTATTCCGAGTGGAAGTGCGGAAATTCGGAACCGAATGTGGCAATTGCCAAGGTGGTTCATGCAACCTGTTCGTAGGGATGGCGGAGGGTAGTGGCCGAAAGAATAGAAATGTTGTGACATTTTCTGCTTGATGAGCACAAGACCGAAAGAGATTGTCAGATGGCTAGCCGGGAAAGTAGGGAGACAGTAAGCGGTCAATCTGGCTAGTTGCATACAAGATTCCACGCTTGACTTGTCAACATTGAGAATTGTAAGCGATGAGCATATGAACCGGATTGAATATCAAGTCCGTCCCGACACACGACCCCTTGCAGGTCCATCTTCCGAGCTATTGCAGGTTTATTGTCGAGGTGTTTTCCGGTCTCAAGTTGTTGTTGTCATGACATTTGTTCCCGAATTGCCTGACAGTATTGATCTGGAAATGATACTCTTTCAGTGTCGAGGCCGTGGCCAAGCCCAGAGCAGCGTGCTGGTTTGATTTTTAATAGCATTCCTGACTTGTCGCAACTCGGCCATTTTTGGGATCGAATTGTAAGTTTGCATCCCGTAGGCTCGGGTTAGATATCCTGCAGCTGCGGGTGGCTTATTGCAAGCAGGCTTATCGCAAGCAGGGACTTATCGCAAGCAGGCGATTTATTGCAAACAGCTGATTCTGTCGAAATTTTCGGTCAAAGCAAAATCAAACAAGTTGGGCATCCCCCCTAACAGCTCATTCCGGAGCTGAGAAGCGGAAGCTCCATTCATGTCAAAATATTCTCCATCCGGTTCTTGCGGATACCAGGGCAGGGATGTCCCCGGCTGTTCGATCGGTCTGCCATACGTACTCATCGGCGGGCGGCCGTCGTTGTCCTGGGTTTCGTGTGCACGAGAGAGGCCGAGCTTCGACCCGATTGTTTCCAGATTTTTGACCGTCTTCCAGACCCGCATCATTGTCGTCGACTTGAAACTCAGACTTCTGAAGACATCCAAAGCCATGTAGAATTCATCGCGGACTTGATGGCTAAAGTCAGCCGATGCATTGGCCACAGCGAGTAAGACTGCGGCAAAGGCAGAGATGAGGAAATGCTTGAAGAACACTGGTTGGTGATTGACAAAGTTCGTCGTCCGATTTAGAGTCGAGAGGAACTGGACCGATTCTCGAGCGATATCGACCGCGGTCTGTGCATGGCCTCTGTTCTCAGAAATTCGGGAGTAGTGATATAGAACCGGACGGTATATCAGATTGCGGAGCTGATTCATGCGAGCTTGTAAAACCACCCGCAAAAACAGAGACACTGGATTCGGTCCTTCTGCATGTGGATTCCCTTGCAACTCACTGGAGTCGAATTTAAGGTTTGGAGGAATCTGCTTGTGCCACTGAAGGACCTGGTAATCCAGATAGTCGACAACATCCGCAGGAAAGGGAATGCTTTTGTCGCTGAGATGGCTGGTCTGCCGGCATACTTGGCCCGAGAGTCGCGTATAGCCGACCATAGCGTGCAGATAATGGTCTTCCAAGTCCTGAAAGTCAAGATGATCAGGAAAGCATGTTCCAAAGTCGATTGCTCGCAACCATGACTTACAGGTCGAGGGAGAGAGGCGTCAATGTCAGAATCTTGCATCACAAAGGGCACTCCAAGACCGATGCAAGATCGTCGGTCGAGCATGTAGACCGACCAGAACAGTCTGACTGCGGACGACTGATCTTGTTCGTTGGTCAAGTTCTTCTTGAACGTCTCTCTTCGGTTGAGACCCATCTCGAGGCACAGTCGAGCCGCGACACAAATCGCTCGGCTCGCTCGCACCTCGTCGTCGAGATGAAAATGCAATAACGCCTACGGGGCATATCAGTGACCTGTCTGACCACGACAGAGCAAAACCGACCAGAAGGACGTGTATGATAATGTTTCCAAAGTCGGGAGCGGCCCAAAAGGAGCTCTGCCAGGCGTCTCCGATGCTGTCGAAAAGGCGCTGTGCGATTTCATTTCTGCCACAGCTTTCGAGTGTGAGGCTGATGGCCAACACCAGTTTGAGGACATTGGTCTCATGGCTAAACAGGGCCTCGGCGGCAGGAAAGATCTTTTCCTTTTTTTGCCCGCCTCTCGCGGACGCCATCATCGAGTAGAGTAAGTCGGATCTTGACCGTAATTCATCCGTGTCCACAACTGGATACATGGAGCCCGGGCCGTTGACAAAAACCTGGATGAGACGACGAACTTCAAGTTGATCGATCTGCCACAGCGGATCCCTGATGAACATCCTCCGGAAATGTCCAAAATCCGCGAGATGCTGCCAGCTTGCGTTGAGATCGAGTTCATCGCGTGAGGGCGCCTCAGAGTCGATCGGATTCAAGCCAATTGCTTGAAGACTCCCTCGAGCAACGTCAAAGGCAAACCCAGAACTGGTCGGACCTCGACATGGAGGCGACTCGGAGGGAGATTGCTGCGCGACATCGAAACTGTGGTCTAGTATGATGTCCTCAGGCGACATTCGACCGTGTGTTTCCCTGGGTAAGCTGGCATCGAGGATGGAATCCTCAGCGGCGCTGGAAGAGTTCAACTTATTTAACACTCTTTCCAGCTTGTCCTGCATGGTGCGCATTTGGGTGTTCATGCGTTGAAATTCGCTGTTGACGATTGTCAGCATCATCTTGGTATGTTCCCGGAAGAGACCGACTCCAAGTCTTGCAGGCTGCTGGCCCGAGGTCGTCGACTATAAGAGCACGTGGTGAGCTGGGTATGACAACGTTCGCAAGGATCTTCGCCATTGCATTTGACCTTTCGCCGCTTGCATTCGTTGCTGAAACACGTGTCAGTCAGTCTTGCTACCTCGATCACTCATACACAAACCAGGCATTTACCACATAGCGGGATCGCTTGGACTTGGTAGGCCTGGATGCAGACTCTTCTGTCGTCCTTTTCGACCCGCCCAGAGGACTCTGATCACTATTCTGAGACATTTTTGCTATCGCTGACCTGGGAGACCGAATAAGCCGAGGGGGAGGAGAAGTCAACGTCAGCTGAGCGAGAAAACCCCACCGGGGAGGATTTCGTAGCAAAGCTGGGGCTCGCTAATCTGGTAGGCATTTTGCGGAGAAGCAACGGCTGGCGCGGGGGGCCTGGTCCATTACCGAGGCCGCCATGCACTGCTATTCGGAGATACCACAACCCCGAGGTGTCAAACGTTCTGAGTGAGAACTTACTGGGCCAGCATCGTTGAACCCGTCATTTTTGGGGGTCTATGTTGGAGGAATGCTGTGACACTATCGGTTGTGTTCATAGTTGGAATGAAGAGGCAAGTCAGAGCAATACTGCAAGCAACGAGAGACAGGTTGTGGTTGTTGACCTTGAACTACAAAGTTGGAGGCGCCAGATGCCTGTCACAGTTCACCCGCCAGGTGAGTATACAAAAGTTCACTGAACTATTCAAATAGCCTCCTTGGACCCCCGTGTTAGGAACGCAAGAGTGTATTCAATCTGTGAATGCTTGGCCGGCACACCTACAACAGCACCGTCGGCAGCATCTTGGATAGAATCAATCAACCGACTCATCGTGCATCTCCATCACGCTCTATAGCCCCCTTCGGCCTTGTTAGCTCTGTCTTAATGAGCCAAGTACACAAGCAATCTCAGGACTATGATCCATATGTCAGTCACGTGACTCTCCGTCGGAGTCTTTCTCCGGTCCTTCCTTGGTCTCTTCCTGTACCTTCCTCATCTTAGGCTACTCGCCCAACGCTTTCTCCAGCGCGCCGAGATCTTTCGGAACAAATCTGACTTTGTATGATTTGGGTTGCGTCGTCAATGAACTCGGGTTCGCAACTCCTCGGATCGGGTGATTTTCAACGTACCCGTCCGCTTCGATCTTGAAGCTATTGAGGAGGCGGAGAAACAAGATGTAAAGCTCTCGGTATGCCATATGCATGCCCACGCACATCCGGCTTCCCACACCAAATGTGAAGATCGGGGCCTCCGGTTGCTCTATCCACCTTTCTGGCCGGAAAACCTCGGGGTCGGACCACGTCGCGGGGTCTGGTAAAGTCAGCAAGTATTCCGGGTCTCCTCAGGCTTTGATACCCATGTTGCAAGCCCATGCGTTCAAAAAGATGACCGTGCCCTTGGGTATGAGCTTGCCTTCATAAATGAAATCGTGGAATGACCGTCGAGGCAGAGACAGCCTGGTCACGGTGTAATATCTGCGGACATGATTAGGCCACAAACAATGCTGCCAAGTTCCTGTTCAAACCTCAAAATTTCCTTTATCATAATCACAAGATACTCAATCGTTTGTTCATCCGATGCGTCGCAAAGAGGCTCATTTTCCGCATACTTTTCTCTAATCGCCTGGATGGCCTTGTTCTGGATTTCGGGCATTGTGGCGAGCATGGCGATCCCCCAAGAGACGGCCGAGTTCATAGTGTCCAAGCCGGCGGCAAGCATGGTGAGATTGAGAGAAGTGAGCTCCGATGCATTGAGTTTTGCCTCTGCATCCAGTTGAACATTGGCACGAATGCAGGGCCGGTGAGTCCCATTTTCTATCCGGCCTTCCAGACCACGATCCATCTGTTTCATATACTTGTCGCGTCGAGTGCGCATATCCTTTGCTATGGCAGATTCTTGGCTGAAAGGATTCAATCGTAAGAGCGGAATGTAATCCTGGAGGTTGCCGGTCGTGCTGCGGAAGTTGCTGATCATATCTTCAACATAGATGATCTCGCGGAACAGATCACTTTGAGTCTCCATGCGTGCTCCCCAGTGCAGGGTCAGACCCAGACTCAGATTCATGCGAAGAAAGAGTGGCATGGGATCAACAGCTTCTTTCCCCATTTTCCCATACTCGACGGCCTCCTTCAGAAAAGCCCTAGTTTCGGTGTCTATGTGGGTAATGTAGGTGGCCACGGCAGGCCGATTCAGCGCAGAGGCCGTCGCTTTTCGTCTTCGTTTCAGCGAGTCAGTGAACGGCGAAGTTCCGATCGTTGTGCCCGATGTATCTGAGATGATCTACACCGTGAGTCAGATTTTTCGACTGATTGCAGCATCGACTTACTTTGTGAAAGGTATAGAACTCCGGCCGCGAGGCAGTCGCCTGCGAGTTCTGGATGAAAATAGCCTTTGCGGCAGCGGCGGTGTTGACGACCAGAATTGGAATATTTCCCAACTGAATCTGATAGACTGGGCCATATTTCCGCGACCAGATTCGGTACTGCTCGGGTGCATCTTTGTGACGAATCTGCCAGAGATTCCCAACAATGGGCAGGCCGGGAGGCCCACCGAACCGTGGAATCCGCGCCGTCCATCGAACCGCTTCATATAAGAGAAGTGATATGGCAAAGAATGTCACAATTGCTCCTGCATACACCTCGACGAAGGAGCGCGGCCAAAGTGATTCGATCAAGAGTGGTTGCATTGGGCAGATATTGCTCTTATCCTAGGATTGCACGTTCGGCCGTATGCCTTTGACATTTAAAAAGGCCAGACCTGGATAATGAAGGCGCACTTGGAAGAACGTAGCCGTCCGCGCCTATTTTGGTCTGCATCTGTGCAGTACGGAAAGGTCCGAAAGATGAAACAGACAATTGGACCGAGCTTACGGCACGTCACTGTCGGCGAATTCCCAAAGACATGTCCTTGTTCCGATTTTGTTTAAGGTATTTGCTTCACTGAGGGAGCGGGGTCACGAAGCGGTCAGTGCTCTTGACAGCTCCTCCACGTTTGGGGCAACAAATCAACGGTGCGGATACATCTATCTACATCATCGAATGACAATTCCGAGTTGTTTGGGGAGGCTTTTGCACTGCTAAAGTGCTCCGCAATTCCGAAGCCCTTTAGCCTCCCTCCGCTGCACCCGGAAGAGATGCCGCATTTCCGGCAGATCTCTCGATGCCACCCAGCTGTCGACAGCCGAGGATGTGGCCGATCCTTCGGCGGTGGCCTTGAAGCTGAATTGATGGCTGTCGAGGAGATGAGCTAGTTTAGACAGCGATATGGAAGGCTAGGAGTATTACATGAGCCAAGTTTTTGCCCTTTCATCCGCAGTTTTGGCCTTTGATCAAGCAGAAATTTATTCACCTACAGTTCATATTTATGCTTGCCTCTTTCTACACCTCGATTGTTTCAACACCGAAGCTTTACCTATACAGATGACTTTGGTCGAGCCGCTGGAGTTGACAAAGACTTGAAACGGACAACGTTATTTTTACACGCCCAGAATCCTCGAAAATCAACATGGCTGACAGCCCCAAAATTAGCCAGCAGCCCTCTACAGCTGAGGGCAGCAAGGCGGCCAAGACACATTCAGACTTTAAAAAAACAGAAGCTTGCCGTCCAGATTGGGATGAGGACACTACTTTTACCCTCTGTCAAACCAAGAAACCCAATTGGCACTGGGGAGATGGTGCCACGGATGACGGAGCTTGCCTGAAAAAAGACCATATTGAGATCAATCCAGCAGACCCCGAACGAAGTGCCCTCTCGAACTACAAATTACTCATATCGAGCATCATACCACGGCCAATCGGGTTTGTCAGCACTCTCAGTGAGGATGGTCGCAGCTCTAATTTAGCCCCGATGAGTTACTTCACGGTCGTGAACCATGACCCGCCGATCTTTGTCCTTGGATTTGCCGGAGGCTTCGACAAGATGAAGGACACTTTGCGAAATTTGGTGGAGACGCACGAGTGCACGATCAATATCATCAGCGAGCACTTTGTCGAAGCGGCTAATGCCACATCGATTAACGCTCCTTACGGCGTGAGTGAGTGGGCACTGTCAGGCCTGACGCCAGCCAAGTGTACGAACGTGAAACCACCCCGGGTGCGGGAAAGCATTTTCAGCGTCGAATGTAAATTGATAGAAACAAAGGAGTTTGCCAGCCAGAAGCATCCAGGAAAGAAAGAAGGCGCCATGGCCATCATCGAAGGCGCACGATTCTGGGTCAGAGAGGATGCCATGAATGCTGACAGATCGGCAATCGATCCTGCTGTGCTTCGTCCAATGAGCCGACTCGGCGGGATGCAGTATGGTCGACTGACAAGTGCTATGGAATTATTGCGACCAGTTTATGGGAGAGACCTGAAGGAGCCATGACCATCGGTGTGAGGTTGCTTGCCCTTTAAGGCAACAGCTGTGTTTATCGGTGGGGTGATGGGGTCACAGAGGAGGGATATATAGGGGCAATTGTCGTTCGAAACTAGCCTCTAGAGAACCAGGAGGGATATCCAGGCCGCCTATACACACCACATTATCGCTACTTCTTGGCTCCAGTCTGCGAAGCCGACAACTGGCTTCAGATGCAACGATCAAGGAATATGGTTATCACCCGTCCTTTTACAGTGGAAGAAATTGAAATCCTTGATAATGGATGGGTGTAAACGGCGTGGTTTGGGCCTGTCTTGAAGCTCACTATCACGTCTGTCGGCCGTTGATAACCTCCGGTCGACCGGAAAGATGAAACCTAGAATCTAGAGTCTACTCTTCTCTCTCGCTCCATCCCCCCTGAGTCTTGTGAACTGTTTGAATACTTCGAGATCGTCTGGAGAGACCAGCGTGCTTTTATATTTGGCATGGAGCGGATCCCCAGAAATCACCTTCTTGACCAGCACCTCCAGTTTCTTCCCGTTGACATTGTATGGAATCTTCGGCACCGCGAGAATGTACTTGGGCACATGGCGCACGCTCAAGCTTTGCGCGACCATCGTTCGTATCTGCTGCTCCAAATCCTCATCAAGAACTTTGCCCGGCCGCATTTGCACGAATAGCATGACCTGTTCGTCCATCGCGGCATTGCGTTGACCCACACAGATCGAGTCTTGGATACGATCGACAAACTTGTCCACAATACCATAGATCTCTGAGGATCCAAACCGGACGCCTGAAGGGTTTAATATGCCGTCACTGAATTTTGAGGTGAGCATTCCCGGAGGGTAACAGAACCCGACCTTACTGACCTTCTCCCCAACATGATTATTCCTCCTGTGGTCGGGTTTATTTTTGCGAAATCACCCTGAGTCCATACCCCTGAGACCGAGTTAGCTCGTGGTATCTGCGCCGCAGCAGGAGACGGCCTTACCAGGAAACTGCTCAAAGTAAGAAGCACGATATCTCTTAAAGTCGGGGTCATCCCAGAACTTGACTGCGGCGTTGGGGAACGGTTTTCGTATAACGAGATCGCCAGGTGTCCCAAGAGGACAGCTGCAGCCGTCTTCGTCGATGATGTCAACGTCGATGCCGAGCCCTTTGACGGTGATCTCTCCGGCGTATTGATGATGTATCAGACTGCCTTGGACAACTGTCACATCGAGTTAACAAGAGGCAGGGTGCCAGTGAGATTACTCAGCTCCACTGACACGATCCACAGGCTTCGGTGCCTCCGGAGAAGGAGGTGATCGGGGAGAAGTCAAACTCTTCAGACATCCACGTCCAAGTGGTGGCGGGAAGGACAGCTCCAGTGCTTCCCAGTAGTCTTATTTTACTTTTCGCACGAAGCTTTTCTAGCCAAATCAGCATCACATATTTTGTCCTCATTGTCGATGCACCCACGGGGACTGACGCCGCGGTCTTTAAGTTCTGCATAATATCGAGGACTTCCTCCGAAGACAGTGGTACTGAAAAGTTAGCAGTTTTAACACACAGGGTAGTGGAATGTACCCCAATGAGATGACAAAATGTAACTGTTCGGCTGGACTGGGATAGAAAGGAGATCCATCGTATAGGACTAACGTCGCCCCAGTCAACATGCCACCGAGAAAAATATTCCACATTGTCCAGCCAATCTTGGAGGTCAGTGCACACCCACCAGCACGGTCACCGGTCACCCACATTAGAATAGTGATAGTATATGTCCGTGTGTCTCATATTCTCGTGGATCGCATGCTCTTTTTTCAGATTGATCAGGGGCCCCTGAGGTCACAAGTCAGAAGATGTCCTTGAACGAAGTCAGACCACAAACCCCATGCGAATGGACCATCCCTTTCGGTTTTCCTGTGGTGCCTGAACTGAAGAGAATGAGCATGGGGTGGTTGAAGGGAAGCTGCTGGAATGTGAGAGAAGTGCAGTCGCCTTCGCGAACGAATGCATCAAAATTGATCCTATGCTTTGATTCAGTAAACCGTTGAGTGAAGACACACGGCGTACCATTGTGAGTGGGCAAATGGTGAGTTGAGCTCTGACATCGGGATATTCTCGACTATAATTGAATAGCTGAGGCCTGCATTCCGACGCAGTTCGTGAGCAATCCTTGAGATTCGTTCTGTACAGACATGTACTTTTCCGTTATATTGGTAGGCGTTGTCGGCGAATAGAATCTTGGGCCGAACTTGCCAGAGACGGTCAAGGACAGCCTGTCATCAATTGTCAGTCCGAGTTGAAATGTTGAAAGGACACCGAACCTTCTCGCCCATATCGCCGGCAAGTGAACAGAAAATAGCCCCCAGTGACGCCGATGCGAGGAAAACAATCACCGGCGACGGAGTATTCGACCCAAGATCTAGAGAAAATAAGCAACCTTCACACACAGCCAACGAGGAGCTAGCTGTACAGGATACCACATCTCCTTGGCTAACCCCGTAATGTCTCAAAGCACCCGCGACCTTTCTGACACTCTCTCTGAGCTCGTCCCAGGTGAAGTGACGAAAGTGGCCTGGATGAGATCGTTCAGAGAAACTGATCAGGGCAACTGCATCGCCTTCATAATGAAGCGTATTTTCGGCGTAGTTGAGACGACTGCCTGGATAAAACTCGGGGAATTGGTCGATGTGGGCGCCTTCGTCCAGTGCCTGCTACATCAGACCCTGCACCTCTAGCGTACCATTGTTGAATCGACAATACCTTTTGCGGTCGCACCGAACACTTGATATCAAGAAAGTCCCAGAGCAGAAGCCAAAAGTCATTCTGGTGCTGGACCGAGAACGCATGGAGTTCGTCATAGTTTTCTGTCCCGACAGAGTCAGCAATCGGCAAATATCTTGGCAAATATCTCTCTGCTCACTCAGGTTCAACCCTTTGGAACTGTTGATGAATTTGCGGAGCTTTTCAATCTCAAACCCCGATGTGTCTGTCGGAGGCAGGTATAAAGGTCGAGCAGGATCCTGCATTTCGGTCTGGCCACGTGATAGGCAGTTCCTGGCCCAGTCGCTGATGGACGGATTCTGAGAAAGCTGAGCAAGTGGTAGATGACCTCAGTATCCGAGACAGCGGACAGTGCGCCTGTGGTGTTGAAGCACCAGTGTTCTGGACCGGTGAAAGAAATACCCCTGCCAGTCAAAGCTTCTTCCCCAATGAAGATCGGAGATAGTGATGCCTCCGCCCTGCCGAGATTAGCATCTTTTCAGCGATGTCGGTGCACGGAAGCAAGGCCGAGTTGACGGAATAATGTCATGGCCTCGCCTCTATTTAGAGACTCAACGAGCGTTATTGTTGGAGATCCTCTACCCCGCTCAGTCTGTTCTGTGCACGACGAGATGGGGCCGCAATCTTGGCTCCCAATCCCTCCCACTTCACCTTTCTCTTTGGCCAACATCCCATTTGGCATAGTCACAACTCCTCTGGGTTCCAGGCCGGTGCCAGCCATCGCAATAGGGGATCATGTACTCGATCTGGCCGCTTTTGCCTCCGGCGGTGGCTTCGACCATCTTGACACCATCCAACAACACTTATTCGTATTTACTGAGACAACCTTGAATGCCTTTGCCGGCTTGGGCCGGCCGGTTCACCGACAAGTTCGCAAGTACCTTCAGGATGTGTTCCGCCAAGATACCACCTATGGACACGTTCTTCGCGATAACGCCGACCTCTCCCGCAAATGCCTCTTCCCATTGAAGGAGACGCAGTCTCACATGCCTCTGCGCATTGGCGACTTTAGCGATTTTTACGGTGGGCTAAACCACGCGGTCAATGCTGGAGCCCTCTTTCGTGGGCAGAATGGCGCCCTCCTCCCAAATTACTTGCATCTTCCAATGGCTTATCATGGACGCGCCTCGTCTATTGTTCCATCAGGCACTCCGATCCAGAGGCCATGTGGCCAAGTCGTTCACGACCTGAACGCCACGCCCAAGGCTCCCGTCTTTACAGCCTGTCAATCAATGGACTTTGAGCTGGAATTGGGCGCCTTTGTCTGCCATGAAAACCCAATGGGTCAAAGGATCTCGATTGACGACGCCGAGAATGCCTTGTTTGGTTTTGTGTTGGTGAATGATTGGTCCGCTCGGGACATTCAACGATGGGAGTATGTCCCGCTAGGGCCATTCAATGGGAAAAATTTCGCCACTTCCATTAGCCCCTGGGTCGTTCTGGCCGACGCGCTGGAACCTTTCAGGTGCAAAGGTTTGGAAAACAAAGAACAGCTCTTGCCATACCTGGTAGAGAAGAGGTCTGACACGGTGTACAATCTGCATTTGGAAGTCGACCTGACGAACCCTAAGACGGGTGTGACGAGCACTCTCTGCCGAACAAATGCCGCTGAAGGTTTAGTGTGGTCTTTTACGCAAATGCTAGCCCACCATACCATCACGGGCTGTCCCATGAAGGTCGGTGATCTCCTGGGGTCAGGTACGATTAGCGGTTTGACGAAAGACTCTCTCGGCTGTCTCTTGGAGCAGACGTTGAATGGAAAGGAGGGCATCAAGCTCGACGATGGCGAGCAGAGGACGTGGCTACAGGATGGAGATATCGTTACGCTGAGAGGGTGGGCGGGCGATTCGAATTCTGGACTAGTTGGTTTTGGTGAATGTGTGGGCCAATTGTTACCAGCAGATAAAGCTTCCGGTTAGATTCAATCAGGCTGGGAAAGTCTGGCCAACAGTCAATATGTTGAGGATGCTGATGACATGTTTGCGTTGACCGAGACGTGACGTGCATTTGTGGCATAGATGAAGGGAAATGGGTTGGCACATGCGATACTCCGACCTTGTGACGTGCTAGGAAGAATGTACCCCCAACCACCGTCAAGTAGTAGGTAGTCCAGCAGAATTTATCTCAGCAACATCTTTACTAGGAAGGTGCTAGTTAGAGGCAAGAGCTTATGCCTGTCACAGGCTCAAGTATCACGGAGCTTGTGCAGCAAAATGGCCTGCTTGGACATCCTCGATCTCCTCCTTCGGGAGAGCTTCTGTCTAGTTTGGACTATCTGAACGAGTCAAGTACACACTACCTTCAATCTCAGGCAATAGCAAAACACAAGAAATAAAGGATGATTCACGGTATGGTCACGTGACTCCTCATCAGAGTCCTTGACACAAGTCACCTCAGAAATATTTCTCGAATGGACAACAATGGGCGATGATTCCAAGCTCAGACGCATCCGCCGATGTCGTCGACAGGAGTTAAGACGGAACTGCCGCCGAGCGAAAATCACAGCCTTCACGCTGGCTCGGAACGGTTTCCGAACGCCTTCGACGTCACCACCTTTAGCACACCCTTAATACTGAACGTACCCGAGGAGAAATATTTTGGTACGGCGCTCATTTCGTGTGCACTGACAGATTCAAAGCTGCAGAGTTCGCAAAATGCCTACCACAAAGTTCAAGGTCGCCGAGAAGTACATCTATCAGACCGGTCTAGGCTCGTATCAGGAGTATGTTCTGGGTTGACACTCTGCCAATATCGATACTGATCTTTTCAGGTCCGAAGCACTAGAAGGCGCGTTGCCCACAGCCCAAAATACACCTCAACGACCGGCTTATGGCCTGTATACCGAGAAAATTTCGGGTACTTCATTCACGTCTGCTCGCGGCCAGAATCAACAGACGTGGCTTTACAGAATACTTCCTGCCGCAGCTCACCAACCATTCGAGCCGGTGCCGGAAGATGAATATATACACAGCCAGTGGGACCAGAAGCTCAATTACACGCCGACCCAGCTTCGCTGGGATCCATTCGATATCGATGTAGAAGCAGATTGGGTCCACTCCATGCGCCTGCTCGCCGGGGCGGGCGATGCATCAGCTCGATCAGGCATGGGGTATTTCATCTTCACAGCTGGCCGGTCCATGGATTCCAAGTCAGCATTCTATTCAGCAGACGGCGATCTGCTCATCATCTTACAACAGGGAGTTCTCGACATTCGTACCGAGCTTGGGTATCTTCTCATCCGGCCCAACGAAATATGCGTCATACCGCGGGGCATTCGCCATAATGTATCTCTTCCGGAAGGCCCTGTCCGAGGATACGCCCTCGAATTGTACCAGGGAAATTTTACCCTTCCCAGCCTTGGTCCTCTGGGCTCATTCGGCCTAGCCAATGCCCGAGACTTTCAGATTCCGATGGCTTCGTTCGACGAAGATACCAGCAGCACGTACAAACTTGTCGCCAAGTTCAATGGTCGCCTTTTCGTGGCTGCTCAAGATCACACACCGTTTGACATTGTGGCCTGGCATGGACTGTACTATCCGTACAAATATGACCTGGGCCGATTCTTGACTGTGGGCAGTATTTCATATGACCATCCGGATCCATCCATCTTCACGCTCCTCTCGACCACCGAAGGCGTGGTTGAGATGGCGATTTTCCCCCCACGATGGCTAGTGATGGAGGACACGTTCCGGCCCCCGTGGTACCACCGCAACACAATGGCCGAGTTCATGGGCCTGATACAGGGCGAGTACGACGCCAGGACGGACGGCGGCTTTCGACCCGGCGGCGCCAGTTTGCACAACATCATGGCCGGCCATGGACCAGACAGCGCAACTCATCACAAGGCCTCACACGCCGAGCTGGTGCCGCAGAAGGTCGGCGAAGGAAGCATGGCATTTGTCATTGAGAGTTCCATGACACTGGGGCTCAGTGACTGGGCGTTCAAAACTAGCAACAAGCGCCAGCAAAACTACAATTTTCAAACTTGGCTACCTTTGCGCTCGCATTTCAAGACGCCGCCGTCAATTCAGAAGAAAAGTACGTTGATCCAAGAGGTCACCAAAGGTAAAAACACAGTGCATGGAACGAATGGCTGAATGGGACATTGAAGATATTGAGGCAGTCCACTCACGGTGTGCGGAGAGATGGGTTAAATCTACTACGTGATTAGCTAGTGTGATACTGGAATCTCTAGTTATGGTTGTCAGAGAGGATGACTGGGACGACTCCATTCTTACCTGAGCATGGTCGGCACATCTGTCCCCATATCATTTTCCTATACGGGAGAATGTAAGCTGCTGTAGAGAAGTCTATAATACAAAGTCGTAGATTTGGCCTGGCACTTAGTTTTACAGTGTGGCTGATTTAGCAATCTGGCAAACGGCAAAGACTTTTCGATCCACCCGTGGAGGAGGCGTTCAGGATATGCGACAGCATGCCATACCAGCCTCCTGTGAAGCATCCTCTCTGTTGCTGTCTGCCAAAGCAACTTCTCTGCGTTTGCCATTGTTGTGATGACAGACTTGGGATCTGTGCATGGTTACGGCACAAAAGGAAGCCATGAAAGGAGAAGAATAGCAAACATAGGTATTATAGTACCCTCATGCTGTATTATACATTGTTGTACACTCTATTAGTCTTGTCATATTTTCTCAGACAAAGCTGGCATGGTGATTAGACCTCATTGAGAAACAAATTCGGAGCCACGCTCCAAATGCGCCGCTCCAACGCTCCAAATGCCACCGCTCAAACCGCTCAAATGCCACCGCTCAAATGCCACCGCTCAAATGCCACCGCTCAAATGCCACCGCTCAAATGCCACCGCTCAAATGACACCGCTCAACGCCACACTCAAACGCCACCACTCAAATGTAATCGACGAGACTTAATTTGTAAACTTGCTCCTTGCGCGGATCTGTTTGCCATACTTGAAGAAGAGGAATCTTTGACAAATCAATACACGCTTGATGAAGAGGACAAGGACTCACGGGAACGGCAAGCAAGCAAGAGAGAGGAATCCAAGAAGCGAAGAGGCCCACTGGTAATCCAGCGTTTCGTACACTTAGGTCCATCAGCTTTAGTAAATCACACCACAAATCTGTGCCTACTCTGAGTTCCAAATAATGGGAAGGCGGCAGCGAAACATAACCGCACAAGGCAATTGGCCGCAACTGCACTCGCAGCATAAGCAGGATACTACCCTAATGTCAAATAAAGGTTTGTAGATCATAGAACAAAACTTACTGCATCAACAAGGAAGGTCAGCACGCCAGAAAATGCAAGGAATACCCTAACCGGTCTTTGTCAGAAATGGACTCTCAAAGGGATGGAGACATACCCTGCGCCGAAGACGGCACTTCCCACTATCGGGACAATCCAGTGCACACCTCTGTAAGTAGTCCAGCCGAACCAGAAAAGCCCGATCGGGACCAGAAAAGCTCCGCCCATTGCAGGCGGAAGTCGAAACTCTGGCTCGGGCTGAACGTCTTCACCAGTTGATTTCTTCTGGTTTTGAACTAGACGCACGTGGTTCTTGTGCCACCAGGGATCGGTCAAAACACCCACGATCATGCCGGCACCAAGACCACAGAACGTCAACCCTACCTGCCAAAGATTAAAGTCGTGATTGACCCGGAAGACAAGCGGAAAGGCACCGAAAAACAAATAAACGATGCCGAGAAGCAGAGCCGAGTATAGACAAAGGAGGAGGCACATTGGCTCGAAGAAGAGCAACTTGAATGGGACGTAGCAGGATCGGACAACCGTTTCGGTGACGGAGCGGTTCGTCTTTTCGATCGATGCGTACCATCGATCATTGCCGGTCTCCTTTCGCTTTCGTTGCGCCTTTCTCTTCAACAGGGCCTTGTGGAAGGTTTCTGGCACAAAAAGGACGACAGAGGCGAACAGGCTACCGCTCCAGATGAGGAGAACGTAGAAAGACCAGCGCCTAACGACCACGTTAGCATCGGAATAAGGGAAGGAAAGGGTGAACACACCAGCTGGCAAACTCATTGATGAAACCGCCGATAACTGGACCCACTGCAGGGCCCAGGAAGGGGGAGACGGTATAAATCATCATGGGCAATTCAATCTTGCTGGGCTCGAATAGATCCACAACCGTTCCGGCAGCGACGGCCAGGAAGGCACTACCAGCGAAACCGTCCAAGAACCTCCCAATTATCATGGTTTGTATGTTCTGGGCAACAGCACAGGGAATCAGCCAGATGACGAAGAGGCCCATTGAGGCAATGTAGATTGGTCTTCGCCCGTAGAACTGTCACAGTGAGAAAAAGACCCGCGCATGAATATGAGATAAGGACCTCAGATAAAGGCCCCAGGAGCATGGGACCAAAAGCCAAACCCAAGACGAATGTGGATAGGCCAATAGTAGCAACTTCTCTGGAGCAGTGGAATTCTTCCATGAGCTGGCCATACGTGAGAGTGTAGAGAGAGGAAGTACAGGTTCTGTCCGAATCAAGGTCAGGTCCAAGCCGAGAAGGGGAATACTCACACGCAGAAAGAACAAGAAGAAACAATGATCACGATGAGCCATTTCCTCACAGGGTTGAAGTTTCGAGGCGACATCGGGTCATCTTTACCATCCCATTGGACCTCGAATGCAGAGGTCGGGATTCGTTGGGCAGGCTCAGAATCTTCGATTTCATCTTGGCCCAGATTGTAGCAAGAGAAGCCGTCGGTAGCAAATGATCGGCTCCTGGTCAAAGAGTGTGATCGTGATCTTTCGGGAGAAGCCGTAGATGCGGTAGGAAACTGTGAGAGACTGGCTTTCTCAACATCTTCTTCTAAAGTGGTCTCGCTGCGGGAATCTAATGCAGGCGTTTCCATGTTTCCAAAAACCTCAATGCAGGCGTTGGCCACATTCAGTGTTTCCAGATTTTTCGACGAGGACGAAATAATGACTTGGTTGGTGCTGGATCCAATGGAACGCCCGCCAGCTCGTGGTGTCTTTTATACAGCTGTGAGAACGTATTTGAGTGTGTACGACGGTCATCTCTGCGGCATCATCTTTGGGTGTACGACGCTAATACCTGCTGAATCATCTTTGGGTGTGTACGAGCTAATATCTACTGAATCATCTTTGGGCAGACTCAACAGCGATCCCTCTGATGGGTAGAAATCGGCTCAAGCGGATTCAATGTCGTCATCTATCCGCAAATCCGGGCGAGGAGCGTAAATCCGATTTCCTCCGTCGCGGATTTGTCCGAAGACAACATGCCCCGACATTTCAATTTGGGTGAGTTCCATCTCAAAGCAGCCTACGACAAAATAAAGCCCTTTGGGATGTACATGAAATGTATGGAATGACTCTGGATTGAGAGACCTGTTGGAACACAGACAGTGTTCTCCACTTCATGAGCGCTTGGCCTCTGGCACACCTACCACACACCACCTCAGATAGGATCAATCAACCATTTCATCGTGCTTAGTTCATCAAGAACACTATTAGAAGAATCCTCGTCGTCTCTACATAGTTGATTGTATTTGTTCAGCTTCAAGTGCAGAACGAACCGCCGGACGCAGCACAAGGTTGGATGCCAAAGCGGTATACTTCGGGTACTTCGCTTTCATGTCGAAGCCGTTGCGGTTTCCCCATCGGTAAAAGACAAACAGGTATAGATCCACTGCTGTGAAAGCACCTCCCGTGGAAAATCTTCCACACAGTTTACCTTCGATCGTGTCAAAGCATTCCGTGATCAGCTCCCGCGCTTTTACCTTCACTCCATCAAAGGAGGCCGGATCGGCCGACCATCGATCGGGCCGGTAGAGATGTCCAAATCCTCCGGTATGTAGAGTTCCAGACAGCCAATTCATCCACTCGTACACCCGAGCTGTGTCAAGTGCTGTCCGACCCATCAAGTGCATTTCTGGAGCGAGGCTGGCGATGGCCGTCGCGATGGCCGGGACTTCAGTAATGACTTCTCCATCCAGCGAAATTACAGGCACCCGCATCTTTGGGTTGACTCGGCGGAAGGATTCGGGGAAAGCATCGCGGCTTTCGGATTCCCTCATTGCGATGGCCTCGAAATTGGCTCCGATTTCTCGCTGGAGAATATGTGGAGCAAGGGAGCAGGCACCTGGGGAAAAGTAAAATCGGATTTGGGGAATTCTGGACATCTTCAGGAGGGTGCAGTTAGCGATATCGACGGAAGACCAGCCAACCCTTCAAAGAATAGGTACCCGGAATGTGTCGAAACTGATCTCGCAACCGTCTCATATATAGTTAGAATGGCCGCATAATGTGATCTTTCCGAACCTCGGGCACAGGTTGTACAAGCCATGAAGCCCCACCAGATCTAGACAGGATGCGCCTTGTTCTCCAGTCGTGCTCGAGTCTGCTTCTGGGTTGGTGCTTGAGCTGGGTCGGTTAACCAAAGGATGATGATCTCTCAACCGGTCAGTGACCTCGATCGAATATCCTCACGCTGAATCTGTTGGTGGTTTACTCGCAAGGTGGGGTGGAATAGCTTGCGAGGCTTTCCATTGACACTGGAAATAACATCGACTCTGTAGATTCTGATATGGATCACACTGAAAAAGGTTAGACTATTGCGACAATTTGTCAACCTCTAAAAGCGGTGGGCCGCAGCATCCTTCCCTTCATTTCGCCGAATCAACTCCGAATGGCTCACCTGATTGTGGGTAGCTAGAGCACCTTCATATCCACCTCTGTACGCCATGAGTTGATATCGTTTAACCCGGAATGAGCGGCAATGGTCTGAATTGAAAGAGACGAGGCCTGCCTCGAATAAGGCACTTAGGTTCCAAGCCGCTGCACCGCCTCTTTGACTTGTCCATTGGCCTGATATGCCCGGGCCAGTTCATGCTGTGACGATAGCCGATCTGGATGATCCTCTGCCAGGCTTCGCTCGCTGATCTGAACCACATGCTCTAGCAGCTGCACCGCCTCTTTGACTTGTCCATTGACTCGATATGCCCGGGCCAGTGTATGCTGTGACGCTAGCCGAGAAGGATGATCCTCTGCCAGGCTTCGCTCTCTGATCTGAACCACATGCTCTAGCAGCTGCACCGCCTCTTTGACTTGTCCATTGGCTCGATATGCCCGGGCCAGTTCATGCTGTGACGATAGCCGATCTGGATGATCCTCTGCCAGGCTTCGCTCTCTGATCTGAACCACATGCTCTAGCAGCTGCACCGCCTCTTTGACTTGTCCATTGGCTTGATATGCCCCGGCCAGTTTATACTGTGACGCTAGCCGAGAAGGATGATCCTCTGCCAGGCTTCGCTCGCCGATCTGAACCACATGCTCTAGCAGCTGCATCGCCTCTTTGACTTGTCCATTAGCTCGATATGCCCAGGCCAGTGTCTGCTGTGACGATAGCCGATCTGGATGATCCTCTGCCAGGCTTCGCTCTCTGATCTGAACCACATGCTCTAGCAGCTGCACCGCCTCTTTGACTTGTCCATTGGCTTGATATGCCCGGGCCAGTTCATGCTGTGACGCTAGCCGAGAAGGATGATCCTCTGTCAGGCTTTGCTCTTTGATCTGAACCACATGCTCTAGCAGCTGCACCGCCTCTTTGACTTGTCCATTATCTTGATATGCCCAGGCAAGTGTATGCTGTGACGCTAGCCGATCTGGATGATCCTCTGCCAGGCTTCGCTCTTTGATCTGAACCACATGCTCTAGCAGCTGCACCGCCTCTTTGACTTGTCCATTATCTTGATATGCCCAGGCAAGTCTATGCTGTGACGCTAACCGATCTGGATGATCCTCTGTCAGGCTTCGCTCTTTGATCTGAACCACATGCTCTAGCAGCTGCACCGCCTCTTTGACTTGTCCATTACCATGATATGCCACGGCCAGTTCATGCTGTGACAATAGCCGATCTGGATGATCCTCTGCCAGGCTTCGCTCTTGGATCTGAACCACATGCTCTAGCAGCTGCACCGCCTCTTTTATTTTGCCCATATTTCCGAGGTTTCTACCCGTTAGATCATATAATGACATCCAGTGTTCTCCTGGCCTTCTTGGGTCGATAGATAGGTGGACAAAGAGTTCACTCATCATTGTATATAGCCTTTTATCGTCTCGCATCCGATGTAACAGCCATCCACAGCGAGTAATAATTCGACAGACCATGAGTTTAGGTCCACAGGAGAACATTTGTGCAATTGGCCTGTCAAGATAAGAGTGTAAATGCGGTCGAAGCTGTCGCTCATATGTCTGCCACAATCTAGAACCCATATTAGACAATATTATTGTTGATCCTGCGGATATCCATGATTTGTCCTGTTGTGTACGATCTTGCCGATCTCTAGCCCATGAATGTGTAAGTGGATGCATTGAAATGCTGCCATTAAGTTTGTCCACGAAAACAAGTGACAGCGACCCGAGAAGTCCAACAGCTTCCATTATTCGAAATGAGTCCCACATGTTTAGATCTGGTTGGATGAGTGGCATGAGCTGCGAGACATGCCATTTTGAAAGGTTATCTATATCGTCGTCGTCCGGGTCCGCGGATATTTTGGACGCGCCTTCCCATGCTGCCTCGAAAATTGACAGCGGTAAAGTACTCGAACTCAACATGGATAAGACGGAAAGTAAATCTAGGGAGTCCTGGGCTGTTTCGTTTCTTGATGTCTTGAGCACATCAGCAGACGCCTCAAATGTTGCGTAAACATGCCCATATCGGGACTGCGCTTGTTGGGGACGGAACTGAAGAAGTCTCTGACGATGGCGCTGATATACGTCGATATATTCTGCCAAAGTACAGTGGCCTCGCGCCACATAGGAGCCGGCCTGAATCAAAGCAAGGGGATGGAATCCTAGTGTTTGAGACACCCTGAGAGCATCTGTCTCTTGGGACCCCCCCGGGTCTGGAATCTCGGCTGCTTGGAACAGGAGGCTTCGGGCGGCGTCGTCATCTAGGCCTTCCAAGGAAAGATGCTCAATCGTGGCATAACGGCTGCATTGGGGATTTCTGGATGTCATTAAGACGACACCCAAGTTTCCAGTGGGAAAATAGTGCTGATAGTCAATGTTGGGGTCGTCTGCATTGTCGAGAATCAACAGCCAAGGACGGGTAATATTGGCAAGGGCCTGGCGTGCTTCCTCGAAGGCCGCAGCCGAGGCGTGGACTCTTTTAGCGATGTCTCGGAATGTGTTTTCAGCCACCGTCGTACTGCTAACGTCAACCCAGAAAACGCCCCAGAAGTGTTGTCGCATATCGTTCGCAACTTTTAAACAGATCTCGCTTTTACCTTGCCCACCGATCCCTGTGATGACAAATCGACACTGCTGAGGGTTCTCAGTGTCTTCAAGGCAGCGCTGGAGAGTCGTCTCGATATGGTGCAGTAATTGGCCACGGCCGGTGAAGAAGGTGTGGACCGATCGGGGAACTACCCAATGGACATTGCCAGAGGTCCAATTCGGATCTGTTTGCGTTAGCAAAAATAGTGGACAAGGGTTGAAATACCTTTAGGATGACCGGTAGGCACAGTCTGTTGATGAGATGCGGAAAATAGATCCATCTTGGTTAAAATTTCTTGGTGGCGATCATATCCATCTACATTTGTCAGTCAGCGGTGACGGCATGGATCCTACTCACCCTTTGACTGAAATACTTGGCCAATGTCTTTGCATGCGGCGTCGTCTCGTCGAATATGAGAGATAATTTCTTTCTGGTCGTCAAGGTTGGGGAGGGAGCGCAAGAACCGAACTTTCAGCGTGTTAAAGGGTGCAAAGACATTGAGCGAGTGACGTACGCATGGTGTTCTTTTGGTAGTAGCATGCGGCCGTGATCTGATATCTCAAGATGTTCTTGTACAGCGAGACCAACCGGATTTCAAATTCTTGCTTCAGCGTCGTCTCTTCACGCGAGACATAGAGCGCTTCGATTTCGCCGTACCTGGAGATGATAGAGGCAACCTCTTCTACTCCGGCAACCATAGCCTCATACTGATCAAAGTCGTTCATGGCCAGCTGAGCGAGATTAGAAACGGGCAGCATGAATGATTCAAACGCACCTGCATCAGGACACAGAGGCCTGCCCATGGGACACCAACATGGATCGGATCAATCTGACCAGCCGCCTTGCCCAAGTCATTGAATATGGTTACCGCCTTGAAGATCTTTTGTAGCCGGTCCCGAAGGATGAACGTCCGGTCCCCAACGGTCAATTGCCATCTCTTGTCCCTGAGCTTCTTCTGTGCCCGGTCTGTCGCGCGCAGGAGCTCTGCGGCGAAGTCGGTGCCCAGCACTGAAGCGGCACGTTGTATCGCAGCGGCCGCATCAGACAAAGACGGGTCCTCCTCCTTCAACTTCTCAATAGCAAGCTGCCAATAGTCCTTGGTGTTTTCCGCCGTGCGACTTTCGACCGTTGAAATGCTAGGTGGACGGAGCCGAGTCGGCGGGTTCGATGCCTGGGCTGAAGTCGGGAGACCTGAGGCGGCATGCCCTGCAGTGGATATCGGATTTGATGTCGATTGATGTTTCCCATCACGAGTAGAGTTTGTACTGGGCCCCGGATGATGAGCAGAACGGCTACGGTGTGGTAAGGGCCCACTCTCCGAGATATTGACGGATTGTCTGTCCGAGCCGTTGTTAGCGTTCCTCCTGAACTTGCTCAATTTGTGGAAGAGCGGCGCCATTGGAATCCGTTAGATATACACTAAAGTCAGGAACAACAAACATTCTGAAATCTTCGTAGCTGACTGCGCAGATTATCTGCCTGCTCAATCAGGCTGCGCTCACAGCGGCTAACCACTGAACTGGTGTGGTGTGCACCATGGACAGTCCGCAGCAAGGCGTACTTCGGCCTTGGCAAGAACTGCTTCACACCCAAATTCGCTGGCGATTGCAAGAATTCAACGATCAAGTTGTCTTAATCTTCCAGTCGATATATCCTTGATAGTGTACAACATGCTCCCGCTTAAGGACCAAGAGGCAAGAGATGTTGAGAACACAGGCACTTGTATCACGTGATCGCTTACTCCATCACATCACCATGGGCTGATCTTAGAATTAATCAACCAGCTCGTCTTGCTTGGTTCTTGAAGACATTGTTGGGAACACAGCACTGTGCGCCCTCTGAGGGCTCCTAGGCGCTTGGCCTCCGGCATTCCTACAACACCACCCTAGGCAGCATCTTGGATAGAATCAGTCAACGATTCATATTGCTTGGTTCAGGCAAGCCCTTCCTCCTCGTAAGGAATCATAATTCAGGCGCCAAGCTTACAGCTAGGGCTGAACACCACAGATGCAGGGAATCGCCAAGAGTCGCCTATACCCCAATTTGCTCTTCCAAAACAACGCATTCGAAAAGAGGCGCTTTCACTGGCAACACCGACTATGAGTGAGCAGGGTGAGATAAATACGTTGAGTTCTGCAGACAATCAACCCACGAGCGGCGAGCTCGCGGGGAAGGTGAGCAGTGAACGAAGACACCGGCCTCGCGCCTCTATGGCGTGTCACAGCTGCCGCCAACGAAAGATCAAAGTCGGCTTATGTCCCTGATCTATGCTCCCTGCTCGCGTCTTGAGCTGACTCTCGTTCAAGTGTAATGTGCTGAACGTCGAGCCTGGCACAGGCTGCACACCATGCCGAAACATGGGAAGCGAATGCATCGTCAAACGTGGCAGCGACGGCAGGAAGTCAGTTCCCCCGCTCCTACGGTCGGCTCCCTTTCCTGCGCTGACTGATTCGAAGGTTTGGTTCGCGCACGCATGTCGCCGCATTGCAAGCCCGCATTCGATCTTTGGAGACCTTGGTGCAGGAGCATCAGGCCGGCGACTCCACTTTGTCAAGTCAGAGGCGACGTCAACCTTCACATCCACAAGAATCAACCACAGATGGCACGGATGGCCTAGCGGGAGACCCCAACGAGGCGTCTCTCACTCAGACCTGCAATGAGGGACTTGATCTTCTGCATATGGCCGGCCCTGCAGCGCCAAATGACATTGGCGTGGCAATGTCCACCATGTCTACCCAAACTTTGGGAGACTTTGACATGATGCTTCAGTATGTCTTCTCGTGCTCTGATTCTCACTCGGAGAAAAAACGTGCCATCTGATATCACGATTCTTATTTGCAGGACAGTTGATTGACCTCTCACAGGCAACCCAGCCCACCAGCGACTGAGACGACTTTAGGTGATCATCAGGACCCTCGACAGGCGTCTCGAGCAAATCCACCATCTGCCCGCAGTGGTGATGGTGTTGGAGGGCTCCGATGGTCAGAAGAAGTTGAGGGGCAACCTCGATCTTCGAGGATCCATGAGCCGCCAGTTCATTCAGCCACTATCCCCTCATTAGAGCTGGGTCAACAACAGCCCCATCTCACTGCATCTGGGCCTCCTCACGAACATGAGGCGGAGGAAGGGTTTTTTGGCCCAACATCCGAACTCCATGTTTCGTCGCCGTCTGAATATCTATCTCGGTCCCAAGTTCCAGATCGGCACAATCCTGCGATCTCGATCGACATGGATTCTCCGGGACTGCAGTCTTCGCTTCTGAGATCCTATTGGAACTACCAGACGTTGTCCGTTGTGGTGGTAGATGCAGAGACATTCCTCTCTCAGAGAGCGAGCAAGTCGCGATCACAGTTTTATTCCAAATTTCTCGAGAATACTATCCTGGCCTGCAGCGCTCGGCTCAGCACCTCATTTGCCGTTCGAGCTCTCGGTGAGGAATATGCCAAACGCGCCAAATCAGAATTGATCACAGAGCTGGATGGTGCGACCATGGCGACGCTGCAAGGACTATTGCTCCTCAGTGACTACGAGATGACTTCAGCGCGTGACAGGGTCGGATGGATATACTGTGGTATTGACTACCTTTCATTCCTCCGCGGAGTACTCACGATCTCACACACTGCCAGGCATTGCATCCCGCCTTGTATTTGATCTCGGCCTCCACGAACAGGGACCAGGTGGCCATCGAAAAGGTTTACAACGGCCACGACAAGACAGGCATTTTCGCCGTCGTCTCGCTCTTGCATGTCTTGTATACGAGAGATTGTGGAGCTTGTACCTTGGACGGCCCAGCTGCGTCTCGTTAAGCCTCTTGTTATCTCAATCTCCGAGTTCAGAACTGGATGAGCCGACGTTGAACGCTTGGCTTGGTCTCTGTGTGCCCATGAATGAGATCACGACAATTTTGAACAGCCCATCGCCAACAGAGCCCAACGCGCTCGATCGGCTCTCTGCTCTCGATGTGCAACTACGAAACTGGTACGCCAGCCTGCCGGCGGACGTCGCTCTTGATGAATCCAACGTCTCCAATCTCAACGCAGCTGCATTTGGCCTTCACATGCAATTCTGTCGCGTGCAGATGTTGCTGCATCGCGTCCCTAGCTCTAATATTCGGAAGCGCAGATACGGCGAAATCGACGTACAGCCCGCCACTCTCCGCGGTTGGACAATTGAACGGTCACAATACATCATACATCAGAATGCCGTCAAGATCGTCCGGCTAGGGTTGACGTACAAGCGAATCTACGGAGTGGAGAACACGCCGTCAGTCATGCTGGACAATCTTTATGCCGCTGCGACCACCTTGATTTCGGTCGTTTTGAAGCAGTCGGATGGAGTGATCAACAGCTCTGCCGATCTCGAGTGGCTGTATCTCCTTGACGAAATAACGCTGGCTCTGCTCGTCCACTTTCCCATCGTCACACGCATGCGTCAGACGCTGAACCGACTTGTCGAGAACACTCAGGTGACGAAGCTATTTTCCAGCCAATCCGGCGGCCCACCGGTTGAGACGCCCAATGCAACCCTTGCCCAGTCCTCGGGGGGGCATTGGGGGTCGTGGGAAGCCGTGTTGAATGACTGTTTCATCGACACAGATTTTGTCAACTTCGACTATCTAAATGATGGACATGACGGAATAGAGAGATGACAGATGGACCACTCCATTTCTCGTCCAGGGATACCTCGGTCGGTCGAGACAACGGTTACAATTCCGTTTAATCCACGGCAGAACTCGACCAGCAGAGTCAGGTGTCCAACAGTTTGTGCATCGCGCAGCTAGCTACGGCTTTCCCACTTGTTTGATTATCGCTTCGGCCCATCCAGCCGAATTTTGAAATGACTTCCGCAGCCTCATCTCGTAGGGATATGGTCATTTTGGACCTTTACAATATCAGTCACCTTGCGACTTGTGCTTACAGTGGAACTGTATTGGGTTAGCCGGCGAACCAGTGGCAGGACGCTGTGAATAATCAGGATCACCTTTGCGATGCCAGGGGAGGCTTAAGGATTGAATGGTTAACAGGACAATTACATCCGTCAACAATTTGACGGTATCTGTTAGACAATGAGACCTGGTGACAATAAAGCCACTGAGCCTTAACCTGGGAATGGTTCAGTTCATACAAGACGATCATCACTGGCCTTTGCAGCGAGATATTAATCCCGAAGGAACGCCTATGCTTGCTGTCAGGAAACTCCGATGTGCAAAATACAAGTCTTTCTACCTGACATGATTTTGAGAAGCGTTTGCGAGACAGAAATATCTGTGGAGATACATCACGGTCACTGCTCCTAAGCATCTATTTATGAACGGCTCGTCTCTAATTCAAGAAGCATTTTACATTCTTATTAACCAGTACTTTCAAGGCCAGTACCTTCAAGACCAGTACCCCCAAGACCAGTACTTTCAAAGGACCTATAATTCGGGGGGCCAGTCTCGACGTCAAGTCAGGCTAATATTTGAGCCCAATTGCGCCATGGCATCCTCCCACTCAAAGCATCTCACTCCGCATCTCTCCTGGTCTGTATCATCTGCTCTCAAATCCCTCTGCTTCCACACGTGCTCAATGACCTTTCTGGCTGGTCGAATATTCCCGAACCTCTTCGGCCGCTCCAGAGCACGGAACCGATTGAGCACATAGACCCGATCCTGCTCTCTGGTGGAGTGGCATGCAGCGATGAAGAAGGGCCAAAAGGAGCTGGACCGTGCTCCATGTTCATGAATCGGACACTGTTTGACTAGTTCAAGAATGGTGTGCACACAAGACTGGATGGTTGATTCGTGGCAGCTGTCTTGGTCATCGAGGTATTGGAGGAGGAGGACCGTGGCGTGTCGGAATGCTTCTGCTGTATTCCAGGCGGCGATGACACTGTGGAAGCTGGATGGTGGTTGTTCAGAGCTCCAGTCACCCGGAATCTCTTGCTTCAGGTTTCCAAGTTTCCTTTCTGTGGTATCTTTCCATGCCCGAGCCTGTCTGAGCTTGCATGGGCTTGTATTCTTTTTGAGCCTGCGGATCTGGAGCGAAGTCTCCAGGATGATCGATAAAAGCTCTTTTGAACAGCCAATGATGCAGTCAATTTCCTGACATGGTCTATTGATCTTGCTCAACCAGTGTCGTCCTCCCTCCAGCAAGCGCGGTTCTAAGGCCGGGTTGGCCACCGCTGTGTATGCCATGATGTTGTGGGCCGCAAAATATGGTGCAATGAAGCACGAGAGTATGGGGTCAGAATATGTGTCTTGTGTAATTGATGGTCGGCCTATGATGGCGTTCGCACCATCTAGATGTGCCATCCAGTTGGGATGACACTGGTCGGAGATTTCAAGAAAACACAACATCAGGATTGTGCCGAGTAATTCTGACTCCGAAGTGGTCCTCCAGTCTGCTGTGAGAATTCTTCGGAGTGACTTCAGCGTAGACCCCTTGTACTGAAATGCGATGGCGGAATAGCGTGGATCCTGGAATCCGAGGTGGTTTGCTGCCACCGCTAGGACCGAGGTCATCAGAAGGGATGACTGGACCGACATTGGAATGATATTCCTATAGCCATTATCTTTGCCGTCGAAGAGAGCACAGGTCGGGCACATTCGGTGAACATCTGCATATCGTCAGATAGCATCTATTGCACGACGGGAGAGGCCTACAGAAATCAAAAAGCGTCAGGTTATATCCGGACAACGCTGGCTGAGCACATGGCGGTCTGATCAAGGTGTCAAATGCCTGTGCCCATGGCCGATGTTCCGTTGTTCCATTCGTCACCTCACCGTCTCCCCCAATATCTCCTGCCACAGCGTCTCCTGGATTCAAGGCCAAGGTCTTCCACTTACTGTACAGGTGGACGTCGTTTGACGTTGTATTTAAGAACGTAAGGTAAAGTGGCTGGAACATATCAGGCGACGTGGCATCTAAGAAGGTAAGAGCAAATGGCCAGAACACATCACCGGAGGCTGGTAGCGGTAGTCCTGGAGGAGATTCGAAGCTTTTTAACGCTGCAACACTTTTGGCGCCATTGGTTCTCTTCTGCCGTGTGCCGGCCCTTCCGATGACAATTCCCTTGGATAGTGCTTCATCTGGCCATGTCAACTTCAATCCGTAAGAGCAACATCGATCTCCTTCGCAGCAACGCCGGCACTGTGGTTTCGTCTCTACAATATGGTCAGCAGTTCACCGATGCTTGGGAACGACTAATATACCATCACACTTGATCTTCCGCTGCCGGCAGCTGATGCACCCAGACCGCGTGCGGGGAGAGCGAATTCTTCCATAGAAGGGAATCTTCTGGCATGCCATCGTCCGGCACTAGACAGGGGAATAACAACGATTGGAATGAAATCTGCTTTTAATCCGTCCTGGAATACCGAGCGGTTGCCCTTGTTCCACGTAATCCGCATTGACTGCTGTGTATACACGTTCTCCTGCTCCTATAAGAATCAATAATCGTTCATTCATTCATTCTTCGATTCACAACCCAAGGCTTATCTATTATCCAAGGTGGTTCTGGCCGAGTTAACGATAAGGCAGGTCCGATTTGATATCTAGTCTCTCACGTGAACGCACGCTACCCAGGCCTTGCCGTTGAACATGTGGCCTAACCTGCGGCTTAGGAAATCCAGAACCTCTCTGGCGGCTCTACACGGGGCCCATATAATGCGAGAGACGGGATGGTGGGTCAGGCTAGGTCAGCTCGGCTACCGCCCCGTTACTTTTGCTAGAGTTCTTATCCTTCTGCTACTTTTTGGATTGCTGGACTTCCGTAGTTGTTCACGAAGAATAGATGTGCTTTGTCAACTAGTCTACTATTGTCATGATACTGACGTTTTACTCTTGTGAGTTGTTGACATCGGGATCTCCCGTGACATACCATACTCCCGACCTCCGAATCACAACATTGCAGCTACTCTTTTGCTGGTCCCTTTTACTGCTGTCGAGGTTTGCCATACGTGATCTATGACTTGATGGTCTGATCCCAGATCAGCCAACTTTGATAACCTTAACTCACTCATTTGGAAGCATTCCGGGAGCCCTGATTCGCTCCATTCCCTCCCCAGCATCAACTTGACGGTTCCGGGAGCACAGGTAAAAATTCGTGCCATCCCTAAAGTGTGTTGGAGGTCAGGTCGCGGATGACAAGGATCAAAACTACTTACCGTGTCCATTGAAGCCGGCGCAGACATACTGTCCCGGAAGCGAGTCTACCGCGCCCACAAATGGCACATGGTCTGCAGACATCCCGAGAATGCCAGTCCACACATGGTCCACGCCCTCACCATGCTTGATGCCGTCGCGGTCATAACTGGGGAAAAGAAGTCTCCAAGAGCGCGTGGCTTCCTGCAAAATCTCATGGGAGAAGCCACTGTCGTCGGTGGTCTTCAGCTGTGCCAGCGTCTGAGGACTCAGCGTTGGGCTTCCCCGTGAGACACCGAATATGAATGTGCCGTCACCCCGACGTTGAATCAACGAGTGGAAATATTTCAAGCTGTAGCGTATGGACAATGTGCTGTTCATGGCGTTTTGACCGGCAAATGCAGGAGTCGGAACGATGGAAACGGCCTGGGATCGAGTGGGCACCACGTGAGGAGCCAACTGGGGGAGCAGCAGGCCAACATGAGCGTTGGTACAGTGGATGACGGTCGACGTGATGACACTGCCACGGGTGGTATGGGCAGCCCACAGAGCCGGAGTGTTGGCATCAGAATGACCCATCTGACTTCCTGCTTTGGTGATGTTCGTCACCGGGCAATGCGTGAAAAGCTTCACCCTCCTCGTAATGCAGTTGTTGATGAGCCAATGCGCCAATTTGGCTGGATGACTGGACCCGGCGGGCCACTCATATGCAGCGATGGCGTCTTTGACCCCCGTCTTGTTGCGTGCCTCGTCACCGCTATAGAACTTCACCTGTGAGACATCGCCTCCAGCTGCTTTGTAGGCGTCGTAGCTGGCTGCTTCGTAGGCAGCAAACTCTGACGTCATGCACACATCAAAGGTCGTTGTCAAGTTGAAGTCACACGGCACATTGTGCTCTTTGACGAACTCGTCGATCTTTTGGAGGACAAGACGCTCGTTGGCGATGATCTTCAGTGCTTGATCAACGCCGTGGATGGCGGCATAGACGAGAAACCCTCGGAATGAATCTGCATACGACGAGTAAGTCATGGAACGTCGATAGGAGATAGAGAAATAGCCACATACCTGGCCGGATGTGGCCTGCGTTCCTCGAGCTGGCCCCGCTGGCGGCTTCACGAGCTTCCAATATGATAACATCTTCACCTTTTATGCCTGCCTCGAGCAATTCGAAAGCTGTGAGTGCGCCAGCAAGCCCAGATCCGATAATCACGTATTTGCTGGTGGGAGGGACAGGAGCATCACGGTTGGCGTTGAGGTGAGGGAATGCGCGTGTGGTTCGCTGCCAGAAACTGAGCCCTGGGTTTGCAATGGGCACACCCGTATAGGAGGCCTTGCCTTTGTGAGTATCAACAGTGGTCATAATGGCAGTATTTGAAGCGGTAATAATTTATTCAGGGTCAACTTAATCCATCTCCAGAGGCTTTAATCTCTTAAATAGCAAGTATTTACATGTCCAAGCAGGAGAGCTTGGTCAAGTTTGCAGATATTGCAGGCCGGTCCAAAGTGCAGCTGGAGGCGAGATATTCCTCGTGGGCCCGCCCGGAAGTCTGTGCCGTGTCGATCTAAATGCAGGCTGATGCATATTATGTCGATCAAGTTTAGGTTGAGGCCGGCGGCAGGTCGAGGCGAGATAACGTTGTGGGGCTCGTCAGAGCAGATCATGGCTAGGTCACCCCATGCCAAACAAAGATAGAGAGTACAAGAGGCAGAAGACAGATAGACCGGATTAACTTCCATATCCGCCTCGACTTGCCAATCACAATACTGTCCTACCACTCAATTATCTCCAGCCAATCATTAACTCGGTAAAGGCAGGACCGATGACAGTTACAACGCTGCAGGAGGAAAGGTGTTGTTATGGACAGTTAATGGCAGGTCACGATTCTTTCATCCCTATATGAGCGTATCCCACATATTATCTGGATCTCTTCTCTACTATTTCTGCCGTGTGTTGCAAGATCCAATATGGTATCGTTCCCGTCATTCCGCCCTCCTGTGGCGGTGCGTCATGAGCGTTCTCGAACTGAGCGAAGCCTGGTCCGGCGGCTGGATATTTTCCTCATGACATTCGGGTGTATATCTCAAGGTCAGTCCCAAATCACGCTTAAATCAACCCACTCTGATGATTGATAGTCATCAAGTAAAGCATAATATTCCTCCTGGCGTTGTTTGGATCATCTCACCGAAGATTTAGATACCTCGACCAGAGCAACATCACCAACGCATATGTCTCGGGAATGAAGGAGGACCTTCATCTCGAGGGCAACGAACTGAATTTGTCAGTGCACCATCTCCCTCGACATCCTCAACCTTACTAACTTTAGTCAACGTCAGTTTCACGACTTACTTCAACATTGCATACTGCATTATGTTGATCCCATCGCAGATCATCTTGACATATGTGCGACCAAGTCTATGGCTCCCTGGACTAGAACTGGCGTGGGGCCTGATGACCGGCCTCATTGCAATGACACACAACGCCAAGCAGGTTTATGCCCTGCGCTTCTTCCTTGGTCTTTGTGAAAGCAGTGCATGGCCTGGAATGATGACACTTTTCAGTATGCTATGCCTTGTTGCGTTTCCTGCCTCCTTGGCTGACATAGCAGTGCATTGGTACACTCCGACCGAACTGGCCAAGCGCATGGGTTTCTATCAATCCTGCCAGGCCATAGGCAGCATGATGTCGGGAGCGCTGCAGGTGGCCATCATCAACACTCTGGAAGGGCACAGTTCTTTAGCTGGATGGCGGTGAGACCGTGATCGGCCTGGAGTCGAAGGTGACTGATTCTCATCCAGGTGGTTGTTCGTGATCAATGCTATCATCACCGTGGTCTGGGGCTTTGCGGGATTTTTCATGATCCCGGACCTTCCAAACAAGCCTAATCCGTGGTCTTTTTGGTTCAACCAATCTCATGCAGAGATGGCCATGCAAAGGTTGAAGCGTCACAATCGTGCCGAGCCCAAGAAGGTCAGCTGGGCAGGGATTAAGTCCGAACCCATTCTTTGTTATCTTCTTCTGAGCTGATTCATCCAGGCGCACCTTCTCCTCTTGGGTGGTGTACTTTATCGCGGTGATGTACATCGCCACGGTCCTTGGGTCTTATGGATATGCATATTTCGCCCTTTTCCTCAAGGCTCTCAAAAATACAGATGGCACTCCGCGCTGGAGCGTATCTCAAGTCAACTCTATCCCCATTGGCGGGGGGGCGATCCAAGTGGCCTTTGGTAAGCCCTTCCTCCCTCCTCTGACCTGATTCTCACTTTCTCCAGTGTGGATATGGGCCATCCTCTCAGATTCCCTCACCACACGCTGGACTCTGATCGTCGCTCAAGGTGTGTTGGTCTTGATTGTGAGGTGGTATCCTTGCTGATCTCCTTAGCACTCATTGGACTCATTCCTTGTATCATTATGAGCATCTGGACATCTCACCACACGTCGGTGGCTATTTCCGCGGCCTACGCTAGTTACTTTATCTGCTATATAACCCTGGGGACGGCGCCGTTGATCTTTTCCTGGCTGTCCGATCTGTGCGTTCCGGGCTGGTTCTAACTCATCTTGCGGTACAAGTTAACCTTGTTAGCATCCCACAGGATCCAGAGGCGCGTTCGCTGATCGTGGGCGTTGCTGTCGCCGGCTTGTACGCCATAACTGCCTGGAGTCAAGTTCTTACATGGCCAGTACAGCAGGCACCGTACTGTAAGCTGATGATTTGACTAATTATTTCGTTGCTGATGTGAAACGAATAGATCATTATGGCTGGCAATCCGCCCTTGCTCTTTGGGCAGTGGCTCTCGCCATGACGTGTACTCTGCGCTACATTGATGTCCGAATTCTACTGTGCGCGACTCCTGACCTTCTACCACGTGTTCTAGGTCCGTGCTAACATCTGGTTATTATCCATAGGCCCAAACGCCTTGCATTCGCCGAAGAGCTGGACAGAGAGGCATTTGAAGAAACCACGAGCAGCAAGCCCACGACCGAAATTAAAAACCCGCGCCCAGAGATTGATGTGTGTTCATCGCGCTCGGGTTAAGCATCAACAACGTTCGGAGCGATTATGGATTCAATGTACGAATCGGTAATAACTCCTGATCTGATGCAGTTGGCAGTTTGAATTCTTCATCCTGCATAGAACCGATATAATGGAAAGTCTTCCGCTTCAAAGCGCTTCCAACCCCCTGTGCATGGCCGCTGTATATTAAAAGCGTTAGTTAGCTCAAGGGATGATTCATCCGTGCTCATTGACATACTGCAACATGCAACATCTACCAGTATTATGTAGTAAATATCGTCCTTCTGTTGTATTCCCAGTTTTATCATTTATGTTGGTTCTGGCAACTAGACTGTCCCAGGGCTCACAGTTTGATACCATTCACATTCAAACACTACCAATTGACATCAATGCTGTTGAGAATATCGGCATCACTCTTTTCCCATGGATGCTCGGTTTTGACTGACCGAATAAGTGCTTCATGTCCGGGACTTCGAGGCTTCACGCTTGTCTCGTACGGTGCAGGATGGCTAATAATGCCAAGCTGGAACCGCATCACAGGGTCAACTTCTTTGCCGTTCTCGACAATCCTTGTTACATTAAAGACGGCCAGAGACTGTGCAATGCTGAGAAAGATGGAAGAGTCGGCGAGCTCGCGCCCAGGACAAATGCGGCGGCCAAAACCAAATGAAAGCGTGTGAGGGTCAGGTTCGGGGTGCCTGCCGTCCACACCCAGGAAGCGTTCCGGCTTGAAGGTCATCGGGTCCTGGAATACGGTTGGATCATGGGTAAAAGCCCTGTGATGGAAACGTGTTAGCATGTGAGCGGTTAATGGAGGTGAACACGTACCAAATATTAGGAATCAGCAGAGCGCCCTTTGGAATAAAGTAGCCTTCGTAGGTGTCATCTTCGGTCGTCATATGGGACAAGCCCATCGGCGCCACTGGAAGCCAGCGCAATGCCTCCTTGACGATGGCATCGACATAAGGCAAGTTGGAGCGGTCGCTAAAACTGGGCAGCCTGTGATTGCCGACCACTTTGTCGATCTCAGCCTGTGCCTGGCGTTGGACTTCCGGATACAATGTCATGGCGAGAAAGAAACAACTCATTGAAGATACAGTCTTCATTGGATGTCAGCAGTCGGCATACAAGAGGAGACGACTGACCGTATCTGCACCACCCGTATATAGTGAGGCTGCAGTCCACTTGGCTATATAATCTTCCTCCTGACTTGGGTTTCCTTTCTCGAGGAGCCGCGACAGGTAGGACGGCTTATTCGTCTTTTACACCATCTGTTGCTTCACAAAAGCGTATGGCTTCTCGGCCACAACGGTGATAGTCCGCTTCCAGTCTCGAGCCGTCTTCTTGAACCCTGTGCCGGGCAACCAGTCGGGAAGATATCTTACTGGTTGGGAGACATGTCAGCTGATGGTATCATTATTGTGGTTACACGCACAGATGGGTATGACATCCACCAGCCAGGCACCGGGAACAGTGGACTTCGAGAATTGCTCAAGAGCCTCGTCTGCCAGGTCAACTAGCGGATCGCACTTCTGGGGTTCGATCGTATAGCCATAGGCAATCTTCAGAATAATGGCACCAGCCTCTCTGTAACGGTCAGATCAACAATATCGCAAGACGGTGTGAGACTCACGTCCGGATATGCTGCTGCAACTCATTCGGCTGCTCGAGGACGCGGAGAAGAAAGCGGCGGACCTCCACCTCCTGTAGAGGGTAAAATCGCTCGATAGCCGTTTTCGAACCCAGAACTCCGTGTAAATTCTTGCGGTAGGCACGGAAGCGATTCGCATATGGTTGGGCTGCCAGTACATTTTCCCAACCACACATTTCAAAGCCAAAGACCATCTTCGGTCGAGAGGAGTTCACGGCAGAACGCTTCTCCATGAGCTCAAAGGCGATTCGCGCATCGCTGAGGATGATCATGGTCTGTCCCAAAACAGTGATCGAGCTGATTGGACCGTAAAGATCCTTGTGCTTAAGCCAGTGCTGCCATTTCTGCTCTCCTGGAGGCGGCAAGTCGGTAATATTACCAATGATTGGCTTCGGTTTAGGGCCTGGTGGAAGTCGCGCACGGTTCTTAGTCAAAAGTGTCCTCGTGAGGTGTACCAGTATGTACAATCCGACAAGGGCAAGGACGTGGCGAAATGAAATAGTAGCCATGGTTCAAGTCGAATTTCAAAACTGGATCTCGGAAGAGAAAGAGGCAAAGGCAGGGTTTAAGTGAGTGCCATTCACCGTCTGGATAATCATGGACCATGATTCGAATGGGAGAAGCATTGCTGACAATGTCGGCGGCTGACAATCAGGTTTCCTATCCCTTTCTCGTCTGAGGTCAGCATATTCCAGATTATTGCTCGAAACCTTCACGTCTCTAGCAGTCTCGATGCGGTATTCTGTAAGATTTTCATCGGGAAGATCACCTAGCTCGCGGACAAAATTAGCACTAGGGGTAGAGGCAAGGCCACATGCGGGGTGCGTCGTCATGTCAGCCGTCCGCATATTAAGCAATGCCAAAGACCTGATTGGCCAAATGAATCAACGACCAAGTTTTCCGACGGTAAATCATGTTTCGGACAGTCACCGCGTCGACATCAGAGTCAAGAACCCAGCTATGGTTGGGGCTGACTGAAAGATAAAGCCTCCGAGCTGCAATGCGAAGTTGGAGATCATCCCACCGATGACCAACGGTTTCATCACTTTAAGAGGAAGGTTGCATTACACTAGCGGCAAAAACAGGAAATGGACGGAAGTGGCCGTAAGAGAGAGTTTTTCTCAATTGAGGAAATGATCCACTAGACATGGCCAAAGCCTAGAATAGACAGCCCACTTACCTCAGCCTGCGACATACCACCCTATTCGTGGTCCATATCGTCATGAACATGATCTGGGCCGACTTGTGCATGTCGAGGTGAACGAATCTTGTGCATCATGACTTTGCGTCAGCACTGTTTTTGCTCCATCTCTGCTAGTCGCACCGCGGCTTTACTATGGTGTCATTATACCAACCATAGCCTCTCGCCACTGCTTGCTCCATTCCAGGACTCACTTCACAATACGGTTCTGTACCATATCCTCGGAGCCTCGGTCTTGACCCCACATCTACCACGCCAACAGTGTGGCCGAGTCTTCCATATTCGAGGCGGCAAGGGCATCCAAGACTTCAAAGTAATATCACCTGGATTCGTCTTTGGTGATTGGCTCAGAATTAATCCGAATGCGCTCGCGAACGTATGTCAAACGAGGAGAGGTATGTAGTCTGATTTTCCGTCGAAAGTTATTTTGCGCTTCTGTAGTGAGGATGTGCAGGGTTGAGGCCACACCATGCGACGCCCCTGATGAATCCCACACATTGGCAAGCACTGGTAGGTCAGAAGGAGTGAATATGGGCAATTCGGCGGTGCGTGAGATGAAGCTTTGGTTGCTGAGATCCGGTAGAGGAAATGGACGACCTGTGCCTTTGCGAATTTAATCCTGCCAGAAAGTAGTCGTGAGAGTAACGGGAGGCGAGCATGCAGAGAACCCTCCTTTTCTAACAGGACACCCTGATGACGGTATGTGGGGGCGGCAGTCAGACCCGAATTCACAGACAATCTAGACAGTTCGTTTCATGCCCAATAGATATGTATGGGTTCGCGCCCGGGTCATTTTCCGTGCAGGGCAAACTTTCAGGGTAACGCGATATGCTGAAAATTTGTTACCAGTACCGACTCATACTCGCCACTACGTTGAAGTAAGTCAGGCCTGCGGCTTGGGAGCAACTTTGCCGCAGTTGTGCCACGGTCTCCCCGCGTTTCATATATGCAGCCATGGTCGATATGAGGGTTGAGCTGACGCGTTTTGGCGCCCTGTATGGGGCTGAAACAGGGTGCAAGTGTAGCCGGGCCAAAGGGGCCAAAGGGGTTCTGGCTGTCTGGGTGTCAGCAGGCGCCCATATAGGCTGCCTGGCCTATGCATCACGTGACACGACGTGAGAGCTACTCCACGAGGACGCGTGCCAGATAGAAAGTCCTCAGCTGATGTGTAGCATCTTCGAACTCAGGAGTAAGAGGACAAAATGGAGAATAGATGTTCAGGGGCTAAGAATGAACCGGTGGTCATAGCAGGAAGAGAGAGACCCAGAGCTAGTCACAGAATAGGCTTAGCCTGAAACGGGTCAAATTAAATCAAGTCCTCAACTGCGCGCACGCGTCGGCTCGTATGTCAAGCGCTGCCGAACTATTACAACATGCTTGTGTCGGGATGAACCGTCGCTATGGCGAGGGCCTCCTCTATTGATCTCAACGCATTCACTCCAAGCACCAGAGCGACGTTTCAGCAATATGTTCTTGAGAGCCCAAACAATCGTCGTGTATCCCAGTCCGACAAAGGGGCTATAATCGGATGGCTGACGAACCCGCGCAAACGACCGTCATCTCAGAAAGAATTCAGCCGACGGAATTACGTCCAAAAATCATTCATTTTAGAAGAAGGATCACAACTCTTGTTGGCAAGAGCGAAGACGGCTGTGGACAAAGATCGGATAGTGGTAACCGAAGATATGATCATAGATGTCGTGGAGTCCGTGCATAACAACATTGGTCATGCCGGGTGGGATGCTACATGGAAGGCTATAAATACTTCATATTACGGTGTTCCACGATCAGATCTTATCTTCCTACTTAGGCGATGTCAAATCTGCGCCCGAAACCCTTCAAAGCGTCCCAAGAGTTCTCTCCGTATTCCTTTAAACGCCCAACCTATCGATCAAGAAGTCCACGACTTTCCGAATTCTGGCGAAATGCAATATGATTTTCCGTCGTGGTATGCACTGGCAAATCATCACAACACTGGCGACTGACTCGGGAAAACACGGAACGGGATATATTAATTGAAGAAGACCATGGACACGCAATACAAATGAACCTCTCTCATGGGAGACCGATGTGGTACTGTTGGACAGTATAACAGGGCCAGGTGTCATCTTGAAAAGAAGCAAGTGAACATAACGCTGTGGCGCGGTGCTCAAAAGATGCATTGCTTGGTTGGGATGGAGAGCAAGACAAGGACTGAGGATCCCAGGGTTGTGCTTCTGTGAAGCTGATCAACTTTGGAAACAGCCTCAGCCCCAAGGTCATGTGGTCTCGAGGACTTCCTGTCTGTTGTGAATGTCAATCGACTAAGTCCAGGTTCAATTTGACCTATTGCGGTCCTCGCTCTTTCGCTAAAGGTATGCGAAGGGCTAGCGCCAGCGATGTCTTGCTTCAGAGTTGAAGTTTGGAGAGAGCCTAGCCGACGGATCGAAGATAAGACCTATATGTTTGTCCAATCTCAAAGATACTATCTTGAGGGCTTTCTTTACCGTATGAATGCTGATGTCAGCTCGTGGGTGGACATACGATCCGGATTGCATCGTCCATCAAAGGGAGACGCTAAAGGGATGAGCTATGGTGCTGATATGGGTGTGGCTGCATACGAATATAGATGGATTAATCTAGGTGGACCTTTGAACGAGACTAAACTGTGCCTTCGGGCCTCTTCTATCATGCTTTCCTCGCCCGCTTCCTTTTCTGCTGAGAGCACCTTAACACGCATGCCTCAACGTAGAGGCTGTAGCAAATTAAGCGCGCCGCCGACCAGGTGGAGACTTCCCGTTATCAACGTCTGCATCCCATTGCCTTGTTCTCCGATCCTTCTAGCGAAGTCTAGTGCCCCCTCGATTGTTTTTTCGCTTGTCACGACAGCGTCGGCATCCAAATCTCTCCAGATGTCGGAATAGATGGCGCTGAAGTCGGGAAATGCCTTTTCAGGGGCTCTAAAACTCTTGTCTAACAGAATTAGATAAAGGTGAATGGCAACAATTGCAAAAATCCGGGCCTTACCAAGTCTCGTCCTCCCATCCCTCCTTTCTTGGTAAGTAGTAAAAACGACATATTGAGGCCGGACACCACATTCCGTTAGAGATTTTGCCAAACAGCGTAGGAGAGCTGCACCGTCCCGTTCTTCAGAGAAGTGGCTAAAGATGAGGATTTGTGGACACAAACTAGTGCTAGTCTGTTAGACTTGAACGAGAAAAAGATACGCATCTCGACATACCTTCGTCTTTCGGAGGTGTTTTTCGCAAACCATTCAGCGGCCTGCTTGACACTCAACTCGTTGTGTGCACCGTCGATAAACCATTCATTGCTTCCTTCCACTATGACTTCGAACCTTCCAGGCCAAGAAAATTTCTCAATCCCTTTAGATATGTCGTATGATGTCAGGTCGCGGTCCTCCAAGGGCGCTTTCTTGTCAAGAAAAGCCCTCGAGATAGCAATCGCCACAGAGCAGTTCAACCTCTGGACCGGCGCTTGAAGAGCTGGGGCATCCACTGGGAGCGAGGGATCAAGGTCAACAAACTTCAGCTCTACCCCCTGCTTTGAAGCTCGAGCTTGCAAGACTGCCGCTGGTCCTGGTTCTTGAGGGGCAGAAAATGCCAGTGCCCCAGATTTGATGATTCCGGCCTTGTGCCAGGCAATGTTCTCTATGGACGGGCCGAGCTGCGCCAAATGATCGATTCCGATAGTCGTGATGCCGGTGACAACGGGCTTCTGGACCACGTTCGTTGAGTCATATTCTCCGCCGTGGTGCGTCTCAAAGATGGTCGCCTCTGTCTTTTCCTTAATGAAGGTGTGAAATGCCACTAGCGTCAAAAGCTGGAGGAAGCGAGGCTTCTTTTCTTCTGGGTCATGCGATTCCTGGGATGACAGCAGATCCCAGACTTCGAAAAAGTACCTGGTGAAGAGTTCTTCTCCTATCGGTCGGTCATCGATCTGAATCCTTTCACGGATACTTCTCAAATCTGGCGAAGTGTACAGTCCAATTCTTCGCGGGAATCGAGTTCTCAGCCCGTGTTCTCTCAGGAGGGAACGGACAAAGGCACACGTGCTGCCCTTTCCTTTCGTCCCTGCGATGTGTATTACGTTCAGATTATTAACGTCCCTGTTCTGCCTGTAGTATTAACATGAATTCGCAATTGACCGTTAAGGTGCTCATACCGAATGCCCAAGGGCCTGCAACCACTCTCTCATTCCCACCAGACTGGGCGTTCCTTTGAAGGTCGGAGCTCCGTTTGTATTAGGCATCTCGCTGAGTGAAGGAGTCCCATCCCTTCCCGGTGCATCCCTTGGTCTCGCTATCCGGCGCCTGGAATCCAAGAGTTTTATCGCATTCTATGTAATGTAAGAGATCATCTATCGACATCAGAGGCACACAAATTACCTCGTAAGTTCTCTTCATGCTGATCGCAAACGGTTGTATCTGTTCTTGAAATTTTTGGACCTGGACTGGGTGAGTGAACCATGATGAAGCGCGTCGAGCTAGAAGACGTGAATATTTAGGCCCTGGCACTCAGTCTTGGCGCCGCCACCAAGTGAATCACGTGACTGCCTAGGGGCAACACCAGATATCTGTTGGATTCTGAATTGCGAAGTCAACCACTCTCTTTCACTGAAGGAATCTAGATCTCTTAATATACACTGCTTATGGGCGAGATACCACAAGCTGCAAAGCTATTCACCGAGCGACCTCGTCCACTAGGACAACAACGTTCTCACCGTCGGCGCCATGAAGGCTGGCAGTTTCGCCACAATACCAACCAGTGTCTGAGAACACTTTACATGAGCTGATAATACCGTTTCAAAGAGAGAAATGCCACAGCAATCCGATGGCGACCCATATATTCAATCACCGCTGGGAAATCGGTGAAAAATGGAGCAAGAGATTGCCGACCCGCGGAATCGTCCGGCGAAAGGCGCGTCATGACAGACGAGGATTGAGCATCTGATGGGCTGAAACAACGCATCCCTAGTAAGGATAGGACTCTGACACTCCCTATGCATGATTGCCTGGGTCTCACACACTAAGGGTCATTAGCCTCGACTGGAGGCGTACGCCGGCGCTAAAGCACGAGGCGCAGCAAAAGCACGTCTCTGTAACTTCTCGATCCGAGCTTCCGTGAGAGTTCGACCAGAAGACTTCCATTATTTCATTTTGCGCCATTCATCTGGTACAATGACTGACAAAGATAACTATGGCATTAACGTGCTTTATGCTCCCGATACAGCCACATATGAGTGAGAAGGCCCCCAATGGATGGAAGAAAATGATCTGACTGCTGCGATGTAGTTTGGTTGCCATCCACGGCCTCAACGGCGACCCAATTGAGACGTGGTATCACAAGCAAAGTAAGATTATGTGGCTTCGGGATTTGCTCCCGGAAGCCCTTCCTAACATTCGCATCATGACATTTGGGTACAACGCTCGATTCAAGAACTTCACCGCGCAGCAAGATCTACGTAGCATTGCATCAAAATTGCTTGCAGAACTTGTTGATGTTCGAGCGACCGAAGAGGCAAGACCATTTCCTTTCTTCCAGTGGCCGTGTTGAGAGAAGAATGCTAATACTATGAATAGGAAAGGTCACGCCCGATTGTCCTGATCTGTCACAGCTTAGGTGGAATCGTAGCAAAGAAGGTGGGTTTAACAAACAAGGGCTGATGTCGACAATGTCCGCTGAAGTAGATGGGCCCAGGCGTTATTGATTGGCTGCCCTGAAGAGCAAGAGAAGGTGCAGGGAGCAGTATACGGAATTGTGTTCCTCGGTATGATCACAGATCCTAATAACCGTTCTATTATCTAAGCAAGATTACAGGCACTCCACATAATGGCAGCAGCCTTGCAGCAGTAGGAAAGCTGGCTGGGAACATTATCGCAGCTTGCTCTCCGATTCGCCCACCCCTTTCGCTCTTGGCAACTCTACGGAAAAACTCAGAGGCTCTGTTTGAGATTACTCTCGATTTTGTGAAAAGAAGCAAGAATCTAAAGCTGATCTCATTTTTTGAAATGGAGATGACATCCATTGCCCCTTTCGTCAAGAAAATGGCAAGTCCTTCCATCATCGTTGCCTGAGCTATTCCTTACTGACCAAACGTTAGATAGTGGAGCGCCACTCCGCCATATTGAACCTTGAGGGAGAGATAACCATCGGTCAATATTCCAACCACCGCAACATTGTCAGGTTCAAGTCGATGCAGGATCGCAACTTTCGTCCTGTATTATCCAGACTGAAAAAGTTCCAAGAAGACATTAATGAGAAATCTGTCCCAAAGGAGACTCCTGGTCTAAGTCCGACATTGACCATGGAAAAAGGTGATGTCTGCAATATATTCTAAGACGTGCTAACCTTGAATAGAATTTGAAATACCGGTCGAGATTCCGATACTTCCTTGCTCTTCTTTCTACGGCAGGACCGATGTCCTGAATCAAATGCAAGATCACTTCTATGGCGATGAAACTCGAAGACATGGTAGACGGAGTTTCGCGATATGCGGCCTCGGTATGCTTTGACCAGTAAAGCATTTCTTGAGTACTAATGGCCTTCAAACAGGAGGTTCTGGAAAGACACAAACAGCAATCCATTTTGTATTTCAAAATTTACCGAAATACAAGAATGGAGTTATGTTTTTGAATGCTACATCAACGACATCCCTCGCTGCTGACTTTTCACGGCTGCATGATCTGTTGGGACTCAAGGAGACAGATGATAAAATATCTGCCGTGAAACGTTGCTTGTGCAGGAAGCAATATTCCCAGTGGCTAATGGTCTTCGACAATGCCGACGATCTGGTTTCAGTACCAGTCTCAAAGTATTTTCCTGTGACTTCTTGGGGCCACATCATCATCACCACCCGTGATCAAGCAGCGTCAGGGAGTGTCACAGAAGAGGGATGTACTCTCGGTCCTCTTACTTCTAACGAAGCAGTAAAGTTATTGCTCGGAAGAGCCGGTATCCGTCAACCGTCGAGCAGCCAACAGGAAAGTGCCGAGGAAATCGTCAGACTTCTCGGCTTCTTGCCGCTTGCTATTAACCAGGCTGGTGCCTTTATGCGGTCAAGGTGCAGATCTCCAAACGAATTCCTCGGTCTCTACTTAAAGGAACGTCTTGACATATTGCGGATCAGACCCAGATTAGGGGACTCTGAGATATCCGTCTTAACAACATGGGAAGTCAACTTCAAGCAGGTCGAGAATGATTCAAAGGATGCCACGACTCTTTTGCTACTCTTCTGCTTCTTGGAGCCATCAGCGATATCGGAAGTCCTCTTGCACCGTGGCTCTACACTCCAGAGACGCTGGCATGAGGACGGCGAAGTCACCGAGGTCTCAGCCGAAGTGGAGGGTCTAGATCGACACTTGACAGCACTTATCCAAAATGAGACGGAATTTGACACCGCCATCGAAAAACTGCTTTCATATTCTTTGATCTCCTGCAATAAGGAGATTGATGGCCTCAGGAGCTTTTCAGTCCATCCTCTGGTCCAATACTGCACCAGAGAACGAGTATCTCCAGCCACCGCGAACACATGGCGGTGGCAAGCCATTCTGCTGATATGCCACGCCTTCCCGAGAAACCGCTACATTGAGCCTTTGTAAGTTCTCTGGCCCGAACGGATTGACGTTCGCACTTACGCTTCCGAACACAGAAACGGCGAGATTGGAAGAGCTTTGTTACCTCAACTTGCTTACGTACTTGCCGAATATGACAAGGCGTTCGCGGGACGTCAAGGATTGCCACCGTTCAGGCACGAACTTGCTGCAACCGTCCTTGCAGCGTCGAGGTTTTTGGACCTACCCTGGAAAACTGAAATGGTGGGTCGTGCGAAGCAGCTTCTGAAGGATGACTTGGACAGTTACATGACCGCATGGCTTGCTTACCGGGAAAGCTCCGTATTACGAATGGGTGGTAGAAGAGATGAATCCCACAACGCATTGGAACGATTTGTGCAATCGACAGTCTCGCCAGGTCATGGTGGAAGATGTGAAGCCAACCCAAGATACAATGCACAGCGTGGCAATCTTATTGTCTCTTTTACAGAAAACTTGATACAAGATGGCAAGCTTGACGAAGCGAAAAGCGAGTTAGACAAGTGGTCACCGCTTCATCCGACGGCCCGATCCGCACTTGAACGGATAACTGCCCGGGCTCGAGATATAACTCTTGGAAAGATTTTGAAGTGCCAGGGTCTCTTTGGGGAAGCCCTCGTGTTTCTAGAGAGAATCCTAGAGGACAGCCGTGTGGACGACTTTTTCGAAGGAACGGGTTGGTATCGTGTCCTTCTCTCAAATGTCGCGGATCTCTATTGCGAATCAGGTCGACCACAGGATGCCGAGGAGATCTTACTACAAGAATTAAAACCAATGATGGAGAATGGAACCCAGGATATTTCAACCGGCAAACGTCTCCGACTCTCACTCGTGGAGACTTTCCTCGAAAGAAACATGTTTGACGCAGCAGAGGAGGCCCTGCTGCTTCTCAAGAACGCCAACGAAGGAATTAAGAAACGTGACCATGTTACAGATTTGACCATGTTTCGTGTATGGATTGGTCTCGCAAGAGTATTCCACAAGCAATCACGCTGGGACATGGCCCTTTCCTACTGGTCTCAGGCGCTGACGGCCACAGAGCGTCTCAAAATGAGCCGTGGGTACAATGCTGGTATTGTGCAATATTCGATAGCACATGCCCTACATGTGACTGGAGAGAAAACACAAAGCCATAATGCACTACGAGAAGCAAAAATTTGCCTCGCTTCCGAGCAATGCATGTTCTGGTTAGCAGGATTTAACTCTCACTGGAGGGACTATGTTGTTAGTGTTATGGAAAACGAGTGCAGGGGCAACTGCGACGTCCAAGAGAGTATAACAGCTCAGTCTGGAGGTTTAAGAAGCACATAAGGGAACCTATAACCTAGTTACCTTGTGAACAATAGATATTGCGCAGCCTGCTTTACTCAAGTGCCTTCTACAGTTTCGCTGAGCGGGAGTCCAAGACATTCGCCACTCGTCTTATGCTAATATTACAGACAGAAGTGACCATCCTGGGAGACTAGTTTCCAAATCAACGGAAGAGTTGTATAGGTGCAAGTTTGAGTTATTGATTTCATGGGTCGCCACATAAATCGGTACGAAATCGATCGGTTTTCGGCGTACGGGTCCAGTACAGGCTGAGCTGGTCTTGTAACAAATATCCATGTTGGCGAGCAAGACCACAAGCACTGAACACGGTTTTTGAAGAATTAAACCCGGGATTGTGCTACCCTAGCGCGACAAAACGACGGTCCTTCCACAAGACGAGTCCTGCAACAAGATCCGGCCAACGTGACTGCTCCTGCCGACTACAGATTCGCGAGTACACTGACTCACGAAAACTCTTTCATTTGTCCCTTGCCCACCAGTGCTGGTAACCATGGAACACGACGGCTCACATACAGCTCATCCGCCGGTTCAGCCTCTTCAATTCCTTCAATCGTATCAAGAGAACCCGCTTGAACAATAACGACGCCTCGCAGCGCCTCAGAGTCCCCGACTTTTGACACGTTGCAGCCACATTTTGAGCAGAAAGAGTATGTCAACGTCATTCCACTGTCCTGGGTGGTAGCATATGTCTTGGGGGTTCCTGATGTAAACTTGAATTTATCCTCCGGAACTAGAATATTGGTGGTAAACGCGCTCCCAGTCAGTCGGCGACAAGACAGACAGTGGCAGATGGCCTAAGTGTGTGAGCAGGGACCAAGATATTTGAGGGCACCAACCTTTGATACTGGCTCTCCGGAGTATTCATATCTCAGCTCGCCACACATACACCTTCCAGACGGCATTCTGTGGATATCGTAGAGCTCTTTTGACGAAGATGGTACAGATGTTCAAAGGTCTTGTGGAACAGTGTGCTTCCTTCAGGCAATCCATCCTTTTGTACTCATGCTACCAAGCCCGACTGACAACGAGGCCGGCTTGTGAGTGGCCGGAAATTCTCTCGTTGCTGACCCTCTCTCGTGTTCAGGACTGGGTTGTACTCTGAGGCACGCAAGCCACTGTCAACTTCAAATTCTTGGCCATGCCGGTGGCAGCGGAAGGATTGACTACTATTGGATACTTCGGTCACGCTGAAAGCCAAGGGAACCCTATCAATCGCCGAGCTCCTCTACCTGGTACATCTTACATAACCAGCCGCAGAAATGAGGGGAAATACGATTTGGAGCCCAATCACATGTTGCTTTTGGTTGAGCTTTCGTCAGGTTCTCAGTCAGGTGGGGATGCATCGTATTTTGCAGCGGTGACAAGAAAATAACTGACCAGCCCAAGCTGCAAGTATCATCGAAAGTGCACGCTAGCCGCACGGTTCGTATCATTGGGAGTTCATCTTTCGTTACCTTTTGAATAGGAGATTTCTGCTCACTTTGTGCGGCTAGGCGGTAACATTCCACATGATGGGGAAGAGAAGCAGAGGCTGTATGTACTGGCGCGCTATTACAAAGACTCAACGCTTAGAGAACTCTAAGCGTTGGGTCTACGAGACGTATCCTATGTACCCCAGGTCTTAGCACGACCCGGTCGTGACATCACAGAGCTTATGCTCACAGTGCAACGTCTACTCGAGTCAAAGTTCCTCCAGTAGTCCAATTTCGTCCCAGGTATTGCGGTATTCCTCCTGGGGTGGTAATGTAGAGACTTCCTCTTTTTATGAGGTCTACACTTATCCTGAACACGGCACTGGTCCATCCGGCAATGGTCGTGGAATTGAGTCTTTCAGAAACCACAGCAGGGGTGCCGCCACCGCTGCCGTCTTTAGCGCCGCCGCTGACAAAAGCTAACTCGTTGAAAGGATCACTTGCGGTCTAGACGTTCCCTTCGAAGTCAATGGTAAAGTCGTCAGGATAGACGCTGGTGCTGTTGACGAGGGTCTTGACAGGGGCTTTAGATCGACCTGTGCGGATATCGACGAGAACCTTGTTGAAGCTATGTTGATTGCTATTGAAGAAATAGAGCTCGTCTCCTACCACGTGGAGGCTATTGATGCCCAGCGATGCCGATACATCCATTAGGGTCGTCATGGAGTATCATTGACCGCGGCCTGTGCCTGTCCAGTGCAGACGTCGAGAGACCACACCACCACAGAAAAACCATCGGCAACTAGAACCACACCATCGACCGGATTGAGGACTGTTGAGCCGTTGAGGAAGCCAGAGTCAAGAAGTCCGCCACCTTTCTGGTTTGGTGGGTTGCCAATGGCAGCTGCTGGGCATCAAGGCCACGCAGATCAATCTTCCCGATGGCATAACTGCCTGGCGTACTCTGAAATGTTTTGACTGACCAGTTGCGGGTGATGATGTAGAAGAGATCGTAAGCTAACTCGGCGATGCCGCGGAGATCATGATGTGCGGGAAAATAAGCTAGATGAATGAGCGCCAACGACTCTGACGGAGAAACGACGTACAGGTCTGGAGACAAGAGAAGGCCCACGAGAGAAGGGTTATTCGTAGCACTATAGCTGCTACACGCTGACTAGTCCATAATATGGGAATCCTGCTCGATTCCACGGTCCCCCCTGGATAGGGCTGTCCCTGTGCATCCCTCCCTAGATTTGTACCGCAATACGATTTGTCTGGTAATTCCGGATCGATGGCAGGAAAAGGCAAGAAATGGCAGCCAGAACACCAAACGGTATAGTAACATACCAGACGTATTTCAAGGACTCTGCATATGCCCACCGGCTTCCAATGGTAGCAGCCTCTGCAATAGCAGGTGTGTAGCCAGGTGCCGTGGCCAATTTTGTCGGAGCAGTCAGGAAGATCGTGACAAATTCATTCAGATATGTGGACGGAAGCCCCGCTTTTGAAACATAGGCCGCAACGATCCTAGGCAAGTTGTTTCGCAATTTGTTGTTAAAAATGGCTGCATAGATGGTGTATCCAATCGAGCCACCAACTGTCCGAATAGACAAGGCAAGGGCGGCAGCCGTGGCGAGCAGAGGGTCGGGGACGACGATCAGACTCACGGTTGTCGCTGGGACGATTACTCCACCAATCCCGATTCCAGCAAGGGTCCCGAATGCCACGGTCATTCCAGGAGTGTCCGGAGTAGTTGCGGCAAGAGCGGCACCAAACGTCGCTGACAAGTGACCGTTAGCCATACCGGTCTATCCGGTAGCTTTTGGAGGGAAACTCACTCATCAGGACACAGCCAATCAGAAGGGTATATCTTGCTTCGAAGTTTTTCACAGAGAGCAGAGCGTTGAAAACAACGGCGCCGGCGGTGGTGCCGAGACCATACCCTAGTCCCTTTAAACCGACCTGGACGGGATCCGGCTTGTACATTGCAGAAAAGGTCAAGGGAAAGAAGTTGAGGATTGAATAGAAATCCATCCCGGCGACGAATGAGATGAAATACGCCAAGGCGACAACACGTTGGCCGTGGAAGAGATCTCTGGGGACCATGGGGTTTTGGGCAAACTTCCACTCCCAGACCACAAATGCGATAATGAGAAAGATGCCGAGGATGAGCTGGACAAGGACATAAGCGCTACGCCACGGGTGGCTGTAACCGCCTGCTTGCAGAACGACAAGGCTGGACTTGATCAGTATCTTTCGGATGAATATAGCGGTGAGGAGGAGCAAAGCGCACAAGATTGTGATGCCCACAATGGACAAGACTGCTCCGACATAATCAATGCTGGCCAACACCCTCGCTCTGGAATACTCGGCCAAGCGAGGGTGCGATTTCGGGAAATAGGTCAGCAGGAGTCCACTAAAGACCAACCCATTCCAGATTCTGGACGAAACTTTGTCAGTCGGTAACTGGCAGACGGAAAAATCATGATCCCTTACAGTGAGATCCACTGGCCCCATCTCCATGTCGAATAAGTTCCCAGCAACTGAGAATACATGACATACGGAGCGAATGGAAAGATGGTGCTGATCGCAAGTGCCAGAGATATACCCCGATATTTGACCGGAACGATGTCAGAGAGCCTAGAAAAGGTCATAAGAAGGCCAGGGAATCAGTATCTGGATGACCGTACCCTGCAAGGAATGAGAGCTCGCAAATTCCAGCACCCGCACCGCCCAGTGCCATGCCAACTACAGCCTGTCCAAAGCTATGGGTGCTTCCCATAAGTGCAATACCAACCATGAGGAGAATGCAACCGACGAGAGTGATGTTGCGGCGGCCAACGAGATCTTGGAGATAGCCCACGAAGGGGGCAACAGCAGTAATAGCTAAGGTGTTGCTGACAGGGAGCCATGAGGCGTTGGTGACCAATCCGAGTTCCGTCTGTATGAAGCTGAGAGTGCCTCCGGCGAAGTACAGCATGATCTGGGATCCTGGAAAAATATGTCAAAAATCTAAAGAGAATCGGGTCGAATCGATAAAGGCTGACATACCAGTGTATAATCCTCCTAGGGAAAGTGCAGCTATGAGTGTCCTCGGAGTCCACGAGACCTATTCCACGTGAGTGGGAAGTCTTCGATGGCGTCCAAAGCAGAGACACAGAGGCAGGACGGGTCAAGCCGATCACATACCTTGCCATCGGATTCATCACCTTTGTAGGCAAGCTCATTGTGCATGTTTTTCTCGCTGGAAGGCCCATGCGTGGTATTTTCCTCCTCATATACTTCTCCACTCCTCTTCTCGCTTTCTGGAATATCCTTTTGCGAATTGGCCATCTTGTCTGTTCTACCTTGGAGGACTCGAAACCGCAGGTGCACGGCTATAGTTATAAAGTCGAGAGAGGCTGTAATCTGGGGACGGGAACTACCCCACACCGAGGCAGTCGCAATGTGGATTTGTCAAATCGGGTTACAATTCAGGAGACAATGCCCGCCGTGTCCAAAGGAAGACGACCTCGGAGAGCCGACGGTCCGATTTTCGGTCCCTCGGCCTGCGGTCCGAAAGCGTTAAGAGTTGCATGCTTGGTAGAGAGTGAACTTGATGAAATTCTGGACGAATACCTGAGCGGATTCTCCACGGGGCTGCCTTTGCAGTTGTGGACAACCATGGTGAGCATGTGTGCTATCTCTGGTACATTTGCAAACAGGCCATTCACTTTCGGATTGTACTCGATGCGCAAGGGAGGCTCTCCTGAGAGCCTCTCAAGCATGGAACGATGAAAACGTTGAGAATGCCACCGGATTCTCCCTTTACTAGGGATGTCAACATTTGTGATTGCTTCTTTGGCTGCAATCTCCTTGAAACCCGCTAGAAATATGGGACACCATCTCCCTCGGGTGTGACGTCCTGTCGCCCCGTACATCATAAGAGACTCTCTGGCAAGTGCTCTCTGGTCAAAACGCAGACATTTATTGCCCTAAATGTCCTGAAGGTTAAGGACAGATTGTTGACCCCTCCCGTTGGAAGACAACTCACGCTCCTGTCCCCGATATCTTGACTCCTGAACATATACATGGAGCTTGTATATGTTCACCCAATTCAGTGGAACTGGTTCTTTGCTGCATTCTTGTCGTTCTCCAAAAAGACCTCAATCTTGTTATTCATCTTTTTCCCAATGTCATTACAACAGAAACATGCAATGACCCCCACACAACCAAACCCGAGAGAGGCCAGGGCTGTAATCTCAATCCCATGGATCCAGCTCTGTTGCCAAGCTGCTGCTGCCGCAGCCGCGATCTTTGGAGTAACTCCAGCTACTGCCATGACCGCCTTGGAACCAAGAGGCAGCGCTGCTAATAATGGTGGGACTGATGATGCTGGCAGCCCTGCAGCAATGGCAGCCCCCGGTACCAGTTTTTCCGCACGGGACTTTTGCGAGTTGGAAAGGATGGTTGAGTAAACAGTCAGCGCAACAGCGCCTCCCGCGTAACGAGCCGTACCTCTGAGAGGCCCATATGTTAGTGAGTTCACACACACTTTCATGGCACTCACGCAAGACCCCCGGCAATCCCGAGTTCGACCTGATCTACCCCAAACTGGACGAAGGTTATGGTGAGATACTGCGCCCAGCCGAAACCAGTCTCTGCAATAAAGATAAACGCGATCATCATGCCTTTACGTGCTGGAGTTGCCAGAACCAGGAGGGCGCCGAATAACACAGCTATGCCAATTGAGCCGGCCAATGTGTATCGCCAATGTCCGATTCTCGACCCGAAGAAGGCTAAAAGTATAGCGCCGAGTGGGACTCCTAGATTCTGAGGAAGAGCCAAGACAATGGCATATCGGTAGTCCGAAGGGTTTGTGAGAAAGAGCTCGTTGATTATGGTCGGATACAGAAGGTTAAGAGCATAATAATACCTATTGGAAATAACTTAGCAACTCCATATCTTCCTGATCATCAGCGACTCAACTTACATGGTCGCAACAAATGCAGCGACGAAGGGCGCTGTCAATTCTCTTCCATGGTCTCTGGTGAACACTCGAGTTGGGGTCAGTGGCTGTTTGAGAGGCATAAATGTCTCGTACAAAGCAAAGCCGACCATCACGGCAAAGCCAACAACTATCACAGGTTAGCCGTGTCAATGTCACATAAAATTGGAGACTTCTCAACGTTCATACCAAGCGTCACAATGACCTTGGGAGATGAGGCAGGGATTATCGACGAATACACAATGCCGGCCAAGATCAGCGTCGTTGCAACGGTGAACAAAATGGCGCCGATGTAGTCCAGTTCTCTGACGGCCTGTGCCCATGGTAGTCCGCGGGGGTGTTTTGGTGGAAAGTATAGCCATGTAAGTAAGCCAAATGAGACGCAGGTCAATATTGCCGGCCCGTAGAGAAGCCAACGCCAAGCATCACCGTGTTCGATGGCAAAGCGGCCAGCAACAGGTCCCACAACGACATTGGAGAGGAGAACTGAATCAGCAATGACAACACCAATGTGGCGCCATCGATTGGGGAGCAATTCTGGAATCGCAAATGCCGCTAATTGGGCGTTTCCAGCTCCGAAACCCAACAAGGCCATACTGGCTATTAAAGCCTTGGTGTCTCTGTGAATTCGTATCAGTTTACTCTCTGCCAATAAGGAGTAATAATGGATAGCGAGACTCACTTTGCTGTAGCTCCAACGATGAACCTATTGAAGAGAGATGATTAGTAAGCTGATGATAAGCAGGCTTTCAATCCTCACGCATACCCGACGAAAAGGATCACATTCCCCCCGATGATGAACCACCTCCGGCCTAACAAATCAGAATTGGCCCCGCAGATCATAAAGGAAATGGCAATCGCGACGGTGTAGGTCGAGATAATCCAGCCGCCGTCGTTTTGATTGCCCAAAATCTGAGAAATTTGCACAGTGATGGTCCCAAAGCATGGGAGTGGCCAGTTGGAGATACCGTAGGACAGAGCGAGAACCTGATGACACCCTTTTAGTACGAGGACGACGGGACCTCTGATGAAAACTACCAATACCACGGCCCATGTCTTGGCCGTAATTTCATCATCGTCATGCTCTGTCGGAATGGATCCATTCTCGAGCTCGCTGACGCTAGCGCCTTTTTCCTCGGGGTTTCGAATCTTGCTCTCCTCGTCATTTCTGGGAACAGTAATATTTTGGTCTGCCGCCATGATTTTCCAGCTGGGAATCCAATCAACCATTAACGGCCTGTTGCGGGCTGCTGACAATGGACTTTTGAACGCCCTGTTCTCCGGACATCAGGTACGATCGGCCCGATAAACTGAAATACATCGAATGTGCCGGAGGATGGGAATGTTGACAGAGGACGTCTTGCATCGTTCCCTTCTCAGAGAGTTCACTGGATAGTGTGCCTAAGAATTAGATTCGGACCGGCGAGGCAAAGTCCGGAAGCAAATGTTGCCGCTGTGTCAAAGGCTACCAAAGCCGAATAACGCGCCGAGAGAAGGGTGGACCAGAGCCGTGGGTCATCGCGCCATCATCAAATATTATGGCAGAATTCTAGAGAGGGAATATCTCTCCATGTCGAACGTACTGTGAGCGATAGGGGTCCAATTGTGTGCAGCTTTCTGGCGGGCCGACGAGTGCCGATCGGAGCTTCCTGGCGAATCGCGAAACGGACAGACCCTTGCCAATCGGGACGAAAAAGCCTAACCTTCGAGACGGTCAACTGAAGGCAGATTGCCAGATTACCTAGGCAATTGGAATCACCGTAAATATGGCGGGGACAAGAGGTATTATTCCCACCCCAATTCAGTAGAAGTTTGAGTCCCTGGCATTCCTACGTTTGATTGAGTTGAGCAGGCTACCCTTCTCCCGCTGGCACTGGTTATGCAGCGGAATCTAGGCGAGACCAGAGCAACTAGACAACCCATTGAAGAAGCATGTCCCGCAAATGACTTGCACCCGCTTGAGCTAGATGCGCTCGTCGTTGGAGCAGGCTTTTCTGGTTGTTATCTACTGCACAGACTGCGCCAAGAGGGTTTCTCTGTCAAAGTCGTTGAGGCTGGCCAGGGGCTCGGCGGGATATGGCACTGGAATAGCTATCCTGGCGCCCGAGTCGACAGTGAGTATCCCATTTACGCCTACAGTTTGCCCGAAGTCTACAAAGATTGGACGTGGACTGAGAAGTACCCTGGTTCCGCCGAACTGAGAGCGTACTTTAAACACGTCGATAAACAGCTCGACCTTAGCAAGGATGTCATCTTCGGGACTCAAGTTTTTAGCGGCAAAGTTCGATGCTGAACAAGACAAATGGCACATCGAGTGCAACAGTGGCCAGCAAATAACAGCACGCTTCTTCCTGTGCTGCATCGGATTCGCTGCGAAACGCCCTTTCCCCGACTGGCCGGGGCTTGACACTTTTCAGGGAACAATATGCCATTCGTCATTCTGGCCAGAAGATGGAATAGATGTCCGGGGCCAGAAAGTCGCGGTGATCGGCACTGGCGCAACAGGCATCCAAATCGCTCAAGAAATTGCAAGAGAAGGGGCAAACCTGACCGTCTTCCAGCGGACCCCGAACTTTTGCTTGCCTATGCGTCAAGCCAAAGTATCGCCTGAACAAGCTCGCACAGATATTGACAATATACCCAACATCTTCCAAAAAAGCCGTGCCACGTACGCAGGTTTCCTGTATGAAACCCAGCGCGACATCAACACTTTCGACCACACCCCTGAGGAGCGAGAGGCATTCTTCCAGCATCTGTGGGACCTCGGCGGCTTCCGCATGCTCGCCAACAACTACGGCGACATGATGCGAGACCCGCTTGCCAACCGAGAAGCATACAACTTTTGGGCACGCAAAACCCGTGCTCGCATCCCCGACCCCGTAAAGCGTGACATACTCGCACCTCTCGAACCTCCCCACCCCTTCGCCGGCAAGAGAATCTCCCTTGAGCAAGACTTTTACGAGCAAATGTCCAAACCCCACGTTACCATCGTGAACCTGCGCACGAACCCCGTCTCCCACGTCGAGCCTCGCGGCATCGTCGCATCAGACGGCCAACTGCACGAATTCGATATTATTGCCATTGCCACTGGCTTTGATTCTTTCACCGGCGGCTTAAAAGACATCAACCCCATCAGCCTCGACAATTTGGAACTCTGCACGAAATGGGCCGAGGGGACATACACCGCCTACGGCCTGGCGGTGTCGGGGTTTCCCAACTTCTTCTTCCTCTACGGCCCACAGGCTCCGACGGCGTACGCCAACGGCCCATCCATCACCGGGCCGCAGGGCGATTGGTGTGTGGATGTGATAAAGCGGATGCGCGAGACGAACAAGACGCGGATCAACGCGACAGAAGAGGCAGAGCTGGAGTGGAAAAAGACAGTCAACCAGCTGCACAGCTTGACGCTCAGGAATGAGACGGACTCGTGGTATATGGGTGCGAATATCCCGGGGAAGCTGCGCGAGGCGTTGAACTACGCAGGTGGGATTCCGCTATATCTCAAGACGATAAGAAGCGCAGTTGAGGATGGGTTTAGGGGGTTTACGCTACAATGATATATGTGTATGATTCCGAGGCGCCGATCGAATTTATGCCGTTGATGAACCAGATAATACGCTTGCTTGAAATGCAGAACCATGCATGGATCGAGTTGAGTACAGTTGATGATGCAATACTCCTTATTGAGCAGCAGACTCGAAGACAGAATTCATGGAATAGGTGCATGGTGATTGTTGGTCAACAAGTCCATGCCGACAACAACGGCATGGCGAGGTCAAATGAAGAGGATTAACGCGGTAATGAGATGGATATGTATAGGCAGCAGGGAGCTGTCAAAGGTGAAACCTTAGCTGTTTTATGCAGCTAGATCCCCTGCCCCCTACATGTACTTAAGGAGCCTTCCTCCTCCATAGACTGAATCTTCACACGAGTTCCGTCCATCTCCTCTTTTCATTCTTGACAGGAGCAGCAGATCACGTGACCCACGCTTGACATGACCTTTGTCTCAAGAGGTCGCCCTTGTGACATTTCCTAGCATATCTAGAGAGACTCTGAGAGCAGAGGGCCATTGAACAGCAACAGGAGTTGGGTTGGCCTGGCCCCTAGATGCTCGACAGCGAATATGTAGAGCTGTCAAACTTTGGAGACAGGTCACCTGATCGATTTGGCTGATCGTTCAGCGAAATCAGCAACCGGAAATTCCCGCTCCTGTCACCAGGACGGCATCTATCTACCTTATAGGCCTAACTGACTGACCTCAGTACACACGATCTTCAATATGAGACAGTGGTGAAACAAGAAAAAATGTACAAGATAACAATAACTCGGACAAGGTGAAGGTGACATAAAACTCCGTTCACATACACGTTATTGTTTTTGTACTGCCTGTTCTTGTTGGGCTCCGTTTGGACTTGACCTTTTGATTCCGTCGATCTTCCTCTAGTCAAGGTAATCGAATTGGAAATGGTAATCCTGCACCTTCCCTGTTTCTGATAATCCCGGCAGCTGCTCCCAATCTATCAGGGAGGGGTCGAATGTGTCGGCGAAGAGATATTCCGATTGTTGTGGCTCATTGCTGCCACCGGCAATCGATGAATTGCTTTCTTGGTCAAAAGTCATAACGTAAATCACTAGTAAGCGAGACAACCCCATAAGCGAGACACTTCCCACCAGATCCACCACCTCTTGAGTTTGAATTGTAATTGCTCCACCACCATGCCTCGTATCGACTTCTATCAAGAAGGAAGGATTCAACTTGCTATCCAAGCACTGCAAACCGGTGTAATAACTGGCATTCGACATGCAGCGCGCGTGTATGACGTGCCTCGAGCCACCCTCGCGCATCGATACCGGGGGCGAACACCAAAGTACGGTACACCTTCTCCGAGGCGTAAACTCACCGAATTCGAGGAGGACGTGTTAGTGAAATGGATATTGGACATGGATTCGCGTGGCTACGCGCCTAGAGTAGGCTATATTCAACGAAAAGCCAATCTGTTGCTCGCCGAACGCGTCCGTGGTACGGACACGCGTCCTCTCACTGTCGGCCGCAATTGGGCAACCAAATTCATCAAGCGCCGCTTCGATTTGACATCCAAGTATCTCCGGAAGTACGACTATCGACGAGCTTTATGTGAAGACCCAGAAGTCATCGCAGGGTGGTTTAGATTGGTGGCAAATGTCAAGGCAAAGTATGGCATCGCAGACGAGGACGTATATAACTTCGATGAGACCGGCTTCCAGATGGGGGTCATTTCAACAGCTAAGGTGGTCACCGGCAGTGAGCGGCGTGGCAAGCCTCTCGTTAAGCAGCCTGGAAACCGCGAATGGGTCACTGTCATTGAGACAATAAGTGCCAATGGCAGCTCGCTTGATCCACTGATTATATTCGCTGGAAAGGTGCACCAAACGTCGTGGTTTCGAGAGCTCCAAGCCGCTGAGCATAGGCGGTGGCGCGTCGCTGTCAGCTCGAATGGATGGACCAACGACGAGATAGGCCTGATGTGGCTGAAGGAGATCTTTGATGAAGGCACGAAGCGTTACACTCAAGGCAAATATCGACTCCTCATCCTGGATGGCCACCACAGCCACAACACACCTGAATTCAATGATTACTGCAAAGAGAACGACATCATCGCGCTCTACATGCCTCCCCATGCTTCTCACCTGCTGCAACCACTCGATATCGCCTGCTATTCCCCGTTAAAGAGGGCGTACGGTCGGCAAGTTGAAGAGCTCATGAGGCTCGGTCAGCACCACATCGACAAGAGCGAATTTCTCGAGCGGTACATCCCCGCCAGGCGCCAGGCTATCTCAGAGAGCAATATCATGGCAGCCTTCAGAGCTTCAGGCCTAGTACCATTCGATCCAAGCGCTGTGCTCGATAAATTGGACGCCATTGTTCGAACTCCTACTCCCACACCTCCTCCGTCTAGCCAGGATCCTGAGCAGGGCTGGGTGCCCGAGACACCACAGAATATCTCTCAGGTGCATCACCAGGCGCGCACCATTCGAAAGAGCCTCAAGAGGAAGACTGTGCATACCCCCAGTCCAACGAATAAAGCAACTGTTCAAATGGCAAAGGTGGCGGAGCAAACGATGTACGCACTCAGGCTGGCTCAAGAGCGCATCGCCGACCTAGAGTCGCAAGTTGACAGGCTCAGCAAAAAGCGCATGACCAAGACAACCTACATCAAGAATGCGGGCATCCTCTCAGCTGAGCAAGTAGATCTATCGCCGATTGAAGAGCCGGAGGAGGGGGATGAGGATACGATCGTCATTAGGTCAACAGCCACCCAACGGCGCTGCAGGCGCTGCAATGAGCCTGGACACAATTCGAGGACATGCACTAGCTAATCAACACCAAGGATCACCTATACAAACATCTGTAGAGCCGTGTTGCGGGCAGTTATTCGATGATTAATATGATGGGGTGGTGGGAAGTGTCTCGCTTATGGGGTTGTCTCGCTTACTAGTGATTTACGTTATCCTCTTGTATGACGATTTCAGGAGTGGTTTGGATATCGCGGTTCGGAGTTGCGGGAGTGTCCACACTCCTCGGGAACGCGTTGAGGCTCTCATTCACTGGGTCCGCGGCAGGTGCACCTGAGATTGTCGTCCCTCGAATATGGAGGCTTTGGTCCGACGACCGTGGCGGCGTTACCATGCGGCGCTTGTTCATCATCTGGGTATCCGTTTTGTTCTCGATATTGCAACTCCCTCGTCTGGCAGGTATATGCGGGGCGCTCTCCTGGTCACGCTTGAATTTCTGTTCGAGTGTCCGATATTCGTTTTCCCACTCGGTTTGTTGGAGGACGGTGGCAACGACTTTATGCATGTCCAAGGCGTGCCGGTAGGTGTAAGCAAGCTCCTGAAGTATGGTGTACATGAAGAGGAGGTGTCGCATCGCAGTGTACCGTCTCTCCGGGTCGTTAACGTAAGCCAAACTGGTGATCAGAGCACTCACAGCAACACCGGCGTGTTGCATGGCGGTGACGAAGCTCTGACGGACATCATACTGACGACTTGATTGCATGAATATTCGAGCGATGGTGATACCGTTTTCCAGGATCGATTCTACAGGGTCCCGGATGGTACCATGAGGACTCCAATTATCGTACTCGATAAATGGTCTGTAGAGAAACACGAGTGCTGTATGGTATTGTTGACTGGAAGCCATCAGGTCATGGTCAGAGTCTCGGGGAGGAGCATCAGGAAGCCTTACTGCATTAAGAAGAAGCTTTTGGGTGCCGTCTTGATGTTTGCGGGTTTCCATTTCAAGGGACCTGGCAGGTTCGTATACCATCGAGTCATTTGACCCTCCAGGAAGGACATGGTCGCATATGCTGAATTATCCACATCGTGGGTTCGCCGGGCATAACTATCCGCGATATGACCGACAATTTCCATGAGTTCTGACAAGTGATCGTAGATGAGGTGCTCAGTGGGTGCTTGACTTTGATTTTCTTGGTCTCCGAGTCGAGCGAAGCTTTTGGCCAAGCTCGTGACTTCCAGGTCTGCATTCTTCACCGCCGTTGGACGGCCCAGAAATAGAGCCCAATACCTAAAAAGCCGTTAGAACGATATCCAGGTCATGTCCACATTGTTCCTGGCGTCATACTTGTCGAAAATTAAGCACGCCGAGGCCACCTTGCGGCGTATATCAATGTCCTGCTCCTCGAGACCGAGGGCAGCGCCGTTGAGGTTGAGACCCATTTCAAAAAAAAGTCGACAAGCCATTCCTGCTTTGGTGAGCATAGGGAAAATTTAAAGGGATGAGACGGAAACATACCTCCGTACATCCAACCAACGATGTCTTTTCCACATCCATTTTCTATATCCGACAAGAGCAAAATTCCTTGGATTGCTGACAAACCTCCGGTTTCGATGGCCGGCTCAACGAGCCGCTTTCCCATCATCTGTAATTTCGACTCGTATCGCGAAACCATCAGCACGCCAATATCTGGTCTCGACTTATCTGCATACCGTACGCCCATCGCCAATATGATAGTATGTAGGAAGACGGAGTAATACTTGTCGCCGCCCTGTTTGTATCCATCCAGGAAAGGGGCCTGAGGGACAACTTCAATGACACTGTTGTAATTCTTCCAGAAGAGATTCAGTAGATAGTCATGGGTGTCAAGAGGAAGCTGTCGGATCATCTTCACGGCCGCCTGCTCGATGGCTAAGGATGACGGACTCTTGGCTTCATGAGTTTCTCGAGAAAAGATGTGGATGTTGGTCGTGGGCCCAAAGTATCGAATAGTTCCCTTGTCGTAGGTAAAGTGTCCTGTTTTAGACAACAGCCGTTTGAAGAGGTCCTGTTCAGGTATTGCGCGTCGAGATGTTGGTGGCGCTGGGCGTCGGATGTCGCAGTGCTCCGCCTGATCAAGAGATGGAGCATCGCACGTGCCTAAAGACGGCAGTTCATTCGAAGGATGTGCGGGCGAGCAGCGCGGCAAGTCGATTGACCGTGAAGGAGAAGAGGAATTTTCGACATCCGGTGGAATGTGAGCCCCCGGGGCCGGTCGTTGTGATTCTCGAAGTAACGTCTCCAGCGTTCCTAGTCTGCGATCCAGCGCTTCCATGTATATGTACGCAGCTGAACCAATTCTACAAAAGTTATTGATCATGTACTATGGTAAGACACACGCGTGGCTACCCACCTCTTCTTTTCTTCGGACCTTTTGAACACACATTCCACACCGGTTGATCGACAGTACTGGCACCCACTGTCTCCCGGAGCAATCTTGCACTATATCTCATCAGTCTCATCTCTTTGAGATTTGACAAATTGAACGGTCGGCTTACTTTGGTCCTTCGACTCCGGCATGCGACACAGGCAACTGACGCCCTCCTCCTGTCCTTGGAACCGATCGGCTCTCCGTGCTCATGTGTTCCTTTTTGGGATTCGGCCATTGAGTACGTTGCGAAATAACTGTAAGCCTACTTGTGTTGAAATTCGTTACCATTGACTAGATTTGGCAAAAAGAGAAGCCGAGGATAGCCTCGGCGGAGAAAAGTACCATAATGCCCTCGGGGGTAATGCGGGGTTGATGGATGACCCCTGTTACCCCCTCCTCAGGCTAAATTTGTGGCACTCTCTCGCTGACTAATCCGCCTATTCCGTTCACTTAAGTCACATGATTCGCTAACGCCTGCATTTACCTTTGCACAGCGGATTTCACTGAACCGTCAGTAAAATCATACCAAGCATCAGAGACTCTGACCGCAAGCGCTAAAGCAGCTCTCTCCTGTGGAGGTCGCTACGGAAACCCGGCTGGCAGTAATTTTCGGGACTAACGGGCCTAGACAGGGCCCCCCCCACAATAGGTACTTGGCAGCCTCGACAGCCCCCATAAGATCGGCATTGATTAGGTGAGCAAAGATTTTTGGTAGAACCTCATCACAGCGCTGTCTTCTGTCCAGCAGCTGTCAGACGGCAAGCTTGGGCCAGCAGTGAATGATCAGGTGAGAGAAGCCCTCTCCGTGTACAGCCAGCTATCTGGCTCGTAGCCCAGAAGACTCTACGCTTGTCTTCTCCTGCAGTCAGGGGCGTCAGCGATGAGTTCATGTACAGGTTGTCCTTCCGCCCCTCCTCCTGAAATACTGTGACTGTCGCAGGTTATTGTCGTCATGGCACCAGCTGTCCTGTACAGCAGCTGTCTAGCTCTGGACGTCTTTAACAATGAAGGTTTGGTACACAGATTGACCAATCTTAAGTGCAGGGAAACGCCAATCATGTGACCTATGTGCAAGGAATAGGAGGATCAGCAATTAATTAAGCGAGATGAGTGGCACGGAATGGCACGGATTTGCATCCCAAGTTTTGGTCCAGATTCACGCGATCTGGACAGTCGCGTGATCCGCTGCTGGCAGCCTACTGCTACCAGGCAGGCAGACGGTCGTTGCTTGTCAGATCAGGACCGCTAATGCATCAGTCTCCACCTTGATTTGCCGTTCTGGGTCAAAGTGTGGGAGCATTGGCGCGCTACAGAAATGTTCGGGCCATCGGAATGGACCCGTCTTCTTCCCCTTTTGTATCGGTAGAAGTTTGTAAACCCCAGAATGCCCCTGTTAGGCGTGTCCCGTTCCACGGTTGCGGCGGTCCACCGATATTCCTGTGGTATCCACGTGATAACCTAGGAAGTCAATTCCTTCCGAGGCGAACTCGCATTTGGACGGCTTCACGTCCTTATTCTGTACGAAGATCGGTGCTCCAGCTGGGGGATTCGCTCTTGCGAATGCATCCCCTCGCAAGAATTCACGTAGGACGCGCAACTCGTTCGCCCTGAGGACGTACGTGGGTCCGTAAGGTACGGCCTGGCCCTCCTCGATTGGGATAGAATGCCTCACCTTCTCTCTGAGTTTGTAGCAGATATCAGGTGACGATATCACGTGACCAAAGCCTTGCTGCCCTCTTGGTCCCTGCTGGCCCTGCTACGAGTGCAGCTGCGCCTTCCTCAGAAAAGACATCTGCGCGCTCCTGGTATTCGGGTGGGATTTCGATCTCGTCCATTCTGAGAGTATAGACTGCTTGCCTTCCACCTCGCATGAGTGGCGCTGGTGTTGGGAACACAGGCAGTGTTCACTCCATGAGCGCTTGGCCTCCAGCACACCTTCATCACCATCGTAGGCAGCATCTTAGGTACAAATCAATCAACCATCTACTCGGTGCTTGGGTCATCAGCTGGTTGTACTGCAATCATTGCGATCGGGGATGCAACGACAGTGGCTAGCATGCTTTATCCTCGTTACGTTGATGTCAGGGTTCCGCTTGGTCGGACCATGTGCCTCGACATCCGGGCCGACTTCGGCAAGCCACCCGAAACCGAGCCTACTAAATGTCCGTTGCCATCAAGTCTTGCTGGTTGACGCAGATACTCCTCATGCGTCTTTCATGAGCGTGGCCAGCTTATGTCGGCCATAGACGCGGATGGGGTGTCCATCTACCGAAGCGGATTCGCCGGTATCCACCCCCAGCTCTCGATAGGTCTACAAGTCGACAGCCTCGAGTCAAACCTCCTTTCGTCAACGCCACCGGTACGAGTACATGGATGCGGGCCACAAGGCACCGTTACCGAATCTGAGGTCAGGGTCCTTCCTCCTCGCGAACCCCACATCCCATAGCACCGAGAAAGTTCCTCCACTCTCCTGTCAAGCTTCCGAGTGTTGAGTTGCTCTCGAAAACCCTTGATTTGTGGCCCGCTTACCTGGGTGCTCTTCTGTCGTACAAGCCATTGATCTCTAGGAATTGCAGGAGTTAGCGCAAATTCTTTCGGCCATCTCTGTCGTCTGCCGTTGTTCGGATCCTTCGGATCAGTATGTCATATCAAATTCCCATCCTTGGTCTCCTCCATGAGCTGACTGTTGATGCAGATCTTTTCAACCTTTTGCAACCGATAAAACTGCTCTCCCTTAATTGCAGTTTTAACATGGAAGACCGTGCCCCTACCAGAGGCTACATGTTTGGAGCTCCCGAACCACCGCGACGTCTTCTTCGCCGGACGTCCAGAGCATGTCAAATCTGTAGGTCTCGCAAGGTCAGATGCGATGCCGTCGAACGCGGCCAACCCTGCACAAATTGCAGACTCGACGAAGTCAAATGCGTGTTTGTCGAAACAGAAAGGTCCAAGAAATGTCGAACAAGGAAATCCGTCTTCAAGCATTTGTCTCCCACGCTCGCAGGGCAGCACGGCCCGTTGATCTTGCAGACATCTTCCAGTCTGAGTTGCACGCAAGGGAAGAATCTTCAACGAGAAGGTATGGGCGTTTCCATGGGTCCAATCGCGAATGGACATGTGCTCGAAGGGCTCCACGCTCAAGAGTTTTGTCGGTCACACTTAATCCTGTTGGCAGCAGCGCTGACAGAACCCAGACGTGGCAGAGCACATACAGACTGCATCGGCGATGACTGACGAAGTCACTCACCTCCCGTTTAGTTCGCTGTCTCCCCCCGATAATCGACGGAATCCCTCACCATTGAGTCTTCGGCTTGACAGTCAAATAACCCCTTTGCCGCAATATGTTCGACCACTACCCTCAAGACTAGCCGAAGATGACATCACAGTTCTGAGGCTGAAGGGCGCATTGACTATTCCACCCTGTGAACTCCGGGATGAGCTCCTCCGAGCCTATGTGCGATACATCGATCCGTTCCTCCCAATGCTCCAACTTGAAGACTTTCTCGCTGCGGTGGAAGAGAACAGTTCGACCAACCAAGTCAGCCTTCTCCTGTTGCACGCGGTCATGTTCGCGGCCGCGCCGTTTGTCGACGATCAGTACTTTTCAAAAACAGGCTACGAGTCCGGCAAAACGGCCAGAAAGGACTTGTTCACAAAAGTAAAGACATTGTACGATCTGGATTACGAAGATGACCGCATCACCGTTATCCAGGCTCTTCTGCTGATGACTTACTGGTATGGAAATCCAGATGATACGAAAGATCCGGGACACTGGGCAGGCATAGCCATCTCCCTGGCGCGCACAACTGGTCTGACCGAAGATATATCAACCTCATTTCCCCGCTCCTCAGAAGAAAAGTTACACCGGAGGCTATGGTGGTCATGTTACATTCGAGACAGAATCGTTGCCGTCGGCACGCGCACATCGGTCAGAATCCACGATGAGGAGCTCAAAGTCCCGATGCTTGACCTAGACGATTTCGAATTGAATCATCACTCTCACCGAGTGGAAGAGATATTGGGCCAGTCTTCGGGGATCCGCCCTGGCTCAATAAGGGTTCTACTGGCAGAGATGTGCATTCAGCTGGCAAAGTTGTGCGTCTGCATCGGTGACATTCTGACCACGCAATACTCGCCTTCTGGTAGCCGAGGTTCTCAGGCGAGCCAGAAAGTCATGACGACCCGCTTAGTACCAACGGTGTCGACCCGCAGTACGGCGGAATTCGTTCGGTGCCATCAGGGGCTTGAACAATGGAAAGCGGAATTGCCGTCAGACCTGCGATACCGTGCGTCAAACGGTGACGAGCGCAGTCTTTCCGGAGATACACAGGTCGCACATATACATCGCGCCTTACTCGCCATCGTGTATGCAAATGTGGTCAGTACTCTACACAGGCCACAGGCAACACGGCCAAATCCGGGGCTCCCGTCGGAACTGCAAGGTCTGTCGCCGCAGAAAGTTCAAGAAGCTGCAGACGAGGTGACCACGATACTGAGGGATCTGCACGGGGAAGGCCTGCTTCTTTTCCTTTCCGATACCGCGGTGACGGCCCTCCTGCCGGCCGTTGTCAAACATCTCATCAACATCAAAGCAGGTCTTCACAGCCGGGAAGCGAGCTTGCGTGATTTCCAGTTATGTCTCAGAGTTCTGGAGATTTTCCGAGAGGCCTATTCCTCGGCCGATGCAGCGTTCGCCGTGGTCAACTTTGCAGCACAACGCTCCATCCCACAAGTGAACATGCCTTCTCCTGCTTGTCACGAACCAAAGCGAGCCAACCTCGACGGTAATCAGTTCAACATTCAACATGGCTCAGAGGGGTTGGCGAATCCACCAACGGAGTCGGGCCCGATCACTTTACACTTCCTCATGACGCCAGAAGAAAGAATTGTCATGACAGCCCTGGCCTCGCAAAATGAGGTGGAAGGCTCCGCTTGCATGTCAGACTTGTTGCCACACATGTCGACCGAAGTTGACTTTTCTAGTATGGACTCTCAAGATTACGTTGATGCCACCACATCGGAAGAGGTGGCAATGAACATTTGCGATTCATCATGGATCAGGGATTTGGGGTTGGGTCAGGTGGACCCAAAAGGCTCAAACTCGCTCGTTGATGAATTGGAGTGGCTGAATTATGTGGTTTGTGATTGATACGACTGTGCATTTGTAATTATTATTCTAGTATGCAAGGAATAAGCCGGCGTTTGGCAACCCATTGTCCTTGAACCGGGTAATTCGCTGGTCCCTCATCGAATTGGCGATACAACGCGAAATGCTCCGGCTTCTGATTCTGAGAACTGCAACGGAGATGGACCACACCGTGGTTGAGCAGTTTGCTCCTGGGTTACGATTGAAAGACAACTCGGCCACAAAATTGCAATGTGCAACTACCATGCGAGTAGACTGCCAACGGAGGCTGCTGATCGCGCCATACAAATTCATGGTAGCATGGGGTACCTGCCTTCGAGAACGTTTTGCGACATTTAGGAGGGTACAGAATCACAGAATGGAGCGAAGAGATTCAAATGCGAAATGTAGCGGCGTACTCGTTCGGGTACAAAAACACAGACGAAGCATCCAAGGAGGTTGGCACGAAAGAGCTGCCGGGGCATCTTCTGTTCAATGATGGAATATGTGAAACGCAAAGTTTCTCCACCGCATTCCGTGGCCGGTCCTGGTTAGGGTCCCAGTCTTAAATTCCAAAACTGTAAACGAGTACACGTTTGAGACCGTATACTCAACTCTCCCATTGGGCAGTGGCCCAGACTCATGCGGTATGAAAACAGAATGATTGTAGTGTAGCGGCTATCACATGACTGCCCCTGACTCGGCCTGTCGCCGCCTATATCGGCTGTAGCTGTGCCTAGGTTGCCAGGACCCCTTGGTCCCTGCCAGCCCTACATTAGTCTTCCGGGCTGTCGGTTAGCTAGGGAGCCGAGGTGCCGTATAATACTGGCAATAGCAACCATCATTCAGAACCGTCACTTCAGCACTCATGGCTTGTACGTCCCCAAAACTGTGTTCTGGATGTCAATGCTCACATATCTCTCAGTTTACGCCGCCGCCTCCTTGGCCAGCCTCACTGCAGTTTCAGCTTACCTCGATGCGCGATTTCTGATCCGAAATGACGTTAACTACGCATCCACGGTTGGAAATGTGAGAGGGCTTACCAAGTTTCTCGAACGCAGTTTCCAAAACGACGAGCCACTCATCTATCATCTTTTCGAACGAAATGCGACCGGTAAAAACGCGAATAACGTCTTTCTCATTTTTGAGGACCGGCAATGGACGTATAGAGAATTCTTTGGCCAAATACAACGAGTGGGAAATTGGTTGATGAAAGAACTTGGCGTGCAGCCCCGAGAACTCGTGGCATTAGATGGGCAGAACAGTCCTGAATACATCCTCCTGTGGCTGGGCCTCGAGGCAATTGGCGCCTGCCCAGCCTTTATCAACTGTAACTTGACGGGCGCTCCACTCTTGCACTGTACGAAACTCTGTGGTTCACGATTTCTCATCACAGGTACAGAGTGTCAAGGTGTTGTTCAGGCCCACAGCGAAGACTTGAAGGCGGCGGGTATCCAGACAATATATTACGATGAGACACTGTTCTCCACCTTCACGGACCTCGAGCCTCTGCCGCGGTCCAGGCAAAGTGGCATCAAACCTGACGAGTTAGCATCGCTCATCTACACATCCGGCACAACAGGTATGCCGAAAGCCACGATTATGCCTCGCGGCAAGGAGCTCGGTACCGCAAAGACCGTCGGCGACTATCTCGATCTGAAAGTCACAGACAAGATCTACACCGCTTTGCCGCTCTATCACGGTGCCGCCCATGGTCTTTGCGTCACTCCAAGTATATACACCGGGTCGACCGTGGTTCTCAGTCGGAAATTCAGTCACAAAACCTTCTGGCCCGAAATTCGTGCTTCCCAAGCAACTGTTCTCCAATACGTGGGCGAATTGTGCAGGTATCTTGTCAATGCACCGCCCAGTCCACTTGACAAACAGCATAGAGTGAGAATGGCATGGGGCAACGGGATGCGGTCCGATATCTGGGAGATCTTTCGCCAGCGGTTTGGCATCGATACAATCGTCGAACTCTACGCCGCCACAGACGGACTAGGATCCACGTTCAACCGTAATCGAGGGGATTTTACTCGGAGTGCTATCGGTGTTCGGGGGATCTATTGGCATTGGCTAAACAGGGCCAATGAGAAACGGGTCAAGATTGACGTGGTCACAGAAGAAATCCTCCATGATGCGAATACGGGGTTCGCGATCGAATGTGAGATCGACGAACCTGGCGAAGTCCTACACAAGCTTGATCCTGCGATGGAAGTCGCCGCGTTCGCTGGCTATTTCAAAAACGAAGCAGCGACCCAGAAGCGAAAGATTAGAGACGTTTTCAAGAAAGGAGACTTGTGGTTTCGCTCTGGTGATATGATGCGACAAGACCGAGAAGGCCGAGTGTATTTTGTTGACCGGCTGGGAGACACGTTCCGATGGAAAAGCGAAAACGTCTCGACGAACGAGGTCAGTGACCACATCAGCAAATTTGACCAGATCATGGAAGCAAACGTGTATGGCGTACAAGTGCCGAATACCGAAGGACGAGCGGGATGTGCTGCCATTGTGCTTGCGACAGAGGTGGATGAAGATGCCTTCCGTTTCGATCTGCTGGCCGAACATGCGATCAACACGTTGCCGAGGTACGCCGTACCGGTCTTTATACGGCTGACCCAGGAGATGGCTTCGACGGGCACCATGAAGCAGCAGAAGGGGAGACTGAAATCGGAAGGAATCGATCCGGATCGCATTGAAACAACCAATGATAGGATGTATTGGCTCCCTCCAGGAGAGAGAAAGTATGTGCCATTTAGGCGGGAGGACTTTGAGGCATTGCAAGCTGGCAAAGTACGTCTATAGAAGGTTAGAGAGGCAAGTGGTGGCTTCTGTTGAACACAGGTAATATAGATTAAGATGGCTCTAATGGGTGTCCGGTTTACTGTTGGTGTAAGAGATAATGAATTCACTAGGCTCCTCTTAAAAGAATCTCTAGCAGCATAATTCAGTAATAGTAACGGGAGCGAACATTGTTTCCGTCGCTCTTTAATTCACTTCGCCCGAATTTAACGTTGGTCGGAGCGCACATGCTTGTACACGGCTTCTTCGAGCTCGTACAACAACTCTTTGACAATCATGTCATAGACCGGTAAGACTTGAACAAACAAACAAGCGGCAATTCCTGTCTCTCGATCAATCCACTATGGGTTGGTGTTAGTAACGTCAACCTGCTGGCATCTTTGACTTACCCAATGTAGATTTGGCATGCCACTCCAGTGCACGGTGTTCTTGGCCCGCCTCCCTGGCAAAGCTGTCAGGTTGATCGGCCCAGCAAGTGTGTGATTGCCTTTGGTTGCGTCAGACCACAAATTTTCATAGGCTGCTTGTCCTGGTCCGGATCTAAATTCATTGAAAGCTCGCGTATCGGCCAATTGAGGTTTCAAGAGTTCGTCGACACTGCTTTGGCTCAGCAGTGCACCCCCCCCACTCACCAAGGCTGCGAGGACCTTCGCGTAGTCTTCTGCAGTTGTGAACAATCCAACACCACCGAGGTCGTCTTGGGCGGGATGAGCGAAGGGTATGGCAGTAGGCTCCAAGACACTCCTAGGTCCGTTGCCCCGCCATCCAAGTTCCATTTGATCTGAGCGCAAATCGGGACGGTTTTCAGGATGGAACGTAGTCGACTTCATGCCAAGTCTGGACCAGATATTGGTGGCCATGTATTCTTCCAAGGGCATGGAGGTCAACTTCGACACCTGTCTTCGGTTACTGGACAGGTACAACCGGTTCAGACCAGATATTTTCTCACCACGTACCCGGCCCAGTCCAAGCCGCCGCCGTAGGCCCAGCCTTCACCCGGGCTAAAAATCAACGGATGTCGGTAACCATCCTTGCCAGAAACTCAACTGTCAGAGCTTGCTCGAATTGCGAGAAACAAGGCGAGCATGTGAAGCCTTACCATTGTGCCACAGAAGGCATGGTCACTGCGGCCGTTATACGCGGACCATTCTGTAAGGTCCTCGTTCGTGAGATCGTATGTGAACCCGCTGCTGTGGGTAAGAAGTCGACTGATCTTACCATTGAGCACGACTTCTGCATCTCAGGGACTGACGCCTACCGAAGTGTGATAGGCTTCTCTGCCTTCCTGAGGATGGGTGTCCGGGTCGACTTTGCATTGCTGTCAAGGCCAACACTTTTCTTGGTGAAGGCGTTGAGCGAGCCCTGGTTGCTACTGTGGCCATCATTTTCGCCCTCGAAGCCAACGAGAAGGTCAGGCTCCGCCAAGTCTGAGACGACTTGGCCGAGATCATCGTCCAAGCCGATGAGGCCCCTTTCGACGACCTGCATCGTGGCGACTGAAGTGATGAGCTTGGACATGGATGCCACCCAGCACAACGAGGAGGTTTTCATCACTCCCTGCTTGAGAGGGTCTGGGGAGAGCTTCCCCTGCGCATTCGAGGACAATGTCTGCCCTAAAGGGGGAAGTGAGCGGGCTGTTTGCAAGTGTATCGGAGATAGCACACATACCATGGTTGTCCACAACGACAAAGGCAGCCCCGTGGAGAATCCCTTTTTCAGGATTCACGTATTGCTTCAGAATTGTATCAAGCTCACTTGACAATGTGGAATGATCCATCGCTGTTTCCTTCACTGTGTCCAACCCCTCACGTTTTCATTATGATTCTGAAGACACCTCGAAGTTTTCTCTCGACCAAGCACGCCACCCGACGCTTTCGGACCGTCGGCGAGATCCTGTCCTTTATGACGGGACCGAGGCTGGCGCCAAGAAAAGTTCGGCCCAGACCAACGTGTAAAACTCGATAGAAATGGAGACCCCACATCAGACGATGTCTGGCAGACATGATAAGTTTCGGGCCCGGGTGCTGTTGTGCCTAACGTAAGACCCAGACTTGGGCCAGGTTCTCTTTTATCGCTCCGAGATCCGAAGACCTCCCGAGCTACCGAAAAGGGCCGAGCCAGAGAGTCAAGAGTCTTTGAGGTTTGGTCTGTTATAGTCACGGCATTCGCTGTCCCAAGTGTGCTGCTGTTGAGGAAACCTCGATCTTGCAATCCATACAGATTTTCAGAGGAGATCATCGATTTCGCCATGTCGCCTTCCACCCTCAAAGAGCCCTATGTGGTGCTCGATCAACCGAATTCCATGCGGCGTCCGCTGAAGGTCATCTGTGCTGGCGCTGGAGTAACAGGCTTGTATTTGGCCTACCAGATGCAGCGACGCATGAGGAATGTCGAGCTCACCATCTTCGAGAAGAACCCCGAAATTGGGGGCACATGGTACGAAAGTACGTGAAAGAAGAGCTGTCTGGTTTCAACTTGGCCAAAATGCTAATCCAATCTCGTGACAGACCGTTATCCTGGGGCCGCATGCGATGTGCCATCCCACATCTATACCTACACTTTCAGACCTGTGTGTTTCATGGCCTGTTCTCCTCAATGGATGTACTGATGAGGTGAACAGTATGCAGATTGGACAAGCTACTACGCCGGTTCCGCGGAGCTGCTCGAGTATTTCAAAGGTATGGTACAAATCATTCGTTTCACGGTCAGAAGTCTGAAGTGACAATTGTAAGTTTTTCGAGATGAGTTCGACCTTGGCAAATATATCATCCTCAACACCAAGATCACTCAGGCGGTGTGGGATGAGTCTGAGGCCATCTGGAAGGTTGACGTTGAAAAAGCCAATGGCGTCACAGAGACTCATTGGGCGCATGTCTTCATCAACGCCATCGGCATTTTGAGTAAAGGAGCGTGTAGGTCACCCAGTCAAGATCCACGTGCACGGGTGTGGCTGATATCTTGCATAGGGCCTGATATTCCAAATCGGGAATCTTTCCAGGGCGAAATTTCTCATTCTGCCTTTTGGAACGAGTCAATCGACTGGACTGGCAAGAAGGTGGCCCTTATCGGTACCGGCAGTTCGGCGATCCAGATCACTCCGGTGGTCCAGAAAGGTAAGCTGAAGATGTGATGGAATGCAAAGCAAAATTCCTTCAAATCTGTTGCTGGTCCGTTGTCACTAGTAATCACTCGGCTTATATCTCCAGGTGCTGAGCACTTGACCATATTTATCCGGTCGCCGACGTGGCTCTACCCTCAATTGGGTGGGTTGATATCAACGTCAATGGATCCCGCCCGAGAAGGAAACACTCCTGTCAACGAGGTTCTTCTCCGTGGTGCTAATCCGTTAACATTCACCGAAGAAGATAAAGAATTGTTCCGGAAAAACCCAGACATGCACCTGCTGCTTCGCAAGAAGATGGAGGCCTTACTCTGCGGAAATGTCGAAGGGGTCCGTATCGGCACCTCTCTGCAGAAAGAAGTGGAAGATTTCTTGCGTGCTAGGATGAAGGAGGCACTGGCTTCTTCAGAGGAGCTGCAGGAAAAATTTATCCCAAAGTTCCCCAGTGGCTGCCGAAGATTGACTCCTGGTGAGTTTGACTTATATCCAACTCCCTTGGATCGTAAAGAGTATTGACGCTAGGATGACGGGCAGGCCACGGCTACCTGGAGGCTTTACAACAGCCAAATGTCTCGCACGTTTTCTCGACCATCACAGAATTCACACCCAAGGGCATGAAGACGGCGGATGGCAAAGAACATGAGTTCGATGTCATCATCTGTGCCACCGGATTCGACGTTGCATTTACGCCTCATATTAGGATTGTTGGCAGGAATGGTGTCTCGATCCAGGAGTCGTGGAAGGAAGAACCACAGTAAGAACTCTGGAGTGCTCACCGTTCGACCCTCGACATGAACTCACACGCTCCTTCTAGCTGTTATCTCGGTATTGCCGCTCCAGGATTCCCGAATTACTTTGTTTCTCTTGGTCCTCGGGGCCCATGGGGTAATGGCTCCATCATACCAGCAGTACTTCTCCCCATCCATTGGAAACACCAAGCTCCCGTTTGGTTTCCCTCGGAACTTGCACTGATAGCGGTATTAGATGGAAATCAACGCCGACTACTTCATCAGCATGATGGAAAAGATGCAGACTCAAAACATCAAATCCTTCGAAGTGTCGCAAGAAGCCACGGATGACTTCATCGAGCATTCTGAAATTTGGTAACATCGCCTATTCTTTCGTCTAGCCTCTGTGCGTCCAGGCCGCTCGCTGACATACAATTTTATTCACAGGCACAAGGGCTCCGTCTGGGGAGCTGAATGCCGAAGCTGGTATAAGAAGAACAGAGATCCCACTTCGACACCTTACCTATGGTGTGGCATGGTAGGTTTCCTTTGCACTGGTATCTAGGTTGCAAGAGAGGTTTGTCTGACGGCTGGTTCTCACACAGTCACCTTCATATTACAAGACCATGCGGTCACCTCGCTACGAAGACTACAACTATGTCAATAGGAATGCCAACCGATTTGCATACCTAGGGAATGGTAAGATCGAGGCAGACTATATGCCGATGGGTATGGACCGAATGCTGGCAATGACTACGTACATCCGCAATCAGGATGAGCCGTGGGCTTTAGACCGAGATGGTCTGCCAATGAAGCCAGGTCATTGAGGTTATCCTACAGAAGATACCGGAGAGATGATGAGTGAGAATGGAGCCACATTAGAGACGATGGAGTCATAGTTACAGAGACAATAAACTCATCTCCGCCACAGAATCTAAGTAGTTGCTCTAACTTCATTCTACGCTCGTGCAATATGACAGGCTACCCGTTCCTTCAGAGAAGCAGAAATTGGCGAGTTTGTCAACAACCAAATTCGAGTGGTTGTAGACTGGGTATGATAAGGTCTTGCAGCACACATTGCACCACTCTCGGCCCTGGACTTACTACAGAGTGGCCGTGCTGGTAGGCCGAGGCACTGAAAATCGGTCCGCTGGCTCTCCGGGGTGAGCTGATCTACAAACTCACATTACGCCTACCCTGACTGCGGGGGGTCCCAAGATTGCGGGTTCCCTATACTTGCTTTCATACACCACGAATTGAGCAAAAAGACTCCACGACTTGGCAATCGGCAAGGTGTGGAATGCCGCTCAAAGTTTTGGGGATGAAGGCTGGAAAGGTTGTCGGAGAAATGAACTGGGAGTCCCTAACTAAGATATAGGCATGTATCGTTCCGATCTGCAAGGGTCTGAGCCTTGTCGGTCCGATTCCCGATTCGCCGAGGAGCCCCATCGGGACTCGTCGGCCCGCAAGAAAGCTGCACACAATCGCCAGAAGTAATGGAAAGGACGAGATCCCGTCTCGAGGATGTCGACTCCTTTGGATCTCGGGTTCTGTAAGATTAGACAGGGTTGGACAGGGGTTGACGACAGGGGATCTCTGATCAAGAATTGTCAAGCCTAGTCACGTGATGTAAGATCGCGTAATTGACCACTAGCTGGCAGACAGCCGGCCGTTGCCTATCAGATCAGGACAGTTGAGTTCATACAAAGAGCTAGAGAGGTGGATTTACAGTGAGCCAATGCGTGTCACGACTAAAGCAGAACAAAGAGAAATATTCAGACTATAGTCCTCTTTACCGTATAAGCAGGCTGACAATGCCCTCGTTTGAAGAAGAGTTCAAGGAAGCAACACATCCTGGTCCCGGCCGCAAAATTCCCGGGGCAGTGCTAATTGCTGCAGACCGCTCTGGTGGGTGACCAAAGGAGAGGCCAACGACTTGGCGATGTGTGCAAAACACAATCCTTGGCTGACTGCAGGATCAGGGCAAATCCGATATCTCAAAGCCGAAGGCTTCACCTCTGTCGAACCCGCGGCCGCCAGGCCCATACTTCCGGACTCTACATTTTGGATCGCATCATTCACGAAGCTGTTGACGACCGTCGCGGCATTACAATGCGTCGAAAAAGGCTTGCTATCTCTCGATGGGGACGTGTCTGGTATCCTTCCGGAGTGGAAATCTCCCGACATCCTGACCGGGTTTGACGCAGAGGGAGAGCCGATGTTGAAGAAGGCGACCAAGAAGATCACTCTGCGGCTATTATTGACGCACTCCAGCGGGATGAGCTATGTGATGATGTCACCTGAATTGCGGACCTGGCAAGAGTGGACCAAAGTTGATCCCAAGGCGGCCGAGGGCGACATCGTATGCGCTTCAGACGACGTCACTAATTTTCAGGGAGCTGACATGTCAAAAGGTCAAACAGTACGCCACACCGCTGCTGTTCGAACCCGGCGAAAGCTGGAGCTACGGCTGCGGCCTCGATTGGGTCGGACAGATGGTTGAACGAGTGAATGGGGGCCTCCGACTGGGCGAGTATATGAAGACGCACATCTGGGATCCCCTCGGCATGGATTCAACCACATTCCGGATCACCCAACACGAGGGTATCCAAAACCGGCTGTGCTCCATGACCTCGAAGACGCCTGAAGGAGAGTTGGTGCCGAGCCCTGCTCTGCGGACATTGGATCCCAAGGATGACCTGGGTGGTGGAGGGCTGTACGCCAGCCCCACCGATTACCTCAAAGTGCTTGTCGCCCTCTTGAAAAATGATGGCACGCTGCTGAAGCCGGAGACGGTCAAGCTGATGTTTGAGCCGCAACTACCAGATGACAGGCATCTGCGCACGGCCGCCAGCAATTCCCTGGCCGGCCCGATTATCAGAGGAGGCGTCGACAGTGACGCTTGGAACTTTGGTCTGGGAGGAATCCTGAATATGGAGGACGTCGACGGCGTTTGCAAGAAGGGCACCATGACCTGGGGCGGGCTGCCGAATCTATTTTGGGTAGGTTCAGCATTGATTCTTGCCGATTGGCGACTGACCGGTCCAGTGGATTGATCCCGCGGCGGAGACTTGTGGCCTATACGCCTCTCAACTGGTCCCTCCGGGTGATCCTGACTCGATCGCCCTAGCCCTAGCTTTTCGCAAAGATGCGTACACACAACTCGTCAAGGTTTGAGGTGAGGAGGAGAGCCGATCAAAGACGAAACATTCCGTGTCCAGCATGGCATGTCCGTTTGGTCGTCCAATATGCTTTGGAGCCTGTCCCGACTTTTCGTATCGCAGCGTGCAGTCACCACTTTGGGGATCAGAGGCTATTGTTGTCATGCCAGCTTCATTTTGGGGACGAATGAACGAGGCGCACCTGTGACTCAGGTCCACAGCTCTCACACCTAGGCTAAAAGATATCATCACAGACATTCCAATCTCCCCTCTCTCGTGCTTTCCAATATGTACCGGTATTCTCCCAGTAGCTCTCTCCCGTCACGGGATCGACCTTCTTTTCAAACCATTTCGGCCGCCAGTCCTCCCCGGCGGCCTCTCGACGTCTCCGGGCGTCTCTTTGCTTCTCCTCCACTCGATTCTTCTCGGACGCGGCAAAGTCATATTCTCCGTCCTCCATGGCGCGCTGGTCGGGCCGTCGTCGGGTATCGGTCGGGGGCAGGTGCGGTTGGAGACTCTCCGGGATGGCGTTCAAGGTGACGACGAAGGGAGTCAGGTTGAAGGGGATGCCGGACGGCCGAGGGTGGACCTCCCACACCAAAAAGGCCTTTTCACTGGTAGGGGCGCCTCTGGCAAATCCGCCATCGCCCACCGTCTCGTCCTCGAAGCCTTCGGTGGCGCGGGCGTAGATCTTGTCGTTCCATCGGCCACCGATGCTCCACTTGGTGACACCATACTGGTCGACGACTTTGCCAAAGACCTGGTACGCCGAGCTGGCTTTCCAGCCTCTTTGCTTGAAGTCCAGCAGGCAGACCTCGCCCGTCGTCCAGTTCTTGATCTCCATCGGGCCGTAGTTGTCCACCGTCGGATTCCCCGTGATGATCCCGACCACAGAACTGGTGACCTTCTTCCAGGTGTACAGTTCGGCGGGGCCTCCATCGGCGGGTCGCAGACGCAGATACCAGGTTCCGAGGAGATTGATGTCGAATGATTTGCCATAGAACTTGGACTTGATGGCCGACTCGCCGTAGTAGTCCCATCTCGCGCTCTCCGCGTGAGCGGCGCTGATTGGGGGATGATGGCTGACCTGCTCGATGAAGAAGCGATAGCCCTTGTCGGGCCGCACGTACTCGTACGTTTCTCCGAGCAAGGGGTTGAATGGCTTCGCGACACGGCCAATGGTGCTGGCATACTCGGACGCGGCAAACGCGGCGACATAGACCATCCGCTCGGTGGACTCGAGACGATCGGCGGCGATGTCCAACAGGTCGGCATATTCCATATCTTCGGCCACACGTTGCAAAAGCGAGGTCGGCTCGTTGAAGGAGACGGGCAAGGTCATCTTGCTCATATCTTTGCCGATCATCGACTTCAAGATCCCCCACAGAGAAATCTTGGGCCGGTTATCGGCATCCAGCTTCAGCTTCTCCCGGATGCCGTCTTCGTAGCCGGCGTACGAGGGTTCGATCTCGATCTGCTTCCGTGCCCGCTCGCCGAATTCCACGAAGGCTTCCATCTCCTCTTCCCGACTCGGGACGTGGACCAGCGGAGGACTGGTCAGCGGCGGCTCCACGACCTCCACCCTACCGGCGTCGATGGCATCAAAGAACTCCTCGTCGTCGCCCGACTCAGAGTCGGAGAGGTCGGTAAACTGCTCGATGATGGATTTCCGTCGATTGCCTTCGCGCGTGAACGACTTCCGTCGCAAGCGAGGGGTCACCTCTGGCCTCAGCTCTTCCATCGCTTCCGCGAACTGGATACGATCGACGGGTTCTTGCAGCGCCACCGAGCCCGGACGACTGACGGGCAGAGATTGTCCTTCGAGGGCCTCTCTCAAAGCGCGTTTCGTGCGCTTGCGCTTGTCTTCCGATTCGGCGATCGACCTCTTGAGGTCCTCGTGCTCGTACGCAATCCGCGCCATGCTCTCTTCCCACATCCGCCGCATATCGGCGTCCCGGTCCAGGCGATATTGCCAGTACGCGTCGCGATCGCGGCTGATCTTCAACAAGTCGGCGACGAGTCCCTGGAGACCGCTGACGGCCGTCTCATACGCCGACAAAGCCTGAGCGACGTCCGGATCGGAGAGGGTCGTGTTGGGATGACTCGCCTGTCTCGCCGTCAAGGCGTGCGACACGCGGGAAAGGAGGTCCAGCTGCAATTTGGCCGACTGGGCCGTGATGTTGAAAGCGTCTTTACTCGCAGGATGTCGAATTTCGTGGCTGCTGGCATCTTCGCCATCCATGTCCTCTTCCGCGTCCATGGTCGCGATGCCGGCATTCGTGGGCATCCGTTGGAGGTCGTCACCGGTGACACTTTGATCGTACGAGTCATAGGCAGATCCGCCCTCGGCCTCGGACCGGAAACTGACCTTGGACGCGTTGGGCGGGAGAGGAGGAGGGATGACGGTGAGTGTCGGAGTCGGTCTCGATCGGGAACTCGAGATGCTCATGGGGTAGTCAGACGCTTCAGCTTTGGCTTGCCGCAAGACGTCCGCATCTTGAGTCCGGCGCTTCTCTTCTTCTTTCGCCTCGTCCTTGGAGAACTGAATGGCATTGTTCAGGGCCCAGAACCATCGTTTGGCTTCGACGACGTGATTCGCCTTGAGATGATACTTGACCGACGACTTGCCGTGAATCTCGAACCGCGTCTTGTCTTGGGCATCCATATGCAATCGCGCAATGCGCATGTTGATCGCGCCGCGACACGCCGACCCGGCATCATCCTGGTGTTTGTAGTAACTCAACACGCCATCTTCGAGGACGAACCAGCGCAACTTGTAGCCGCTCGTGTAGTTGGTCCATTTCTTGAGGTATCCTTTCATTTCGCGCGCGTCCTTGGTCGTGTCGACCGTGCCGCCCGGCGAGCGGGCCTGGGGGTGACTGCCGAGGATGGCCTTTTCTTGAATCCCTCTCTGGGCCGCCGCGGCCGCCGGCGACTTCTTCAGGATGGCCCGCGTTCGCTCGTCCTTGGTCACATCTTGTGGGAGCTTGCCTTTGCGATCTCGACGGAAGGGGTCGGCGCCGTGGAGCAACAAGATCTGGGCCAACCGCAAATCCCTTTTCCGGGCGGCCTCATGCAGCAAGGTGCCCCCGGTCTGGACGGTCAATGGATCCGTGGGAAGCTCCAAGGCATTGACGTCCAGCGTGCCCTCCACCCGGGGTTCGACCAAGAGCGCCTCGATTTTTTTATACTCGCTCTGCGCGACCAAAGCTTGGATTTGCCGGACGACATCTTCGAGGAAGATGGCTCGGGCCAACTGCAATTGCTGGAAGATCTCCGGTGTCCGCGCGAGGTCAATCGGTTGTTTGCCCTGTCGATTGGCAATCGTGTCATTGATCTGGGGCAAATCCAGCAGCTGTTTGACCACGGGCGCCCGCCCCAGCTGGGCGGCCAGGTGCAGCGGTGTGTTGCCCTCCTTATCTTTCGCATTGACGTCCAGACCGTGGCCTTCGGTGATGACCTGCTCGACGACTTGAGGCTCGGCACACTGAATCGCCAGATGAAGGATCGTCGTGCCGGGGATCGGTTGTGGGTTGCTGCTCGAAGGCTCTGACTCGCGGATCGCCTTGGAGATGGCGGCCGTGTCCTTGCCCCGAAGAACCTCAAAGACGCGAAATGTTCGGATCGAGTCTTCGATCGAGAGGCTGTGCCCCAACGACACGCCTGAGGGCGCTTTCGAGGTCGACTCCGCCGTGGTCGATGAATCTAGATCGGTGGTCATTTGCGACGTCCGCGTGGTCGACGCCGTCAACGGAGCCAGTCTCGCGCCTTCGTTGGATGGGAGAAGTGTCATGGACGGGCTGGAAGAGAACGTCCCGTTCGAGGTCGACATGGTCCCTGGTGAATCGGCCTCCGACCCGCCCTCTCGTGGCGCTTGATCGGCGCGAAGGAGGTTGAGAACACGAGAGCTCTTGGAGCGCTTCTGCGGAGGCCTCTCTGCCATGTCAGCGGGGGAACGCTCTGAGGATGAAGAAAGTTGCCGCTGCAGAGGGAGAGCCATACTTGCCAGACTAAAGGAGTTTAATGGCGATTGCGAGCAACGTCTCCCCCCCCACCGTGCTTAGCAACGAGGGTTTCGGCCAACTGCCCGGGTATGCACAATGACGACAGGGTTATTACCATACAGGGTGGACGCAAACCTGCGACGCAGAGGTATCAATCTGCTCTTGCAGAGTGATAATCGGTAATTGTGTGCATACAGTACAAGTGGTGAGAAGCGTGCGAGGGGCTTTTTGGGGGCGGCTGTGTATTGCCTGTTTTTTGCAGGCAGGCACCCCGTGGCCAGGAGCTGCGACCGGGTGGGGAAGCACTGGCTGAGGGCGACCCAGCGCATACAAGCATTCTGCGATGGAGTCGACAGATCGGGAGGGGCAGGAAATGGAGTGTTATTGGTGCCCAGTGCATCGCGATCCTCGTTCAGCCAGGACGCTGTATTACTGGTCCAAAACACGACTACACCGATCACGCTGGAAGTGTGCAGTCGACCAGGTCACAATTGGAGGAGACACAATGTTCATGCCACCGTCGCTACCTCAGCAGGTCGTCTAATCCATTACCCAAAGGGGGGTTGGCGGCCCCTCCTGACTGACCGGCGGCGGGAGCGGTGGTGGGTGTGGTACTGCTCGCTGACGCCGCTGCTCCCCAGATGCCGGCCTGGCTCCTGGCTTTCGCCATGCTCGCGAGGTCTGGTCCCTTTGCGGCGGCCGTACTCTTACTCTGAACGCCGGCCTTGGAGCTGGCAGAGGACCATAGCGACCCGAACACGTCACCTCCGCTATTGGACGTCGCCGGCTTTGAAGCTGGTTTGCCCAGTGAGCCCGCCGCGGATGTGGAAGAGGCGTAGGAAAGCGTGCCCGATGACGGCGTCGGTCCGGGGCGCGGAGAAAAGGCACTTGAGGTGGTCGCCGGCTGCGAATTTATCGACGCCGGGATCGATGTGTAATAATTCGGCCCAGACGCCTTGTATCCGGCCGCGGAAGGGAGAGGCTGTGCCGGCACGGGCTTGGGCGGAGGCGACACGCTCGATGCCGAAGGGCTGAGGATAGAGGAAGCCGGAGACGGGACCGGAGAGACGGTGGAGAACAAGTTGTTCAAACTGGCACTCTGTGCAGGAGCCAACGGCTTGGGCGCGGCAAACTGTGTCGTCGATGAGGTGGTGGCAGTGGCGGCCAGGGGCACGAATGGGCTGGACGTTGGCTGACTGGCAGCGGGCGTGGGGGCAGACTGAAAGTCGTCAAATTCATCGTCGGCCTCCCCGGCAGCGACCGTATTGTTGGATGGACCGCCGTTGGCGGTGTTGGACTGTGGTGGCTCGTCGCTGAAATCAAAGAGATCCTGCTCGGGCGCCTTGGACTTTGATGCTTCCCGTTTCCCCGCGGCCGTGGCTGTGATCTTGGGAGCAGCAGAACTGGTCGGTGGGGCAGCGCCTTCCTCTTCTTCATCGTATTCTTCAAATTGCTCTCCTCGTCGCTGCGTGGTCGCAAAGTCAGTCTCACGACCGCCGAAACCGCCTCCGTCGCCGTAGACCTCGCCGTGGTAGCCTCCATACCCGGCGGAATCGTTTCCGAAGCCGCCATATCGGCTGCCGCTGGAGAAGCTGCCCGTGATACCCATCCCCCCTTCGACACCTCCATACTTGTTGCGGTTGGCCCGCGCCTTTTTCCGTTCAGCTCTGATCGTGTCGACGTCGCCGAGCAGCTTCACGAGCTCGGCTGATCGGTTGCGGACGTTCACACCCTGGTCTTTGCCGTTCTGATCGATATAGTGGAATTGCCGCAGCATTCGGAGGAGGGACAGGTGTGATCGGGCGTCATCAATGACCCGTTCTGATCCATTCTTGACCAAGAATTCCAGGAGTTGAAGAGCCTGGGAGCGTGTCAGCTTGTCGTTGTTTGCCTCTTGCCGCTGGGTCCGTCATCGCCTACTTTGTATATCTGTCGCCACTCTTCCGCAGTCTTGTCGGTGAAGCGTTTATAGATCATGGGCATGATTTCATTGAGTTGTTGGCTGTTGATCAGCCCACAGCCACTCTTGTCCGGTGGGAGGTGCCATACTAATTGTGTGTGCCATGCGCGATGTCCATCATCAACGTCGACGGCGCTCCCCAAGGGTCCGCATTGGTCGCTTCCCGGACCTGGTGTAAGACGTCAGCAGGCCAGTCGTGGGGAGCGGATGTTTGTTGACGCACCTTGGCCTCCATTTCGGTGAGATTCATGACCGCTGCCGCTGTCAGCGCGATCCGTTTGGCCAAAGGACTCTTCCTACCATTTTGGACTTTCCGGACTCCCGCCTTGAGGTCGTAGAGCGTCAGGTTGGAGACCTGATTCTTGAGGCTTTCAAAATCCATCTTCGCCGGCTCCAACGTCCAGTCAAGGACCAAATCAAAGAACAATGTCAGAGGAAATGGAACTGAGGAGGTTGGGCTTCCCAAGGCTCAAACAGATTTTGGGCTCCGAGAAGGGCTGTTTGTCTGTTTGTGCCATGCATTGGAGGCCCAAGATGCGAGCCGAGCTGGAAACGACCTTCGCCAAGAGGGGCCCACTACAACCGCATTCGGGAGTGCATATATTTTGGCCGCTCAAGTGGAGCAGAGTGACTGCATGGTCGGATTCTATCACTCTAAACGTGTAAATTTGGAGATGCAGGGACCGTGAGAATGTGAAATCACTATGTTCCCAGTTCAAGGGATGTGCCGATTCTATCGCTCTGAACGTAGATGTGAAATCACTGCGTTGCCAGTCATTGGATACAATATGCCAGACAAAATCTTCTTCACTTTCACCGCCCAAAGTGCTTGAGCTCAAAGTAGCGAAAGGGGATATATGTGACACAGGCAAAAGCAAAAGCCAGCTCAAAACCGATATCCCCGCCATAACCGACGCCAATCAGCCGGCCAATGGGCCCGATAAACCACACCTGTGCCATACCCATGACCGCGCCAAATATGCCGAAGCAGAAGGCGCCAAGAGCGGCAAAGGATGGCGGAAGCTTCGCCGGCTGATCGTACTGTTCTGGATTGTAGGCGCGCGTACTCTTCTTGAAGATGAAATGCTCTGGGAGGGAGATGCCTTCATAGATGGCCAGCCAGTAGCCCTAGGTATGGTCAGCTCGCGGATATTCCACAGTGGGAGGGTTCAACTTACGATGATCAACATAAAGTCCTCCAGGACGGATTCAAAGTGCGAATAGCCCGGGATGGCAATGGCGCAATAGATGATGCTGCCGACCAGGGTCCACAGAAATCGAGGCACTTTTTGAGCATAGTGCGTCAAGATCTGGAGAGAAAAGGTCAGAGAGTAAATGTTCGGGCAGTTGTTGCCGACAATGCTGAGGGCCAAAATGACCAAGCAGAATTTGCCAAATCCACCCAAGGGTGGGAACAACACCTGGGCCAGCAGACCGCCCACGGCGTTTTCCTCATAGGCCGCGGCATAAGCAGGGTTGTTGACGGTGGCGGTGGCGACGGCGAGACCCAACATCTCGGTGAAACAGAGAGGGAACAGCAGTCCGGCAAAGACGTAGAAGAAGACCTTGACTCGACTCGTGTTCACCGGCTGGTAGCAGGTGTAGTCAGAGGCGTAGCTGGCCCAGCCCGTGGAGAATCCAAAGACCGAGGCGGCAAAGGACAGAATCGACCCGGCCTCGCCCTCGCCCGAACCCATGGGAAGATTCTCAAAGGCGCCCGAGTGGGCAAACTCGCCGAGGACGATCAGGAAGATGATGAAGCACGGCACCCAGCTAATCATTTCATAGTAGTGGACCACCTTGTACCCGAACAACGTCACAAAAAAGGTGCAGGCGGCGATGATGATGATGCCCGCCGCACCGGGGAGATGGGGGTTGACGGCGTGGAGAAGCTGGGCGCCGACAATGACGTTGACGGAAGACCAACCGAGGCAAGCGAGACAGTTGAAGATGGCGACTATGGCGATTAGCGTTGACGGATGAAGCCATGGGGTTCGCAGTGTGACTTACTGATCTTCACCCCGTAGTAGCCGAACCAGAACCTCGAAAGAATCATCTGTCGGAAGCCGAATTTGGGACCGAAGGTGGAGAAAAAGCAGACGGGCAAGATTCCCAAGATGTTGATGAACAAAATGGTGAGGAGCGCATCCACAAAGCCGAGGGCAAAGACAGGAACTGCGAGAACGCCGATGGCGAAGGAGGACACGACCATGTTCGCAGCCAGCCACTGCATCACCGGGTTAGAGGGCGTCTCGATGCGATCGTCCATGGCCGACATACCATTGTCCCGACTTTGACCGTCGACTTGTCCGTCCGCTCGTTCTCGGGCACCCGCTCGATACCACGCTGTTCGACACCAAATCGGCCGGCCAACCGTTGTAATTTGGCATAGGGCGTGGTGCCCACCACAAAGGACTCTCCGTGCACGGCGCCCGAGGCATCAGAGACATGGTTCTCGGCAGTCGAGGCGACCTCGTACGCCGACTTCTCCACATCGAAACCAGACTTATCGTAGGAAGTCATTTTGGGTGGAAAGGTCAATCGATCAGATGTGACGGCTCTGTCAATATGAGGAAACAGAGGCAGAGTAGAAACACGACCCGGCGGCTGCTGATGGTGCTGGTGGTCCTGTGGGGGCGGCAGACCAACATATACTCTTTCCTATCGGCAGACGCCATGATGGAAGGCGCCGCATGGGCAGCGCCCAGAATGGTGAAGACCCTAGTGGTATCAGGCAATGTACAGCCAAGCCAAGGGGATCTGAATGTGATTCGGGTATGATGTAGATAGAAAGATCTCGCGGAGGGGAGGGCTCCGTCAGTGCTTCCATCCACGAATCGTAGCATGGCAACCTGCTCGGAGCTCGCCACTAGCACCAGCAGCACCAGGGTGGTGCAGAAGCAACAGCTCGCCCCACTGGAATACGAGCTTTCGGCTGGCTTCGACCTCTTCTCGAACAACGGCTGCAGCTTAGCACCCTCCAAGAGATAGCAAGTCATGCCATGTCCAGTCTGATTGGGGCTTGGCTCCCTTTCCAGTCGCCTGGAACTTGCCCAGCGTCAATTCCTTGTCCGCCAACAAGGCAACCTGATCAAGACCAAGATCTGGACCCGAGCTTAGTGCAGCTTGACGTAAAGCATGGCGAATGCTTCGTACAATTGTACGGGAGATCGCTGAGGTGGGCGCCACTCACCGTGAAATCTTTGGAGGCCTGCGACTGGGAGCAATCAAGTCAGATCTCGCTCTATGGAAAAATACTCTACCCCACGCCATCCTTGGCGCAGTCGGGTATGGCTCCCCAATCTGGATGGCAATCTCCAGGTCGATCAAATCGAGTCGGTGGTGACCGCAGGCCTGTCGATCCTTATCTCTACATCCCGCTTCCCAGCGCCTCGAGTCCCGTTTGGTCGATTCCCTGGACAGAATTAAAAGTGTGAGGGAATTCTACAATCCCATCTAACATCCAGTTGAGAGGATCAAATACGTCGTAGCTGGCCTGGCCGTAATCCATCCCAAAATCGTCGACGATGCCGGGGGCCATGCCGGCCATCCCCGGCACCATGGAGGTGGACAACGAATCGGTCAGAATGTTGTTCGTGTCCATGGTCGTCATCGTCGTCGTCGTCGCTGCCGTCGCCGCCGCGGGAGGTTGCGATGGTTGAGTCTCGGTCGTCTGGAGAGCACCATGCATCTGCCGAACTGTCCGCGTGTCAGACCCGTATGCCCGAGATGGAAATCTTGGCCTACCGTCAGATGGCTTCCCACTCTTAAAGTGAAAGTTCTTTCGCCAGCGCCAGACCGAGTCAAATACCAGAGACATGGACATGCGGCATTTGACCTTCAGTTGGAGGCTGTCGTCGATCTCGCCTTCCCCGATCGCGTCCGAAGTCGAGTGCACCGGACCACGGCCGCTCTTCCAGACTTGGGCCAACACCTCGGCCAGTCGTTCAGCCAGGTCATTTTCCACCACACTCAGGCTCCGCAAGGCCCACAACGTCCGGGTCAGCAACTCGGAGGCGCCCTGCGTGTCCAATTCGTGTTGCTCGAGGAAATTATGCATCAGCTTGAGGAGAGAGAAGCCGGCGACCAACATCATGTGGAAAATGTAGTTGGTGCCGTGTGACAGAGACAGGCCGTGGGTATAACTCGAAGGCAGGCTGACGCTCGTGACCGATTCCAAACTCAGGCAGGCTTCCAAAAATTCGGTCGTCGCGTTGTACAGCCTCAACATGTCGCTCCGGTAGGAAGGTAAGGTGGGCGGAGAGAAGAAGGCGCTCAGTCTCATGTGCAGCACGGCCGCTTTGAGATAGATGATGGTGATCGGAGAGCTGTCATTACGGAGCCGGTCCTCCAGCTCCTCCAGGTCCTTGGTTAAGAAGGACACATATGTCGGTCGTTCGCGGTCCGCCGCCAGGCCCACCGGATCCTGTGGATTCATATATAACGTCCGGGACACTTTGTCGACGAATTTCTCAATCAACAGGCGGTTCAAGATGTGCGGAGGCAGTTCGTAATTGGGGTTGGTTTCAATCGGCTTCGGCCCCAGAGTCCAGTCATACAGGGTCATGGGCGGCTGTCCGTACGCGGTACATATCCTTTGCGCCACGATATTGCAGACACTCCACACCACCACCCGGTCCTGCAGCTCGACTTCCCGGAGCTCGATTCGGAATTTGGAGAAATCCTGGGCATGCGTGGGCCGGTGGAGACCGATCTGCAGGGCGATTTGCATCATGATGCCGCACAACATGAACGTCGGGTCCGTAGACGTGCTGCTCGTCGGGAGCGGCCATGCGCAGAGCAGGATGAGCGCCTTGACAATGTGATAGTTCTGTGGCACCTCGGCGATCGTCGACCACACCAGTCGTGTGAGAGGTCCGGTCAGAGCACTGAACAGCTCCGACTCAGCCGTGTAGTGGCGAGCGCCGACGGTCAGGATGGTCCAGAACAGGAGCGGCGACCGCTGGTAATATTCATCGGGCGTCCGGTCCGGGTTGAGAAATGGCAAGAATGGGTGGTGGAAGGTGAAGAATCGTTTGAAGAGTTCCTGCACCCGATCATGCGTCAACACCACATCCTCCAGCCGCTTGAAAGGGGGCCCTCTCGTCCCCGGGGACTTGTCATATCCGCTTCTCAGGTCGAGGAGACCGGCCACGGCATCGTGGGTATAGGTGCCCACTCCTCCCGTCGGGGGCAGGCCAAAGTCCGGACTGCCATTCGGCAGGACGTTGTTGTGGAGAGCACCATTTTGTTGTGCGACTTGTTTTCGCAGTTCATTGATCTCGCGCTCCATCTCCGCATTGCGCAACCTCTTTCCAACGCGCTTGAAGTTGTCTTCAATCTTACACTCGAGGTGCAGTCGATTGCAGCGGGAGCAGGGCTGAAACGGTTCTTGGACGACGTCACATCGCAGCTGAAGAGCGTCAGTACATTCCATTCCGCGGCGCATCCCACAGTCGCATGGGGTGGGGAAAGAAAGGTCGGTCGCCATGACTTCAAAACCACATGGCCGTCGACGGCAACAAGGGCAGAACAACAACGACGATTCACTCGGTGGTCTCGCATACCTTCTGCTGTCGACACTCGTTGCACGCCCTCTTGACCGGCCTCCTCTTGAAATCGCGTGCATGTGACTCATCACCATTCTGATCCGGCGATTCAATGCTCGCCGGTGAGCTGTCAAAACCTGCGAGGGATGCATTTCTCTTGCGACCCTGCGCTGGGCTTCCCGCCCCAGCGCCTGGCGCATCCCCTTCTATCGGAGTGGATATGGAAGCCAGCTTGAGCCGAGTTGTGACTGTGGTCTTGTCGCTCGCAATCGAGAGGAAGGCCGATATCGCAGTTGTGGAAGAGAACCCCAGCTGCAACATGGCTTGGCATCGGTCATCTCCACCTATCACACGGTCAGAGAGACTGCTGTGATGATGGCCTGTTGAGAATGCCAGTCAACTTACAGCAACGTCTGCCATGACGACTCCTACAAAAGTACTGTTGAAGGGGTCGCTGCAGAAAGCAACATGGCCGTCGACTTCATCTCAGCCCAGACAGACGCCAAACTTGATGACTTTTGTGGGCCAGCAAGATCACGACTTACGAGGCACGCAAACCACTATACCTGTAGTTCCGAACTGACCCGAGAACAGTGACGGTCTTTGATTCAAGTGCAGTCTCCGAGCCATTCCTGGACTCGGTTGCTCTCGAGGCGCTGAGGAGACAACAAGCTGAACAGACTACAGCATCAAGGGCAGGATAAATGGTCTCGATTCATCCTTTGCAAACTGACGCATGACTGCTAATTTACAATTCATCAATCATCCCACTCGTAAGTCGTCAGGGCATGAACATCATACGTTTCGTGCTCTTCTGCTGTTCTGCTCTCTGCTCTTCTCTGTGCTCTTCCCCGTCGTGAGTAATGACAAAAACGGACCGTCATAGCTATAACCTTCCCAACGCCGAAGCCAGCCGCCAGGGCCGACAGACATCAAATGGTCGTGATCATCATCCTGGCTTCTCTGTCCACTGATATCACGCCGCGTTCGAGAAGCTGATGGTACTTGCTGGAAATCGAGAGTCGCTTTGGGATACCACATTGACTCCGATGCTCCTCCTCAGATCGGCCCTTCGTTTCTCCCGCCTTTCATCGTCCTTGCGCCGTCTCGCATTCAGAACGTACTCTTGGATGTCCTTGAGCCCGACGAATTGGAAGTGCATGCCCAGGCGCGGCATTTGATACAGCCTTCGACTAGCTCGGAACCGAGCGAGGCTCCCATGACTCGATTGTTTGGCCAGCCCTCGTTTCTGTCGTCGACGCTCCGAAATGCGCCGGACAAGGGATACGGGTCCGGTGATGACGGTTCGCTGCTGCGGCAGTCCCAGTGAGTTGCTAATAAGAGTACCATCGTCCAGTGATCGTTCAATAGACCGATCGTCTTGTTCATGACTCGGGTCAGCATCATCCCAGAACGCGCGGGGCCGCCAGAAAGGATGCAAGCTGCTATCGAGATCTTGGTCGGCTTTCCGGTTGCGAGCATTTTTTAAACTGAACCCCCGCGAGAGGGCCGTCACGAAGGACTCGGACCGTCGCCGACCGGTCAGCGAAGGGTGACGTCTCACGGACGGTAGTCGTCCACCCAGAAGACCATCCTCCAGGCCCAGTGGGCGGTCCAATTCGTGGGCCGGCGTGGGCGGGATGATGTGCAACTGAGGCGGTTCAGGAGGTCGTCGCGGGTTTCTCAGCGGCGAATCAACCTCGACCTCTGGGATTTGCTGTTTCCGGACTTCCTGCACCGCGCGAGACTCTGGTGTCGTATTCGGCTCGATCAACTGCAGTGAGTGGTTATTGTGCGGAAAGAAATTGATCGCTCTGGCTTCGTTGATCTCGGGAGATGCGGATTGAAACGACGGTTGCGAAAACGGCGTCTCAAGAATCGAAGGCGGCCTGAGCGCAGCCCATTCCTGACTTCCGGGAACAATCCCGACGACAGAGTCTCGCGCGGAGGGATGTTCAACGTCCGCAGAGTGCGACCATGCACCGTCGAATTGTGAGAAAGGAACGGCACCCGCGGATGAATTGACGGCCGGCCCGTCATTCTCTTCCAGCCTGTGGGACGGCTGCGGTTCAGTGTGTCGACGCCTGCCCAGGGGGTCTTGCTGCAACAGACGTTGCAAACTTGACCTGAGTCGTTCAGACTCCATCCTGTTCAACGTCTTCCGCAAGTCAGTCTCTGCTTCCTCCCTCCGGATGTGAAGGCGCTCCGACGAAATTGAGTTGGCTCGAGACGTGCTTCGAGAGGTCGGTGCCGACAACGAAGAACGCCGAGGTGGCACCACCGGCGGCTGTGGTTGTGTGGGCTCGCGTCCTTGGTCGACGGATTCGGACCAACCTCGCCGGCGTTGCCATGCGGATGGGGGGTTCTCTAACGGCCTCCGCGGATTCGACTTGGCTGATGTCGTCGATATCGATTGCCTCTGGCTGCTGGTCGGAGTAGACTGCAGGGAAGACTTCCTCTCGGGAATGACCGCCACCCGGATAATCTCGGTCTTGGGCAAAACGGCACTTGAGGCCAAGGAGAACGACCGGGACACTTCAGAGCCGGTACTCCAGCGATGTTGATTGTTGAGCCGCGCCTTTTTATGAACCAATCGATGTGCTGATTCCGAGGTTGAAATCAAGGGACTCCCCGTGGAAATGGGGAGTGGAGAGCTGGCCGAGCGGAGAGATTCGTTTTTGCCGACGTGACGCAGTGTCGTCTTCCTCTTGGGCAACCGAGTCTGTTCAACCACAAAGGCTTCCACCGTCGACGTGGTGGAAACGCCCGAGAGTCGGGAGTTCTCACGGACCGGCTCCGGCGAGACCGAGTTGTTCCAGCCAATGATCGTAGCAAATTTCTCCGCCGACGCGGACGGAGACCGACTTTGTGCCTCGAGGAGGCGGTCACGGAGACTGGTTCCACGTCCAACACCGTCACTGGCCGTCATCTTCATATCCAGCAAAGGTTGGGGAGACGCGGTGGTCTCGCCATGCGTCATCGGAGAGCCCGTGGTCGTATCGGGTGGGGACTCCCTACCCGTCCCATCCTTGGGGCTGCGGACTTTGACCGGTATTTGTAACGGGTTGCCGTCCTTTGTGAATTTCTCCGGCATCATCGTCACGTGCTCTTTTGGATCTGGTTGCGTGTGTGAGATATTTCGACCGGTCCCACTGCGGACAGCCACGGGAAAACTGTCTTCAAGGGGGCCGATCAGAGGAGAACGAGTCGAGACCCGAGATGGGGTGTAATGTGGCACGCCACCAACCCTTCGATTGGGAGACGAACTCCAATGCAATCTGTCTTCAAGAGGTCTGGCACTATGGCGTTCCTCTGAATCGTCCTCTGACCCCATGTCTTCTCTCGCAGTTTTGAATGATTCTGTCATCGTCGATGCCATCGACAGTCGCCCCTCGAGGAATGGCCGCCGGAAAGGGAGATTTCTTTCTCTTGGAGGTGTGTCGTCAGGAGTGGGAGGGCTATGTTGGTTGATGGGCGTGATGGGCGCTGACCGGAGGAGACCTGCTTCTGACGGCGCATCCTCGACCGTCGTTCCCTGCTTCTCGCTGCCGGCCGCCGGCGGCGTTGGTGGTAGATTCGGTGTCGAGGTGAGAACATGGGCCAGGTTGGGTCGCGGGTCAATGGGGTCATTCCTGGATCGCCGGCCGGCGTTCCGATACTGCGCTCGTAAATTCAGCGATCCGGCCGTGTGATCTCGACGAATAGGAAGCGTCTTCTTTGTGTGAGCAGGAAACCCGCCAGGAATTTCCCTGGACGGTCCCAGTATCGTATACTCAATGTTTCTCCCCATCATGAAACCTCACTTGGCCGATTGAGTATTATCGGTCTATCTGGCTCTTCATCGTGAGTTCTGCTGCCGGACAGGGAGCACGCTCCAAAGCAAGCGCAGTGTTTTCCGATGGCCTGCCACGACTGACGGACTCGATTGACCGGTTATCGGACGATCCTGAGACTAAATTCAACACCGCGTGAGCTGTGGAAGAGATAGCCAAGCACAGAAAGGCCCCAGCACAACCCAGATTCGAGGCGCATGCAGTAAAAGGGTTCCAAAACGAGCCGTGCGACGCGGGCGTAGACCGCGACAACAAGTCGATCAAGCTGGACGAGGTAGGACGTCAATAGAGGACTCCTGAGCGATGGCGCCTGGACGTGGCCGTTCTCAGGAGAAGCGGAAGAGGCACTGAAAGATGTTGCGGTCGTCGAGATGAGGTCGTTCGCCGAGTGGCTACAGTTATGGTCAGAAGGGTGACCAAAACACAGTCGTCCACAGGAGATTGAGACAAACAGGGTCGAGATTAAGGAGCGTCCTTGCGAGAAAGAAAGAGCATATACATGGATCATGGTAGTTGAGCGAATCATGCAGTACAGATGAGGCTGGGAGGCTATGGAGGAGGTGACAGTGCCTTGGCGCTCAGCGTCAATTTTGTTGGCCACCTCACTCCTGCAGCTGAGCACTGCCCGGACCAGGCGAGCTGAATGAAAATTATCAGCGCTCCAGAAGGTAAGCCAGCGGGGTGGCACCCGGATCATACTGGCCACTATGTATAGGAACACGTCCAGTGGAGGAGTGTCCTATTCACAGCGTTGAGAATGAGCCGCGGGAAGACTATTGACTGGAAGGGCGCGACCCGACCCGCGTTTCCTTCGGTGTCCTCTGTCTCACAACGGGACGGCCATTCTCTTCAACGGGGAACCATGTGGCCATTGCCAGTGGTCCGTCAACAGTGAGTGAATTCCATCCACGCAGCGTGGTTCCGACTTTTTTGAATATCAAATCTCTTGGACCGGAGGTCGCTACAGGTGGCACCTGTCAGAGCCACTGCTCACCCTGGACGGCATCCCCTATGTCGCCAGACCGCAATTTGTCACAGATGGCGGCTGTTTCAATTTCTCCAACACGCCCCTGCAGGATCATCGCATCCAATATCATTCCTCAACATTGTCTGGGTCGGATTTCGAAGCAAACCCTTCAGGATCCCAATCCGCCACATGATACAAGCTTACTCTCCCTCCTCGAATGTTCTGACGTAACACTCACGTGGATTCTCAAGTCCATGTTTGCCACGAAACCCTTAGCTCGCTCATTGTCTTTTGTGCCAAACTTGGCGTCATTTATTTCTCACGGCTGGCGTGAGCCTGGACCTCGACCGTCGTGGACGGGGCTGGTTTCCCTACCACGACAGACGTCCCTTCGCCAAAGACTTCGAAGCAGAGGGTCATGCTCCTCTCGGAACTCGCTTCTCACCACATGCCCAGTCCAAGGGTCTAATGAGACCGCTGAGCAGATACTTGGCTTAGAGTTCAAGGTCATGCTCGGAACAGAAACGACGGGAATTCTACAGGCTAATTGGCTAGAGTGGCAATAGCAAAGACCAGTTAGGTCACATGCCCACATTGTCTCAGTTCATCGTCACGAGCTGACACCTCACCCTCATTAGTACTAGCAATATTGGTTTATCGCCACCGGGTCCACCTCTAAAGGCCAGAAATAGCATCACCAGGCAAACAGATCAGAAATCAAGTCAAAGTCACAGTGTCGCCACTTGTTGCATTGCGTTATGTTACTCAATGACTGTATTGTAACAAATCTTCTCTAATGCAGAGTAATCATCACTATACCTGCGCCAACGCTGTGCCATAGTAAAGGAATGCTAATGTGGCACCTCATGCCGTGCTATGCTATGCAATATTATGTTATGCCATGCCATTCCACCCTCTGCCCTGGAAGAAACATCGCTGTAAGATGCGAGGCATCATATTCAAAACAAATGACGGAACGATTTTTGACCGACTGCTACATTAGAAGTAGCCACGTCAGTGTATCAGTGTGCCACTTCCCGTTGCCTAGGCCCAGGAAGTAGTGCCGCTGCTCGTCCAGGCTTCCCAGCCCTTTGAAGTAGTTGTCGTAGTGGTGGTGGGAGGGCTGGTGGTAGAAGAGCTAGTAGTGGTTGTGGTGGTGGTGGTGCTGCTGCTGCTGGGTGTGCTAGAAGTCCAGCCTTCCCAACCCTTGGTGGTGGTGGTGGTGGTCGTCGGCTGCGTGGTGGTCGTGGTGGTAGTGCTACTGCTGCTGCTGGTGGTTGTGCTAGAGGTCCAACCTCCCCAACCCTTGGTGGTGGTCGTCGTCGTCGTCGGCTGGGTGGTGGTTGTAGTGGTAGTGCTGCTGCTGCTGGTTGTGCTCCAACCTTGAGTGGTGGTGGTGGTCCACTTTCCCCAAGATTTGGTAGTATGGTTCGTTGGCTTAGACGTCGTAACAGTGGTGGTGGTGGACGAGCTGGTGCCCCATGGGATGGAGGAAGTGGGGAGAGGTTTGCTGGTCGTCGTCGTGATAGCTTTGGTCCAACTTTCCCAAGATGGAGTGCTATAAGGCTGGTTCGGGACCGCAATTGTGACCACGTAGCCCCAGACATCAGTGTAGGTGATGGTTTGGCATTCGTGGCATTTTCCTGGTGGATAGTACCAGCCAGCGCCTCCAGACGGCTGAGTGACGGTCACCGTGACAGTCACAGTGCCAGCAGCAGGGCAACTTGAGACTGGGGGCACCGGAACTACAGTCGTGGTGGGAACTGGCACCGAAGTTGTTGTGGGAACGTGGGTGATCTCTGGCGGAGCTGGATGTGGCCAGAATGCTGTGCTCACTGGATAGCAAGTGGTGGTTGTCCAGATACTAGTGGAGAGCCAGGTCGAGTAATACGTCTTGGAGCCTGAGGATGCAACGGCAGTGGAGCAAGGGATGAAAGATGTCTTTGTCACCCATTCGGTGGTGGTGTAGGTATTCCATTCTGTCGTCGTAGGCACGGAGGATGTGGTTGAGATGGTGTGATTTTTGCTATACGTATGACTTGGCCACCAAGAACTGGTCGACTTGCTGCTGCTGGATGAGCTGGAGCTTGTGGGAAGAGTCCAAGGAGACGTGGTCGTCGAGGATTTGCTGTGCGTCCATGGGCCGCGAGTCCATGAGCTGGTTGAACTGGTCGTGCTGGTCGTGCCGGTCGTGCTGGTTGTGCTGGTTGTGCTGGTTGTGCTGGTCGTGCTGGTCGTGCCGGTCGTGCTGATCGTGTTGTTGTGCACGCCACCCCATGGGGCGGCCACCGAGGAGCCGGCTAGCAGAGCAACTAGCAGTGTCCAGGAAGTATGCATCCGGGCGGTGAGTCGAGGACTTGTCGGGATGATCGGCGAGGATATACTTGTGTGCTGAGACAATGGAAGATGCCAAAGCTCAAGTCAAGAGAATACAGCACGAAAAGCGAACGTAGGGGAGCGAGTGATTGTAGCGAGTGTAATTGAATGGATAATCTTACCTTTCCAGAAGGACAGTACAGTCTCTTATACTTACGTGACACTCGTATAGTATGAGACATGATGACATTGTAGCCCAGAGTGTGATCCCGATGGCAAAGTAGCCTCGCGCAAAATCATGAGCCTCGCGGCCAAGGTGAAGAGGTCGGCTGCGCCTCCCCAGGAAGTGCCCACACAACGCCTAGAGTAGCATTACCCGGGGCGAGTGAGTAGTAGTATCGGGGGGCCGGGTTCAGCAGTGGTCAGCATCAACCTAGGGGAGTCAGCCAACATTGCCTGATGTGGAAAGGATAATAAGCTTGTCTCCTAATATGTGCCTCTGATTCGTTGAGAAAATTTTCACTTGACCTCAGCCCGTTCTTCCGCCACATGATCCTCCCGAGCGGGCCCGCCAGGACACCAGTTATTTTTGGTCACAACCGCCACGTGTGGCTGCCTGGCTGCGTATTTCAGCCAACCTCAATACTACCATCATTCGAAAGCAGGCCGGGCTCGGTCCACCGATCCCCCGCTGCTTCGCCCATGTACCGCAAAAGGTAAGCATTGCGGAAGGACATGGAATACTGGAAATCCAAGCTGACTCCAGCCAAGGCCGCCCGCCCGGAGCGAACTGTGAGTCCGGAAAGCACGCCACAGGACAGGAAGAGCCGAGACATTTCCTTTTTGGTCATCGCGACATATCTTGCCATTGGATGACTAGAGCCTCACCTGACCGGCCACTCGGGCTCCTGACCATTGGCTCGGGTTGATCACTCGAATCAGAGTAGACTTGCTCGTCTCCCGGGATTACAGAAGCCGTTGTCGAGTCACCCAGAGTACAAACGGGTACTTCGAGTACTCACAGCCAGCACCAAAGATCGGGAAAGTTGTTCTCGGAGGAAGACAGCAGCACCCAGAGAACACACCTCTATGGCAAGGGAGGTGGCAAAGGTCGTCGGAAGAGCATCAAATTACCGAATAGCGGTCAGCGGCTGCGTAAATGTGAGGTGACTGGAGGAGGGAGGTTCAAAGATCGTCGATTGGCGCGACTGGGCCTTGTTGGTCAACAGAAGTGGTGTGGATTCTGAAGAATATTTGCTCAATGCCACAATTTTCAAATCGCAGATGGAGAGCATCACACCTCGAATGGCTCAGCAATCCAAATTTGGGTAACACCAAGTCGGAAATCGTCGACTGCACCCACGCCAAGCTGTGGATTCACACTGTCGAAGGAGCTTGGACATATTGGTATCCGCAGTGGCGTTACAACGTTCGCGTTGGTAGCCAATTGTTGTTGTGCAAACACGATAGAACAGAGATCCTCATCGGCGTATCGAGGATGCCGGACGGGCGTTTGAGCCAAGTGGTCGACGATGGCCGTCATGGAATTGGTCTTGCTCGCCTCTTCATGCACATTGTCCAGTATGTCAAGAGATCAGACACTGAGGTGCTATTCCAAAGACCTTTCTCAATCATGACCTCGAAAGAGACATTGACCACCTCGATGTCGTATTTTCGTAATAACATGACCAGCCAAAGATATCAGGACTAGGTTGTGCGTAAATAGGTCCTCGTGGGTCTTTACAGTGGCCAGGACGGTGATGGTACGTACTTGTCCACAGTCACTGACTCGACAACAACAGCATTTGGTGGGCGGCAGCCATTGACGGAAATCGTGGAAAAGGTTGCCAATGCGACGTTAGCTGAAATGGACTCTCTTCTCTTAGTCCCCAGTGGCAGCACGATCCGCCAACCGCCTGTGCAAAGACGCGTGCCGTGCTTGACATCACTCGCTCCACTCTTGGGTAGCGGCCAAGGGTCGTGCAGTCCCGGACGGTCCTGTCCTCGCTTCTTAGGGAGAGGACCACGCCACGTTCAACGGCCGGAGACCACGATGCGCAGAAACGCTAACAAACGACAAACAGCGGAGAGCCAGGCACCAGGCCGGGTGACCGTACAGTAGGGGTACCAGGAACCACGGCCAAGTCCGAGACAACCTTCGCATGTGCATCGACGGAAGCGTTGATGTAGGAGGAGCGCCAATCCCGAGTTTGGAAAGCTGAAGTTATCACGGTCAAGGTGGTGTGCTGGCTAGGAAGAGAAGAACATTCTCGTCTCTTTCAGCTGGAAGGCCGGCCTTAATCGTCACCACACTTTGTGCTATCGTCTTGATGCTTGATCGGAGTTGCGGAATTGAAATCTGGCTCGGCTCGTCAATACCATTCCGAAATCATGCTGATGGTAATGTCCTAGCCATGTAGTAGAATTGTCGGCTGGCGAAGGAAACGTGATGTCTGAATGCTAAGCCATTATCCGCCCGCCTGATGAACCTGTCATGCTTGTAGGTTAGAAGTCATATCCAGGAGTTTGAGCGCCTGATTCTGCCGCAGAACTCCTCGCTAGGCAGACCAAGACTTCCGGCATGATTTACCATCCTTGTTGACGATCTCCTCTGGCCAGAATTTGGACTGGGTCAACATGCGGTCTGGGGCGAAACAAGTACAGCTGGACTGTGGTAGAAATTCAGTCTGGGAAGCCACCTGACTTTTACTGCACTCAAGTCAGTAAATGCGAATTAATGATAGGTATGTTGGTGAGTTGGTGGGCGTGTCAGAGAGTTGAGAAGATTTATGGCTGGATTTCTAGGCATTGTTCCGACATATATCGGACTCCTCTGGCCCCAGCCGCCTCATCATGCAAAATGGAGACTGTCAACGCCACTGACCTGGTGAGAGAGAGATTGTTCAGTGTTATGATTCGGGCTGCAACTCAGTCAGCCAATTGGTCATCTTCCAAAAGCCATCTCACCTTCAGATTCCCACGTCGCCGCCTCATCTCCTGCACCTTACGCTTATCCTCCTCAAAGCTTTTCAGCATTTCAATTTGGTGCTCTTTCCGCCTCTCGCGCATTTGGAATCGGTAGAAATCATCCAGGCCTTGGCTGCTGTCTTTTTGTTTCTTCGCCAGCTCGTTCGCGTCTTCCTTCCTGATTCCACCCTTGGCACCCCTCGTCACAGTGACAAAGCCATCTTCGTCCGGCATCTGTCGCTTCCGGGCGTTTTCCCGAGACCTAGCCTCTTCCAATTGTGCATAGGCAGTCATGTAGCCGTCAACGCATCTGAGGAGTTCTTTCCTTGAGGGGTATTGCAGATGCTTGTGATGTTCGTATCGGGTCAGGCCCAAAGGAGAGATCTTATCTTCAATGCCCTGGCCCCAAAGCACCTGGGCTCCAGATTTAGCCGCTCGCCTGGCTGCTCTGAGACTGAGCTCTAGACTCGGCCTGTCGACAAACACCACGATCGCTGCGGCACCACTGGGATGAATTTCCGTGTCGAAGACGCTGGGGAGAGTATATGAGTCCAGGCCTGCTTCGATCTCTTCAGCCACCCTCTTTCGCTTTCTACCGCTTGACCCGGCCGCCGCAACAGCAGCAGTGGAAGACTTTCCCGGAGCACTTTCGGCGAAATGAACTGTTTCGATGCGACCGCCATCCAGCTGCGTTGTGAACAGGTGCTTGAGGTGAACCTCTGTGGTTAAGATCGGGATATTCACGAGAAATAGAGACCGGGCCGTATCTTCGTCGGGAAATTTGGGGTCGTGAGGTTTGAGGTAGATGTAGTGGGTAACATCTTGCGGAAAAACCAAAGTCGACTTCAATCGAACAGGCAGCGCGACGAAGCCTGCCACCTCCCGAGGCACTTTTACCATGGTGGCGTGTTGCAGGCCCAAACACACCAGTCCATGCAATGGTCTTTGCCGTAGAATTTCTTCCAGTTGCGAGTTTGGGATAGCCGGACTTAAGACTTGGCATTCTTAACCCCGGCGCCATTCTGCAATGATCCTCATTAATATTATCTATCGATATGTCCATTGTTGTGTCCGCATCTGTCCGACCTGTTGCAAGATGCGAAGAACTGCGCTTGGAGCAGCAGTATCCATCACTGCCGCGACTCGACATCATCCATCTATTGGGCGTCTGGCGGAATCCTGGACACGCCACCTCTCCGCCTGCGCGGTCCGACCAGCTACAGCACTTCCAATCACAGCGACTGGCCCCCCTCCCAGTGCTCCAGTACCTGCTGCTTCGCAATATGGCGAGAGGTTGGAGAGGAGGCGGCGGCAGGCCGAAATGCTCCGACAAAGCAAGGAGATTCGTGCTAGCCAGCAGGGTCGAGGCAGTCCTCTGAAAAAGCGATTCTGGAAAGAAGTCCATGTCAAGGAGACTGCACACGGGTACCAGGTCCTGCTGGACACACGGCCTGTCAGGACACCGGCCAAGTCCATTCTGACCGTGCCAATATCGAAACCACATCTTGCACATGCCATCGCCATCGAATGGGATCTGCTTGAGTCTGCTCAACAGGCTCTCAAAAATCACAACATTCCCATGACATCGATCGTTGCGCGAACCCAAGACATAATCGAGTCGGAGGCACGAGGCGAGACAAAGATCCGCGAAGAGATCATTACGGTGATGATGCGCTATCTCGACACCGATACGCTGTTATGCTGGGCCCCCGAGAAGTCGGCGCACGACCCATATGAGAGACAGACGGATCGGCCGGCGTCTCTGCGGGAGATCCAGATTCGAACGGCGAAACCGATTATCGGTCATCTCAATGCGACGGTCTGGCCCGGAGTCGAGATTAAGCCAGTTCTGGACGAGAATAGCATCATGCCCGTGCAGCAATCCGAGGTGACAAGAAGTATCATCCGCGGTTGGATCGCTGGACTTCCAACTTACGAGCTGGCAGCCTTGGAACGCGCGGTGCTGGCGGGCAAGAGCCTCCTAGTGGGCACGCGTCTCCTCGTCGAGTGGAGCGAGGAGTTTCGACATCTCCAATCGACCCGTGAAAAGCGATTTGGCATCGAGGAGGCCGCGGAGGCGTCTAGCCTCGAAGTTCGCTGGCAAACCGGCATGTGGGGAGAGGTTGAGGACACCCATGACGTGGATAATGAAGATATAAGACGACAACTTGGGAGTGCCGTCCTGCTTGTCAGCGGCAGTAAATAGTGTAGACTGCATGTAGAGATCATTGTCATCATCATCGTCATCATTCTTTTGATGCCCGACCTGAATCTTCAGGTGTCTGTCCGTTGCCGACATGCCAACGAATTCGGACACACACCCGTTTGTCTATCAATATCTCTCCCAGGTCGTGCTGGGCGCCGGGTGCGAGTTAGTATCTAGTTATGTTTTGGCGACTGTCAGTGGGAGGCTGCACGGTGTCATGAGAAAGTGAAGGCAGCTGCTGGTTGGCCTTGCCATATCCTTTCTGGCATGGAACAAGCACAAGCGCCAAGTATCGTCTACATGCACCCACACTCACCTAGAGCACCTCACACGAATGATTGTATTGAGAAAGGTCCAGACGACTAGATTTTCCAACCTGTCAGTGGCAATCATTCTCGGGTCTTGCCACCGATCGGGGCAAGCCCATGCTCTGGGATAATGGAGGTATACCTCAAGACTTGCTTCCCAGACACGGACCAAACGTCAGGAGAGTGCTACCGTGTTGAGGGTGTCCACCAAGTTCGTGGCCGGGACGAGAGACCCTGGCAAGATGTGCCGCGCAACAGCTTCTCGCCCTCCATTGAGGCCAACCCGTTGAGCGGGACCTGCAGCTACTGACAGGCCGCGTCGTTGATGTCGCCGCCAACCAGCAGACAGTAGATCAGCAGACGAGCATGTTGAAGTTCGCTCCTTACGTTGCCCTCGAATTATAAGACCGAGACGCGAGGGTATGCTCGGCCAGGACGATATCTTCGAGGTGAGGGTGCAGAGTGTCCTCGGCCCCAGCAGAACCAGCGATACCCGGATTCGTGGCACGGGATGAGTACGAGTCCTCCGGACATGACGATGATGACGACTCTTGCCAGACACAAGCTCGACTGTTCTTTCTTGACGCCGGAGGCCAGCCGTTGCGTCGAAGATATGTTGCGACCTACCATCTAAAGACAGGCAGGACCACTTTCAGGCTGCTGCACCACCAGTCAGTTTCACCAGGTGTACCGAGAGCCCATAACCCTCAACCAGCCAAATCGCTAAGACTACTAAGCGATCATTGTCCGCTCCATGAGTGGGCCTAACAAGCTCAGCCAAAGACTCAAGTTAGGCAATCGACGTCATCGTCCACGGGCGCCAGTGCTCCAGCCTGCGATCTGAAAGTTCAGATCGGGGCCTGGCCCCTCCTATGACACTCTCACACTAGCAGGAAAGACGTGGGCAGCACAAGGACGAAACTACTTGAGATAGCGTCCCCCCCCCCCTCCATTCCTCGGCCCTGCACCATCACATCATAGCTGCTCTCTTTCTTTTCTCGTTGACCATCTATCTCCTCGACCTGGCCAGTCTACCTAGGACCAGCTTACACATCATCCTAGCAGCATCATCCTCCTCCTTCTCAGCCTGACTAGGCTTGCCAGCGACCCCTCCGTGCTCTGGGTTGACAGTTCTGGCGAGTTGGTTGTTCGGTTGGACCGGAGCAGGCTGACTTGCGGGCTGGTTGCGGAGCTCGGTTGATTATTGTGCATCCTGCAGTCTTGGGCGAAGACGCCTTGACGGCTTATTCATTACAGCGCACTCTGCATAGCCCAGCTTCGCACGCCGTTATCAACTTCCCTCTTTCCACTCCTGACTTCCTCTTGAGGCGCACTCTCGTCAACCTGCTTCTTCCTTTGCCCACTCGGTGGGCGTCGCGGTTGAACACTGTTCTCTTCGCCTTTGCTGCTGGTTCGAGACACCTCCGCGACGATGAGTACCATTCAGAACCTCAAGAACTTCATACGTCATGGCAAGCAGGCCCGAGTCGTCGACCCTCCTCGCGACCAGCCGACGACCAATGTTTCGCCCGTTCATGTCCAACAACAGAAATACCAGGACCGCGGCATCGCTGAGGCCGCCATCAGCGAGCGACAACAACATCAATATCCAGGGGCGGTAGCACCTCAGCCAGGCCAGTATTCGGCCGCGGCGGCCGTCGCCCAAGCCGCCCAAGGGGCGGACAACCGCACCCAAAAGGTGCCAAATCGAGAGGCCGAAATCCAAGCGATCGTGGCCGAGGAAAGGGAAAAGGCAAGCAGGCTGCCGCGGTATGCCGGATTAGAGCTATATGTTCTGCTCGAAAAGATGGGGGATGGCGCGTTCAGCAATGTGTACAAAGCAAAAGACACCCGGACCGGTCAAGAGGTCGCCATCAAAGTGGTCCGCAAGTTTGAGATGAACTCGACCCAGGTATGCCCCGCTACCGTGTCATACGACACGACCTTTCCTCTCTTCCCTGCTGCACAATCATGACACCTTCCCCCCTCCATCATTTGTTTCTATTCTCCACGTGGAATTCAAACCAACCTGGGCTTCCAACTTAGGGCGACGCTCATCTTCATCCGGATTTCAAGAAGCAACCTAAGGTTGTGGAGGTGCGCTCACCTCTCCTTATCTTCACGACACGTTGAACCTTTTTTTGGCCGCTGTGCATGTATTCTTGGATATGTTGAGTCTACTGACCTCTGTTATAGCGCGCCAATATTCTCAAGGAAGTCCAAATCATGCAGCAGTTGGATCACCCCAACATCGTCAAGCTCATCGACTTCTCCGAGTCAAAACACCACTATTACATTATCCTCGAGCTGTGCCCGGGCGGGGAACTCTTCCACCAGATCGTCCGTTTGACATATTTCAGCGAAGACCTCAGCCGGCACGTTGTCGTCCAAGTTGCAAAGGCACTGCGTTACTTGCACGAAGAGAAAGGCGTCGTCCATCGGTAAGCCGGCCCATCTCATCCGACCATGTCGTCCGTCGGCCTGACCAGATGCAGTGATATCAAACCAGAGAATCTCTTGTTCCATCCCATCCCATTCGTCCCCACTCGGAGTCCCCAACCACGGGGCCCGGATGACGAGGACAAGGCCGATGAGGGTGAATTCATCGCCGGTCTCGGCAGTGGTGGCATCGGCCAAATTAAGATCGCCGACTTTGGCCTCTCCAAAGTCGTGTGGGACTCGCAAACCATGACCCCGTGCGGCACCGTGGGGTACACGGCACCCGAGATCGTCAAGGATGAGCGGTACAGCAAGTCGGTCGACATGTGGGCGCTCGGATGTGTTTTGTACACTTTACTTTGCGGCTTCCCCCCTTTCTACGACGAATCGATCCAAGTCTTGACGGAAAAGGTCGCTCGAGGCCAGTACACCTTTTTATCCCCGTGGTGGGATGGCATCTCCAAATCAGCCCAAGACCTGGTCTCCCATCTCCTCACGGTCAATCCGGAGCAGAGATACACGATCGACCAATTCCTCACACACCCCTGGATTCGACAGACGCAAGAACCGACCTACGCGGCCGCTGACGCTCCGCCCCTCGCGACACCACTGGCGCTGAGACAGAAAGACTGGGCGCTTCAGAGTCGAGTCGTCGACCAGGCCTCACAAGATCCGTACAGCCTGGCGACCCCGGGCACTCCCGGAACGAAGCGGGTCGACTTCAGATCGCCTGGTGTGGTCAATCTGCGCGAAGTCTTTGATGTCGGCTACGCCGTGCACCGGCAAGAAGAGGAAGCCAAACGCAGGAAGAATTTCAAGCAAGGTTACCGCGGCGCCGGCATACCAGGCGGTTTGAATCCGCTCGACGAGGGTGACGACTACGACGACGATGACGACGACGCCGGCAACCATTACGAGAATGAAATTGCCAGCAAAGTGCCCAAGGCCCATGCGCCAGCGGATGTCTCCAGCATGGAGGCCAAGATGCGACACACCAATCTGGGTCCGCAGCCATCGGCCGCAGCGCAAGCCCGTGCCGCTGCGGCTCCTGCGAAGCATCATCACCATCAGGAACGAGGCTATGGCCAACACAGTGCCGCGGTAGCGGCCGCAGCCAAACAGAGCATGGGAAGACGCAATAAACAACCTTTCGAGTTGAACCTGGACAATTCCTCCATCCTGGGACGACGGAACAAGGTGCAAATGGTTGTCCCGGACAAACCCTCTCAGCTCAGGGAGGAACTGACTGTCAGGTAATTGGATTCGCATGTGCTGAGAGCTAACGCACAATGGCATATACTGCACAATAGCATGCCGCGCCATGACAGACTGAGAGCAAAACGTGTTTGGACGAGCATCGAGAAGGGAGTGACGAATCTGCCGCGCCTCCAAGATCCTCTGGAGACAAGCTCAGTATTCAAGCTTTCCCTTTTTGTCCGCCAGTATGACCAATGGCACGAACATAGTGTCGAGACAAGTCTAGAATATGACTTATGACGAGACGTCGCCAGCTCAAGTCTGGTCAGGATCATGCAGTAATTGCCTCACATTCATCCAGCTTGCTCTGAAAAAACAATGCCAAGAACAGCCACCTCGGAATTACGTGCTTGTACGATTGAGGGATGTACGAGGCTCCCCCCCAATTACTCCATTTACTCCGCAAATGTCAAAGATTAGCAACGGACTTCACCGACACAATGAAAAAGATCCTCTCGCTGGTACGATGGCAGACCTTTCTTTCTGTCATCTGCTCCTCAAACTCTGCCCAACTCAATGTACATATAATCGATCGTGGATGATAGACTAGCCCTCGTTCCGAACAAGCAACGAATTATCTGGCCAGGATCTTCCGATCTATTCAGGCCTAACCTTCAACCATCTCTATAATCATCTAGTCCATGACCGTTACCCTTCCCCAAGACAACTCTAACGGAACTTCCCTGAGCATTGCCCAGGACGCAAGCCGTCTGAACGACAACATCGTTCCTCCACCGGCACCGCGCTATCTTTCGCCAACATCGACATCCGACAGCCGAGGCGGGGGCGACGAACAGAAATCATGGAAAAGCAGTGATGACACCCTGGAGGGTGCCATGTCGACAGATGACCTTCCAGAAAAGCTGTGTTGTACTCAAGAGGAGCCAGAGCCTGGTCGCGACGAGCGCCCATCGCCAAAGAGACCTACCGTCTGTCCACGACAGGCCACCACTGCTTCTGTCGCGGCAGCACCTTATATTCCTTTCTGTTGCGACGTGGAACGACCGCCTGACCATGTCCCGTCGGGAATGCCACAGCTCCGGCGGTCGACGTCGTCTTCGTCCTCGTCCTCGTCCGCACCGACCTTGCAGGCAATCCCCAGCAATCTAGCCAATGCCAGCCGGGTTTCGACTGATGCATACGGCAACACCTACCCAGAAGGTTGGCCCTTTCGACGTCTCCGATCCGTTCAACGCGTGCTGACGATTTTAGGTGGTCGTGAAGCGTGGCTTTGTGTCCTCGGTTCCTTCTGTGGCCTGATGTCTGCGCTGGGGTAAGTGTCTCCTTTCGGACATCCGTGTACCGTGGCTGACCATCTCAGCATGATGAATACATTGGGAACATTCCAGGCCTACCTGCTCACCCATCAATTGTCGGACCAGACAGAAAGTGCGGTGGGCTGGATCTTTGGTATCTACGCGTTCCTGTCGTTCTTTTGCGGTATCCAAATCGGCCCGATTTTCGACGCCAAAGGCCCGCGTTGGCTCGTCCTGACTGGGTCAGTGTTGCTCCTGGCCGCCTATCTCCTCCTCGGTATCTGTCACCGGTACTGGCACTTCCTGGTGGTGTTTGGTGTCGTTGGCGGCCTCGGGACGTCGCTCGTCTTTACTCCAGCCATTGCCGCTGTCGGACACTTCTTCCTCCGCAAGCGAGGTCAATGTACCGGCCTGGCGGCCGTGGGCGGTTCCCTCGGCGGGATCGTCTACCCACTGACACTCCAGGCACTGTTTCCCAGGATTGGCTTCGCCTGGTCGACTCGGGTCATCGGCTTGATCAATTTGATTCTGCTCATTGTCGCCAATCTCTTCATCAAGTCTCGGCTCCCGCCGCGCAAGGCCACCAAAGAGAGCATCCTCCCGGATTTCCGCATCTTCAGAGATCCCGTCTTCGCTCTCACCACCATGGGCGTGTTTTTTGTTGAATGGGGCCTCTTCGTCCCTTTGACGTACCTCACCAGCTACGCGTTGTCCTCCGGCGTGTCTGCCTCGTTTTCTTACCAGATCATTGCGGTCCTGAATACAGGATCATGCTTTGGCCGTTACTTCCCCGGACTCATTTCCGATCGAATTGGCCGGTTCAACGCAATGGTCATCACCGTATTCCTCTGCCTTGCATCGACGCTGGGACTTTGGCTCCCGGCAAACGGCCGCGTCGCCATGATCATTGTGTATGCCATCTTTTTTGGATTTGCCTCTGGTTCCGGAATATCCTTGACACCGGTGTGTGTGGGACAACTGTGCAAGGTGGAGAACTATGGGCGGTATTATGCCACATGCTACACGCTGGTGTCATTCGGGTCCCTGACGGGTATTCCGATCGCCGGACAATTGGTCACTTCCTGTGGTGGGAAGTACTGGGGTCTGATTGTCTTTACGAGCTGCAGCTACGCAGCATCAACCATCACCTTTGTAGCTGCCAGGGTTCTGGGAGCTGGTTGGACATTGAAAAAGGTCTTTTGACCACCCAAAGAATGTGAACTTGGCTAACTACAGAATTTTTATTACAACGAATGGATAGTCTTGTTTGCATTTTTTTATATCTAGACTATTGTTTCTCTTGCCGTGATGATTGATCCAAGCCATTCTTATTTCTCTCCCCCTATTGATCTAATGCGTCGTATGCGAACAGCGAGAACGTTTCACACATGATCAGAACATGACCCTAGTAGATAGATTGCATCTCGCTGTAGAAGGCACTGTGCCCGTTTTATGATCCACAACATCGTTCTACCTCTACAGCAGCGGAGGAACATGTTCATGGGCCTGTCCTCCAAGGTCTCGCCAAAATGGGTCACGGTATAGAAATGTCAACCTGTCCTGATTTCATTAACCTCGTCGTCTTCCTGCAAATATACAGAGTCTCGGTCACCTAACGGGTTCCTGGGCACGGTCAGGACACACTGGGTGAGTTGCAGAAGGTTGTGGTCAAATTGAGTCTGTATAGACCAAACATTGACGACGCCTATAACCGAGCTCTCTAATTGGAAGTAGACCATCGCAGGAGGTGCTCGGTTTCGACTGGAAGACTGCGTTGAAATTGCTACCCTCTAATACTCTTGTTCCAATGTATTACGATCGAGTGGATGCCCACCCTGCTCCAAGTTTAGAAGCAGGCTAGTGGTGGGTGAACTTCTCCCCTTAGAGCCTTGGTCTGAGCTTTAAGCGATCATGTCCGTCTCCAAAGCTCGCGAATAATCGTTCACTATCCAGCTTTGGTATCTTGCTGTTGGTTATCGCGCATCACCCGCGTTAATGGTGTACTGGACAAACTTAGTCAGCAGAGATGCAAGATTTGACCGTTTGGGCTGTTGGGCTGTTGGGGTCCTGACCAACCGGAGGGCACAATGTCGCAGTATGAACAGCATCAGCCTTGTCAAGGGGAGTCCCAATCCAGTACCGAGTGCACACTTATGAGGTATGATATGAATGCTAATGCCACTGTCCAACGCAGATCCCGATTCGAGGTGAATGCTAAAGAGGCCGCTCCGGCGCCGCAGCGCCTACTACGGGACCCTCTAGCTATAACAGTTAACAGCATTTTAAGTGGCCGTTCTTCTTCTCCTTCTTGCCTTCCACATCCAATCTCGCTTTGATGCCATCATCCCGTTCATATCATGCCCAAGGATATGTTTCTTTTTTGTGCCAACCCTCCCAATAGGCTCCTCGAGGAGAGCCCAAGAACTCCAGCAGTCCGCTTCCGATCGCATGCGGCATTAATCTCTCATCGCCGGCCTTCTCGGCAGCGTACACCTCTTCAGTCTGCCCAGGATGGCTCAGTACCGGAGACAAACTCGTCCTCCAGAGCACATGGACTTCCAACTCCACCTGGGTCTCCTGAGGAGTCAACAGCGGATGATGGTCCCACCTCCGGGCCCCCAGTCTCAAATACCGATACCACTCATCTCATTCAGCTGCCCCAAGTGCTGTTCTTATGCCGACCAATTCAACTTCCATCCGCTACATTTTTCGTGATCACGCCGGAGTGAGGACCCTTTCAATTGTATTCCCGCTCGCAAGTCGTACGGGGTGACTGCGGTCCTCGATTACTGTGTGTTGGTTTGACCGACTTCTCCACACAGCCTCTGTCAAGCATCTTCACTGACCTACCTCCCCAGATACCCAAGTCATGACTCCCAACTTGGCTCCTCTCTACAAAATCTTCAACGTGACCAATGTGCACAGTTCATACTACCTTGACAACTTGCAGGACGACGACTTCCTCCGCATTGGGCTCGCCGTCGTCCTCAGAGCGATCAACCTTCAGAAGAATCCAGGATAGCCGCCCCCGCCACAGGTCCTTCATTACGTTGGAACGGCAGTGTCCAAACTGCGCAAACTCTTCGAGAGACTCGGTCCGACGGCCGATGACACGACGATCACGATTATCTTGTTTATGACTGCTTATACCGTGTGTCCAAAGAGATTTTCCTTTTCCAACCGGACCACAATATGGCTGACGTGCCCCGGTAGGCGGTAGGAGATCCATCGGCTCATGAAATCCACAAGCAGAGTCTCCATAACCTGGTGCCATTGAGAGGGGGCCCAACGTTTTGGGCCATGATGGACTGTTGAAGTGCACAATAATGCAGTAAGTCAGACGGCTCTCCTGCCTTGCCGGTCCATCCCAATTCCCCACATTCACACCAATTTGGAGGACAGATGGGAATCCTTTTGGGCCCTCAAGACCGGCTCCACAGTATTTCCTGAATCCCGCCCGGCATATGCGCCGATTTATCCTTCTCATCCCTTATCAGTCGACCTGCGTCTGTTGGTCAGCAAGTTACCCAGGAGGTTTCAGGTCCTTGCGCAGCGACAGAAACTCGCGCTCGACGTCCTGCATGTCCTGAGCCGTACGGTCGAGGCCGAGGAAGACCTGAAATTGTACGGCGCCCTCGTGGAGCGCCAGGAGATGTTCCGCAGTCGCAAACGACGGTATCAAGACTTCTGGGAGGCATGTCCACGTTTCGGCGCGCCAGATGAGCTTAACCCATATGAAGAATGGGAACCAAACTTCGAAAAGCTCGTACTGTTCGCGCTGATGCTGTACTGCATGCACACCTTCAGCCCCATTCACACCATCTCGACCGTGTACAACGGTGCTAGGACCAGTCTGACGCGTAACCTGCCACGACGGAGGAAAGATCTGATGGTGCCCGCACAACAGGACTGCCTGCTCTGGGTTTGGATGATCCTGGTGAATTCGTGGCGGGCATTAGACCAGAAGCTGCTCCCCACCGGCACGAAGCTGATGCAGGAGTTATGCGACACATGGAAGGACGCGGTCCGAAGCTGGCACGAGCTGGACACGATGTTGAGGAAGCTCTGTTGGAACGAGCGGTTTGGACGTCGGTGTAATGGCTACTGGGACTCGATGAGGTTGGACGGACATGGATCTGGATGATGACGGGTGGAGGACGACATCTGACTTTTATTTTCTGAAATAAAGGTGAAGAGCAGGAGATGTTTGAGGAGGGATCAGTGTTGGCAGATCTTTTCTATTCGGGACTGAAGAACTTGTCCTCGTTGTATATTCGCGTCTGCCCGCTTGCCTCGCGTTTTGCGACACAGAAATTCAGTCACAATAAGCATCAAGTCATTGCTCTCGTGACTGAAGTACCATGGCAATCTGAAGCAGGCCAATTCCCTGTTCTGTTGGTTCTTGGAACAATGTACAGACGGACGTCAATGAAAGGCATTCTAGAAATGAAAGATGAAGCCGGTTGCTCGAGCAGATTCGCTCGTGAAAATTCATGTCTTCATCCAAGTACAGTACAGCTGTATGGCTGCGTCTGTCGTCTCCACATGACCCGGAGACGAAGAGAGGTATCATGACAGAAGACGGCAAAAATATCGGGCGCGACTCTTCCATTTACGCCCTATGGTATATCTGGACCGCTCCAGGCCCAACCAAGTCGTGATTCATGATCATGCAGCATTAGCAATAGTTCTTGTCGCGTTCTAATTAATTTTCTTTCCATTCCATGCTGTCAGCTGACATTATCTCTAGAAGAATGCCCTGCCGCACCTGAAGGCATCGGACTCTCTTCTCTTCTCCCGGGGAGAGGATACGGATGAAAGTCCTTGCTGCTCGTGCTGAAGCTCGATTGCACAGGTGGATGCTTCTCGCCCGAATGGTTGCTGCCACTGCTCGGCTTCGAGAGATGGCGTGAGACATCATGGTGGATGATGGACGGACTGTGAGCGAATCCCGGATCGTTGGACGCAGGGGTCAAAATGCCATCCCCGTTGCCTTCATCGAGCGTGACCGATTTCAAGCCGTTCAAACCTCCTTCAATGTCTCGGACCAGCCTGACAAACTCTTCAGGCACGAGACCGCTCTCGCCGGTCCGAGGATCTTCCGCCACGAGCCAGCCTTGGCCATGCCGGTACGAGACCAAGATGATCTGTCCTTCTTTCAGTGGAAGCTCGTTGGGATGTTCGCTTTCAAAATCAAATAATGCGACCGCCTTGCCATGCATTTCCTCGTCGGGACTGGCAATGGTAAAGGAATAATCCTTCGAATATCGCGCTTCGTTGTTGTCCGCATCCGAGTAATCGTCGTCCGACATGGATTCTTGGCCATCATAGGGGGAGAGGCTCCGCTGCAGCGGCCTGGCAAAGTTGGAATCGCGGTGCTGCGGTTCGTGAGGATACCGAGGGTCGTCCGTTTCCACCGCGTCCCCGGGACCTTCTCCAATGTCATCACCCGCGGTATATTGCTGGCCATCGGCGCCGACAAAGACACCAGGATGGGGTCCCGCGGCGCCAGGCGACCGTCCTCGCTCGTTCCCCGCCGATGATTTGTGCTTCTTATGCCGAGACGTCATGACGATGGGAGACTGGATGTCTTCATCTTCACTGTAAGGCGGCCCGCCGTCGTTAAATGTCATGGCCGGCAGTCGATCTCGTAAAGAGGAGTGGTGATTGTTCTCTGACATCCACGGCGGAGAGGCCGACCACTGCCCCCTCGCATCTTCCCAGGTCGAGATGGCAGGGTCGGACATTCTCCTGTATTCGCTGACCGGGGTCGACACGTCTGACTGATGATTCGACAGGGGGCCGTAGTGCAGAGGATGGGACGACAAGTAGGCAAAATCTCGGACGAGAGTATACGACAGGCTGGAGTGAAAAGCGGGAAAGACGTGTGAGGATGGCCGAGATTGGGGGGGGTGTGAGGCCTTGGATGCTGAGGAATAGGACGACATGCGCCGGTCGACCCATGACGCCGGTCTTTGGGAGCTGGTGCGCCGCTGGTTGCCGGGATTCATCGACGTGACCAGAGGAGGTAGTGATGGAGGAGTGGTGCTGGCCGCCGCAAGCGGTGGGGACATTGCTGGTGGTGAGGCTGTGATGGTCGTCGCCATGACGGCAGGATGAGTGTGTCAATGGCCTCCCAGAGCAGCACACCAGAAAAGCAGAATCCGGGCAGAGAGGAAGAAACTCGGTCGCTCTCAATTTGAGGGAGCGCGTCTGCACGCACGAGACCAGGGCGGGCGGCTAAAAGTACAAGGAGTGAGGTGGGCCTCGGTCGTAGAGTTGAGCGCGTAGGGAACGTGGTGAGCGGCGCGCTTAGGACGGCTGTTTACACTGCCAGAGGAGGGAGGCGCGAGAACGAAGAGAAAGTGGTCTTTGTCGTCGCCGTCGTCGTCGTCGGTCGACCCACAAGCGTGGGCTGGTGGGTGGAGTGAGTGAGCGGCCTTCGAGATGGGACCGAGATGC
>Ga0255336_100214_pt1 | contig 117875 bp, 118 predicted proteins | sample MeOH1_35cm_T3_17_FD_189102 | JGI IMG/M metagenome (GOLD analysis project Ga0255336, IMG submission 189102) | Sandy soil microbial communities from University of British Columbia, Vancouver, Canada - MeOH1_35cm_T3_179 | ecosystem: Engineered > Artificial ecosystem > Sand microcosm > Unclassified...
CAGACCGTGACGCCGGCGGGGCCGAGATAAGTCCGGTCGCTTCGACCAATCCACAATCGGAGTACCGCCGGCGTCCCTATCCTGATCAGGGGGCTCCCGACATACAATCCACAGCCTCTCGTGGCCGATGCGGACGCCGCCCTTGATCCGCGACGCCCGCCCATGTTCTTCTTCTGTTCATGAATTTGGAATGGGAGATAACCGCCTCGGCGGACAGGATGCAAACCGACCCCGCCGGGGCTCGGGAGGAGGCCTGTGCCAGCAGCGCAGCCGCCACGCCGGCCGGCGATGCCGCCCGGGATGCGCAGCGGCTCGACGAATTGGCCGATATCGGCATGGACATCGCGCGGGCTCTCCGGCGGGAGGCGCAGATCCGCGCCGCTCGGGTCGAGGAAGCGGCGGCCGAGGGCTATCCGCTGCCGCCGGCCGCGACCGCCAGCGCCGACATCTCTCTTTCCTTCAGCCGCGTCTCGCGTGCCGTGCGCCTGACCCTGGCGCTCAAGACCAAGCTCGCTTCCGACCAATTGGATCTCACCGAGAAGCGGCGTGATCGCGCCGTCGACGCGGCCCGGCGGAATCGGGGCAAGCGGCAGGTCGTCGAAGCGGTCGAGAAACTGATCGAGGCCGAAGCGCCTGAGACCGGCCGCGAATGTGATCACGAGAGCCTCTATGCCGATCTGCGCGAGCGGCTCGACGATGCGGAGATGGAGGACAAGCTCGACGAGGACGGTGTCGGCCATGTCCTCAAGCGCGTCTGCCGCGATCTCGGCATCACGCAGAATTGGCGCCTCTGGCAAGGCACGTCCTGGTTCCAGGAGGAACGCTGGACGATCGCGGTCCCGGCCGAGGAGCAAGAGGACGAAGAAACGGAAGACGAGGAAGATCCGGACGAGGACGACGAGCCGGAGCCGGTCGCCGCCGCGTCAGCGGTGGATGACGAGGAGCCGGAGCCGAGCTGGGCCGAAGGCATTCGCGCCCGCTACGGCTACGGCTACGGCACCCGGCCCCATGCGCTCGACGATTCCTGACCAGGGCTTCGGCCTCGTGCCAAATCCGGCCTCGCTATGCCCCTTCAGCTCCGTTCAGCGCCGCCCACACCCGGGCCGGCGTCGCCGGCATGTCAATATGCTTCACGCCCCGCGCCTTGAGCGCATCCACCACCGCGTTCATCACGGCGGGGAGGGCACCGGCACACCCAGCCTCGCCGCAGCCCTTGACGCCCAGCGGGTTGGTCGTCGCCGGGGCCGGGCGGCTGTGGAAGGTGAGGGCGGGCAGGTCGCCCGCGCGCGGCAGCGCGTAATCCATGAAGGAGCCGGCCAGAAGCTGCCCGCTCTCGTCATAGACCGTTTGCTCCATCAGCGCCTGGCCGATGCCCTGGACGATGCCGCCATGGGCCTGGCCCTCGACCAGCAGCGGGTTCACCAGCGTGCCGAAATCATTGACCGTGCTGTAGGATTGGAGCGCGACCGTGCCGGTCTCGGGGTCGATCTCGACCTCGGCGATGTGGCAGCCATTGGGGTAGGTGGACGGCACCTCGCCGCCGACATGCTCGACATCGAGGCTGCGCGGCAGCTCGGGCGGCAGGTCGATGCCGGCGCGGAGCTGTTTTGCCAGATCCAGGAGGCCGATCCCGCGGTCGGTGCCGGCGATGGTGAATTGCCCGGCGCGGAACTCGATATCGGCCGGCGCCGCCTCCAGCACATGGGCCGCGATCTCGGTACCGCGCTTGATTACCTCGTCGCCGGCGCCGATGATGGCGCTGCCGCTCGCCATGATCGAGCGCGAGCCGCCGGTGCCGCCGCCCGCGATCAGCTCGTCGCTGTCGCCTTGCAGCAGCCGGATCTTGTCGAAGGGAATGCCCAGCTTCTGGCTCAGCACCTGGGCGAAGGGGGTCCAATGGCCCTGGCCGTAATCGAGCGTGCCGGTGATGATGGTGACGGCGCCGTCCGGCTCGAAGCGCAGGCGGCCCAGCTCCTTGGTGCCGGGCGCCGTCACTTCGAGGAAGCTGCCGATACCGATGCCGCGCAGCTTGCCCTTGGCCTCGCTCTCGCGCCTACGCGCCGGGAATCCGGCCCAGTCGGCGCGCGCCAGCGCCTCGTCGAGCAAGGCGGTGAATTCGCCGCTGTCGTAATGAGTTCCGGCCGGGGTCTTGTAGGGCAGCTCGCCCGGCCGGATGTGGTTGAGCCGGCGCAGCTCGACCTTGTCGATGCCGGTCTCGTCGGCGGCGGCATCGATCAGCCGCTCCATATAGTAATTGCCCTCGGGCCGCCCGGCGCCGCGATAGGCGCCGACGGGCGTGGTGTTGGTGAAGACGCATTTGACCGCGACCTCGACCAAGGGCGTGCGATAGACGCTGACGATGTTGCGCATGATGCCCATGGTCGGCATCAGCGGGCCGACGCTGGTATGGCCGGCGCCGAGATCGCCAAAGCCGGTGACGCGCACGGCGAGGAATTTGCCGTCCTTGTCCAAGGCCAGCGACGCCTCGACCTCGCTCGACCTTCCATGCTGGTCGGAGAGGAAGCTGCCGGAGCGCTCGTCGGTCCATTTCACCGGCCGGCCGAGCGCGCGGGCGGCATGCAGCAGGCAGATATATTCGGGATATGCGGAGGCCTTCATGCCGAAGGAGCCGCCGACATTGCCGGTCAGCACGCGCATCTGCTTCTGCTCGACCCGCATGATGTCGGCGAGCCCGTTCCGGAGCCCGAAGGCGCCCTGGCAGCCGAGGCGGAGGGTGAAATGGGCTTCCTCAGCATCGTACTCGGCGATGGCGGCGCGCGGCTCCATCGCGCAGACGACGATTCGGTTGTTGACGAGCCTGAGCTTGGTCACGTGCGCGGCCTGGGCGAAGGCGGCTGCCACCTGCTCGGCATGGCCGATATGGAAATCGACCGCGACGTTGGTGCCGAGATCGTCATAGAGCAGCGGCGCGCCGGGGGCGGCGGCCTCGGGCAGGCCGGTCACCGCCGGCAGCGCGTCGATATCGAGCTCGACGAGATCGGCCGCGTCGCGCGCCTCTGCCGCCGTCTCGGCGACGACGAAGGCCACCGGCTCGCCGACATAGCGCACCTTGCCTTCGGCCAGCGAGAAGCGCGGCGGCATATGCATGGGCGTGCCGTCGCGGCTGGCGAGCGCCATGATGCATTTGAAGGCGCCATAGCCTTTTTCGGCGAAATCGGCGGCGGTGTAGATGCCGAGCACGCCGGGCGCCTCGCGGGCGGCCTCGACATGGAGGGCGCGGATCACGCCATGGGCGTGCGGGCTGCGGATGATGACCGCATAGGCCTGGCCCGGCAGGTTCAGATCGTCGGTATAGCTGCCCTCGCCGCGCAGCAGCATCGGATCTTCATTGCGCGTGACCGGCTGGCCGACCGCGAATTTCTGGGTGGCCCAATCGATCATGTCGTCCGGCGGGGTCATGGCATTCCGATCGGCTGTTGCAGCGGCTTCCCCATCCATACCGCCGCTTCCCGCCCCGGGTCCAGGGGGCGCGCCGATATGCCCGTTCGCAAAGGGCCGGGATTTAAGAGAGTCCTAAGGCCGGTCTGCGACACTTCTCCAGAGCTGATGGGCCGCCATGCCCCCGACGGGCGCGGTCGTTTTCGAGCCTGGAGCCGGATGTGAACAAAGAACCCGCTTCCGTGCTGATCGTCGAGGATTCGGTCGTCCTGGCCGAGATGTACGCGAATCAGCTTCAGGGCGAAGGGCTCAGCCCCAGCCTCGTCGCCGACCTGAAATCGGCGCGCGCGGCCATGCGTGCGGGATGCCCTTCCGCCATCCTGCTCGATCTGCGCCTGCCCGACGGCGACGGCATCGAGTTTCTGAAGGAGCTGCGCGGCAGCGGCAATCCGGTGCCGGTCATCGTCATGACCGCGCATGGCTCGATCAATACCGCGATCGACGCGATGAAGGCCGGCGCCGACGATTTCATCATCAAGCCGTTCGCGCCCGAGCGCATGATCACGACGCTTTCGAACTGCATCGAGCGGCGGCGGCTGGAGCGAATCGTCGAGGTCATGTCGCCCAATCGCGGCGGCGACAGCTTCGAAGGCTTCGTCGGCGCCGATCTCGCCATGCAGGCGCTCTACCGCATGATCGACCAGGCGGCGCGCAGCAAGGCCACCGTCTTCATCACCGGCGAAAGCGGCACCGGCAAAGAGGTCTGCGCCGAGGCCGTGCATCGCCGCGGCGACCGCGCCCGCGGCCCGTTCGTCGCCTTGAATTGCGGCGCCATTCCCAAGGATCTGATCGAAAGCGAAATCTTCGGCCATATCAAGGGCGCCTTCACCGGCGCCACCGCCGATCGCGAGGGGGCGGCCTCGCGCGCCGACGGCGGCACGCTCTTCCTCGACGAGATCTGCGAGATGGATCTGGGGCTGCAAACCAAGCTGCTGCGCTTCCTGCAGACCGGGGTGGTGCAGAAGGTCGGCAGCGACAAGGCGTCCAAGACCGATATCCGCATCGTCTGCGCCACCAACCGCGATCCGCTCGCCGAGGTCGAGGCCGGGCGCTTCCGCGAGGATCTCTATTACCGGCTGCATGTCGTGCCGCTGCATCTGCCGCCGTTGCGCGAGCGCGGCGAGGATGTGCTGCTGATCGCGCGCCGTTTTCTCGAAATCTTCGGAGCGGAAGAGAAGCGCCGCTTCACCGGCCTCGATCCCGAGGTCGAGGCGATCTTCCTGGCCTATCGCTGGCCCGGCAACGTCCGCCAGCTCCAGAACGTCATCCGCAACGTCGTGGTGCTTCATGATGGCGCCACGGTGACGCGCGCGATGCTGCCGGCCCCGCTCAACGATATGACCCCCCGCCCGGTTCGCCGCCAGCAGGGCCTGCCCGACGATCCGCGCGGGGTCATCCGCCCGCTCGATCAGGTCGAGCGCGAGGCGATCGAGGCCGCGATCGGGGCCTGCGCCGGCAACATGACCGAGGCCGCCCAGCGCCTCGGCATCAGCGTCAAGACCATCTACCGCAAGCGCCAGGACTGGTCCGGCAGCTCGGTGGCGTAACAGGTTATCCACAGCCCCTTCAGGCGGCTTCTTCCATCTGCTTGGCGAGCGCGCTACAAGCCTCGGGGAAGGCTTCCGCCGCCGCCGCGGCGAGTTCCGGCAGCAGCTCGCGCTGCTTGGTGTGGGCCGCGAGCTCCAGCGCCGCCGCGAGCCGGCTCAAGGCGCTGCAGCCGAAGGTGAGCGCCGAGCCCTTGAGGGTGTGGGCGGTGAGGCCGAGCCCGTCGAGGTCGCCGGTCTCGACCAGCACCTGGATCTTGGCGAGCTGCTTGCCCGCTTCCTGAACGAAGAGATCGATGAAGCGCTGGGTCGCCTCGCCATAGACGCGGCGCAGCTCGTCCAGGGCCGAGAAATCCATCGGCGCGTCGTCGTCGGGCTCGGGCGCCGGGGCAGCGGCCGGGGTCTCGCCGCCGCCGAGCACCGCCTGGATCGCGGCGGCGAGCTTGGCCGCGCTCACCGGCTTCGAGACGAAACCGTTCATGCCGGCGGCGAGGCAGGCGGCGCGGTCATGGGCGAAGGCGTTGGCGGTGACCGCGAGGATCGGCACGTCGCGGCCCTGGTGCTCGGGGAGCGAGCGGATCGCCTTGGTCGCGGCGAGCCCGTCCATCTCCGGCATCATCATGTCCATGAGCACGATGTCGTAGGCGCGCTCGCGCACCGCATCGACCGCCTCGAGACCATTGGCGGCGACATCGACCCGGCAGCCTTCGCTTTCGAGCATGGTCGCGACGACGATCTGATTGGTCCGGTTATCCTCGGCCAGCAGCACGCGCAGCCGGCGCCCGGCCACGACCAGCGCCAGATCGTCCGCCTGGTCGGCCGTCGGCTGTTCATCCGTCACCGCCGCCTCGGTGGCGAGGCGGAATCGCAGCGTGGCGCGGAAATGGCTGCCCTCGCCCCTGGCGCTCTCGACCATGATATCTCCACCCATCAGCGTCACCAGCCGCTTGCTGATGGCGAGGCCGAGGCCCGTGCCGCCGAAGCGCCGGCTGATCGAGCCGTCGAGCTGGTTGAACTCCTGGAACAGCGCCGGCAACGCGTCGGGTGCGATGCCGATGCCGGTATCGGTGATGTCGAAGGCGAGGAGGGCATCGTTGGCGCTCGTTTCCAGCACCGAGACCTCGATCGCGACGCGGCCCTCCTCGGTGAACTTGACCGCGTTGCCGGCGATGTTCAGCAGTACTTGCCGCACCCGGCCGGGATCGCCGGTGAAATAGCGCGGCACGTCCGGCGCCATGGTCCAGGCGAGGTCGACCTCCTTGGCGGCCGCGCGCGGATTGATGATGGCGACGACGCTCTCGATCAGCTCGGCGAGCGCGAACGGCGTCTCCTCGAGCTCGACCCGCTCGGCATCGAGCTTGGAAAAATCCAGCACGTCGCTCAGCACCTGCAGCAGATGCTCGGCCGATTGCCGGAGCATCGAGGTGAAGTAGCGCTGCTTCTCGTCGAGCCGCGTATCCATCAGCAGCCCGGCCAGGCCGATGACGCCGTTCAAGGGCGTGCGGATCTCGTGGCTCATGGTGGCGAGGAAGGCCGAGCGCGCGCGGATCGCCGCCTCGGCCTGCGCGTTGGCGCCGCGCAGCTCGCGCTCGGCGCTGCGCAGCTCGGTGATATCGGTATAGGTGCGGACGGCGCCGCCCTCCGGCAGCGGGATGCTGCGAACCTCGACGATCCGGCCGTTCGGCCGCTCACGCTCGTAGTTCTGGCGCCGGTCGAGCACGCCGCCGGCGCGGACGAAATCCTGGAACGCCTCGTCGGCGGTCGCGAACTCGCCCGATTCCCACTGGAATTTCAGCAGCTCCTCGAAGGGCGGCTGGCGCGCGACCAGCTCGGCCGGAAATCCCATGATCTCGATCGCGCGCTGATTGCACACGCGCACGATGTGGCCGGCATCGATCATCAGCGTGCCCTGCTCGGTATGTTCGAGCGTGGCTTCGAGGATCGCGGTCTTTTCGGCGAGCCGCGTCTCGCTGGCGCGCAGCGCCTCGGCCGCCTCGTGGCGGTCGGTCACGTCGCGGAGCGTGCCGGTGCTGCCGGCCGTCCGGCCGTCCGGCCCGGCGATGCGGCGCGCGAACATCTCGATCCACCGGCTGTTGCCGTCCGGCGCGGTATACCGGAACTCGTGCCTGAGTGAGTCGATCTCACCATTGATGAAGGGAAGAAAGGGTGAGGCGTCGCCGCGGGCGGGTTTCAGGAATTCGGAGTAGAGCTTGCCGATGCTGCTTTCCCCGGGCAGACCGGTGATCGCGGACCAGGCGGGATTGAGAAAGACGAGCCGGCCCTCGGCGTCGATCCGGAACACCGCTTCCGCCAGATTGTCGACCAGCGCGCGATAGCGCCCCTCGCTCTCCTGCAGGGTAAGCAATCGCCGGCTCTGCCGCCGCCCGTTCATCAGGCCGGCGACAAGCGAGCCGATGGCGGCAGCGAGCAGCAGACAGAACGCAAAGATCAATCGCGGCCTCCCGTCAGCCGGAACGAGGTCCGGCCTTCGTTTCCTGCGGCAGTGCAGCTTGCGGGCGACCCACTAACGAAAGCTGAGCAAAGGTCCGGCAGGGGCGCAAATAGCCGAGGGACAGAGATGGGCCGTGGACAAAATGTCCGGCCGCCGGCTCGGGCCGGGATGGACAAAATGTCCGGTCGGGTCGGCCTTCATTGATCGAGTCGGCTGGAAATCCGCGGAAATCCGCCAATCCGTACCTTTGGCACAAGGCTTGATCTTACTGCGTCCATCACGAACCCCCATCGGGAAGCCCATGATGTCCGCAGAGATCGTTCCTTTCGCCTCCCGCCAAAGCAAGGCCGCGCAGCCCGCGAGTCTGCACCGTTCCCTGGGCTTTCAGGATTTCTCCGCTGCCTGCCGGAAGCTGGCCGAAAGCCTACGCGACCTGACCATGGCGACCCGCCATGCGGCGGCCCAGCTGCAGATGGTCAAGGACGGTGCCGATGCCGCCGTCGCCGTCGCCGTTGTCGACGACATCCACCAGCTCGACCGGCTCCACGCCGAGTTCGTCCGCAACGGCAAGCGCTGAGCCGTCATGGCACGCATCCTCCTTGTCGACCGTGACGAAGCCTTCGCCACCGCTCTCGTTTCGATCCTGAGTGCTGCAGGCCACGTCGTGGAATGGAGCGACACGGCCATGGGCGCGATGCTCGATTTCGCGGTGCAGACGCCGTTCGATCTGGTCATCACCGATCTGCTCGCCCCCGAGCTCGATGGGTTCGACCTGATCGTCGCGGTCAAGGAAAGCCGGCCGGCGACGCCCGTGCTCGCCTTGTTCCAGCCACAGGCGGTGACCCGCTTCGACCAGGCGCTCATCGCCCGCGCCCTCGGCGCGTCGAGCACCTTCGCCAAGCCGGTCGAGCCTGCCTCGGTCGCGGCCCTGGTCGAGACCCTGTTCCAGCCGCCCGCCGTCGACCGCCCTCTGTCGCGCAGCGGGCAATGACCGGTCAGTCCGATATCAGCTTGAAGAAGTTGCGGAGCGCCTCGGTATCCTGGTTCGGCCCGGCGACATCCCGGGCCACGCGCTCATAGAGCGCCGCCACGCCTCGATAGATCTCGTTCGTGGCCGGATCGCCGGAGAAAGCGGCGATCTCCTCCATCTCCGCGACCCAGCGATAGGCCTTGGGAAACATGCCCGGAACCGAGCGGGTGAAGGTCTTGAGCAGCGCCGCCTGGCTTGCCGCCAGCTCCTCGGCCAAGGCACCCGCAACCCCAGCCTTGGTCGCTGCCAGTATCATCGCCGTGGCCAACGCCGTCATCCCCTTGGTGATGCCGGCATAGGACATCTTGAGGGCGGAGGCAGTGCCGACCGGCCCGTCCAGAAGCTTGATCTCCAGTGCCGGCGCGCAGAGGCGCGCGAAGCTGCCGGCCTCGGCCCCGGCGGCATAGAAGGTCGGGCCGGTCCCGCCCGGCTGAGGCGGATTGCCGATGATGCCGGCATCGACGAAGGCGCAGCCTGTGGGCGCCACGGCAGCCGCGACCCGCGCCGCCGTCTCGGGGCTGATCGCATTGCAATCGATATAGATAGGCTTGCGCTTTGTCCGGCTCAGCACCGGCGCCAGCCGCTCGGCCAGGCCCAGCGCGTCGGCCGGCGGGACGATCGACAGGATGATCTCGGCCTCGGCGATCGCCTCGTCGTTCACCGCGATCATGCCGGCCGCCTCGGCCCGCGCCGCGGTCGCGCCACTGCGCCCGGCGAGCGAGGTGCGGACCTCGAGGCCATGCTCGCCAAGGCGCCGCCCGACGCCGGCTCCCATGTTGCCCGGTGCGATGACGGCGACGATCGGCTTCATGGCGATATTCCCCTGCTGCAGTGCGGTAAAGATTGAGCGGGATTTGCCGCGCGGATGCAAGAGGCCATGCTCTTGCCCGGCATGCCGGCCTGTGGCCAACTCGCGCCATCTCCGGGAGCGCTTCATGAAATCTCTGTTCGTCGATTGCAACCAGCAGCTCGGACCGGTCTTCGCGCGCGTCCATGGCGAGGGCGATCCGGCCGTCACCATCAACACGGCGCCGTTCGCCTCGGCCGATCTGCCGGCGCTGCTCGCCGGCTATCAGATCTGCATCGACGACCATTCCTACATGCCGACCGAGATCATCCGGCAATGCCCGGATCTCCGACATATCGTCTTTCTCGGCGTCGGCGCCGGCAGCTATATGGACGTAGCGGCGCTGGCCGGGCTCGGCGTCACGGTTCACACCATCAAGGGCTATGGCGACCGCGCCGTGGCCGAGCACACGCTGGCGCTGATCTTCGCCGCCGCCCGGGACGTGGCGCGCATGGACCGGACCATCCGTGGCGGTATCTGGCAGCCGCTCGGCGGGATCGAGCTGCTGGGCAAGACGCTCGGCATTGTCGGGCTCGGCGGCATCGGGCTGGAGGTCGCGCGCATGGCGCAGGCGCTCGGCATGAAATGCATCGCCTGGAATCGTTCGCCGGTCGCCGATGCCCCGGTGCCGACCGCGTCGCTCGATGAGGTGCTCGCGGCTGCCGACATCCTGTCGCTGCATCTGGCGCTCAATGACGAGACGCGCGGCCTGATCGATGCGCGCCGGCTGGCGCACATGAAGCCCGGCGCCATGCTGGTGAACACGGCGCGCGGCGCCCTCGTCGACGAGGCGGCGCTGATCGCGGCGCTCGAAAGCGGAAGGCTGCGCCATGCCGGGCTCGATGTCTTCGCCGCCGAGCCGCTGGCGGCCGATCATCCGCTGGCGCGCCTGCCCAACGTCACCCTCACCGCCCATGCCGGCTTCCGCACGCCCGAGGCGTCGGAAACGCTGCTGCGCCGGGCGATCGGCATCGTGCGCGGCATCGTCGAGGCGGGGTGAATCGATCCGACGACGGGCAAAAGCCTCCTTGCACAACCCTGAGGGCGCATGCCACGCTGGCCGGACAGAGTGCGGACACGCACCGGTCGCTGCCCGATAGAGGCTGCGGCGAGTTCGGGAGGTATTCGTCAGATGTCGTCGGCCAGATCTTCGGCGGACGCGACGCCGGCGCCGTGGCGCGCCTGGCTCATGGTCGCGCTGCTCTTCATGTTCATGTTCCTCAACTACGCGGACAAGAGCGTGATCGGGCTGGCCGGACCGCAGATCCGCAAAGATCTCGACCTGTCCTATGCGGCCTTCGGCGATATCGGCAGCAGCTTCTTCTATCTCTTCGCCATCTCTTCGATCCTGGGCGGCTTCGTCGCCAACCGGCTGCCGGCGCGCTGGCTGCTCCTGGGCATGGCGGTCATCTGGTCGCTGACCCAGTTCCCGATGATGGGCACGGTCGGCATCGGCACGCTCGTCGCCTGCCGCGTGCTGCTCGGCGCGGGCGAGGGGCCGGCCTATCCGGTGGCGCTGCACGCCATCTACAAGTGGTTTCCCGACAATAGGCGTACCTTGCCGACCAGCCTGCTCGTGCTCGGTGCCGGTGTCGGCACGGCCGTATCCGGGCTGGTCCTGCCAGCGGTCATCCAGCGTTGGGACTGGCATGCCGCCTTCGTCGCCGTCGGTCTCGCCGGCCTGATCTGGGCGGTCGCCTGGTTCCTGCTCGGCCGGGAAGGGCCGATCGAGGATCGCGTCCATCCGGCCGCGGCCCCGTCGGGCGAGCGCGTGCCCTATCGCCATCTCCTGACCTGCCCGACCATGATCGGCATCTTCATCGCCTGCTTCGGCGCCTATTGGGCGATCGCGGTCGGGCTGGTCTGGGGCTATTCCTACATGATCCAGGCCGCCCATCTCGACCCGCTCTCAGCGGGGCGGGTCGCGGTGATTCCGACCGTGATCTCGATCTTCCTGGCGCCGGCGATCGGTTGGCTCTCGCAGCATCTGATGCAGCGGGGCGTGCCCTCGCGCTTCAGCCGCGGGGCCCTCGGCTGTATCGGGCTCGTGCTCGGCGCGCTCGGCATCGCTGGCATGGCGCTCATGGACGGCGTCGCGGCCAAGATTGCCTTCTACAGCTTCGCCGCCTCGATCAGCTTCGTCATCTACACCGTGGCGCCGCCGATCATCGCCGAGATCACCCCCGGCCGGCAGCGCGGCGCCATGCTCGCCATCAACAATGCCGTCTATTCCTGCGCCGGCATTCTCGCGCCCTCGATCATGGGGCGCGTGGTCGATGCGTCGGCCGATCCGATCGCGGGCTATCGCAACGGCTATCTGCTGCTGGCGGCGATCCTCGCCGGCTGCGGGATGCTCGGGCTGGTGCTGATCGATCCCGCGCGCGACCGCCGGCGGTTCGCGGCGCTCGCACGCGGCCCAGCGGCGGAGCATTTGTCGCTGGCCGATTAGGCCGCTTCCGCCCGCGCCGGGTCGAGGGCATAATCGCCGCCAAAATGGCAACAGAGACAGGGACGGACATGGCCGGTCGGAAATTGCGCAGCAAGCTTTGGTGGGACAATCCCGATAATCCGGGCATGACCGCGATCTATCTCGAGCGCTATCTCAATTTCGGTTTGACGCGCGAGGAGCTGCAATCGGGCAAGCCGATGATCGGCATCGCCCAGACCGGCAGCGATCTCTCACCCTGCAACCGCCATCATATCGAGCTGGCGCAGCGCGTGCGCGACGGCATCCGCGATGCGGGCGGCATTCCCTTCGAGTTCCCGGTCCACCCGATCCAGGAGACCGGCAAGCGGCCGACGGCGGCGCTCGACCGCAACCTCGCCTATCTCGGCCTGGTCGAGGTGCTGCACGGCTATCCGATCGACGGGGTCGTGCTCACCACCGGCTGCGACAAGACCACGCCGGCCATGCTGATGGGCGCTGCCACGGTCGATCTGCCGGCGATCGTGCTGTCGGGCGGGCCGATGCTGGACGGGCATTTCGAAGGCAAGCTCGCCGGCTCCGGCACCGTCGCCTGGGAGGCGCGGCGGCGCCATGCCGCGGGCGAGATCGACTATGCCAAGTTCATCGACATGGTCGCGGCCTCGGCGCCGAGCGCGGGCCATTGCAACACCATGGGCACGGCCAGCTCGATGAACGCCATGGCCGAGGCGCTCGGCATGTCGCTGCCGGGCTGTGCTGCGATTCCGGGGCCTTATCGCGAGCGGGCGCAGATGGCCTACATGACCGGCCGCCGCATCGTCGAGATGGTGCATGAGGATCTCCGGCCCTCGCACATCCTGACCAAGGAGGCGTTCGAGAACGCCATCGTCTGCGCCTCGGCGATCGGCGCCTCGACCAACTGTCCGCCGCATGTCAACGCCATCGCGCGGCATATCGGTGTCGAGCTCACCAACGAGGATTGGGACCGGGTCGGCTACGACATCCCGCTGCTGGTCAACATGATGCCGGCCGGCGAATTCCTCGGCGAAAGCTATTACCGCGCCGGCGGGCTGCCGGCGGTGATCGCCGAGCTGATGCGCCACGGCAAGATCCGCGAGCGGGCGATCACCGTCACCGGCAAGCCGGTCGGCGAAATCAATCGCGGGGCCGAGATCACCGACGAGCGCGTCATCCACCGCTATGAGGCGCCGCTGAAGGCGCAGGCGGGCTTCGCCGTGCTCAAGGGCAATCTGTTCGACAGCGCGGTGATGAAGACCTCGGTCATCTCCGACGCGTTCCGGGCGCGCTATCTCGAGCGGCCGGGCGACGAGGGCGCTTTCGAAGGCCGCGCCATCGTGTTCGAAGGACCGGAGGATTATCACCACCGGATCAACGATCCGGCGCTCGCCATCGACGCCGATTGCCTGCTGGTCATCCGCAATTGCGGGCCGGTGGGATATCCCGGCTCGGCCGAGGTCGTGAACATGCTGCCGCCGGACGCGCTCGTCCGCGCCGGCATCAACGAGCTGCCCTGCATCGGCGATGGAAGGCAGAGCGGCACCTCGGGCAGTCCCTCGATCCTCAACGCCTCGCCCGAGGCGGCGATCGGCGGCGGACTGGCGCTCCTGCGCACCGGCGACCGCATCCGCATCGACCTCAACAAGCGCAGCGCTGACATCCTGATCAGCGAAGCCGAGCTGGAGGAGCGCCGGCGCAACTGGCAACCGCCGAAGCTGGTCGATCAAACCCCCTGGCAGGAGATCTACCGCGCCGGGGTCGGCCAGCTCTCGACCGGCGCGGTCCTGGAAAGCGCCGTCAAATTCCAGCGCTTGGCCGAACGCTTCCCCGTTCCGCGCGATAATCATTAGAGTCTTTTCGCCCATCGATTGACACGCGCGCGGGCATTAGGTTTTCTCTACATCAATGAATCGGAGAGACGCCCGCGCGTTCGCGTCATGCGGATGTAGGCGCGGGCGGCTCGCCCTCGCATTTTCGTGTCGGCGACGGAACTGGGCATGCATCTTGGATCTTCGACCCGCCTGGGGGTCACGGCCTGCCTGTCGGTCGTCGCTTCCTTGCTTGCCGATTCGATTTCCTGCCGTGCCGAGGAGCCGCTGAAGGCGGCGCTGCAATCCCGCTACGCGGCGATGAAGGCGGCCGTCGCCGACCGGGACGGTACGGCGTTCGCCTCGCTTCTGGCGCCACGCTTCAAGAGCATCGATGTTTCGGGCCGGGCGAAGAATGCCGATCAAATCGTGGCGGAGCTTAAGCGGCAGGCGGCCGATCCGAACCGGTCGAGCGAGACCACGCTGGTCTCGCTCAAGCCGGAAGGGGCGGCCGTCACCGTCGAGCAGCGCTACGAGATGAAGACGATCAAGGTCGCGGCCGATGGCGCGCCGCGCGCGGTTCAGCTCGTCACCGTCTCGACCGATCGGTGGGTGAAGCCCGCCGATGTCTGGCTGATCGAACGCTCGGTGACGACCGAGCTGACCTATTCCGAGGATGGCGACTGCGCGTCGTCGCCCTGATCAGCCGGGCGGCTCCCACAGCTCGACCGCATTGCCCTCCGGATCGTGGAGCCTGGCGAAGCGGCCGGTTTCGGGCGTATCCCAATCCGGCCGCGTCTCGACCGCGATGTCGGCGGCGCGGAGTGCCGCGATCATGGCGTCGAGATCGCAGACCCGGAAATTGATCATCCATTGCTTGTCGGCGGCGAAATAGTCGGTGTCGCGGCTGAACGGCATGAAGACGGTCGGACCCGCCGCCTGCTGCCAATGCGGATCGCCGGCGACGCCGAGATGGGTCTCGTACCAGGCGCTGAGCCCTTCCGGGTCCCGTGCGCGAAAGAATAAGCCGCCGATTCCCGTGACAGGCATGATCTTTCTCCTTTACCGTGTGCTTCGGTAGAGCGGCCGCGCCGCGCCGGATTTCTCGAATATTACCCACGAACATGCGCGCCATGCACGCTTCGGTCGATGACGTTCTGCGCAATTTTCTGGACGAGATCGACCGGGAGGCGCCGGATCTCGTCGAAGGCTTCTATCTGACCGGCTCGCTGGCCCTCGGCGACTATCGTCCCGGGCGCAGCGATCTCGATTTCGTCGGCATCGTCGCGCCGGCGCAAGCCGATGCCCTGCATCGGGCTTCGGACCGGCATCGGCGCCGATATCCGACGCCCGCTCTCGATGGCATTTTCCTCAGCTGGCGCGATCTGGCCGAAGGGCCGGATGCACTCATAGGTCCTCGGCCGACCATCCAGAACGGCGCGTTCTCCATGAGCGAAGGCGGCGGCGCCCGCACGCCGGTGACATGGCATATCCTTGCCGACAAGGGGCTGTGCCACCGAGGCCCGGCGCTCGCGAAAACGGCCCTATGGAACGATGCTGGCCGGCTCGCAGCCTGGGTGCGGGACAATCTCGACCTTTATTGGACGCCGTTCATCGAGCGCCATGGCCGGCTCGCCTCCGGGGCGGGCTTGCGGGCGCTCGGTCCCTGGTTCACGGACTGGACCGTGCTCGGCATCTGTCGCCTGCATGCCACGCTGGCGACCAGCGGCATCGTGTCGAAGACCGAAGCAGGGTGCCTCGGGCTGGACAGCTTCGCCAGGTGCTGGCATCCGGTCATCGAGGAGGCGCTGTCGATCCATCGGGGCGGCCGATCGATCTACCGCGATCCGTTCGGCCGCCGGCGAGACTGTCTCGACTTCGCCCGGATGGCGATCGCCGCGTCGAAGGAGCTGCCCCGATGGTGAGCCCGCCATGCGTTTGATCTTCCTGGCCATCCTCTCGATCCCGGCCTGGCCGGGGGTAGCTGCGGCCGAGACGGTCGAAATTCCCGAAACGGACGGGACGGTGCTCCAGGCGACCTTGTTCCGGCCGCCGCCGGACGTGCCGGTCGGAACCGCCGTGGTGGCGCTGTATGGCTGCGGCGGTCCCTATCCGTCGCGCGATCGGCAATGGACCGAGACTTTGACCGGGACGGGGCATGCCGTGCTGTTCCCCGACAGCTTCGCCTCGCACGGGCTCGGGCCGCAATGCCGGGTCCGGCAGCGCGCGCCGGGGTTCGCTGAGATGCGGCGCCAGGATGCGTTGGCCGCGGCGTCCTGGCTCGCGGCGCAGAAGGAGACGCCGCCCGGCGGGATCGTGCTGTTCGGCTGGTCCAACGGCGCCGGTGCCGTGCTGCGGGCCGGGCGTTCGGCGCCCGACGTGCCGGCCGGCCTCTTCCGCGGGCTGGTCGCCTTCTATCCGCCCTGCGCCTTCGTGAAGCCTTCGGCGGACCGGCGCTTCGTGGCACCGCTGCTGCTGCTGATCGGCGAGAGCGACGATTGGACGCCGGCCGCACCCTGCCGCGATCTCGCCGCCAAGGCCGCCTCCGCCGTGACGCTCCGGACCTATCCCGGCGCCTATCACGATTTCGATGCGCCGGTGCCGGTCCGGATCATGGAACATGCCGCCTTCGCCGAGAATCCGAACGGCCAGGTCCATGTCGGCGGCGAGCCGGCGGCGCGGCAGGATGCGCTCATGCGCGTCCCCGCCTTCATCGCCGGCCTGCCGTGAGGCTGCGCCCGGCCGGGATAGCCGAGATCGAGGCGTTGCAGCGGATCGACAAGGCGGCGCGCGCACGCTACGGGTCGTTGCCGGGCTTCGAATTCGTCGTCCAGGCACCTGCCATTCCCGCCGAGCGCTTCGATGGGGGCGAGACGATCCTGGCGGAGGCCGAGTCGGGGGCGCCGCTGGGATTCGCGCTGCTGCAGCCGCTCGACGGGCTGCTCTACCTCGCCAATATCTCGGTCCTGCCCGAGCGGCGCGGGCACGGCATCGGTCCGGCGCTGCTCGATCATGCGGCCAGGCGCGCCGAGGCGCTCGGGACCGGGGCCGTGACGCTCACCACGTTCAGGCTGCTGGCCTGGAACGGTCCCTGGTTCCGCCGTTTCGGCTTCACGGCGATGCCGGACCAGCGGATCGGCCCCGGCCTGCGGGCAATCATGGATCGGCAGGCGGTGTCGCTCGATCCGTCCACGCGCGAGACGCTGTGGCGTCCGGTTTCAGTCGTCGGATAACGAAGCGGGCTCGGCGCGCGGATCGAGCTCGGCCAGGCCTGCGGGCGCCGTCGGGGCCGGCACGAAGCCGCTCTGCCGGTCGCGCGGCACGCCCGCGCGCAGGAATAGCCGGGAGATGGTGAACAGGCTGACGAGCGCCAGCATGCCGGCAAGATAGACGAACAGTCCGGTCGCGCCCAGCATGCCGACCACGGCGCCGGCCAGGCTCGGGCCGATGCTGGCGCCGAGCGCCCAGGCGAACAGCAGCCCGCCGGCGGCGCCGACGAAATCGCCGGGCGCGATATAATCGTTGGTCTGGCCGACGCCGAGCCCGTAGACCGGCGCCATGACGCCGGCGAAGAGGCAGCCGATGATGGTGAGCTCGGTGAGCGAGCCCCGGCTGAACCAGCCCATCAGCAAGGCGGCGGCGAGGCCGAGCAGCAGCGAGGCGAGGGTCACCGGCCGTCGACCGAGCCGGTCGGACAGGAGCCCGATCGGATATTGCACGAGCATGCCGGTGATGGTGGCGATCGAGACGAAGGTCGAGATGTCATCGGTATCGCGCCCGGTCTCGGTCAGATAGACCGGGATGAAGGCCCAGAAGGCGCTGTTGACGAGGCCGGCGGTGAGGCAGCAGACGATGCCGAGCGGCGAGATGCGGAACAGCCGCAGGATGCCGAACCGGCTGCGCTCGCCGATCGTCGGGTTCGAGACCGGCGTCAGCGCCATCGGCAGCAGGGCGGTGGCGAAGGCGATGCCGCCGATCGTGAACAGCCGGTCCGAAGCCTGGAGCGCCTTCAGCAGCAGCGGCCCGCCGGCCGCGCCCAGCCACGACACCAGCAGATAGATGCCGAAGGTCCGCCCGCGCGAGGCGGCGTCGGTCTTGTCGTTGAGCCAGCTCTCGATCACCAGGAACAGGCCGGACATCTGGAAGCCGATGAGGAAACGGCAGACCGCCCAGCTCCACGGCGAGTTGACCAGCGTCATGAACAAAGCGGCGTCGGCGGCGACCGCGGCGAACACCGCGAAGGCGCGGATATGGCCGACGCGCATGACGATCCGGTCGGCCCTGAGCGCGCCGGCGAGGAAACCCAGGAAATAGGCGGAGGCGACGAAGCCGATCCCTTGGGTCGAAACCCCCTGGCGCAGCAGCAGGATCGGGATGAGCGGCGTCATCACGCCGAGGGCCAGCTGTGCGCTCAGCGTGCCGAGCAGGACGGGGGCGATCGACTCGAACGGACGGGGCGGCATGGCCGGCATCATGCCCCGATCCGAAGGTGCCGGACCAATGCTTTTGCCGCCTCGATCCTTCAGGTAGGGACAAGCGGGCCAAATGATCCGCTGCCGCCACCGGCGCAGACCAGGAATGGAGCGCCGCGAGGGGATTAAAGCCGTTTTGGGATGTCGGCCGCGTCGTAATAGACAGCGAGGATGAACGCCGGGGGTGTGGTTGTGTAGGCGATCCAGTATCGCTTTACATGCACCCATAGCCGTCCCGGCTTGGCGAGCTGCGGGTAGCTGCGCCTCGGCCTTCGGGCTAAGAGCGATCACGCCTTACGCGTGCGCGCCATCTGCTCGGCTTGCCGAGTTTCCATACGCCGAATGCTGGCGCGGAGCCGCTCGAGGACAGGCTCGAGCGGGACGCTCTGCCCAACCGCAATCTGCGCCTCGCTCTCTTCAAGCTCGGTCTCGATCTCGGCAAGGGTGCGATTGGTCGGGTCGCTCATAGGCGGAAGATAGATCCGGCGAGGAGAAAATGCTAGCCGCGGCTTCGGTGACCATGTCGCCGGATGGCTGCCAAGTCCAACCGGATGTCCGGCCCTAGCTCGCTCCCCCTCACCCGTTGACGGCGGCGGTATCGCTCCCATATGGTCACCCCCATGGCATTACTGCACGGATACCGTGCCCTGGCGGCGCGAATTATTCACCCGGCCTCTTGATCAGGAGGCCGGGACCCGTCGCCCACGGCCGGTGCCGATCGAGCCGGCGCTTTTTCCTTCGGTCGTGCCGAGATCCGCGCCGCTTCCGGCGATGGCTCGGCCGCCCGTGCAATCGAGATGATCCCACCCGCCATGCAAGTCGATTACCGACCGACCGTCTTCCTGCCCCAGACCGACTTTCCGATGAAGGCGGCGCTGCCGCAGCGCGAGCCCGCGCTGCTCGCGCGCTGGGCCGAGATCGGGCTCTACGAGACGCTGCGCGCGCGCTCGAAGGGGCGCGAGAAATTCGTGCTCCATGACGGGCCGCCCTACGCCAACGGCCATCTCCATATGGGCCATGCGCTCAACAAGATCCTCAAGGACCTCGTCGTCCGCTCGCAGCAGATGCTGGGCAAGGATTCGGTCTATGTCCCGGGCTGGGACTGCCACGGCCTGCCGATCGAATGGATGATCGAGGAGAAGTACCGCGCCGCCAAGCGCAATAAGGACGAGGTGCCGATCGACGAGTTCCGGCGCGAATGCCGGGCCTTCGCCGACAATTGGGTCAATATCCAGCGCGAGGAGTTCAAGCGGCTGGGCGTGATGGGCGACTGGGACCATCCCTACACCACCATGACCTACTCGGCCGAGGCGCAGATCGTGCGCGAGATCGGCAAGTTCCTGATGAATGGCGGGCTCTATCGCGGTTCGCGGCCGGTGATGTGGTCGGTCGTGGAAAAGACGGCGCTGGCCGAGGCCGAGGTCGAGTATCACGACCTCACCTCGACCACGGTCTTCGTCCGCTTCAAGGTCGTGACCCCGTCGGTGCCGGCGCTCGACGGCGCCTCGGTGGTGATCTGGACGACCACGCCCTGGACCATGCCGGGCAATCGCGCCGTCGCCTATGGCGAGGCGTTCGATTATGCCGTCATCCGCGTCGATACCGTCGCCGAGGGCAGCCATGCGGTACCGGGCGAAAGGCTGGTGCTGGGCGAAGCGCTGATCGATGCCGTGGCCAAGGCTGCCGGCATCGAAAGCTGGACGGTCGAGGCCAGGCTCAAGGGCGCGGATCTCGCGGGCACGATCGCGGCGCATCCGCTGCGCGGCCAGGGCTACGAGTTCGACGTGCGGTTGCTCGCCGGCGATTTCGTCACGACCGACGCCGGCACCGGCTTCGTCCATATCGCCCCCGGCCATGGCGAGGATGACTGGGATCTCGGCCTCGCCAACGGCGTCGAGGTGCCGCAGACGGTCGATGGCGACGGCAGCTATTATCCGCATGTGCCGCTCTTCGCCGGCAAGCGGGTCTACACGCCCTACGGCAAGCCCGGCGACGCCAATCCGGCGGTGATCGAGGCGCTGATCGCGGCCGGCGGGCTGCTGGCGCAGGGCAAGCTGCTCCACTCATATCCGCATTCCTGGCGATCCAAGGCGCCGCTCATCTTCCGCAATACCCCGCAATGGTTCATCTCGATGACCACCAACGGGCTGAGGCAGAAGGCGCTCGACGCCATCGACGCGACGCGCTGGGTCCCGGCCCAGGGGCGCAACCGCATCCGCTCGATGGTCGAAAGCCGACCGGACTGGTGCATCTCGCGCCAGCGTGCCTGGGGCGTGCCGATCGCGATCTTCGTCAACAGGGCGACGGGCGAGCTGCTGCGCGACCAGAATGTGATCGACCGGATCGCCGGCGTGGTCGAGGCGGAGGGGGCCGATGCCTGGTTCACCTCGCCGCCGGCGCGCTTCCTCGGCAACGACTACAAGGTCGAGGATTACGAGCAGGTCATGGACATCGTCGATGTCTGGTTCGATTCGGGCTCGACCCACAGTTTCGTGCTGGAGCAGCGGCCGGATCTGAAATGGCCGGCTTCGCTCTATCTCGAAGGGTCGGACCAGCATCGCGGCTGGTTCCATTCCTCGCTCTTGGAAGCCTGCGGCACGCGCGGGCGCGCGCCCTACGAGGCGGTGCTGACCCACGGCTTCACGCTCGACGAGCAGGGCCGCAAGATGTCGAAGTCGCTGGGCAACCAGACCTTCCCGGCCGATATCATCGCCAATAGCGGTGCCGATATCCTGCGGCTCTGGGTGGTCGCGACCGACTATTACGAGGATCAGCGGATCGGCAAGAAGATCCTGGAATATCAGGTCGATATCTATCGCCGCCTCCGCTTCACGCTGCGCTATCTCTTGAGCGTGCTGCCGGACTTCACCGAGGCCGAGCGGGTGCCGGTCGAGAGCATGCCGCCGCTCGAACGCTGGGTGCTGCATCGGCTGAGCGAGCTCGACCGGGTGGTGCGGGCCAGCGTCGACGCGTTCGATTTCCATACCATCTATACCGAGCTGCATACTTTCTGCGCGGTCGATCTGTCCGCCTTCTATTTCGATATCCGCAAGGATTCGCTCTATTGCGACCGGCCGGACGATCCGCGCCGGCGGGCGGCCAGGACCGTTCTCGACACGGTGTTCGACTGCCTGGCGAAATGGCTGGCGCCGATCCTGTGCTTCACCGCCGAGGAGGCGTGGCTCACCCGCTACGGCACCGGTCCGGAGACGAGCGTGCATCTGGAAACCTTCCCGACCGTGCCGGCGGCATGGTTGGACGAGGCTCTGGGCGCCCGCTGGCAGATCGTCCGCGATGTCCGCCGTACCGTGACCGGCGCGATCGAGCTCGAACGGGCGGCGAAACGCATCGGCTCGAGCCTGCAGGCGGCCGTGACGATCCATGTCGAGCCGCAGCATCTCGAAGCGCTCACGGGCCTCGACATGGCCGAGCTGTCGATCGTGTCCGAGGCATTGCTGACCGACCGGCCGGCGGCGGCGGATGCCTTCGCCCTGCCCGAGGTGCCCGGCGTCGCGGTCTCGGTCGCCTTGGCCGATGGCGAGAAGTGCCAGCGCTGCTGGCGCGTCCTGCCCGAGGTGGCGGAAGCCGCGGCCGAGGGTCGCGCCCATCTGTGCCGGCGCTGCGCCGATGCGGTCGACCATTTCACGGCGTCACAGGCGGCGGAATAGGTGGCACCGGCGCAGCTGATACGCGGTCTCGCCGCGGCGATCCTGGCGCTGGCGGTCGATCAGGCGAGCAAGTTCGCCGTGCTGGCCCATTTCGAAGGCGTGCCGCCGGAGGCGCGCGATTTGCCGCTGCTGTCCTTTCTCGATATCAGGCTGATCGGCAATCGCGGCGTCACCTTCGGCTTCTTCAACGAGGGCACCAGCGGCGCCAACGCGCTCATCTTTTCGGTGCTCGCCGTCATCGTCATCATCGTGCTGATCGTGGCGCTGACCAAGATGCGTAAATGGTACAACGCCTTGGCGCTCGGTCTGGTGGTCGGCGGCGCTGTCGGCAACCTGATCGACCGGGTGCGGTTCGGCGCCGTGGTGGATTTCCTCGATTTCCACGTCGGAAGCTGGCATTGGTATGTCTTCAACGGCGCCGATGCCGCGATCTGCATCGGTGTCGCGATTCTTCTGATCGATGGGTTGGTGACCGGTTCGGGGTCACCCAAGCAGACGGCACTTTAAGGTTCGGGAGCGGCATGATTCGCAAGGTTCTCTTCGGCGCGGCGATGATGGTCGCGCTCACTGGCTGCAGCGATCTCAGCAAGGCGTTGGGTCTAGTGAAATCGCCCCCCGACGAGTTCACGGTGGTCCAGGGCTCGCCCCTGACGCTCCCGCCCGATTTCGAGCTGCGGCCGCCGCGTAGCGCGTCCGACAAGCCGATCACGCCGACGACGACCGACAAGGCGCGGCAGATCGTGTTCCGCATGGCCGACAACGGCAAGGCGCAGGCGGTGAAGGAGAGTTCCCCTGATGCGGTCTCGCCCGGCGAGCAGGCGCTGCTCGACAAGGCCGGCGCCATCGATATCGATCCGGCGATCCGCCAGACGGTCGACAAGGAGACCAAGGCGGTCAATGAGCGGACGCGCAGCTTCGTCGACAAGCTGATGTTCTGGCATGACGACACGCCGCCCGACGAGTCGCTCAACGCCACGGCCGAAGCTCAGCGGCTTGACGAGAATGCGGCCCTGAACAAGCCGGTGACCGCCGGCAGCTCGCCGCAGATCGAGCGGACCAAACGTACCGCGCTCGAGGATCTGTTCTGAGCGCCCCTTCCATGCGCCGTCTCGCCGGCCTGCTGCTCGCCCTCTTCTGCGTAATCGGTCCGGCCCGGGCCGAGTCGCTCTTCGGCGAGACCAGCTTCACGCTCAAGAACGGGCTCCAGGTCGTGGTGGTGCCCAATCATCGGGCGCCGCTCGTCACGCAATGGCTCTGGTACAAGGTCGGCGCCGCCGACGAGGAGCGCGGCAAGTCCGGTGCCGCCCATTTCCTTGAGCATCTGATGTTCAAGGGCACCAAGACGATGAAGCCCAAGGAGTTCTCCGCCCTCGTCGCCAAGCAGGGCGGCCAGGAGAACGCCTTCACCAGCTGGGACTATACGGCGTTCCACCAGAATATCGCGGCGAGTCAGCTCGAGCTGGTGATGAAGCTCGAATCCGACCGCATGCACAATCTGCTCTTCGACGATACCGAGCTGCAGCACGAGCGCTCGGTCGTGCTCGAAGAGTGGGGCATGCGCATCGGCAACCAGCCCTCGGCACTGCTCGACGAGCAGGTCGAGACCGCGCTCTATCTGAACCATCCCTACCGGATTCCGGTCCTGGGCTGGACCGACGAGATCAAGACCCTGGGCGTGCCCGAAGAAAAGCGCTTCTACGACACGTGGTACGCGCCGAACAACGCCGTGCTGATCGTCGCCGGCGATGTCACGGTCGAGCAGGTCAAGGCGCTGGCGGATAAATATTACGGGCCGATCCCGTCCCGCCCGGTGCCGGCGCGCGAGCGCCTCGAGGAGCCGGACCGGGTCGCCGACACGGTCGTGACGCTGCACCATCCGCGCGTGCGCACGCCGAGCTGGAGCCGGCGCTACCTGGCGCCCAGCTATCGAGCCGGCGCCAAGGAGCATGCCTATGCGCTGCAGGTGCTGGCCGAGATATTGGGCGGCGGCGCCAACAGCCGGCTGCATCATGCGCTCGTGCTCGACCAGCAGATCGCGGTCGCGGCCGGCGCCTTCTATTCACCCAGCCGATACGATCTCTCGAGCTTCGGCCTGTTCGCGACGCCGCGTCCCGGCAAGGATGTCGAGGAGGTCGGCAAGGCGGTCGAGGGCGTGGTGGCCGAGCTGCTCAAGGATGGCGTCACCGCCGACGAGGTCTCTCGCGCCGAAACGCGTCTCGTCACCTCGGCGCAATATGCCCAGGACAGTTTGGAGTCGCCGGCCCAGATCATCGGCCGGGCACTCACCACCGGCAATACGCTCGCCGATCTCGATGCCTGGCCCGACCGGATCAAGGCGGTGTCGGTTGAGCAGGTGATGGCGGCCGCCCACGCCGTGATCGACGGCAAACCCGCGGTCACCGGCCTGCTGCTGCCTGCGGATGCCGCGGCCGCCGCGCGCTTCCCGGCCCAGCCGGATGTGCCGCTGCCGTCGGGAGACATCCGATGAGAACGATGCGGGCGATGAGGATGCGCGCCGCCGTTTCCGGCCTCGCGGCCCTGCTGCTCGCCGGCTCGGCCCACGCCGTGACGGTCGAGACCGTGACCAGCCCGGGCGGCATCACCGCCTGGCTCGTCGAAGACCATACGCAAAAGGTCATCAGCCTCAATTTCGCCATCCGCGGCGGCCTCGCCAGCGATCCCAAGGACAAGGCCGGTCTCTCGACCTTCGCCATGGGTCTGCTGGACGAAGGCGCCGGCCCGTATGATTCGGGCCAGTATCAGGGCAAGCTCGAAGACCTCTCGGCCTCCGTCGATTTCAGCGCCAGCGAGGATGCGCTGCAAGGCTCGCTCAAGACCTTGTCGCCGACCCGCGACGAGGTGTTCGAGCTTTTGCGCCTCGGCCTGACCGAGCCGCATTTCGATGCGCCGGCGGTCGAGCGCGTGCGGGCCGAGATCAACGAGGCGCTCGACAATCAGCAGCAGAGTCCCGAGGCGCTGGCCTCGCTCGCCTGGTACAAGGCGCAGTTCCCGGATCATCCCTATGCCCGGTCGAGCTACGGCACCAAGGCGGCGATCGCCGCCATCACCATCGATGATCTGAAGAACTTCGCCCATACCAGGCTCGGGCGGGACAATCTCGCGATCTCGATCGTCGGCGACATCACGCCCGAGGTGCTGAAGCCGCTGCTCGACCGCACCTTCGGCGGCCTGCCCGAAAAGGCCGAGCTGCCGGTTTCGCCGCCCGATGTCGTGCCGATCGACGATGGCAAGGTCCGGCTCATTCGCAAGCCGATCCCGCAAAGCGTCATTATCTTCGGCGAGCGCGCCATTCCGATTCACGACAAGGACGAATATGCCGCCCTGGTGCTGAATCGCATCCTCGGCGGCGACCCGTTCAATTCGCGGCTGGGCAATGAGGTGCGCGAGAAGCGAGGCTTGGCCTATTCGATCGGCACCAGCCTTTCCCACTTCGACCATGTCGACCTGATCGACGGCCAGACGGGCACGAAGTCCGCCTCGACGGCCGAGACGATCGCGATCATCCGCGAGGAATGGGCGAAGCTGCGCGATCATCCGCCGACCGAGGCCGAGATCGAGGCGGCCAAGACCTATATCGCCGGTTCCTACGCGGTCGGTCTGGAATCGACCGGCGCCATCGCCGCGCGCCTGCTCGGGCTCCAGCAGAACGGCTTTCCGCAGAATTATTTCGACATCCGGCCCCAGCTGATCGCCGCCGTCACCGTCGAGGATGTGAAGCGCGTGGCTGCCCGCCTGCTCGATCCCGGCAAGCTTACCTTCGTCGTGGTCGGCGATCCGGCCGGGCTGAAGCCGGACGAGACTATCCAACCGTCGGATTGACCGGCTGGAGCCGGATCGAAATGGGTGCAGTCCACCCATTTCGTGAATCCGTCTCTACTCAAACAGTTAGAGCACGATCATATTGGCTGTTTCCAGCCAATATGATCGTGCTCTATGCGTGGTACAATCTCCGGGTGATGCGCCAGGAGCCCAATGACCGCCGCGCCGAGTGCCGGCCATGATCGACGGCATCGAGGCGGCACTGCTTGCGGCCGGTTCGGAGCCGAAGAGCAAGACCTTCGTCCGTGCCTGGCTCGGCTGGCGCGGCGAACGATCGTTGCCGCTGCGCTCGAAACTCGATCTCGTCGATGTGAAGCCGCTGCTCAGGCTGGTGATGCTGACCGAAGTTCGTGGCCCCGACGAGATCATGGTCCGCGTCTGCGGAACCCAGCTCAGCGAGTATCTCGGCTTCGAGCTGACCGGGCGCGATCTGCTGGCGCTCACGCCGCCGGCGGACCGGCCGATCCGCCGCTATCGCTTTCGCGAGATGGCGGGCCGGCCGTGCGGTGCGGTGTTCCAGCATCATCACGTCATGCCGTCGGGCCGCCTCTATCCGTCCGAAGTCATCATGCTGCCGATCGATCCGGACGATCCGGCGAAGCCGCGCCTGCTCATGCATAATTTCGCGCCGCTACGGGGCCAGTTCACCTCCAAGGCCGTGCCCGACGGCCAGGCCGTCCCGCTTTCCCACGATTTCCGCTTCCTGGATATCGGCTTCGGCATTCCCGACAGCACGGCGCCTTAACCAGTGCCATGGATGAGGGCCGCGAGTGCCGCCGTATCCGCGGCGATCGCATCGGCGCCGGCGGTGCGCAGCACATCGTCATGGCCGGGCTTGCAATGGCCGGCGGCGGTGAGGCCGATGGCGGTCATGCCGGCCGCGCGGGCCGCGATGATGCCGGGCAGGCTGTCCTCGATCACCAGGCAGCGCTGGGGCTCGACCCCCATGCGCTCTGCGGCGTAGAGGAAAAGGTCGGGCGCCGGCTTGCCGTTCTTCACTTCGCTGGCGCTGAAGACGTAGGGCCCGAAATAATCGGCGAGGCCGGTCAGCGCCAGCGACCGGGCGATCCGGCTCGGATGGCTGGACGAGGCGACGCAGCGCTTGATCGGGCCGAGACCGGCCAGGATCTCGCCGATGCCCGAAACCGGACGCAGCTCGGTCTCGAAGATGGCGATGGTCGCGGCCCGCACCCGCTCGCCCCAATCTCCCGGCAGCTTGCGGTCCCACAGCGAATCCAGCATCGCGTTGGTATCCTTGCGGCTGCGTCCGATGGCGCGCCGGCAGAATTCGTCATAGGCGATCGGATGACCGATCGCACCCAGCATATCCATCTCGACGCGGCAGGAGATGGTCTCGCTGTCGACGAGCACGCCGTCGCAGTCGAAGATGACGAGGCTTGGGATCACGATGAGAATGTCCTGCGCTGCAAAGGGCGCTTGCTAGCACTGTGTAGCCGCGTTGGCCAGAGATAGCGGTTTGACTCGCCATTGGCACACCAGATATTGTAGGCCGATCATCATGCTCGCCAAGATACGCCAATTACCGACCATCCTCGTCAATCGCATCGCGGCGGGCGAGGTGGTCGAGCGGCCAGCCTCCGCGGTCAAGGAACTGGTCGAGAATGCGCTCGATGCCGGCTCGCGGCGCATCGAAGTGGCGCTGCGCGAAGGCGGGCAGAGCCTGATCGTCGTCACCGACGATGGCGGCGGCATGGATCCGGACGGGCTGCGGCTCGCGGTCGATCGGCACTGCACCTCGAAGCTGCCCGACGACGATCTGACCATGATCGCGACCTTGGGGTTTCGCGGCGAGGCGCTGCCCTCGATCGGTGCCGTGGCGCGCCTCACCATCGCCAGCCGGGTGCCCGGCGCCGGCGAGGGCTGGAGCCTCACGGTCGAAGGCGGCTTCAAGGGCGAGCCCATGCCGGCAGCACAGCCGGTCGGCACGCGGGTCGAGGTGCGCGACCTGTTCTACGCGACGCCGGCCCGGCTCAAATTCATGAAGACGCCCCGCACCGAGCGCGACATGGCCGTCGATGCGGTGAAGCGTCTGGCCATGGCGCATCCGGCCGTCTCCTTCCTGGTCAGCGAGGATGACCGGCCGCTGCTCCGCCTGAACGCGGCCCCCCTGTCGGACCCACTGGAGGAGCGGCTGTCGCGGCTTTCCGCCATCCTCGGCCGCGATTTCGCCGAGAACGCGCTGTCGATCGAGGCGGAGCGGCAGGGGCTTCGTCTCACCGGCTTCGCCGGGCTGCCGACCTTGAGCCGGGCCACGGCGCGCGAGCAATATCTCTTCGTCAACGGCCGGCCGGTGCGCGACAAGCTGCTGAATGGTGCTGTGCGCGGGGCCTATCAGGATTTCCTCGCCGGCGACCGCCATCCGATGGTGGCGCTGTTCGTCGATCTGCCGGCCGAGGAGGTCGATGTCAATGTACACCCGGCCAAGGCCGAGGTCCGCTTCCGCGATCCGGCGCTGGTGCGCGGCCTCATCGTCTCGGCGTTGAAGCATGCGTTGGCGCAGGCCGGTCATCGCGCCTCCAGCACCGTCGCCGCCGCTACCATCGACTCGTTCCGGCCCGCCTATGGCGGCGGCTTCGGCAGCTATCCGATCCGGCCGAGCCCATTCCGCCCGGGCCTGGCCGAGGCGGCGGCCGCCTATTATGCGCCAGAGCCGCACCTCGATCTGGGCGCCCCGAGCGTGGCGCCGGGTGCCGGGCCTGCCGTCGACGCGCCGGTTCAGGCCTATCCCCTCGGCGTGGCGCGGGCGCAGTTGCACGAGACTTATGTCGTGGCGCAGACGGCGGACGGCATCGTCATCGTCGACCAGCACGCAGCGCATGAGCGGCTGGTCTATGAGCGCATGAAGGCAGCGCTGGGCGAGGGCGGGGTCAAGCGCCAGGCGCTGCTGCTGCCCGAGATCGTCGAGCTTGACCCGGCTTCGATGCGCGCGCTCGTCGAGCGGCAGGAGGAGCTGCGCGAGCTCGGGCTGGTGATCGAGGGTTTCGGCGCCGGCGCCGTGATCCTGCGCGAGGTGCCGGCGCTGCTCGGCGACAGCGATGTGGCCGGGCTCGTTCGCGACTTAGCCGACGAGATCGCCGAATGGGGCTCGGCCTTCAGCCTCAAGGAGAAGCTCGAATCCGTGTGCGGCACGCTCGCCTGCCACGGCTCGGTGCGCGCCGGCCGTCGCCTCAATGCCGAGGAGATGAACGCGCTGCTGCGCCAGATGGAGGCGACGCCGCATAGCGGCCAGTGCAATCACGGCCGGCCCACCTATGTTGAGTTGAAACTCGGCGATATCGAAAAGCTGTTCGGCCGGCGCTGAGATGGACAAATCGAGCCGACCGGACATTTTGTCCGGTCACTCTGTTCGGCCGATTGAGACTGTATTTAAATATACTTGTGAATCGCCATAGCCTATATTGGAACGGGTTTTGTGAGCACCTGCCGGAATTCCGTATCGAGAACTTTCTGGGGTGGAGGTGGCATCGTGAAAATCTGGAACAACTTGTCGATTCGCAGCAAAGTGCTCACGGCCTTCGCGGGCGTGTTTCTCGCGACCTGTGGCCTCGGCTTCTTCGGCTTGAGCCAGACCTCCGGGGTCAACGGCGCGGCCATGGATGTTCGGGACAATTGGCTTCCCTCCACGGTGGCGCTCGGCAAGCTGGGGTCGGCGCTGAAGCAGCATCGTCTGTTCGAAGCGCGCCTGGTCATAGCCGCCCTCGACAAGGATACCGCCAGCCTCGCCAGCGACGAGGCGAATTTCGAGAAGAGCACGCAAGCGGCGAACGATTTCCGCCATGACTATCAGAAGCTCATCACGGCCGGGACCGATGACGAGCGGCTTATGGCCGAGTTCGATCAGGCGTGGAAGAAATCGGGGGATATCGCCGCGCAGGTCATTGCCCTGGTTAAGAAGGGCAATTTCGCCGAGGCCGTGCCCCTGTATCGGAATGCGGATCGTCAAGCCTTCGAAGAGGCAGTCTCCAAGGTCGACGCGGATCTGACATTCAACGAGACGGAGGGCAAGAAGGCCGCCGATCACGGTGCGGATGTCTATAACAGCGCCCGGTCCCTGACGATCGTCGCCCTTATTCTTACGGCATTGTTCTGCGTGGCGGCGAGCATCGCCATCGTGACCGGGGTTGCCCGTCCGATCCGCCGGACCATCGATGTCGTCGAGAAGCTGGCTTCGGGCGACCGGACGGTCGCCGTGACCGATACCGATCGCGGCGACGAGGTCGGGACGCTGGCGCGAGCTCTCGAAGTGTTCAAGGAGAATATGGTCAAGGCCGAGGCGATGGCCACTGCCCAGGAGACGGAGCGTCAGGCCAAGGAGCGCCGGGCGCATGCGCTGGAGGATCTGGTGCGCAGCTTCGAAATCAAGGTCAGCGCGCTGGTCCAGGCGCTCGCCGGGGCGGCGACCGAGATGCAGGCGACCTCCAACTCGGTGGCGTCGGCGGCCGAGCAGACCAGCCGTCAATCCGGTGCGGCGTCGGCGGCCGCCGAGCAGACCTCGGCCAACGTCCAGACCGTGGCGACCGCGACCGAGGAACTGTCCGCCTCGGTTCGGGAGATCGGTCAGCGCGTCTCGACCTCCCGCGATATCGCCGAGCGGGCGCTCGCCGAATCCGCGGCGACCGGCGAGACGGTTCGCTCACTCTCCGACAGTGCGCAGCGGATCGGCGATGTCGTGCAGCTCATCTCCTCGATCGCCGGCCAGACTAATCTTTTGGCCCTGAATGCGACAATCGAGGCGGCCAGGGCGGGCGAGGCCGGCAAGGGCTTCGCCGTCGTGGCCTCCGAGGTGAAGTCGCTCGCCACCCAGACGGCCCGGGCGACTGGCGAGATCGAAGCCAAGGTCACGGAGATCCAGGAGCTGACCGGCAAGACGGTGACGGCGATCGAGAGCATCGGCCGGACCATCGGCGAGATGTCGGAAATCGCGGTCGCCATCGCCGCCGCCATCGAGGAGCAAGGGGCGGCCACCGCAGAGATCGCCCGCAGCGCCAGCGAGGCGGCGCGGGGGACGGAAGAGGTGTCGGGCAACATCGTCGGCGTCAACGAGGCGTCGGCCACGACCGGCGCCGCTGCAACGCAAATCCTTGGTGCCGCGACGGAACTGTCTCACCAGGCCGAGGATCTCAGCCGCGAGGTCGGCAGCTTTATCGCCGGCGTCAAGGCGGCGTGAACCGATGCATAGGGCGGCGAGGGAATACCCCTTGCCGCCACCGCCGCGAGGGTAGCCCTCACTCCGCCTTTTCTGCTAGAGCTAGATAAAATAGCGGGGAGGCGGGAGATGCTCTGCAGGACATTGTTGTCGTTGGGATTCCTGGCGATGCTCGCGATCGGCGGCCAGGCTCGGGCGGCCGATGCGCCGGCCGAAATCAAGATAGGCCATCTTCACGCCAGCTCCGGCCGCTTCGCCAGCATCTCGATGCCCGCCTACTATGGCCTCAAGCTGTGGGTGGACGAGACCAACAAGGCCGGCGGCGCCCTCGTCAAGCCGTTCAACAAGAAGATCCCGCTCAAGCTCATCTCCTATGACGACCAGAGCAATCCGGGGACGGCGACGACGCTGATCGACCAGCTCATCACCCAGGACAAGGTCGATATCCTCGTTTCCGATTCGGGCTCGGTGCTGACCGCGGTATTCGTGCCGATCGCCCGCGAGCATCAGATGCTGCTGTTCGACATGACCGGCACGGGCGCCGCGTTCTTCACCAAGGACAATCCCTATATCGCGCTGCTGGCCGATCCGGTCTCGACCATCTGGCCGAAATACATCGCCGATTTCCTCAAGGATGACGGCGCCAAGTCCGGCATCAAGAAGGTGGCGCTGCTCTATTGCACCAATGATTTCACCGGGACCCAGGCGACGGCGCTGCGCGGCTTCCTCAAGGAAAGCGGCTCGCCGATCGAGATCGTCTACGACCAGGGCATTCCGACCGAGACCTCGAACTATTCGACCCTCATCAACAACCTCGCCAATGCCCAGCCGGATGCGGTGCTGGCGCTGGGCTATGTCGGCAACGACATCGCCTTTCTGCGCGATCTCCAGGATAGCGGCCAGAAGTTCAAGTTCGTCTTCACCATCTATTCCGGGCTGGAGACGGATGCCGTGTCCAAGGCGGTCGGGGCCGAAGGGCTGACCAACATCTTCACCTACATCACGCCGGCGGTGATCCCCTACAAGGCCGATATCGGCCTCGGGCTCGAGCCGTTCCGCGAGCTCTGGCACAAGACCTATCCCAATGAAGGGATCGAGTTCGGCTATAATTCGGTCGCGGGCTATACCAGCGGGCTCCTGGTCGGCCAGGCGCTGGCGACGACCGACAGCATGGCCCAGCTCGATCTGCGCAAGGCGGTGTTCGCCCAGTCCGGCAAGCTCAAGACCATCGACGGGGCGTTCGAGCTCGATGCGACCGGTGCCCAGACCGGCGAGATCACGCCCTTGGGCCAGCTCTTCCCGGACGGCAAAGGCGGCATGCGCGCAACCGTCGTCTATCCGCACGACCTTGCCAACGCGCAACCCGTCTACAACAAGCCGTAAGGTCCGGTCGTCAGCATGCTGTTTCATGCCATCCTGGCAGGGTTGGTGTTCGGGCTCTATTTCACGCTGATCGGGCTCGGCCTGAACCTGATCTTCGGCGTCATGCGCATCGTCAATCTGGCGCATGGCGACTTTCTGATGCTGGGCGCCTATTCGGCCTTCTGGCTGTTCGCGCTGCTCACGGTGCATCCGCTGGTCTCGGCCGCCGCGGTGTTCGTGGTGTTCCTGGCGCTCGGCATCCCGATCTACTATCTGGTCGTGCCCCGGCTGCAGCTCTCGCGCGATTCCGAGATGCTGTCGCTGATCCTGTTCTTCGGCCTGTCGCAGATCATCGAGGCGCTGGCGGCGATCGCCTTCGGCGCCTCGGAGCGCTCGATCCCGAGCCGTGTGCTGGGCGCGGGCTCGGCGCGCATCCTGGGGCAGGGCGTGCCGATCTCCTGGCTCTATAGCGGGGCGGTGAGCGCGCTCGCCGTACTCTTCGTCTATCTCTATCTCTACCGCACCCGGCTCGGCACGCTGACGCGCGCGGTCATGGTCAGCCGCGATGAAGCGCTCGCCACCGGCATCGATGTCGACCGGGTCTCGGCGATCGCCTTCGGCATCGGCATCGCGCTCGCGGGCGTCGCCGGCGTGTTCGCGCCCTTCATGTTCGGCAGCGTCACGCCGCCGATGGGGGCGGAGATCAACGTCGCCGCCTTCGCGGTAATCGTGCTCGGCACGCTCGGCAATCCCGTCGGCACGGCCCTGGGCGGCATGATCTACGGCATCTCGTTGATGCTGATGCAGACCTATCTCGGTTCCTGGTCCAATCTCCTGCCCAATCTGCTGTTGATCGCGGTGCTGCTGGTCCGGCCGCAGGGTCTGCTCGGCACCAAGGTGCGGCATGCCTAATCGGGCCTTTCGCGATTTCGCCCTGGTGGCGCTGCCGCTGCTGGCGGCACTCGCCGTGCTGCCCTTCGTCTATTCGAACCAGCTGCTCCTGTTCAATTTCATTCTGTTCCTGACCCTGGCCCAGGGGTTGAACATCATTTACGGCTTCACCGGCTTCCTGCCGTTCGGCTATGTCGGCTTCTACGGCGCCGGCGCCTACGGCTTCGCGATCTCGGTCATGCACTGGCACTTCCCGCCGGCGGCGGCGCTCGCGGTCGCCGGCGGCACGGCGCTGCTGTTTGGGCTGGTGCTGACGCCGCTCCTGCGCCTCTCCGGCGCCTATTTCGCCATCGCCAACATGGCGGCGGCCCAGGCGCTCTATCAAATCGTCTCGAACCCGGCGCTCGAAAACGTCACCAGAGGGCCCTACGGTGTCTCGCTCTCGGGCGTCTACGCGCCGGGACCGAGCTATGCCACGGCGCTCGCCGTGCTGGCGGGGACGCTCGGCGTGGTGATCTGGCTCCGCAACTCCAATTTCGGCCTGTCGCTCCGCGCCATCCGCGAGGACCGGATCAGCGCCGCCATGGCCGGCGTCTCGGTCGTGCGCAGCCGCACCATCGCCTGGCTGCTCTCGGCGCTCGCGGCGGGCCTCGCCGGCGGCGTCTTCGCCTGGCACATCTCGGTGTTCTATCCCGAGGCCGCGTTCGATTTCTCGATCGGCATCTTCGCCATCGTCTTCACGCTCTTCGGCGGGGCGGCGACGCTGGCGGGGCCGATCTTCGGCGTGATCATCCTCTACGGCATCTACAACATGATCGGCATCGCCGTGCCGCAATATTTCCAGCTCATCTACGGGGGGCTCATCGTCGTGCTGGCGCTGTTCCTGCCGAACGGCCTGACCTCGCTCCTGACCAAGCGAGGCATCCGTGTCCCCTGACGCGGTAGCGCTGCTCGAGGTCTCGGGCCTGGTCAAGCGCTTCGGCGGCTTCCGCGCGCTCGACGGCGTCAGCTTTTCGCTGAAGCCGGGCGAAGTGATGGGGCTGGTCGGGCCGAACGGCTCGGGCAAGACCACCTGCATCAACGTCATTTCGGGCCTGCACGCGCCCGACGCCGGCACGGTCACTTTCGAGGGGAAATCGATCGGCGGCGTGCCGGCGCATCTGCTCGCGCGCCGCGGCATCAACCGGACCTTCCAGTCGCCGCACGCCTTCCTCGGCATGACCGTGCGCGAGAATGTCCAGGTCGCGGCGACCTACGGACGGGTGGGACCCCCGCTCGATCCGGCCGAGCTGCTGGCCTCGCTGGAACTCGACCAGATCGCCGACCGACTGGCTTCCGAGCTCAACACCGCGCAGCAGAAGCAGCTCGATCTCGCCCGCGCGCTCGCGACCGGGCCAAAGCTGCTGCTGGTGGACGAGCTCGCCGCCGGGCTCAATCCGGCCGAACTCGGGCGCCTCGCCGACCGGCTGCGCGTGCTCGCCGACGAGGGCATGGCGCTGCTGGTGGTCGAGCATCTCCTGGGCTTCATCGACCGGCTGACCGACCGGGTCATCGTCATGAATTCCGGCCACGAGATCTTCGAAGGCTCGCTCGCCGCCGCGACCCGCGATCCCGAGGTCGTGCGCGTCTTCCTCGGAGGCACCCATGGCTGAGCTGCTGGTCGCGCGAGACCTGGCGTCGGGCTACAACAAGGTGCAGATCCTGTGGGGTGCCGGCTTGAGCGTGCGCGAGCGCGAGAGCGTCGTGCTGCTGGGCGTCAACGGTGCCGGCAAGACCACGCTGCTCAAGGTGCTGCTGGGCCTGATGCCGGCCTGGGAAGGGCGGATCGAGCTCGCGGGCGAGGATGTGACGCGGCTGCGCACCGACCGCCGCATCCGCCGCGGCATGGCCTATATGTCCGAGATCGGCGTCTTCACTGGCCTCTCCATCGAGGAGAATATCCGCATCGGCGGCCAGTTCGCCGAGCGGGCGGATCTGAAGCGCCGGGTCGAGGAGCTGTTCGCGGTCTTCCCCGATCTCGCCGGCCGCCGCCGCGCGCTCGCCGGCAGCCTGTCGGGAGGTCAGCGCAAGATGCTGGGCATCGCCAAGGCGTTGGCCGGCGGCCCGCGCCTGCTGGTCATGGACGAGCCCTCGGCCGGCCTCTCGCCGCTCTTCGTCTCCGAGGTCATCCGCATCCTCGGCCGCTTCCGCGAAAGCGGCCTCGCGCTGCTGATCGCCGAGCAGAACGTCGCCTTCCTCGATCTCGCCGACCGCGTCTTCACGCTGGAGCGCGGCCGCACCGGCTTCGAGGGCACGGTCGCCGAGCTGCAGGCCGATGATGGGTTGCATCGCGCCTATTTCGGGTTGAGTTGAACGCTGCGCGGAATCCCGCCGACAGGTGGGGCCGGTCGGTATAGCATGGCTGTATAGCGGAAAGCTGGCCCGGCGACGTTGGATCGATAGGCCGGTGAAGCAGTTCTCCCATCGAGGCCGCCCTTCCAAGGAGTCGGGGATGCGTAAGGTTCTCTACGCCATCGGCGTTCTCATCGTCGTGCTGATCGGCACCATCCTGGTCGGTCCCTTGCTGGTGCCGACGGACAAGCTCAAGGATCGGATCGCCGACGATGCCGGCAAGCAGATCGGCCGGGACGTTACGATCAACGGGCCCGTGCGCTGGTCGATCTTCCCGCACCTCCGGCTGGAGGCCCATGACGTTTCCATCACGAACGCGCCGAACGGCGCCGCCAAGAATATTGCGACGCTCGCGACACTGGCGATCGATCTCGAGGTGCTGCCGCTCATCGGCGGCGACGTGATCCTCGACCGGCTGGCGCTCATCGATCCGGTGATCAATCTCGAGATCGACCCCAAGGGCGTGCCCAATTGGGAAATCGATCAGAGCGGCAAGCCGACCGGCGCGGCCGTGCCGGCCGACAAGCAGCCGACGCCGCCGCCGAAGCAGGCCGCCGGCGAGAAGAGCAGCTTCGACGGGCAGATCCGCCTCGACGATATCAGGCTTGAGAACGGCAAGGTCTCCTACACCGACCGGCGCACCAACCAGACCAAGACGATCGAAGGCATCAACGCCACGGTCAGTCTGCCCAGCCTCGACAAGCCGTTGGCGGCCGAGGGCTCGCTCATCTGGAACGGCAAGAAGATCGATCTGTCGCTGGGCGTCGCCAATCCCCGGGCGCTCATGGCCGGCAGCGAGAGCAAGCTGTCGACGCGGGTCTCGGCCGATACCGTGACGGCCGGGTTCGACGGCACGGCGGCAACCGCGCCCACCCTCAAGCTCGCGGGCGATGCCGATCTTTCGGTGCCGTCGGTGCGCGGCCTCGCCGCCTGGGCGGGACAGCCTCTGGCGCCGGGCCCGACGATGGGGCCGCTCGCGGTCAAGGGCAAGCTGGCGCTGGCCGGATCGCAGGTGAATTTCACCGGGGCCAGCCTTCAGCTCGACAATATCAAGGCCGGCGGCGACATTGCCGTCGACAGCTCGGGCGCGCGCCCCTCGGTCAAGGCCAAGCTCGCGGTCGAACGGCTCGATCTCGATCCCTATCTGCAGCAGCCGGGCGCCACAGCACCACCCGCGCAACCCGCGCCGCCGGCCCAACCCGCACCGCCGCCCTCCGCGACCGCGCCGGCCAAGGGCAATGGCGATTGGAGCGACGCGCCGATCGATTTTTCCGGACTGAAGCTCGTCGATCTCGATCTGGCGCTGTCGGTCGACAGTCTCCAGGCGCAGAAGATCTCCGTCGGCAAGAGCGCGCTCACGATCCTGCTCAAGGACGGCAAGCTCGCCGCCAATCTCGGCCAGATGACGCTCTACCAAGGTGCGGGGACCGGCCAGATGACGACGGATGCCACCGGTGCGGTGCCGTCGCTGTCGCTCACCTTCAAGCTCGACCATATCGCGGCTCAGCCGTTCCTGAAGGATGCGATGGGTGTGGATCGGCTTTCGGGCACCGGCGCCTTCGATGTCGCGCTCACCAGCCATGGCCGCAGCCAGCGCGAGATCGTCTCGGGGCTGAACGGCAAGGGTGCGGCGACCTTCGCTGACGGCGCCATCCAGGGCATCGATCTCGCCGCCATGGCCCGCAATGTCAGCTCGGCCTTCCTCGACGCCGCTTCCGGTACCGCGGGCAAGACCGATTTCACTGCGCTCGGCGGCACCTTCACGGTCACCAACGGCGTGGTCAAGAACGACGATCTCGACCTGAAATCGCCGCTGATCCGAGTCAGCGGGGCGGGCACGGTCGATCTGCCCCGGCGCCAGGTCGATTATCGCGTGACGCCCAAGGTCGTCGCCAGCGCCCAGGGCCAGGGTGCGGCCGGTAACGAGGCCGGCTTGTCGGTGCCCATCATCATCCAGGGTCCGCTCGACAAGCCCAGCTACAAGCCCGATGTGGCGGCCCTGCTCCAGCAGAATCCGCAGCAATTCCTGAAGGCGCTGAAGGGCGGCGGGACACCGCCGGCGACCGGGCAGCAGCAGCCGGCCAAGAACCCGCTCGATCAGCTCAAGGGGCTGATCGGGAAGTAGAGGTTATCGCGGCGCGCCTGTGGATCTGCTTCGGAGGGCAGTGTCCTATCGGGTGCGATCGGAAAGGTTCCTTCCGCCGAACGAGGCGGGCAGCAGCTCCGCGACGCTGAAGGTTCGGCGCCAGCCCTCCGGCCCGGCGATGTGCACCGGGGTTTCGTCGTTGGCGAACTCGCGGATGCGCTGCCGGCAGCCGCCGCAGGGTGCGCAGAGATGCGGCCCGTCGCCGATGACCAGCAGCGCCTCGATGCGCCGGGCGCCGCCGGCGATCATGGCGCCGATGGCGACGCTCTCGGCGCACAGCCCTTCGGGATATGCCGCGTTCTCGACATTGGTGCCGACATAGATCCGCCCGTCATCGGCCAGGATGGCGGCGCCGACCTTGAAATCGGAATATCTGGCGTAGGCGTTGGCCTGCACCGCCCTTGCCGCCTCGAACAGCCGCGTCCTAGCGTCCGCCGTCACGAGTAGATGCCGAGCAGGCAGCCGGCCAGCATCAGCCAGCCGACGACACGGTTGCTCTTGAAGGTGCCGATGCAGTCGGCCGGGTCGTCGGGCCGCCAGCTGCCGAGCTGCCAGGCGAAATGCAGCGCTGCCAGGCCAAGGCAGAGATAGCTCGGCGGCCCTACCTTGGCGGCGGCGAAGGCGAGCGCCCAGAATCCCACCGTGACGATGGCGAAGCCGGCGAGCCACGCCTTGCTCCGCGCGCCGAAGCGCAGTGCCGTCGATTTGACGCCGATCGCCAGATCGTCGGCCTTGTCGGAATGGGCGTAGATCGTGTCGTAGAACAGCGTCCAGAACACGCCGCCGCCATAGAGCGCCCAGGCCGGCCAGCCGACGGCGCCGGTCGCCGCCGCCCAGCCCATGACGGCGCCCCAATTGAAATTGAGGCCGAGGAAGATCTGCGGCCAGTAGGTCACCCGCTTCATGAACGGGTAGACCGCGACGATGACGAGGATGCTGATACCGAGCGCTACCGCGAGGCGCGGGAGGCTGAACAGCACGGCGGCACCGATCGCGAGCTGCACGCCCATGAACAGGACGGCCTGATGCACCGAGACGGCGCCCGAGGCGATCGGCCGGCTCCGCGTGCGCTCCACGCGCGCATCGATCTCGCGATCGACGATGTCGTTGAGCGTGCAGCCGGCACCGCGCATGGCGATGGCACCGATGAGGAACAGGAGGAACAGGCCGGGATCGGCCTGGCCGGACAATGCTAGACCCCACCAGCAGGGATAGAGCAGCAGCTCCCAGCCGATCGGCCGGTCGAGCCGGGCGAGCTTGGCATAGGGGCGGGCAAAGCGCGGCAGGCGGTCGGTCCAGCCGTCCGCGCGAATATCGGTGTAGGTGCCGAGGCTCTTTTCCACGGTCTCTGGATACCTCGATCGGGGCGCGCCGGGAAGTGCGTCCTTCACCCGCAGCCGCGACAATGCTATGCGGGACCATGATCGAGGAAGAGGACGATATCGCCGCCCGGCTCCATGTCGAGGCGCCGCTGGCAGCGGCGGCCGAGATCGAGCTCGATTCGGCCCAGACGCATTATCTGCGCTCGGTGCTGCGCTTGGCGCCGGGCGGCCATGTCGCGCTCTTCAACGGCCGCGACGGCGAATGGACGGCCGAGATCGAGAGCCTGGGCAAGCACAAGGCGATGCTGCGGCCCCGGCATCAGACGCGCGAACAGGAGCCAGAGATCGATCTCTGGCTCCTGTTCGCGCCGGTGAAGCGTGCCCGCATCGATCTCATCGCGGAGAAGGCGACGGAATTGGGGGTGAGCCGGCTGGTGCCTGTGCTGACGCGCCGCACCAACATCGCCCGCGTCAATATCGAGCGGCTGGCCGCCCACGCACGCGAGGCGGCCGAGCAGACCGAGCGGCTGAGCGTGCCCGTCGTCATGGCGCCGCAACGGCTGGATGAGGCGCTTGCGAGCTTTCCTGCCGGCCGCCGCCTTATTCTATGTGATGAGACCGGCACGGCGCCGCCCATCGCCGAGCTGCTCGCGCAGGCCCAGGGCAAGGAAGACAGCTGGGCCGTGCTGACGGGGCCGGAAGGGGGGTTCACCCCGGACGAGCTTGACGGTTTAAAAAAACTCCCGTTTGTTAACCGCGTCGGCCTGGGGCCTCGGGTGCTCCGGGCCGATACCGCTGCGCTTGCGGCGCTCGCGGTCTTCCAGGCGCTGGCCGGCGATTGGCGCCGAGGCCGGCGCCGCTAAACTCGTTCGCTGCCAACTCGTTCAAGGATTCTCATGTCGGCACCCCCGAATAGCCGCGGCGCCACGATCACCGGCAAGGGCCAGCTCGTCGATTACATCGCGACCGGCTCGAAGCCCCCATCGGCTTGGCGGATCGGCACCGAGCACGAGAAATTCGTCTTCCACCTGGCCGATCACCGGCCGGCCGCCTATGACGAGCCGAACGGCATCCGCGACCTGATCATGGGCATGACCCGGTTCGGCTGGGATCCGGTCTATGAGGACGAGAAGCCGCTGGCGCTGATCAAGGATGCCTGCTCGATCACCCTCGAGCCGGGTGGCCAGTTCGAGTTGTCGGGCGCGCCGCTCGAATCGGTCCATGGCACCTGCTCCGAGGTCCATACCCATCTGTCGCAGGTGCGCGAGGTGGCGAAGGAGCTCGGGCTCGGCATGATCGGCCTGGGTTTCGAGCCGCAATGGCGGCTCCAGGACATGCCGCGCATGCCCAAGGGCCGCAGCGAGATCATGCGGCGCTACATGCCCAAGGTCGGCACGCTCGGCCTCGACATGATGCACCGGACCTGTACGGTCCAGGTCAATCTCGATTTCGAGTCCGAGCAGGACATGGTGCGCAAGTTCCGGGCGAGCCTGGCGCTGCAGCCGGTGGCGACGGCGCTCTTCGCCGCTTCGCCCTTCACCGAAGGCAAGCCCAACGGCTTCCTCTCCTATCGCAGCCATGTTTGGACCGATACCGATCCCCATCGCAGCGGAATGCTCGATTTCGTCTTCGAGGACGGGTTCGGCTTCGAGCGCTATGTCGACTACATCCTCGATGTGCCGATGTATTTCGTCTATCGCGACGGCGTCTATATCGACGCCGCCGGCCAATCCTTCCGCGACTTCATGGCGGGCCGCCTGCCGGCGCTGCCGGGAGAGCTGCCGCATATGGGCGATTGGTCGGATCATCTGACCACCGCCTTTCCGGAGGTGCGGTTGAAGCGCTTCCTGGAGATGCGCGGCGCCGATGGCGGCCCCTGGCGCCGGCTGTGCGCTCTGCCGGCGCTTTGGGTCGGGCTGCTTTACGACAGCGCGGCCCTCGACGCGGCGTTGGAACTGACGAAAGGCTGGACCGTCGCCGAGATCAACCATCTCAGGGATAACGTGCCGAAGCTCGGCCTCAAGACGCCGTTCCGCGACGTGACCGTGCGCGAGCTGGCGCTGGAGATGCTGGCGATCGCGCGCCAGGGCCTGCATCGCCGCGGCCGGCTCAACAGCCATGGCGAGGACGAGACCTTCTATCTCGACACGCTCTTCGCCATCGCCGGCTCCGGTCGCACCCCGGCCGAGGAACTGCTGGCCGATTATCGGGATAGGTGGCACGGCAAGATCGATCCGATCTACGACGACTACGCCTATTGAGTTCATATGTTTAGAGGCTGATTCAGACAATAAGTCGCTTCGACCTAATGTCATCGGGCTCTAGTCACCGAGAAGGTGCAGCACCAGCTCGCGCTGATGCGGCGCGTGCCGGTGCTCGAACAGATAGATGCCCTGCCAGGTGCCGAGGACGAGCCGGCCGCTCTCGACCGGGATCGAGAGCTGGATCTGGGTGAGGGCGGCGCGGATATGGGCAGGCATGTCGTCCGGCCCTTCCGAGGTATGGCGGTAGAGCGACATGTCTTCCCGGACCAGCCGATGGAAGAATCGTTCCAGATCGTGCCGGACATCCGGATCGGCATTCTCCTGAATGAGCAGAGAAGCCGAAGTGTGCCGGCAGAAGATCGTCAGCAGTCCTTGACTGACGCCGCTCTCGGCGACGAAAGCTGAGATCGGGACGGTCAGCTCGTGCAAGCCCTGGCCGCGTGTGTCGATCCGCAACCTCTCACCGAACTGACGCATGGGTTGATCTCCTATTCCACGGTCTCGGAGCGGACCAGCGCCATCCAGTTGCCCGCGGGCCCCTGGCAGGAGGCGCCGTCCTCCGTCATGAGGACAACGCCGCCGAAGCGCCAAATGCGCCGCCAGAGCTCGACCTGCTTCAACCCCTGCTCGCGGATACGCCGGTCAAGCCTGCGGGCCATGTAGGCGCGCCCGAGCGTGAGGTAGGCGGGAATCATGGCGGCGGCCGCGCCGAGCCCGGCCCATAGGCCGAAAAGCCACCAGATCGCGGCCGTCGCGGCCACCATCGGATAGATCCAGCGATTGGCGTCGGCTTCGAGGCCGAGCGGAAAATCGATATGGCCGAGCTTGGTCCGGTCGATCGCCAGCGTGATCCGGCCCGATTCGACCAATCGATCGAGCTGCCGCAGCAGCGCCGCCTCCGAATCCGGCGGCCGGGCGAACGGGTCGGTCTCGGTCATCGCCGTTCGGTCAGGCCGGCGCCTGGGGGTTGGGATTGGTCAGCGCGGTCAGAACATGGTCGTGCCAGGCGCCGTCGATGAAGAGATAGTTGCGGGCGTAGCCCTCCGGCACGAAGCCCAGCCGCTTCAGCAAGCCGGCGCTGCGTTGATTGTGCGGGATATGGTTGGCCATGATCCGGTGCAGCCGCATCGTCTCGAACGCATGCCGGATGCCGCCTTCCAGCGCCTCGCGCATCAGGCCGCGGCCCTCGGCGCGGTAGTCGATCTCATAGCCGAGATAGCAGGCCTGAAAGGCGCCGCGCACGATCTGCGTGAAATTGGCGGTGCCGAGCACGGCGCCGCCCGTATCGCCGCGCGGGAACAGCATCAGCCGCAGCGCCAGCCCTTCGCGCTCCTCATGCGCCCAGCTCTCCAGCCGCCGGCGCCAGACCGCGACCGACAGCTCGTCCTGCCCGCGCGGCGGGTTCCAGGGCTTGTGGAATTCCCAATTCTCCCGGCGATAGGCCACGATGCGCGGGGCCGCTTCGGGCAGCGCCAGCATCAGGGTCAGGCGTTGGGTCTCGATGATGGTCAGAGGATGCCGGGACGGGGCGGCGCACATCCCGGATCTCCTCAGCTGACCCGGCCGAGCCGGGCGATCGCCCAGCCCTTGGGCCGGCTCTCCCCCTCGGCCGGCGCCGTGCCGCTCAGCGACATCCAGCGGGAATGGTACCAGGCCGTCGCCGACACCTCGACCTTGAGCTTGCCGGTCGCCGGCGGCCCGTCGAGACCGAGGGCGGCCCAGGGCAGCAGCGCTTCCGAGGTGATGCGCGGCTGGTCGGCGCCGAAATAGCTGGTCTTGGCGCCCGGCACCTCCACGCAATCGGCCGGGATGGCGGCGGCGCTCGCGACGCCGGCGCAGAGCAGCGCCGTCATCGGCGGGTGGTCCTTCACCTTGGTCTTGGGCGGCACGAAATAGAGGGTGAAATTCTTGACGCCGCCTTCGCTCGCGACGCCCAGCTCCAGGCGATAGGCCTCGGCCAGCGGGAACGGGCCGTCATAGGCGAGCAGGTCGAGATCGTAGTAATCCTGGCCGATCGTGGCGAGCGCCAGGCCCTGATTGTTCCAGGCGAGATACGCCTCGCCGAACGGCACCTCGCCGGGGGCGGTCAGCATGGTCGGCAGCAGGGCCGCTTCCTTGGGCCATTCCTTCAGCGAGCGGTCGCCGATTTCGATCTCGGCATAGGGAATGGCGATCTCGTGCCGGTCGGTCTGGCGCACCCGATCGCTCAGCGCCGCGGCATGGAATTGGGGGAGCGCGCGCGTGCGCGGCGCCAGCGCCGCCGTCAGCTGCTCGTAGGGTTGGTTCTCGGTATCGACCAGGCCGAAATCGTAATCCTCGCCATCGGCCCGGCCGCCCTTGGGATTGTCGGCATATTGGAACCAGTGAAGGCCGACCAGGTCCGGGATCCTGGCGAATTGCTCGACCGCCTCGGCCGCGCCCTCGCCGCGCTCGGCCTGGGTATCGACGGTCATGAGATGGCCGTTATTGAGATTGCCGCTGCGGTTTTCGCGTGCGGCATAGAACCATTCCGAGACCAGCACCGGCTTGCCGCCGGTGAGCTCGTGCAGCCCGTCGAAATAATAGCGCGCGACCCAGCCGTCCTGGCTGTCGACATTGTAGTTGGTGGCGATGGCGTCGACATGGCGTGCCTCGGCGCGGATCGCCGCCGGGTCGTAATAGATCGGCAGCCGGTCGCCGAAGATGAGCGCGTCGGGATCGGCCGCCCGGATCGCGTGCTCGGTCAGCGCGTAATAGCGCTCGGCGACGATGCCGGTCCAGGCGCGCACCGCGCCGCTGCCATTGCCGCCGGGGCGCAGCTTGGTCATGGCCTCGGCGGCGAGCAGCCCGTCCCAGCCCTCGATTCCGGCCGGCGGCACGAAATCGGCGGTGAAGGCGTCCCAGTCGCCGCCATAGCTGTCCTTCAGAAAGGCGACCCAGCGCTGCTTGGTGAAGTTCGAGGCCGGCTTCTGGCTGTAGAAGACGAAGAGCGCGCCGCCCCACCAGCCGACCTCATTGTCGGAGAAATAGCCGATGCGGTAGGGACTGCCTTTGTACGGGCCGACGAGCGCCGCCGCCTTGACGTCCATCTCCCGCTCGGTTGCGGGATCGAACGGGTCGAACCAATGGAACTTGGCGAGGCGGCCCAGCTCCAGATTGGCGATCTCCGGCATCGCCAGCCTGGCGGGCGGCAAAGACCAGCCGCCGGCGGAGTTGAAGCCCCATTGGCCGAGCCGCTCGCGCGTCTCGTCGATCCAGGCGTCGAGCGTCGGCTCGAAGGCGGTCCAGCTATACCAGACCCGGTCGTTGGCGATGCGTTCCGGGCTGCCGCCGTCGAGGACGTTGACCCCGGCCGAGAAAAAATGATCGCCGCATGGCGTCACCAGCCAGCTGACGCCACCGTCGCGCGCGACCGACCAGCGATCGCCCGGTGCCTTGGCGAGATCGCAGGCCTGGGCGGTCGGAGTGATGGCGAGGGCGGCGAGACCCGCCCCCAGCAGGAAAAGCTGGCGCAAGCTCGGCCTCGTGTTGGTTCAGGCCGCGGTTCCGCCGATGGTCAGGCCATCCATGCGCAGGGTCGGCTGACCGACACCCACGGGCACGCCCTGGCCGTCCTTGCCGCAGACGCCGATGCCTTCATCGAGGGCGAGATCATTGCCGATCATGCTGATCTTGGTCAGCGCGTCGGGGCCGTTGCCGATGATGGTGGCGCCCTTCACCGCCGGGCCGATCTTGCCGTTCTCGATCATATAGGCCTCGGACGCCGAGAACACGAACTTGCCGTTGGTGATGTCGACCTGTCCGCCGCCGAAATTGACGGCATAGAGACCATGCTTGACCGAGCGCAGGATCTCCTCCGGATCGTGCGAGCCGGCGAGCATGTAGGTGTTGGTCATGCGCGGCATCGGGTTGTGCGCGTAGCTCTGCCGGCGACCGTTGCCGGTCGGCGCCATGCCCATGAGGCGTGCATTCATGCGGTCCTGCATGTAGCCCTTGAGGATGCCGTCCTCGATCAGCACGGTGCAGTTGGACGGCGTGCCCTCGTCGTCGACGGTGAGCGAGCCGCGCCGGTCGGGCAGTGTGCCGTCATCGACGACCGTGACGCCCGGTGCCGCGATCCGCTCGCCGATCCGGCCGGAGAAGGCCGAGGTCTTCTTGCGGTTGAAATCGCCCTCGAGCCCGTGGCCGATGGCCTCGTGCAGCATGACGCCGGGCCAGCCGGGGCCGAGCACCACGGTCATCTGCCCGGCCGGCGCCGCGACCGAGCCCAGATTGACCAGCGCCTGGCGCAGCGCCTCGTCGACCTGGTGCTGCCAGCGTTCCGGCGTGATGTAATGCTCATAGGTGGTTCGGCCGCCGGCGCCCGAGCTGCCGGTTTCGAGCCGGTCGCCGTCGCCGACCACGACCGAGACGCTGAGCCGCACCAGCGGGCGAATGTCGCCGACGCGCACGCCGTCCGGCCGGATGATCTGCACGGCCCGCCATTCGCCCGACAGCGAGCACATGACCTGGCGGACGCGCGGATCGCGCGCGCGGGCATAGGCGTCTATCTCGGCCAGGAGCTTGACCTTGTCTTCGAAGGCGACGGCGTTCAGCGGGTTGGCATCGGTATAGAGCGAGCGGTTGGTGCCGTTGGGCGGGGCGGCGAGGACGCCGCCGCGGCCCTGGCGCACGGCCTTGACCGTCTCGCCGGCCCGTCGGATCGCCGCTTCGCTCAACTCGCCCGAATGAGCGTAGCCGGTCACTTCGCCGGAAATGCCGCGCAGGCCGAAGCCCTGCGCCGTGTCGAAGGAGGCGCTCTTCAGCTTGCCGTCGTCGAAGGAAAGCGCCTCGCTCAAGCTATGCTCGAGAAACAGCTCGCCATCATCCATCCCGGCGAGTGCATCACGCACGATCGTCTCGACTCGCTCCGGCGCCATGCCGGTGCGGTCGAAGAACAGGGAATCGGTGGCGGTTAGATCGGTCATCGGCTTACTCCCGGTACGACTTTGGTCGTACCATAACAGCAATTGCCCCAGGATAGAGCGCGATCTGGCGGGGCGGAACCAGGGAAGTGGCGCCATGCGAACTTCTTGATGCGTGTGGGCGGTTCTGAGTGTTGTGAGGCGCATCTTTTTTGGGGTAGGGTGCCCGCCATCCCTCGAATAGCCTCATCCGATAAGAGAGTTGGGCGCTGTGGGCAGCGGTCGGACCGGCAGGCTGAAATATAATTGGCAGGTAGGAACACAATGAAGCGAACGATCGGGCGAGTATTCCTGGGCTTCGCGGCGCTGGCAGGGCTCGCTCTTGCCGGGGCGGCCTGGGCGGATCAGCCGCATGATTGGCAGCTCCTGATGCAGGATCCGGCGACACCGATCGCCGAGCGGGTCAAATCGCTGCATGACGAGCTGCTGTACATCACCTCGGCCATCGTCATCTTCGTTCTGGCGCTCCTCGCCTATGTCTGTGTTCGCTTCCGCGCCAAGGTCAACCCGATCCCGTCCAGGACCTCGCACCACACGGTGATCGAGATCCTGTGGACCGTGTTGCCGATCGTGATTCTTTTGGTGATCGCGGTGCCGTCCTTCAAGCTCTTGTACTTCGAGACGACCACGCCCAAGGCCGATCTCACGCTCAAGGTGACGGGGCTGCAGTGGTATTGGCACTACGACTATCCGGACAACGGCAATTTCGGTTTCGACAGCCAGATCCTCGACGACGACAAGCTGAAGGATCCCTCGAAGCGGCTGCTCGAGGTCGATAACGAGGTCGTGCTGCCGGTCGGCGCCAATGTCCGCGTCCAGATTGCGGGCCAGGACGTGATGCATGACTGGTTTGTGCCGTCGCTCGCCGTCGGCACCTACGCCGTGGTCGGCCGCCTCAACGAAACCTGGCTGAGGATCGAGAAGGAAGGCACCTATTACGGCGAATGCAACCAGATCTGCGGCGTGAACCACTCCTTCATGCCGATCAAGATCCATGCCGTGCCCCAGGCGGCGTTCGACAAATGGGCGGCCGACGAGAAGGCCCATGCCGAGCTGAGCAGGGCGACCAAGCTCGCCGACGCCGCGACGCCGGCACAGAACTAGGGCGCCGGCTCAAGCAGATAAGAAGGACCGAAGGGCAGGAATATGGCTCAAGCTACTCACGCGCATGATCACGATCACGCCCATGGCGATCACCGCCCGGGCTTCGTGCACCGCTGGCTGATGTCGACCAACCACAAGGACATCGGCACGCTCTACCTGATCTTCTCGATCATCGCGGGCCTGATCGGCGGCGGCTTCTCGGTCCTGATGCGCATCAATCTGATGCATCCGGGTGCGGCGCTCTTCGGCGACGACCATCAGCTCTACAACGTGATCACCACGGCCCACGGCCTGATCATGGTGTTCTTCGTGGTCATGCCGGCGATGATCGGCGGCTTCGGCAACTGGTTCGTGCCGCTGATGATCGGCGCGCCGGACATGGCCTTTCCGCGCTTGAACAACATCAGCTTCTGGCTGCTCGTCCCGTCCTTCGCGCTGCTCTTGGGCTCGGCCTTCGTCGATGGCGGCGCCGGCGTCGGCTGGACGATCTACCCGCCGCTGTCCAACGCCCAGTACCATCCGGGCATGGCGATGGACATGGCGATCTTCTCGCTGCATCTCGCCGGCGCCTCCTCGATCCTGGGCGCCATCAACTTCATCACCACCATCTTCAACATGCGCGCGCCGGGCATGACGCTGCACAAGATGCCGCTGTTCGCCTGGGCCGTGCTGGTCACCGCCTTTCTGCTGCTGCTGTCGCTGCCGGTCCTGGGCGGCGCCATCACCATGCTGCTGACCGACCGCAATTTCGGCACGACCTTCTTCGACCCGGCCGGCGGCGGCGACCCGATCCTGTTCCTGCATCTGTTCTGGTTCTTCGGCCATCCCGAGGTCTACATCATGATCCTGCCGGGCTTCGGCATGGTCAGCCACATCATCTCGACCTTCTCGCGCAAGCCGATCTTCGGCTATCTCGGCATGGCCTACGCCATGGTCGCGATCGGCGTGGTCGGCTTCGTGGTGTGGGCGCATCACATGTACATGGTCGGCCTCGACCCCGACACGCGCGCCTATTTCACCGCCGCGACCATGGTCATCGCGGTGCCGACCGGCGTGAAGATCTTCTCCTGGATCGCCACCATGTGGGGCGGCTCGATCGAGTTCAAGACGCCGATGCTGTTCGCCATCGGCTTCATCTTCCTGTTCACCGTCGGCGGCGTCACCGGCGTGGTGCTGTCGAATGCCGGCGTCGATGTGGCGCTGCACAACACCTACTACGTCATCGCGCATTTCCACTATGTGCTGAGCCTGGGCGCCGTGTTCTCGATGTTCGCCGGCTTCTATTACTGGTTCGGCAAGATGTCGGGCCGGCAATATCCGGAATGGGCCGGGCAAGTCCATTTCTGGCTGACCTTCATCGGCGTCAACCTGACCTTCTTCCCCATGCATTTCCTCGGCCTCGCCGGCATGCCGCGTCGCTATGTCGACTATCCGGTGGCTTTCGAGGGCTGGAACATGGTGGCATCCTACGGCGCCTTCATCTCCTACGGTGCCACGCTCTGGTTCGTGGCGGTCGTGCTGTACACGCTCGCCGCCGGCAAGCGCGTCGCCGACAATCCGTGGGGACCCGGCGCCACAACGCTGGAATGGACGGTCAGCTCGCCGCCGCCCTTCCATACCTTCGAGGAACTGCCGGTCATCAAGTGACCTGCCGATACGCTGCCGGCGGATTGCCGGCAGCGCCGTTTCGTGAACTGGACCAACCGGGCTAAAGCCATTGTCTGACGTGACCTCCGCCGAATTCGCCGGCAGCGTGCAGTTGAGCACCGCCGGCATCGCCGACTACTGGGCACTCCTGAAGCCGCAGGTGATGTCGCTCGTCGTCTTCACCGGCTTCGTCGGGCTGTGGCTGGCGCCCGGCCACCTGCATCCGGTATTGGCGGCGGTGGCGATCCTGTGCATCGCGGTCGGCGCCGGCGCTTCGGGCTGCATCAATATGTGGTACGACCGCGACATCGACGCGGTGATGAGCCGGACCAAGTCGCGGCCGCTGCCCGCCGGCCGCGTGCTGCCGAGCGAGGCGCTGGCCTTCGGCGTGGTGCTTGCCGCCGGCTCGGTCATGATCATGGGCCTCGCGGTCAACCCGATGGCGGCAGCCCTCCTGGCGCTTACCATCCTGTTCTACGTCTTCGTCTACACCGCCTGGCTGAAGCGGCGCACGCCGCAGAACATCGTGATCGGCGGCGCCGCCGGCGCCTTTCCGCCGATGATCGGCTGGGCCGCCGTCACCGGCGATGTCAGCCTCGCCTCGATCGTGCTGTTCGCTCTCATCTTCTTCTGGACCCCGCCGCATTTCTGGGCGCTGGCGCTCTATCGCGCCGGCGATTACGAGAAGGCGGGCGTGCCGATGCTGCCGGTCGTCGCCGGTGTGGGTCCGACCCGGAACCAGATTCTGGTCTATACGCTAGTGCTGTGGCCGTTCGCGGTCGCGCCCTATTTCCTCGGCCTCGCCGGCGCCGCCTATCTCGGCGTATCGCTGGTGCTCTCATTCCTCTTCACCGGCTTCGCGATCGGGCTGCGCTACGATGGGACGGACCGGACGCCCAAGCGTATGTTCGGCTTCTCGATCCTCTATCTGTTGCTGCTGTTCGCGCTCCTGATCCTGGACCGTGCGCCGGGATTGGTCGGCTGATCCCCATGGCCCCGGTGACCGAGCAATTCACCAAGCGCCGCAAGGCCCGCAATCTGGCGTTGGCCGGCGTGCTGGTGGCGTTCGTGGTGCTCGTCTACATTATCAGCATCGTCCGGCTGGGCCTGTTGAAATGAGCCGGAAGGGCAACAGCCGCCTCGTCCTGGCGCTGGTCGGCGTGGTCGTCGGCATGACCGGCCTCAGCTTCGCGTCGGTGCCGCTCTATCGCAAATTCTGCCAGGTGACCGGCTTCGGCGGCACGACCCAGCGGGCGGAGCAGGCGCCCTCGACGGTCTCCGACAAATGGATCTTCGTGCGCTTCAACGCCGATGTCTCGCCCGATCTCGATTGGAGCTTCGAGCCGGAGCAGCGCGAGGTGCGCGTTCATCCCGGCGAGCAGACCTTGGTCGCCTATCGCGCCACCAACCATGCCGACCATGCGATCACCGGCACCGCCACCTACAATGTGACGCCGAGCCTGGCCGGGCTCTATTTCGACAAGATCCAATGCTTCTGCTTCACCCAGCAGACGCTGGCGCCGGGCGAGACCGCCGAGCTGCCGGTGACCTTTTTCGTCGATCCCGACATGCTGAAGGATCGCAACGCCAAGGACATCCCCGCGATCACCTTGTCCTACACCTTCTTCCAGGCCAAGACCCGACCCGGCGAAGCGAAGGTCGGGGCCTTGCCTGTGTCCCACTCGCCCTCAAGCCCGTCTGCGAAAGAGACTTCCCAATGAGCGATCAGACAGCCGGTCACGCCAAGCATTCCTACCACCTGGTCGATCCGAGCCCGTGGCCGCTGATCGGCGCGCTCGCCGCCGGCCTCATGTTCTTCGGCGCCGTCCACGGCATGCATGGCGCCGCTTGGGGCTGGTGGCTGTCCGGGTTCGGCCTCGCCGGCGTGCTGCTGCTCATGGCGGCCTGGTGGCGCGACGTGATCAAGGAAGCAACGTTCCAGGGCCATCACACCCCGATCGTGCAGCTTGGCATGCGCTACGGCATGACGCTGTTCATCGCATCCGAGGTGATGTTCTTCGTTGCCTTCTTCTGGGCCTTCTTCGAATCGAGCCTCTATCCCAAGGCGGCGACCGGCGGCATGTGGCCGCCTAAGGGCATCATCCCGTTCGACGCTTTCCATCTGCCCTTCCTCAACACCCTGATCCTGCTGCTCTCCGGCACCACGGTCACCTGGGCTCACCATTCGCTGATCGAAGGCAATCGCCGCGGGCTGCTGGTCGGCCTCACGCTCACCGTGCTGCTCGGCCTGACCTTCACCGGCATCCAGGCGGTCGAGTATACCCACGCGCTGTTCCCGTTCTCGGGCAACATCTTCGGCGCCACCTTCTTCATGGCGACCGGCTTTCACGGCTTCCATGTCATCGTCGGCACGACCTTCCTGATCGTCTGCCTGGTCCGCGCCTATAAGGGGCATTTCAAGCCAGACCATCATTTCGGGCTCGAAGCCGCCGCCTGGTACTGGCATTTCGTCGATGTGGTCTGGATCTTCCTGTTCATCTGCGTCTATTGGTGGGGCGGCAGCGGGGCGGCGATCACCGAGTAGGGGCGCCGTCCCGGCCGAGGCCCCACCGGCCTCGGCCTTTATGTTACGGGAATGTTGATGAGCAGCTTGATGGCCCTGATCCGGGAGCGGTTTCGCTTCACCCTGTGGCCGACGCTGTTCATGATCCCGGCGCTGATCTTCATTCTCGGCCTCGGCGTCTGGCAGCTGGAGCGGCTGGTCTGGAAGACCAACCTGATCGCCGAGCGCAGTTCGGCGCTCGCGGCACCCGCCACGCCCGTGCCGATGACGCTCGATCAGGCGCGCCCGCTCGATTTCCATCGTGTCGTCGCCACCGGCCGCTTCGACAATGCGCATGAGCTCTATATCGGCGCGTTCGACGGCCGCGGCGTCGAAGGCTTCCAGATCGTAACACCGCTCCATCTCGAGGACGGCCATATCCTGCTGGTCAATCGCGGCTTCGTGCCCGCGATCCGCAAGGATCCGGCGCGCCGGGCCGAAGGCCAGATCGAGGGTGAGACCAGCGTCGAGGGCATTTTGCGCTTGGCCGTCATTCCGACCGGCTGGCTCGTGCCGAAAAACCAGCCGGGCGACAATTTCTGGATCTATGTCGATATCCCGGCCATGACCGAGACGCTGAAGCTCGACAATGTCCTGCCCTATTACGTCGAGGCGGGGCCGGCGCCCAATCCCGGCGGCTTTCCGATCGGCGGCCAGACCCGTATCGCGCTGCCCAACGACCATCTGCAATATGCGCTCACATGGTTTTCATTCGCCGTGACGCTGATCGTGATCTATCTGATTTACCATTACCGCCGGCCGGAACAGGACAAGCCCCCGACATGACGACGCCGTATCTGAAGCTCGAAAGCCGCTTTGCCCGCCTGGGCGCCCTCGGCGAAGCGCTGTCCGTGCTCAGCTGGGACAATGCGACGACCATGCCCGAAGGCGGCGCCGGCGCCCGCCAGGAGCAGATGTCGACGCTGGAGGTGGTCTGCCACGAGCTCTTGACCGATCCGTCGCTGGACGAGGCTTTCGAGGGGGCACGGTCGCAGAACGATCTCGATCTCTGGCAGCGCGCCAACCTCACCGAGATGGAGCGGGCCTGGCGCCACGCGACGGCGGTGCCGGGCGATCTGGTCGAGGCGCTGGTAAAGGCCGGCCTCCATTGCGAGATGGTCTGGCGCAAGGCCCGTCCGGCCGATGATTTCGCCATGGTCAAGCCGGCGTTGCAGGAGGTGCTGAACCTGACCCGCCAGGCGGCGCAGGCGAAGGCGGCCAAGCTCGGCAAATCGCCCTATGACGCGCTCCTCGATCAGTACGAGCCGGATGGCAGTACCGCCGAGATCGACCGGCTGTTCGGCGAACTCGGCGCGTTCCTGCCCGGCACCATCAACGCCATCCTCGAACGGCAGGCGAGCCGGCCGGCGCCGATAGCACCGGAAGGGCCGTTCCCGGCCGAGGCGCAGAAGGCGGTCGGCACCCGGCTGATGACGGCGCTGGGCTTCGATTTCGCGCATGGCCGTCTCGATGTCAGCGCTCATCCCTTCTGCGGCGGCACGCCGGACGATGTGCGCATCACCACGCGCTATCGCGAGGATGATTTCACCCAGGCCATGATGGGCGTGCTGCACGAGACCGGCCATGCGCTCTACGAGCGCGGCCTGCCGGCCGATTGGCGGCGCCAGCCGGTCGGCCGCGCGCGCGGCATGAGCATGCATGAGAGCCAGTCGCTGCTGGTCGAGATGCAGGCTTGCCGCAGCCGGGAATTCATCTCATTCGCGGCCCCCATCCTGCGCCAGACCTTCGGCGGCAGCGGCCCGGCCTGGAGCGAGGACAATCTCTATCGCCTCAACACCCGGGTCCAGCGCTCGCTCATCCGCGTCGATGCCGACGAGGCGACATATCCGGCCCATGTCATCCTGCGCTACCGGCTGGAAAAGGCGATGATCGCCGGCGATCTTGGTCTGGACGATCTGCGCGGCGCCTGGCGTGACGGCATGGTTGAGCTGGTCGGCATCGCCCCGCCCAACGACCGCGACGGCGTGCTGCAGGATATCCACTGGTATTCCGGCACGTTCGGCTATTTCGCCACCTATACGCTCGGCGCCATGACGGCGGCGCAGCTGTTCGACGCGGCGACGCGGCAGGACGCGTCGATCCGGCCGGGCATCGCGCGCGGCGATTTCGAACCCTTGATGGCCTGGCTGCGGCGGAATGTTCATGGACGCGGCTCGTCCGTTCCGGCATCCCAGATCCTCACCGACGCGACCGGCCGGCCGCTCGAGGTCAAGGTGTTCGAGCAGCACCTGTCGAGCCGCTACCTGCAGGATTAGCCGCCTTTTCCGTCCCTATTGGAGACTCGCATGCGCTCGCTCTGGCTCGCCGCCGCGGCACTGGCCCTCGCCGTGCCGTCCTACGCCGCCGACCAGCCCAAGCCCGATCCGGCCTTGCAGAAGATCGTGACCGGCCCGCAGCGCAGCGCCAATTTCGCCGCACGCGATCCGCTCCGCCATCCGGTCGAGGAGCTGACTTTCTTCGGCGTCACCCCCAGTTCCAGCCTGGTCGAGATCTGGCCCGATGGCGGCAATTACTGGCTGGAGATCCTGGCACCCTATCTGCGCGATCACGGCACCTATTATGCCGCCGGCGTGCCAAAGCCCGCGCCCGACGATCCGCCCGCCCGGGTCGCGGCCCGCAGCAAGCAGATGGAAGGCTTCGCCGCCAAGCTCAAAAGCGATCCGGTCTACGACAAGGTCGTCGTCACCGAATTCGGCAAGGATCACTACGACATCGCCCCGCCGGGTTCCGCCGATTTCGTCGTCAGCTTTCGCAATCTCCATAATTGGATGGCGGCCGGCTATGCCGATCAGGCGCTCGCCGGCTTCTTCAAGGCGCTGAAGCCGGGCGGGATTCTCGGGCTCGAGGATCATCGCGGCCGCGAGGATGTGACCCAGGATCCCAAGGCCGCCAGCGGCTATGTCCGCCAGGATTATGCGATCGAGCTCGCCAAGAAGGCGGGCTTCGAATTCGTCGGATCGTCCGAGATCGACGCCAATCCCAAGGACACCAAAGATTGGCCGGAAGGAGTGTGGACGCTGGCGCCGACCTTCGCGCTGGGCGACCAGGACAAGGCCAAGTATGCCGCCATCGGCGAGGCCGACAATTTCGTCCTGAAATTCCGCAAGCCGCTCAAATAGACCAGTGCCGTTGCGGGCGGCGGCGCGCAGCGATAGGGTAGAGGCATCGCATAATTCAGCCGATCATGCCTTGCGCTATCTGAGCACCCGCCAACCCACCGTCCCAAACGAGACGAGATCGTTCGAGGACATCCTGCTCGCTGGCTTGGCCCCGGATGGCGGCCTCTATGTGCCGGCGGTGCTGCCGCGTCTTGATCCAGGGGAGATCCGGCGCCTCGGCCGGCTGGATTATCCGGCGCTCGCGGCGGAGATCATGGGCTTGTTCATGGGTGACGCGATCGGCCGCGACGAGCTCACGGTCCTCCTGCGCGATGCCTATGCCGGCTTTACCCACAGCGCCATCGCTCCTCTGAAGCAACTCGGCCACGATCAATGGCTGCTCGAGCTGTTCCACGGGCCGACGCTCGCTTTCAAGGATTATGCGCTCCAGGTCGTCGGCCGCCTGTTCGACCAGGTGCTGGCGAAGCGCGGCGAGCGGGTGACGATCGTCGGCGCCACCTCCGGCGATACCGGCTCGGCCGCGATCGAGGCGTGCCGCGACCGCGAGACCGTCGACATCTTCATCCTCTACCCGTATGGCCGCACCTCCGAGGTGCAGCGGCGCCAGATGACGACGGTGCCGGCCGCCAATGTCCACACGCTCGCGGTCGAAGGCAGCTTCGACGATTGCCAGGATCTGGTGAAGGCGCTGTTCGCCGATGCGGAGTTCCGCACCCGGCAGAATCTCTCGGCAGTGAATTCGATCAACTGGGCGCGCATCGCCGCGCAGGTGGTCTATTATTTCTGGGCGGCGACGGCGCTGGGCGCGCCCGACCGGCCGGTCTCCTTCGCCGTGCCGACCGGCAATTTCGGCAATATCTACGCGGCCCACATCGCCCGTCGCCTGGGCCTGCCGATCGGCAAGCTGATCGTCGGTACCAACCGCAACGACATCCTTCACCGTTTCATCGCCACCGGCGAGATGCGCATCAGCACGGTCGAGCCCAGCCTCAGTCCGAGCATGGACATTCAGGTCTCGAGCAATTTCGAGCGGCTGCTGTTCGAGCTCGCAGGCCAGGACGGCATACGGCTCGACGAGATGATGCGCGCCTTCCGCGCGACCGGCAGGCTGCCGGCCGGCAAGGACATCTGGGACGAGGCGCGGCATCTCTTCGCGTCGCACCGGCTCGACGATGACGGCATCCGCGCCATGATCGCCCGAATCCATCGCGAGACGGGCGAGCTCATCGATCCGCACACCGCCGTCGCCGTCTCGGCCATGCGCGCCGAGGGTCGGGCGGACGGCGTTCCCTGCGTGGCGCTCGCCTGCGCCCATCCCGCCAAATTTCCCGATATCGTCGAGCAGGCGACCGGTCGGCGGCCCTCTCTACCGCCGCCGCTCGCCGACCTCATGACCCGCCAGGAGCGCATCAACATCGTGCCCAACGATCTCGCCGCCATCCGCAACTTCATCGCCGCGCGCACCCGGCAGGGACGGGCGGCATGAGCATGCCCCGCATCAGCACCTTGCCGAACGGCATGCGCATCGTCACCGACACGATGGCCGGAGTGGAAACCGCCTCGCTCGGGGTCTGGGTCGATGTCGGCACCCGCAACGAGCCGGCCGAGATCAACGGCGTCGCCCATCTGCTCGAGCATATGGCGTTCAAGGGCACCGAGCGCCGTTCGGCGCGCGCCATCGCCGAGGAGATCGAGAATGTCGGCGGCCATCTGAACGCCTACACCTCGCGCGAGCAGACTGCCTATTACGCCCGCATCCTCAAGGACGACGTGCCGCTCGCGGTCGATATCCTGTCCGACATCCTGCAGAATTCCGTGTTCGATCCGGAAGAGCTGGAGCGCGAGCGCACGGTGATCCTGCAGGAGATCGGCCAAGCGCTCGACACGCCCGACGACCTCATCTTCGACCGGTTCCAGGAGCGCGCCTTTCCCGATCAGGGGCTCGGCCGGCCGGTGCTGGGCCAGGCGGAGATCATCCGCACCATCGGGCGCGAGCGGATCGCCGGCTATATGTCGGCCCATTACGGCGCCTCGCGCATGGTGCTCTCGGCGGCGGGCGCCGTCGATCACGACCGTCTGGTGGCCCTCGCCGGCGAACGGTTCGGCGGCTTGATCGACAAACCGGTCGGGCCGGCCGATCCGGCCGCCTATGTCGGCGGCGATCAGCGCGAGGGGAAGGATCTGGAGCAGGTCCATCTGGTCCTGGGCTTCCCGTCGGTGGGCTATACCGATCCCGACTATTACGCCATCTCGATGCTGGCGACGCTGCTCGGCGGCGGGATGTCGTCGCGCCTGTTCCAGGAGGTGCGCGAGAAGCGCGGGCTCGTCTACACCATCTATGCCTTCGCGGCACCCTATGAGGATGGCGGCCTCTTCGGCGTCTATGCCGGCACCGGCGAGGACGAGGTGACCGAGCTGATGCCGGTGCTGTGCGACGAGCTGGTCGGCACCGCCGACAGCCTCAATGAGGCGGAAATCGCGCGCACGCGCGCGCAGCTCAAGGCCAGCCTGCTGATGGGGCTCGAAAGCAGCTCCTCGCGCGCCGAGCATTTCGCCAATCAGATGCTGATCTATGGCCGCCCGCTCTCGACCGCCGAGATCGTGGCGCGGATCGACGAGGTCGACAAGGCCATGATCGCCCGCGCCGCGCGCCGGATCTTCGCGGCGGCGCCCACCTTCGCTGCCCTCGGCCCGATCGACAGGGTCGAGAGCTTCGGCAAGATCTCCGAACGCCTGGCGATCTGATCGGGCGATGTCGCTGCTCACCGGATTGCTCAGCGGCCAGCCGCCGCCGATCCGACTGCAGGGAGAAAAGGTCCATCTGCGCCCGCCGGAACGCGCCGACTGGCCGGCTTGGAGCGAGCTCAGGGCTGAATCGCGCGAGTTCCTGAAGCCCTGGGAGCCGAGCTGGGCGGCCGATGCGCTGACGCGGGCCGCCTATCGCCGGCGCCTGGCACGCTATGCGCTCGATTGGCGCGAGGATGCGGGCTACAGCTTCTTCATCTTCCGCAATCAGGGCACGGCCCTGCTCGGCGGCATCGGCTTGACCAATCTGCGGCGCGGCGTGGCCGAGACCGCGACCTTGGGATATTGGATCGGCCGGCCGCATGCGCGCCGCGGCTATATGACGGAAGCGGTCGGGCTCATGCTCGCCTATGCCTTCGACCGGCTGCGGCTGCACCGGGTCGAGGCGGCTTGCCTGCCCGGCAACCGGGCGAGCCGCGATCTGCTGCTCAAAGCGGGATTCGCCGAGGAGGGCTATGCCCGCCGCTATCTCTGCATCGACGGCAGATGGCAGGATCATGTCCTGCACGCGATGCTGGCCGAGGAATGGACGACGCCCCCGCCGAAGGGCTGATCAATCCTCGCGCGGCCGCCGGATTTCCAACGGTCAGGGAGTCAAGCGTGCCCGGCTTCGGTCGAGAGCATGCGGGCATCGATGCCGATGCGGCCGACGGCATGTTCCCATTTCGCGTCATTGTCGGTCTCGAACACGATCGCCTGGTCGGCGGGCGCATGCAGCCAGGAATTGGCCTGGATCTCGGCATCGAGCTGACCGGGGCCCCAGCCGGCATAACCCAGCGCCAGCAGGATCCGCCGCGGCCCTTCGCCGCGCCCGATCGCCCGCAGGATGTCGAGCGTCGCGGTCAGAGCCAAGCCGTCGCCGACGAGTTGGGTGCCGTCATCGACATAGTCGTTGCTGTGGAGCACGAAGCCGCGCGTCGTCTCGACCGGTCCGCCGAAATGCACTTTCTCGGGCTTCAGCGGCGTCTCGGTCGGGACCTCCAGATGGGCCATCAGCTCCGGGACGGTCAGTCCATCCAGCACCTTGTTGATGACCAACCCCATGGCGCCGCGCGCCGTGTGCACGCACAGATAGAGCACGGTCTTGTGAAACCGCGTATCCTGCATCTGCGGCATGGCGATCAGCAACTGCCCGGCCAGGTAGCCGGAGTCTTGGGGCGTATCGCCAGATTTGCGCGTCGATCGCTTTCGTGGAGTAGCCATGATTGAGAGATAGCTCCGCGACGGGCCGCCTGCAAGGCGGCGGATGCCAACGTCGCTCGCGACAAGTTGTTCATGGCTTTTTGCCTTGCCGGGTGTAGAGAAATCCGCATGACCTTCCGTCTCGTGACATGGCTGGCGTTCTTCGCCCTGCTCTTCGTTCGCGGTGCCGCGGCCGAGGAGCTCGCTTCCGATTGGGGAACCACCCATCAGGGTCAGGTCCGGCTGATCGCGGCGCCCGGCACGGACGGCGCCCTTCGGCTCGGCTTGCAGTTCCAGTTGAAGCCGCATTGGAAGATCTATTGGCGGGCACCCGGCGATGCCGGCCTGCCGCCCGAGATCGATTGGGACGGCTCGACCAATATCGCGATCGGTGCCACGAGCTGGCCGGCGCCCGAGCGCTTCTCCTATGCCGGGCTCGAAACCTTCGGCTATGAGGGCGAGACGGTTTTCCCGATCGCGGCCACCATGCCCGATCGCGCGGCACCGGCCGAGATCAAGGCCGCGGTCGATTTCCTGACCTGCGCCGATATCTGCGTGCCCAACCATGTCGTCCTGGCGCTGACGATCGCCGACGGCGCCGGGCCGGGTCCCTGGGCCGGAACCATCGACCAGTTCGCGGCCCGCGTGCCGGGTTCGGCCAAGGATGCCGGCCTTGCCGAGCTGGGTACCACCCTTGGAACCGAGGGCAAGGATCTGGTCCTGACGGTCCGGCTGCGCGCGACGCCGCCGCTCGGCAAGCCCGATCTGCTGGTCGAGGGCGCGGACGGCTTCAGCTTCGGCGCGCCTCGCTTCACCGTGCGGGACGATGCCGCCGAGCTGCGTCTCGTCGATGTCGGCGGGGCGGTCAATATCGGCAAGCTCATGGGCAAGACGCTCGATCTGACCCTGATCGACCGGTCGAGCGGCCTACGCGCGGCCACCTTCACCGTGATGCCGTCACCGGCGCCGCCCGCGAGCCCGCTCGGCACGCTGCTGCCGATTCTCGGCGTGGCTCTGCTCGGGGGCCTCATCCTCAATTTCATGCCGTGCGTGCTGCCGGTGCTGTCGATGAAGCTGCTGGCGCTCGTCGGCCATGCCGGCATGGCGCCGCACCAGATCAGGCTGGGCTTTCTCGCCACGGGCGCCGGGATCGTGACCTCGTTCCTGATCATCGGCACAGCCCTCATTGCCGCGCGCAGCGCCGGCCTCGCCATCGGCTGGGGCGTGCAGTTCCAGGAGCCGGTCTTCCTCGCCGCCCTCACCGCCATCATCACGCTTTTCGCCTGCAATCTGTTCGGCTGGTTCGAGATCGCTCTACCCTCCGGCCTGGCCGATTTCGGCGCGCGCGGCGGCAATTTCGCAGGCGGCGTGTTCGCGACCCTGCTGGCGACACCCTGCTCGGCCCCCTTCCTCGGTACGGCCGTGGGCTTCGCGCTCGCCGGCTCGATCATCGACATTGTTGCCGTGTTCCTATGCCTCGGGATCGGCATGGCGCTGCCCTATCTCGCCGTTTCGCTGTTCCCGGGCCTGGCGCGCGTGCTGCCGCGGCCCGGCCGATGGATGCTGCGGCTGCGCCAGGCCCTGGGGCTGCTGCTCGCCGGCACGGCCGCCTGGCTCATCGGCGTGATGCTGCTCGAGGCCGGACCGGTGGCGGCCTGGGCGGTCGCATCGCTCGGTCTCGCCGCCGCCTTGTGCCTGGCTCTGCGCCGCCGGCCGCTGGGCTTCGTCGCGGCGATCCTCCTCCTCGCCATGCTGGCGCCGCCGGCGCTCATCCGGCCGCAGGCGGCGACGCCGGTCGCGATCGGCAGCGGCTGGGTCCCGTTCGATCATCAAGCCATCGCCGCCTCGGTCGCCGCCGGTCATGTCGTCTTCGTCGATGTCACGGCCGGCTGGTGCCTGACCTGCCAGGTGAATGAACGGCTGGTGCTCGATACCGGACCGGTGCAAGCCCGGCTGACGGCGCCCGGCACGATCGCGATGCGCGCGGATTGGACCCGCCGCGACGCGCTCATCGGCGATTACCTCAAGACCTATGGCCGCTACGGCATCCCGTTCAACATCGTGTACGGGCCGGCGGCACCCGATGGGCTGCCGCTGCCGGAGCTGCTGACGCAATCGGCGGTGCTGGATGCGCTGAAGCAAGCGAAGGGCACGGCCTCGTGAATCCGCTTCCTTACGAACGCACGTGATTTTCGCCGACCGGACCGATATGGTCCCGTTCCCATTTAGCGATCGATCCGGAAGGATAGCGAGCAATGACCATCAAGGTTGGTGACAAGATCCCGTCGGTGACGCTCCGGCATCTGACCGAGGACGGCCCCAAGACGATCACCACGGACGAGCTGTTCGGCGGCAAGAAGGCCGTGCTGTTCGCGCTGCCCGGCGCCTTCACGCCCACCTGCTCGGCCCGGCACGTGCCCGGCTTCGTGCAGAATTTCGATGCGCTCAAGGCCAAGGGCGTCGAGGTCATCGCCTGCCTCTCGGTCAACGACGCCTTCGTCATGGGCGCCTGGGGCCGCGACCAGAAGGCCGACGGCAAGGTGATCATGCTCGCCGACGGCAATGCCGATTTCACCAAGGCGGTCGAGCTGGGTTTCGACGCCAGCGGCCACGGGCTGGGCTTCCGCTCGCAGCGCTACGCCATGGTGCTGGATGACGGCGTCGTCAGCGTCCTCAATGTCGAAAAGCCGGGCACGTTCGAAGTGTCGAGCGCCGAGGCGATTCTCAAGTCGCTTTGATCGCGATCGGCGTCGCGGCCGCCCGTGCGGCCGCGACGCCGCGTCGGGCCAGCTCGTCGGCCCGCTCATTCTCCGGGTGGCCGGCATGGCCCTTGACCCAGACCCACTCGACCTGATGCGGCTTCAGCGCCTCGATCAGCTTCAGCCATAGATCGATATTCTTGACCGGCTTCTTGTCGGCGGTCTTCCAGCCGTTGCGCTGCCAACCCATGACCCATTTTGTCATGCCGTCCTTGAGATACTGGCTGTCGGTATGGAGCCGGACCTGGCTCGGCCGCTTGAGCGCGGTCAGCGCCTCGGCCGCCGCCATCATCTCCATGCGGTTGTTGGTGGTCGGGCTCTCGGCGCCGAACAGCTCCTTCTCGACGCCGTTATAACGCAGGATGGCGCCCCAGCCGCCCGGGCCCGGATTGCCGCTGCAGGCGCCATCGGTGAAAATCTCGACGATTTTAGAATCCATAAGCCTCGGGTCCGGTGACGGCGCGGTGAAAGCGCAGCTTGGCGAGATATTCGAGCGGGTCCTTCGGCCGCACCAGGGCGCCTGGCGGCCGGTTGAGCCAGTCATAGAGGCGGGTCAGCAGGAAGCGCAGCGCGCTGCCGCGCGCGAGCAGGGGCAGGGCCTGGCGCTCCGCGGCGCTCAAGGGCCGGATCGCCTGATAGGCATCGACGAGCCGTCTTCCCTTATCCGCGTTCCAACCGCCGTCCGGCTCGAAGCACCAGGCGTTGAGGCAGATGGCGAGGTCGTAGGCGAGCGCGTCGGTGCAGGCGAAATAGAAATCGATGATGCCGGTCACCTGCTCGTCGCGGAAGAACACATTGTCCGGGAACAGGTCGGCGTGAATGATGCCGGCCGGGAGATCCGTGGGCCAAGCGGCCGCGAGCGCCTCGAACTCGGTCGCCAGCTCCCGCGCCAGGCCGGGCGCCACCTCGTCGGCGCGTGCCGCCGTCGCCTCGATCAGCGGCCGCCAGCCCTCGACCGACAGATTGTTCGGGCGCCGCATCGGGAAATCGGCGCCGGCGCGATGGAGCCGGGCCAGGATGTCGCCGAGGCCGGTGCAGTGAAAGGGCAGGATCTGGCGCGGCCACAGCCCTTCGAGGAAGCTGATCACCGCCGCCGGCCGGCCGCAGAGCTGGCGCAGCGACTTGCCGTCCCGGCCTCGGATCGGCGTCGGGCAGCTCAGATCGCGCGCGGCCAGATGTTCCATGAGCCCGATGAAGAACGGCAGGTCCGCCGGATTCACCCGCTTCTCATAAAGCGTCAGGATGAAGAGGCCGGTCTCGGTGCGCAGCAGGAAGTTGGAATTCTCCACCCCCTCGGCGATCCCCTTGCAGGACAGCACGGCGCCCAGATCGTACTCCGCCATGAAGCGGGTAAGCTCGCCGTCGGAAACTTCGGTATAGACGGCCATCTTCAGGTCCGGCGGGGCGAAAGAAACAATGGGCGAGGGGATATCATGCGGCGGGCAACCCTTGTGCGACGCGAGTGCTGCCCATAGTATCGCCGCACCTCGGATCCCGGCCGAGGCTAGTACAGCCTCGCCATGGAAGAAAGGGTTCTATGACACAGCCGATCTGGGTGCAGAAGAGCCTTCGCCGAACGACCGCCGGATGCCGGTGCCTCTAACATTCCCTGTGAGACCATGACGCATTTCTTCCGAGGCCGGATTTTGGCGCGTGCCGCCGCGCTTTTGCCCATCGCCGGCGCCCTGACCGGCTGCAGCCTGTTCGAGAGTCAATATGCCGATGTGAAATGCCCCACGGTCGGCATTATCGGCGAGCTTTCCGCCGTATCGCGCTTCGACGGCCACGGCACGGGCTTCCCCAACCTCGCCTATCGCGCGTCGCTGGGCGACCTCAAGACCGAGTGCAAGGTCAATGACGAGGGCGCCAATATGACCATCACGATCTCGACCCTGGCCGAGATCGGACCGGTTGCGACCGCCCGCAGCGCCGAGTTCCCCTATTTCATCGCGATCACCGATCCCGACGACAAGATCCTCAACAAGCGCGTCTTCTCCAACGCCATCGATTTCAAGGGCAGCCAATCGCGCGCCGGCGCCCGCGACGTCGACACCGAGACGATCCCGATGCCGGAGCCGGCGGATGCGCCGAAATACCACGTCATCATCGGCTTTCAGCTCACCGAGGAAGAGCTGGCCTTCAATCGCAGCCAGCTCAAGACGAACTGACCTTCGTTCCTGTAAGCGAGTCCCATGCGGCCATGGCGCTCCGCGCCATCGCTTCGAGGTCGGCGCGGGTGGCACCGTCGCGGGCCTGGACCGACATGCCCTGATGCACGCCGACATAGAAGCGAGCGATCCCCTTCAGATCGAGCGTCGCGGAGAGCTCACCCTCGGCCGCGGCGCGGTCGAGCCGCGCCTCGATCCGCCTCAGCGACTCCGCCCGGCCCTGGACCAGGAGATCGCATAGCTCCGACGTCTTGTCGTCGCCGACCGCCGACAGCGTGACCATGCAGCCGCCCGGCCGATCCGTCGCCGGCAGGATGGCGGCCGATGCCATCAGCCAATCCTCGATCGAGGTGCGCGCGCTTTTGCCGGTCGCGTCTAGTCGGCCCCAGATGGGGGCATCGTAATTCTTGACGTAGTGGCCGATCGCCTCGGCATAGAGCGCCTCCTTGCTGCCGAACGCGGCATAGAGGCTGGGCGAGACGATTCCCATCGCCGCGCACAGATCGGCGATCGAGGTCGCGGAATATCCCTTGCACCAGAATAGCTTCGTCGCCGCATCCAAGGCGGCGTCGCGATCGAACCCGCGCGGGCGCCCACGCTCTGCCATAACGCATTCCCTTTTTTTGTGTTGATCGATATATAATTCGGTTGACACGCCGGCACAACCGCCCCAGCTATTTCTGTATCGATCAACACAAAAAGGAATCGAACATGGCTAATCTGGTTGGAAAGCGCGCCCTGGTGACGGGTGCCAGCCGCGGTATCGGTGCCGCGATCGCGGTCGCCTTGGCCAAGGATGGCGCCGATATCGCCATCACCTATTCAAGCTCGAAGGAGAAGGCCGAGGCGGTCGTGCGCGAGATCCAGGCGCTCGGACGGTGTGCCGTGGCGATCGCCGCCGACAGTGCCGATGCGGCGGCCGTGCGCGCTTCGGTCGCGCATGCGGTCGAGGCGCTGGGCGGGCTCGACATCCTGGTCAACAATGCCGGCATCGCCCGCGGCGGCCCGCTCGAAGCGATGAGCCTCGAGGATATCGACGCTATCCTCGATGTAAATATCCGCTCGGTCGTGCTCGCCTCGCAGGCGGCGATCCCGCATCTGGGCCAGGGCGGCCGGATCATCAATATCGGCAGCTGCCTCGCCGAGCGCGTGGCGTTCCCGGGCATCAGCGTCTATTCGATGAGCAAGTCGGCGCTGATCTCGCTCACCAAGGGCCTGGCGCGCGATCTCGGGCCGCGCGGCATCACCGTCAATATCGTCCATCCCGGCCCGACCGACACCGACATGAACCCGGCCGACGGCCCGCAGGCCGACGGGCAGCGTCCGCTGATCGCGGTCGGCCACTACGGCAAGCCCGACGACATCGCCGCCGCCGTGGCCTTCCTGGCCAGCCCCGCGGCCGGTCAAATCACCGGCACCGGCCTCACTGTCGATGGCGGCGTCAACGCCTGATCACGTCACGCCTGGGATGCGGGGCAGGAAACGCCCCGTTTCCGAGGCGAGGAAATCGTGAAGCGCCGAGAGGGCCGGCAGCAGCCGCTTCTCCTTGCGTCGGATCAGGAACCATTGCCGCCGGACCGGCAGTCCCTCGACATCGAGGATCGCCAGCCTCCGGTCGGCGATCTCGGCGGCGATGGTGTGGACCGAGATGAGCGCGATGCCGAGGCCGGCCATCACCGCCTGCTTGATCGTCTCGTTGCTGCCGATCTCCATGCCGATCCTCGGTGTCTTGCCGATCTGCTCGAAGAAAAATTCCGTCAGCAGCCGCGTGCCCGAGCCCTGCTCGCGCAGCAGGAAGGTCTCCGCCGACAGCTCGGCCAGCGTGCAGTGCCGGCCGATCATCGGATGGCCGATGGGGGCGATGATGACATGCGGGTGATCGCCGATCAGCGCCTGCTCGACCGCCATGCCGGCTGGCGGCCGGCCCATGATCGCGACATCGATCTCGAAGCTCTCCAGCCCGTCGATCACCTCCTGGCGATTGCCGATGACCAGCCGCATCTCGATGCTCGGATGGGTCTTGGAGAATTCGGAGAGCGCGAAGGGGGCGAAATATTTGGCCGTGCTGACCACGCCCACGCACACCTTGCCGCCTGATAATCCCTTCATGGCGTCGAGCGCGCTGTCGCAATCGGTCAGCGCGTTCTCGATCCGCTCGGCCAACGCCAGCAGCTCCTTGCCGGCGTCGGTCGGCACCGTGCCCTCGGCTTTGCGCTGCAGCAGCGGCAAGCCGATCTGACTTTCAAGCTGCTGCAATTGCAGCGTGATCGCCGGCGGCGTGACGCCGAGCATCTTGGCGGCGGCCGTGAGCGTGCCGGTCCGGACGGTCTCGGATAGCGCACGGAGCTGACGGATCGTGATGTTGCGGATGGAAGCCATATTAAGTTTTCCATAACAAGCGGGTCACTTTTTTTAATTTTGCTGATTATCGCGCAGGCATCAAGCTGCTTCCAGACGAACGCCATGTTCGGACGAGATCGCCACAGGCGACGACCAGGGAGAAGATGATGCCGGCGCGAGACGATCTGCCCACTTATCTCGACCGCTTCGCGGGTGACGACCTCCTGCGCCGCGATCTCGCCGCCGTCGTCAACGCGCTCGCCCAGACCGGCATGGCGATCCGCGATCTGGTCGGTCTAGGGCCTCTGGCCGGACGGCTCGGCGCCATTCGCGGCACCAATGCCGACGGCGATTCCCAGACCGAGCTCGATGTCGTGGCCCAGGATTGGCTGATCGAGGCGCTGCGCAAGGTGCCGGTCGCCGTGATCGCGTCGGAGGAGCTGGAAGAGCCGCTGATGCTCGACCCGTCCGCCCCGTTCGCGGTCGCCTTCGATCCGCTCGACGGCTCGTCCAACATCGATGTCAACATGCCGATCGGCACGATCTTCTCGATCCAGCCGATGATCCGGGCCGGCATCGCCGATCCGCTGGCGCCCTTCATGCAGACGGGCGAGGCGCAGGTTGCCGCCGGCTGCATCATCTACGGGCCGCAGACGGTGCTGGCGCTGACCGTGGGCGCCGGCACGCAGATCTTCACCTTCGATTACGGCACCCGCAGCTTCCGGCTGACCGGGGCGGATGTGCGCATTCCCCGCGCCACGCGGGAATATGCCATCAACGCCTCCAATGCCCGCCATTGGGACGATCCGGTCCGGGTCTATGTCGAGGATTGCCTGCAAGGCATCGAGGGGCCGCGGGCCAAGGATTTCAACACGCGCTGGATGGGGGCGCTCGTCGCCGAGACCTATCGCATCCTGTCGCGCGGCGGACTCTTCCTCTATCCGGCCGATGCGCGCCAGGGCTATCGCGAAGGCCGGCTGCGGCTGATCTACGAGGCCAATCCGGTCGCCTTCCTGATCGAGCAGGCCGGCGGCGGCGCCACCACCGGCAGCGATCCGATCCGCTCGCTCGTACCGCGCGCCCTGCATCAGCGCGTGCCGCTCATCTTCGGCTCGGCCGAGGAGGTCGAGCGGATCGAGGAGCTGCATCTCCAGCCCTACGCCGTCGGAGAGCGCTCGCCGCTCTTCCGCCGCCGCGGCCTGTTCCATCACTGACCGAGGGGAGACGAAGCATGTCCGTCCGACATCCCATCATCTCCGTCACCGGCTCGTCAGGGGCCGGCACGACCTCCGTCAAGCTCACCTTCGACCAGATCTTCCGGCGCGAGAAGATCACGGCCGCCTATATCGAGGGCGACGCCTTCCATCGCTACGACCGTGCCGAGATGAAGCGCGTCATGGCCGAGGAAGCGAAGAAGGGCAACTCGCATTTCAGCCATTTCGGCCCGGAATCGAATCTGTTCGAGGAGCTGGAGCAGATCTTTCGCGACTATGCCGAATCCGGCACGGGGCGGAAGCGCGACTATGTCCATGACGCGGCCGAAGCCGAGCTCTACGGCGCCCCGCCCGGCACCTTCACGCCCTGGAAGAACCTGCCCGAAGGTACCGACCTCCTGTTCTACGAAGGGCTGCACGGCGCGGTCCGGACCGGCAAGATCGACATGCCGCGCTGGGCCGACCTCAAGATCGGCGTGGTGCCGGTCATCAATCTCGAATGGATCCAGAAGATCCATCGCGACCGTTCGACCCGCGGCTACTCGACCGAGGCGGTGACCGACACGATCCTTCGGCGCATGCCGGATTATGTCCGCTACATGTGCCCGCAATTCACCCAGACCGACATCAATTTCCAGCGCGTGCCGACGGTCGACACCTCTAACCCCTTCATCGCACGGTGGATTCCGACACCGGACGAATCGATGGTCGTGATCCGCTTCCGCAATCCGCGCGGGATCGATTTCCCTTATCTGCGCACGATGATCGAAGGCAGCTTCATGTCGCGCGCCAACTCGATCGTCATTCCGGGCGGCAAGCTCGACATCGCCATGCAGCTGATTTTGACGCCGATGATCCTGCAATTGCTGGATCGCAAGCGGCGCGCGGCCTGACGGGCGAGGGAGAATTCCATGACCGATATCATCGCCCAGCAGCCGGTGCCGCATCGCGACCTCGCCAACGCCATCCGCGCGCTCGCCATGGATGCGGTCGAACAGGCGAAATCCGGCCATCCCGGCATGCCGATGGGCATGGCCGACGTCGCCACGGTGTTGTTCACCCGCTTCCTCAAATTCGATCCCCAGGACCCGTCCTGGCCCGATCGCGACCGGTTCGTGCTGTCGGCCGGCCATGGCTCGATGCTGCTCTATGCGCTGCTGCATCTCACCGGCTATCCCGACATGACGATCGAGGAGCTGAAGAGCTTCCGGCAATGGGGCGCCTTGACCCCCGGCCATCCGGAATATGGCCACACGCCTGGTGTCGAGACCACCACCGGTCCGCTCGGCCAGGGCATCGCCACCGCCGTTGGCATGGCGCTCGCCGAGCGGATGCTGAATGCCCGCTTCGGCGACGGGCTGGTCGATCACCGTACCTACGCGCTGTGCGGCGACGGCTGCCTGATGGAAGGCATCAGCCACGAGGCGATCTCGCTCGCCGGGCATCTGAAGCTCGGCAAGCTGATCCTACTGTGGGACGACAACCACATCTCGATCGACGGCGATACCGGCCTGTCCTGCTCCGACGATCAGCTCGCTCGCTTCGCCGCCTCGGGCTGGCAGGTCCAGCGCGTCGATGGCCATGACCCCGAAGCGGTCGCGGCCGCCATCGAGGCGGCGCAGGCGAGCGATCTGCCGTCGCTGATCGCCTGCCGCACCATCATCGGCTTCGGCGCCCCGACCAAGCAGGGGACGGAAAAGACTCATGGCGCGCCCTTGGGCGCCGAGGAGATCGCGGCGGCTCGGGCGGCGCTCGGCTGGCCGCACGCGCCCTTCGACATTCCGCCGGCCATTCGCGAGTCATGGCGGGATCCGGGCAAGCGCGGCCGAGATCAGCACGGCGCCTGGCGCGACCGACTCGCCCACAGCGCCGAGCGCGCCGTCTTCGAGGCAGCCCAGTCGGGCGAGCCGCCGGCGAGCTTCCGCGCGGCGATGGCTGGCCTGAAGCAAAGCATCGCCGACGAGAAGCCAAAGCTCGCGACGCGCCAATCCTCGCAGCGCGTGCTCGATGCGATCGTGCCGGCGATGCCGGCGCTGGTCGGCGGCTCGGCCGATCTCACCTATTCCAACCTGACCCAGGCCAAGGGCCAGCCGGTGGTGCGGCCGGGCGAGTTCGCCGGCAGCTACATCCATTTCGGCATCCGCGAGCACGGCATGGCGGCGGCGCTCAACGGCTTGGCGCTCCATGGCGGCCTCGTGCCCTATGGCGGCACCTTCCTCGCCTTCGCCGACTATTCGCGGCCGGCGATCCGGCTTGCGGCCCTAATGGGCATCCGCGTCATCCATGTCATGACCCATGATTCGATCGGGCTCGGCGAGGACGGGCCGACCCATCAGCCGGTCGAGCATCTGGCGGCACTCCGCGTGATCCCCAATCTGCAAGTCATCCGCCCTGCCGATGCGATGGAGACGGCCGAGGCCTGGGAGGTGGCGATCAATTCGCACGGTCCCTCGATCCTCTGCCTCACCCGTCAAGGAGTGCCGTCCCTGCCGGCCGTTCGCGACGACGCCAATCTAGTGGCCCTTGGCGCCTATGTCGTGAGCGAGCCGGCGGGCGGCCGCCAGGTGACGTTGATCGGCACCGGTTCGGAAGTCTCGCTGGCGCTCGAAGCGGCGAAACAGCTCGCGGCCGACGGCATCCGGGCGGCTGTGATCTCGGCACCCTGCTGGGAGCTGTTCGCGCTCCAGTCGCAACAATATCGCGCTGCCGTGCTGGGCCACGCGCCGCGGGTCGGCGTCGAGGCGGCGATCGAGGGCACTTGGGCGCGCTGGCTCGGCTCGACCGGCATCTTCATCGGCATGACCGGTTTCGGCGCCTCGGCGCCGGCCGACACGCTCTACCGGCAATTCGGGATCACGGCCGAGGCGGTGGCCGACGCCGCCCGTCGCCTGGTCTCAGAAGTTCGAAAGGAAGAATAGGATGGCGCGCATCACCCTTCGCCAATTGCTCGACCATGCGGCCGAGCATGGCTACGGCGTCCCGGCCTTCAACATCAACAATATGGAGCAGGTGATCGCGATCATGCAGGCGGCCCGTGCCGTCGAGGCACCGGTCATCCTGCAGGCGAGCCGCGGGGCCCGCTCCTATGCCGGCGACGTCATGCTCGCCAAGATGGTCGAGGCGGCCGAGATCATGTTCCCCGAGATCCCGATCTGCCTGCATCAGGATCACGGTAATGACGAGGCGACCTGCTTCTCCGCGATCCAGCACGGCTTCACCAGCGTGATGATGGACGGCTCGCTCGAAGCCGACGCCAAGACGCCCGCCAGCTACGCCTACAATGTCGATATCACCCGGCGCGTGACCCAGCTCGCCCACAAGGTCGGCGTCTCGGTCGAGGGCGAGCTCGGCGTGCTGGGATCGCTAGAGACCGGCATGGGCGACAAGGAGGATGGGCACGGCGCCGAGGGCAAGCTCAGCCACGACCAGCTCCGCACCGATCCCGACCAGGCCGTGGCCTTCGTCGCCGAGACACAGGTCGATGCGCTGGCGATCGCCATGGGCACTTCCCACGGCGCCTATAAATTCTCGCGCGCGCCGGATGGCGCCATTCTCGACATGGGCGTGATCAAGGCGATCAACGAGCGGCTGCCCGGCGTGCATCTGGTCATGCACGGCTCCTCCTCGGTGCCGCAGGAGTTGCAGGATCTGTTCAATGAATATGGCGGCGAGATGCCTCAGACCTGGGGTGTCCCGGTCGAGGAGATCCAGCGCGGCATCCGCAACGGCGTACGCAAGGTCAATATCGACACCGACTGCCGCCTCGCCATGACCGCGCAATTCCGCAAGGTGGCGACGGCGAAGCGCAGCGAGTTCGATCCGCGCAAATTCCTCGCCCCCTCGATCGAGGCGATGCAGCGCCTTTGCCGCGATCGTTACGAGCAGTTCGGCACCGCCGGACAGGCAACCAAGATCAAGGTCATACCGGTTGCCGACATGGCGCGCCGCTACCGCTCAGGCGCGCTCGATCTCCGCAGCGACATCGTTGCGGCAGCGGAATGACCCCATCGGATCCAAGGAGAGAAGCATGAATGCGATCACGGGAACCGTCCGCGGCCAGGACCGCTACAAGGCCGGCGTCATGGAATACAAGAAGATGGGGTATTGGGAGCCGGACTATGTTCCCAAGGATACCGACATCATCGCCTTGTTCCGGGTGACGCCGCAGGAAGGCGTCGATCCGATCGAGGCCTCGGCCGCCGTCGCCGGCGAGTCCTCGACCGCGACCTGGACGGTGGTGTGGACCGACCGGCTGACCGCCTGCGAGAAATATCGGGCGAAATGCTACCGGGTCGATCCGGTGCCGAACGCGCCCGGCCAGTATTTCGCCTATATCGCCTACGATCTCGACCTGTTCGAGCCGGGCTCGATCGCCAACCTGTCGGCCTCGATCATCGGCAATGTCTTCGGCTTCAAGCCGCTGAAGGCGCTCCGGCTCGAAGACATGCGGCTGCCGGTCGCCTATGTGAAGACCTTCGACGGGCCGGCGACCGGCATCGTGGTCGAGCGCGAGCGGCTCGACAAGTTCGGCCGGCCGCTGCTGGGCGCCACGGTCAAGCCCAAGCTCGGCCTTTCCGGCCGGAATTACGGCCGCGTGGTGTATGAGGCGCTCAAGGGCGGGCTCGATTTCACCAAGGATGACGAGAACATCAACTCGCAATCCTTCATGCATTGGCGCGACCGCTTCCTCTACTGCATGGAGGCGGTGAACAAGGCCCAGGCGGTGACCGGCGAGGTCAAGGGCACCTATCTCAACGTCACCGCCGGCACCATGGAAGACATGTATGAACGCGCCGAGTTCGCCAAGGAGCTGGGCTCGGTCATCGTCATGATCGATCTGGTGATCGGCTACACGGCGATCCAATCCATGTCGAAATGGGCGCGGCGCAACGACATGGTGCTGCATCTGCACCGCGCCGGCCACTCGACCTATACGCGCCAGAAGAATCACGGCGTGTCGTTCCGCGTCATCGCCAAATGGATGCGGCTCGCCGGCGTCGACCATATCCATGCCGGCACCGTGGTCGGCAAGCTCGAAGGCGACCCGCACACGACGCGCGGCTATTACGACACCTGCCGCGAGGATTTCGTGCCGGAGAAGCTGGAGAACGGCATCTTCTTCGACCAGAACTTCGCCTCGCTGCGCCGGATGATGCCGGTCGCCTCGGGCGGCATCCATGCCGGTCAGATGCATCAGCTGCTCGATCTCCTGGGCGAGGATGTGGTGCTGCAGTTCGGCGGCGGCACGATCGGTCATCCGATGGGCATCCAGGCCGGCGCCACCGCCAATCGCGTGGCGCTCGAAGCGATGATCCTCGCCCGCAACGAGGGCCGCGACATCGTCCATGAGGGGCCGGAGATCCTGGCCACCGCCGCCGAGCATTGCACGCCGCTGAAGCAGGCGCTCGAGGTCTGGCGCGATGTCAGCTTCAACTACGCCTCGACCGACACGCCCGACTTCGTGTCGATGCCGAGCGTCGCGGTCTAAAGGAGAATCCAGAATGCGCATCACCCAAGGCTGCTTCTCGTTCCTGCCCGATCTCACCGACGATCAGATCAAGCGGCAGGTGCAATACTGCCTCGACAAGGGCTGGGCGGTGAACATCGAATTCACCGACGACCCGCATCCCCGCAACACTTATTGGGAGATGTGGGGCCTGCCGATGTTCGACCTGCCGGACGCGGCGGCGGCGATGATGGAGCTCGCCTCCTGCCGCAAGCATTATGCCGACAGCTATATCCGGGTCTCGGCCTTCGATGCTTCGGCCGGCTGGGAATCGGTCCGGCTCTCCTTCCTGGTGAACCGCCCGGCGCACGAGCCGGAATTCAGCCTGATCCGCCAGGAAGGGGCGGGGCGCAACATCTCCTACACCACGCGGGTCGCGGCCGGATGAGCGTCGCCGAAGCCATGGCCGAGCCCGAGATCAACCTGCGCCGCGAGATCGAGGAGGCCGGCATCGACGAGGTGCTGGGCCTGCTCGACCGCGATCTGGTCGGGCTCAAGCCGGTCAAGAGCCGCATCCGCGAGATCGCGGCGCTGCTGCTGATCGAGCGGGTGCGGCGCCGGCTCGGCCTCTCGACCGAGCCGCCCACGCTGCACATGTCCTTCACCGGCAATCCCGGCACCGGCAAGACGACGGTCGCCTTGCGCATGTCCGAGATCCTGCATCGCCTGGGCTTCGTTCGGCGCGGCCATCTCGTCTCGGTCACCCGCGACGATCTGGTCGGCCAATATATCGGTCACACCGCGCCCAAGACGAAGGAGATCCTGAAGCGCGCCATGGGCGGGGTGCTGTTCATCGACGAGGCCTATTACCTCTACCGGCCGGAAAACGAGCGCGATTACGGGCAGGAGGCAATCGAGATCCTGCTGCAGGTGATGGAGAATCAGCGCGAGGATCTGGTCGTCATCCTGGCCGGCTATGCCGACCGGATGGAGCGCTTCTTCACCAGCAATCCCGGCTTCCGCTCGCGCATCGCCCACCATGTCGATTTCCCCGACTATGTCGAGGACGAGCTGATCAGCATCGCGGAGCTGACTCTGTCACGGCAGAACTACCGATTCAGCCCGGCGGCGCGCGAGACGTTCGAGCGCTATATCGCTATCCGCAAGACCCTGCCGCATTTCGCCAATGCCCGCTCGATCCGCAATGCGCTCGACCGCGCGCGGCTCCGGCAGGCGAACCGGCTGGTGCGCGAGCCCGACAAGCTGCTGACGCCGGAATCGCTGATGACGATTGAGGCCGAAGATCTGTTGGCGAGCCGGGTCTTCCAGCGCGAGGTCGATACCGATGCCTGACCTCGTCATCGCCCCCTCGATCCTGTCCGCCGATTTCGCACGCCTCGGTGAGGAGGTGCGCGCGGTCGACGCGGCCGGCGCCGATTGGATCCATGTCGATGTCATGGACGGGCATTTCGTCCCCAACATCACCATCGGCCCGGATGTGGTGAAGGCGCTCCGGCCGCACAGCGCTAAGCCGTTCGACGTGCATCTGATGATCGCGCCCGCCGATCCCTATCTCGAAGCCTTCGCCAAGGCCGGTGCCGATTACATCTCGATCCATCTCGAGGCCGGCCCGCATATCGACCGCTCGCTGCAATTCATCCGCGGCCTCGGCAAGAAGGCCGGGCTCGTGCTCTGTCCCGGCACGCCGGAGCAGGCGGTCGATTATCTGCTCGATCAGCTCGATCTGATCCTGGTCATGACCGTCAATCCCGGCTTCGGCGGCCAGCGCTTCCTGCGCTCGCAGCTCGCCAAGATCCGCCGCATCCGTGAAATGATCGGCGACCGGCCGATCCGGCTCGAGGTCGATGGTGGCGTCACGCCGGAGAATGCCGGCGAGATCATGGCGGCCGGCGCCGACGCGCTCGTCGCCGGCTCGGCCGTGTTCAAGGGCGGCACGCCGGAGGCCTACCGCGACAATATCCGGTCCTTGCGACGGGCCGCTGCCATTTAGTTCGGCCGCGCCCGCCGGCCCGACCAGCGGCGGGCCATGCCGCGCATGCGCCGGCGGATGCTGAACCCTTCGAACGGATCGCGTTCCGGCTCCAGCGAGACGCCGATCTCGGCGATGCGATCATGGTCGAGCCGCCGCACGATCAGGTCGGCCAGACCCAGATGCACGCGGTCGCCGACCACCGGCGTGCGCTTGAGGCGCTCGCGCAGGAAGACCCCGGCCGGCTTGGCGCGATCGGCGATGGTCGCCGGCAGACCGTAGAGATCGACCACGGTCGCCATCGGCACGGCGGGATCGAGCACGAAATCGCCGAGCGATCCCGGCTTGGTGCCGCGTTTCGGCGGCCGGGCGAACATGCGGTCGATCGCCTCGACCTCGTGATCGGGCGCCAGCGCCATGACGACATCGCCCGGATGCAGCTGGTCGATCTTGTCCTTCTCCATCGCCATGCCCTCGCGCAGCACGGCGACCAGCCGCAGCTGATCGGGCCAGGGCAGGGATTCGAAGGGCCGCTTGCTGGCGGGCGAGCCGCTGGCGACCCGCCAGGCCAGGATCGCGCGCTCGGCCGCGGCCACGGCTTCGAGGTCGAGATGCTGGCCCCCGGCCGCCTCTTCCGGCAGCTCCAGCCGCAGCCAGCGGGCCGCCGGCGCGATCGTCCAGCCCTGCAGCAGCAGCGAGGTCAGGACGACGATGAAGGCGATGTGGAAATAGGTTTCGGCATGGGGCAGCCCGGCGAGGTTGGGGATCATCGCCAGGAAGATCGGCACGGCGCCGCGCAAGCCGACCCAGGCGACGAACAGCCGTTCCGGGATGGTGAAGCGGAATGGCGTCAGGCAGAGCCAGACGGCGATCGGCCGGGCCAGGAACAGCAGCACCAGAGCCACGCCCAGCGCCGCCGGCGCCTGCGGGATCAGATGCCGCGGCACCACCATCAGCCCCAGCATGATGAACAGCACGAGCTGCGACAGCCAGGCCATGCCCTCGTGAAAACGCGCGATCGTCTGGCTGGCGCGCAGCCGGCTGTTGCCGCAGATGAGCCCGGCCAGATAGACGGCAAGGAAGCCCGAGCCGTCCGCGAGCTGGGTGCCGCCGAACAGCGCCAGCACGCCCGACATGACCAGGATCGGATAGAGGCCGGCCGTGACCGGCAGGCGGTTGACGAGCTGCACCAGCCCGAACCCGCCGAGCACGCCGGCGGCGAAGCCGATAGTCGCCTCGCGCACCAGGAACAGCAGCATGTCGCCGGCACTCTGCGCGCCATGGCCGGAGAGGGCGGCGACCAGCGTCACGGTCATGAACACCGCGACCGGGTCGTTGAAACCGGCCTCGGTTTCGAGCGTGGCGGCGACGCGCTGGCTGATGTCGCGGCCCTGCTGATGGAGCAGCAGGAACACGGCGGCGGCATCGGTCGAGGAGACGATGGCGCCGATGAGCCCGGATTCGAGCCAGCTCAGCTCCATGATCAGATGGGCGGCGAGGCCCGCGATCGCCGCCGTGACGCCGACGCCGATGGTGGCGAGCGCCAGCGACGGCCCCAGCGCCAGCTTGAACACCCGCCGACGGGTATGCAGCCCGCCATCGAACAGGATCAGCGCCAGGGCGGCGCTGCCGATCAGGTAGGAAGTGCCGGTCTCGCCGACATGGAGCCCGAGGCCGCCTTCGCCCGCCGCCATGCCGAGTCCGAGGAAGGCCAGCAACAGCGGCGCGCCGATCCGGCTGGAGACCATGCCCGCGACGATGCCGGCGAGCAGAAGCAGCGCGCCGATGAAAACCAGCTCGTGCGCGTGCTGCATGTCCCCTCCCGGCCGTTTGCGCGAAACCTGGAGCCTGATGACGTTTTAATGTCTGAATCAGACTCCAACCCTATGAGCTAGACAGCGATTCAGACGTTAGGTCGATTCGACCTAACGTCATCGCGGTCTAGGCATACAACGGGCGGAAATCGGCTTTTACGTGGCGGGGCATAAAAAAACTTATATGCCTAAAGGCCGCACCCTCCAGGCGATATCATCCGAGGATATGCCGTGCGTACGCGACCTTCTGCCCGTCTGTTGTTGATCGATCCGCAGGACCGGCTCCTGCTGTTCCGCTTTGCGCATCGGCAGGGAGCGCTTGCGGGCCAAATCTACTGGGCGACTCCGGGCGGCGGACTCGAACCGGGAGAAAGCTTCGAACAGGCCGCACTCCGCGAGCTCGCGGAGGAGACCGGCTTCGAGGCGGGGGAGATCGGCCCCGAGATCGGCGGCCGCGAATTCACGTTGCGGCTGCCGAGCGGCGAGGATGTCCTGGCCGACGAGCGCTTCTTCGCCTTACGGATCGAAGGCGAGCCGTCGCGCGCGGGCTGGACGGCGCAGGAACGCCATGTGATGCAGGAGCGGTGGTCGCTGGAGGCACTTATGGCGACATCGGAAACCGTGTTTCCGGAGAATCTGCCGGATCTGCTTCGGGCGGCGCTCCGGCAATGAAAAAGGGCCTGGAGATGCGCTCTCCAGGCCCTTTCCGATGCTTGCCTGCCGAGATCAGTGCAGGCGCTGCGGCAACTCGTGGATCACCTGGTCGATCAACGCCGCACCGCGGGTCGCGTCGATCGATTCCTGCAGCACCACACGGACGGCGTCGATCGCGACATCGACGGCAGCCGCCCGAACCTCGGCCAGGGCGCGGATCTCGGCCTGGGCGATCTTGTCGCGCGCCTGCTCCTCGCGCCGCTTGATGGCGTTTTCGAGATCGATGACCGCCTGCTGAGCGACGCGCTCGGCCTCGGCCTCAGCGTGCTTCACGATCTCCTGCGCCTCGGTCATCGCGTCGCGCTGCTTGCGCTGATATTCGGCGAGCGCGGCCTCGGCCTCCTCACGCAGCCGGCGCGCCTCGTCGAGCTGGGTGCGGATGCGCTGGGCACGATTGTCGAGGATCGAGGTGACCTGGCCGCCGCCCTTCCACACCATCAGCACGATGGCGATGACGAAGGCGACGAAGACCCAAAATTCGGGGTCGCGCAGGAGTTCCATCAGGCACGTCCCTTCATGACGCGATCGACGGCACCGCCGACCAGCGCCTCGTCGGGCACGTCGCCGAGCAAGCGCGCCGTCGCGGCCTGGGCGGCCGTGATGGCGATCGAGCGGACGTTGCTCATGGCCTGCTCCTTGGCGATCTGGATGCGGGCCTCGGCCGCCTTGGTCTGGTCGGCGAGGGCCGCCATCGTCTTGTGCTGGCGTTCGGCGGCGACCTGGGCCAGCCGTTCCTTGGTGGCGCTGATCTGGGCCGAAGCCTGGGTCCGCGCCTCGGCGAGCGCCCGTTCATAAGACTGGATCACCACATCGATCTCGGTCTTCATCCGCTTGGCCGCCTCGATGTCGCCCTCGATGCGGGTGCGGCGCTGCTCGATCACGCCGCCCACCTTGGGCACGCCGACCCGCGACATCAGCACGTAGAACAGGACGAAGCTGATGACGAGCCAGACGAGCTGGGGGATGAAGGTCGTGATGTCTAATTGCGGCATGGAATAAGACCGATCTCGAACGCGGTTTCCACCAATTCGGGGTTTGGCTTAGCCGAAGAGGAGGATGAAGGCGACCAGCAGGCCGAACAGGCCGGTCGCTTCGGCGAGGGCGAAGCCGAGGAAGGCCGGGCCCTGGATGTTGGCCGACGGGTTGCGGGCCAGGCCCGAGACCAGCGCCGCGAAGATGTTGCCGATACCGATACCGGCGCCGACGAGCGCGATGCAGGCAATGCCGGCGCCGATCATCTTGGCAGACTGAAGATCCATGGTGACGTTCCTTATTGAGAATCTATTGGAAGGCGGGAAGCGGGACGCGAGCGCGGCCGCCTAGTGGAGGTGAATCGCGTCCTTGAGGTAAAGGCACGAAAGGATGAGGAAGACATAGGCCTGAAGCGCCGCCACCAGGAACTCGAGCAGCACCAGGAAGATGTCCATGCCGATCGGCAGGAAGCCGAACAGGCCGAGGCTGGTGACGAAGCCGGCGAAGATGATCAGCATCGTGTGCCCGGCCATCATGTTGGCGAACAGTCGGATGGCGAGGGTGAAAGGCCGGATCAGGTAGGACAGCATCTCGATCGGCACCAGCAGCATCAGGAGCGGCCCCGGCACGCCATGCGGCACGAACAGCGCCAGGAACTTGAAGCCGTGGCGGAAGATGCCGATGAGGGTGACGCCGATGAACACGGTCGCGGCCAACGCGAAGGTCACGATGATGTGGCTGGTGAAGGTGAAGCTCCACGGCACCATGCCCAGGAGATTGCCCAGCAGCACGAACATGAACAGCGTGAACAGGAAGGGCAGGTAGGGCCGTCCTTCGGGGCCGACATGCTCTTTGACCAGCCCGTCGACCATCTCGAAGATCATCTCGGCGACCGATTGCAGCCGGCCCGGCACGAGCGAGGCGCTGCGCATGGCGTAGAGCAGGAACACCGTGCCGAGGAGCACCGTCAGCACCATCAGCAACGCCGAATTGGTGAAGGATACGTCGAGACCGCCGACATGGAGCGGTATCAGCCGCTCGATCGTGAATTGGCTCAGGGGGCCCGACTCTGCTGCCACGTCAATCCTCGTTACACGCTTCGCACAACAGGCGCACCGCGCCCACGCTATTTTCCGCCTGCGGCACCCCGAGCCATGAAGACCCGGTAGACGTTCCAAATGCCGACGGCCACTCCGAGGAAGAAGCCGGCGACGACACCCAGCGGCTTCGAGCCGAGACCGCGATCGATCAGCCAACCGACCCCGGCGCCCAACGCCACCGCGACGACCAGCTCGACCCCGATGCGCATGCCTACCCCCATCGCATCGGACCGGCCGGAATCGGCTTTCGGACCCGATGTGTCAGGACGGCCTGCGGCCTTATCGATCCTGTCGCCCAATTGCTTCAGGAGGTCAGGCGCTTCGCGATCGTCCATGAAGACCTCCGAAGCAGACGAGCACCCCCTGGTCTCGATCGCTGGCGCGACGAAACGGCGCGGACCCTAAGCGAGCGGGGCTATGAGTGTCAAGGCCGCAGAAATGGCGGTTCCGCGCGGTGATCCGGGCCGTTCTCACGCCGTCTGCCGCAGCCGCTCGGCGATCCCCAGCTCGACCGAGACCAGGCGCGAGATGCCCTTCTCCATCATGGTCACGCCATAGAGCCGATCCATCCGCGCCATGCTGACGCGATGATGGGTGATGACCAGGAATCGGGTGCCGGTCCGTTCCGCGATCTCGCGCACGAGCTGGCAGAAACGCTCGACATTGGCGTCGTCGAGCGGGGCGTCGACCTCGTCCAGCACCGAGATCGGCGCGGGGTTGGTCAGGAACACGGCGAAGACCAGCGCCAGCGCCGTGAGCGCGCGCTCGCCGCCCGACAGCAGCGACAGCGCCTGCAGCTTCTTGCCCGGCGGACTCGCCATGATCTCGAGGCCGCCGGCGAATGGGTCGGCCTCGTCCTGGATCATCTCCAGATGGGCATGGCCGCCGCCGAACAGCCGCACGAACAGGCTCTGGAAATGCTCGTTGACCGTATCGAAGGCCTGGGTCAGCCGTTCGCGCCCTTCGCGGTTCAATTGGGCGATGGCCTGGCGCAGCTTGGCGATGGCGGCACTGACATCGGCCGATTCGGTCTGGATCGTCTCCAGCTCGGCGCTCATCTCGGCCATCTCGCTTTCGGCCATCAGATTGACCGGGCCGATCGCGTCGCGCTCGCGCTTGGCGCGGTCGAACTGCGCTTCGAGCTCGGCATGGCTGGCTTCCGGGGGCTCGGCCGGAATCCCGGCGACGCGCGGTAGCTGCTCGGCCGGGCACTCGAAATTCTCGCGCGCCCGGGCCGAGGCGGCATCGCGCGCCTCGATCGCCTGCTCATGGGCGGCTTCCGCGCGCACCCGGTCCTCGCGGGCGCCGGCATGCTGGGCGGCGAGGCTCTGCTGCTTGCGCTCGGACTCGGCCGCAAGCTGCTCGGCCGCCCGCAAACCTTCGGCGGCCTGGGCCGCGACGTCGCGCGCTGTGGCGATGGCGGATTGAAGGGCCGTCCGCTCGGCCGCGAGGGCCGCCGGCCGCTCGCTCAGGGCGGCGGCCTCGGCGGCCAGGCTCTCGCGCCTCTCATCCAATAGTCTAATATGGTCGAGCGCACTGGCCTGGCGGGTGCGCCAGGCGCCCATCTCCGCCTCGATCGCGGCGAGCCGGGTGCGTCTTGCGGCGGCGTCGCGGGCCAGCCGATCGAACTCGCGCTGATGCCGGCTTTCTTCCTGCCGCGCCTCGCTGAGCCGCGCGCGCAGTTGCTCCAGCTCGGCGCGGTCGGCGCTCGGGTCGGGCAATGAAGTGCGCTCGGCCTCCGCTTCGGCCGCTTGCAGATCGAGCTCGGCCAGTTCCGCCTGGGCTCGCTCCAGCGCCTCGGCCGAGGCCCCACGCCTTGTCTCGGCTTGAGTCTGCTGCTGCAACAGATTGGCCTGGGCCTGCCGGGCCGTGGCGATCGCCTGGCCGGCCTGCTGCACGGCCGCCTGCGCCGCCCGCTCGGCCGCCTGGGCCGCTTGCAGGGCGGCGCGTTTCTGGGTGGCTGCCTCCTGCGTTTCGGTCAGGGCCGCCTGGCTGTCGCGCTGCTGGCGCTCCAGCGCCTTCAGGCGGTTGCGCTGGGCGAGGCGCGTGGCGGCTGCCGTGGGCGCACCAGCGGCCATGGTCAGGCCGTCCCAGCGCCAGGCCGCACCGTCGCGGGTCACCAGCCGCTGTCCCGGGCGCAAGCTCGCCTGCAGTGCCTTGCCGGTCGCGGCATCGGCCACGATGCCGATCCGCCTGAGCCGGCGCTGCAGCCGGCCCGGCGCCTCGACCGAACCGGCGAGCGGCACGGCGCCCTCCGGCAGCGCGGCCGGCGGCTCGGCTTCCTCGGGCAGCTCGGCCCAATGGATCGCCGCCGAGGCGTCGAGAGCGGCCATCAGATCCTCGCCGAGCGCCGCGCCCAAGGCGGCTTCCAGGCCGGGCTCGACGCTGATCTTGTCGAGGATCGGCGCGCTGCCCTTGCGCTCGCCCGCGGCGACCACGCTGCGCAGCCCGTCGATCTCGGCGCCGAGCTTGACATGGCGGCGTTCGGCTTCTTGCCAGGCGAGCCTTGCCGTCTGCTCTTCTTCCTGGGCCGTCTTGACCGCTTGCTGCGCGTGCTCGACGGCGGCGCGCGCCTCGACCAGGGCCGCTTCCGCCGCAGTCACGTCCGCGGCCGCCTTGCCCAACCGCTCCGGCGGGATGCGGCTGAGATCGAGCTCGCCCAGCCGCGCGCTCGCCTCGGCGACGGTGCGGCGGAGCTTGGTCCAGCGCTCTTCCAGCCCGGCGATCCGGCGCAGCAGCGCCGTTCGTTCCGCCTCGCGCGCGCCGGTCAGGGCCGTCGCGGTGGCGACCGCCGATTCGAGTTCCGCCACCGCCGATTTGGCCGTGGCGAGCAGGGACGAGGCCTGCTGCTGCTCGACCGCCTCGCCCGCCTGCTGGGAAGTGAGCTCGGCGCGTTCCGCCACCAGCCGGGCCGACATGGCGTCGGCCTCGGTGCCGAGCTGCTTCTCGCGGCCGAGATCCTGCTCGATCTGGTTCAGCCGCTGGCGCTGCTCGCGCAGCAACTGGTCGAGCCGCTTCTCCTCGGCTTCGAGCAGGCCGAGCGAGCCGATCAGCTTCTCCGTCGCCTGCGCCGTCTCGGAGGCCTCGGTGCGCAGCGGCGGCAGCCGGTCGCGCGCGGCGTCGCGGGCGGTGTCGGCCGCCAGCGCCTGCGCCTGCAGCTCGCCGACCTTGGCCTCGGCCTGGCTCAGCCGGTCGATGCATTGCTTCAGACGCGCCGCCTGGTCATGCCAGTGGCGATAGAGCATCAGGGCTTCGCGCCCGCGGATCTGCTCGGTCAGCCGGCGGTAGCGCTCGGCCTGGCGCGCCTGCTTCTTCAGCCGCTCGATCTGGGTCGCCAGATTCTCGGTGATGTCGGAAAGGCGGGTGAGGTTGGTCTCGGCTGCGGTCAGCCGCTGCTCGGCCTCGCGCCGCCGGGCATGGAGGCCGCCGATGCCGGCCGCCTCTTCCAGCAGCAGGCGCCGCTCGGCCGGCTTGGCGTTGATCAGCCAGCCGATCCGGCCCTGGCTGATGAGGGCGGAGGATTGCGCACCGGAGGCCGCGTCGGCGAACAGGATCTGCACGTCGCGGGCGCGTTGCTCATGCCCGTTGACGCGATAGGCCGAACCCTTGCCGCGCTCGATCCTGCGCTCGACCTCGATCTCGTCGGCATTGGCGAGAGTGCCGCCGCCCTCGCGCTCGGCATTGTCGAGCTTGAGGGCGACAGTGGCGATGTTGCGCGCCGGTCGGGACGAGGTGCCGCCGAAGATGACATCGTCCATCTCGCCGCCGCGCAGGCGGCGGGCGGAGGCCTCGCCCATCACCCATTGCAGCGCCTCGACCAGATTCGACTTGCCGCAGCCATTCGGCCCGACGATCCCGGTCAAGCCCGGCTCGATCAGCAGCTCGGTCGGATCGACGAAGGATTTGAAGCCGGTCAGGCTGAGCTTGGTGAATTGCAAATCGAATCGGGCCTTCGGTTAGCTGGCGCCGGCGTCCTTGAGGTTCTTGACGAACTGGTCGTAAGGGAGCTCGCCGGCGACCAGCTTGCCGTTGAAGAAGAAGGTGGGCGTGGAATTGACGCCGGCATTCTCGGCCGCCTGGCGGCTGCCGACGATCGCATTGGCGAGGTCATTGCCGTCCGCCATGCATTCCTTGGCCTTGTCCTCGGGCACGCCGCCGAGCTTGCCGATCTTGATCAGTTCGGCTTGCGGATCGGACGCCGTCTCCCAGCTCCGCTGGCTGGAGAACAGAGCTTCCAGGAAGCCCCAGAATTTCTGGTCGCCGGTGCACCGGGCGAGCTGCGAGGCCTTCAGCGCCAGCCCGTCGAGCGGGTAGTCGCGGAAGACGAAGCGGATCTTGCCGGTATCGATCCATTCCTTGCGCACTTGCGGAAACACGGTGGATTCCCAATTGGCGCAATGCGGGCACGTCATCGACGCATATTCGACCACGACCACCGGCGCATCGGCCGGGCCGAGCGTGGTGTCGGACGCGCTGAGCGGCGGGATCAGGCCGGCCGCCTGTGCCGGCCCGGCGATCACGCCCGCGAACAACGCAAAAATCAACAAAATGCGGACCATATTCCTCTCCACCACTAGATCTAGACGCTATCGGGTTTCGAACCCCGGTGCAAGCCGGGCGCTTCGGAGCCGAGCACGGCCCGGCCCAGCCGGTCCATCGCCGCACGCAGCTCGGGATCTTCGATGTCGGCCAACCGCCGTTCCAGCTCCGTCCGTTCGGTTTCGCTGAGCTCGCGCAGTCGGGGGGCCTCGTTCCGGTCCCGGCGCGGGAGCGCACCCTGGCGGAGCGCCAGGCGAGCGACCGCCTTATAGCCGAAAAAGCCGTTGATGCGCTCGATGATGATGGGTTCCAGATGCTGCACGGTAAGGGCGGCGCCCTGCGTCACGCGCAGATGCAGCGTGCCTTCGACCCGTTCGCCGCGTGCAAAGGAAAGCTTGACCGGCAGCGTGTCTCGCGCGAGATCGTGGCCCACGACCGACGACCATTCCGCGATCATCTGCGCCTCGCCGAAGCCCCGCCGGCCCAGAACCGGGGCCACGATTTTCGACACCGAACTGCCCAGGGATTTCATGTCGCCAGCTCCGCCGCTCTCTCGATCGTCCCGGAGCCCGGCCGATCTCATGCTCGATTGGTACGATCGCCATCGCCGCAACCTGCCCTGGCGCGCAGCCCCCGGTGAACGCTCCGACCCGTATGCCGTGTGGCTGAGCGAGATTATGCTACAGCAGACCACGGTCGCAACAGTCGGGCCCTATTACGGCGCTTTCACGGCGAAATGGCCGCGGGTCGAGGATCTCGCCGCCGCCTCCCTCGACGAGGTGCTGCATGCCTGGCAGGGCCTGGGCTACTACGCCAGGGCGCGGAACCTCCATGCCTGCGCCAAGATGGTGGCCCAGCACCTCGGCGGCCGGTTCCCCGAGACCGAGCCTGGGTTGCGCGAGCTCCCCGGCGTCGGCGCCTATACGGCGGCGGCCATCGCCGCGATCGCCTTCGATCGCCGGGCGACGGTTGTCGACGGCAATGTCGAGCGGGTCATGGCCAGGCTGTTCGCGGTCGAGACGCCGCTACCCGATGCCAAACCTCTGCTGCGCGCCCATGCCGAATCCCTGACGCCCGCCCACCGCGCCGGCGATTATGCCCAGGCGGTGATGGATCTGGGCGCCACCATCTGCACGCCGCGCAAGCCGCGCTGCATGCTCTGCCCGTGGGAGCGGGCCTGCCTCGCCCGCGCCGCGGGCGATCCGGAGCGGCTGCCGATGAAGCGGGCCAAGGCCGAGCGGCCGGTCCGGCTCGGCGTCGCCTTCTGGCTGGTGAAGCCGGATGGCGCGATCCTGCTGCGCCGGCGGGCGGAGAGCGGGCTGCTCGGCGGGCTCATGGAGATCCCGTCGACGCCCTGGCGCGAGGCGGCCTGGATTCCGTCCGAGGCGCGGACCCTGTCGCCGGTGCCGGCCCATGATTGGCGGATCGTGCCGGGTTCGGTCGGCCATACCTTCACCCATTTCCATCTGGAGATGGCGATCCTGGCCGGCCACGCCGCTGTCGATGCGCCGGGCCTGTGGGTGCGGCCCGACCGGCTGGGCGATCATGCGCTGCCGACCTTGATGAAGAAGGTCGTCAAATGGGCGATGGCCGGGCTGAAATGAACGGTCCTATCCGGTGAATTGCCGCCAGGCATCGGAGGTCTGGCCGCCAAGGAAGCGCTGCCCCTCCTCCAGCACCCAGTCGCGGAAGGATTTGAGCTTCGGCCGATCGGCCCAGGCCTGGGGATAGACGAGCCAATAGGCATGCCGGCTCGGTACCGAGTCGGTAAAGGGCCGCGCCAGCACGCCGGAGGCGAGATCCTCGGCGGCGAGCACGTTGGTGCCGAGCGCCACGCCCATGCCGGCCGCTGCCGCCTGCAGGCTCATATGGGTATGGGTAAAGCGCGGCGCCGGCCGGATCTCGATATGGCCGGCGCCGCGCGCGGCCAGCCAGCTCTCCCAATCGACCTCGTGGCTGCCGAGATAGGGCTCGTCATGGAGTAGAGTCACGTGCTGCAGGTCGTCGAGCGTTTCGAGCGGCGTCCGCGCCAGTAGGGCCGGGCTGCAGACGGGAAAGATCTCCTCGGCGAACAGCAGCTCGCTTCTGAGCCCGGGATAGACGCCGCCGCCGTAGCGCAGGCCCAGATCGACATCGTCGGTGGCGAAGTCGGTCATGGCGTTCTCGGCGGAGATCCGGACCATGATGCCGGGATGGGCGAGGTTGAAGCCGCCGAGCCTTGGGATCAGCCAGCGCGCGGCGAAGGAAGTGGTGGTGCTGACGGTGAGCACGCCGGGGGCGCTATCGCGCCGGAGCTCGTTGGTGGCGCCGGCGATGCCGTCGAACAGCTCGCCCAGCCGCTGGCCATAGCGCTGCCCGGCATCGCTCAGCAAGACGCCGCGCGGCAAGCGCCGGAACAGCTTCACGCCCAGCATATCTTCTAATGATTTGACCTGCTGGCTGACGGCGCCCGGCGTCACATGAAGCTCTTCCGCCGCTTTGAGAAAGCTCAGGTGACGGGCGGCGGCCTCAAACGCCCGAAGCGCGTTGAGTGGCGGCATGCGACGGGTCATTCGGTCCCGGATGGCTTAGCTGAACTAAGCCATCCTAGCAGAAACACTGGTTTGTCGCGAGCCCCGTTCCGGCGCGATAGTCGCTGTGAGGCCGTCGCCCCTAAGGCGCCGAAACAACCGTCAGAGAGGCCATCATGCGTCTCCACAAGATCATCGAAGAATCCATCGAGGCGGCCGTCTGCCTGCCTTGTTTCGCTGTCGCCATAGACGTGCTGTGGCAGGTCGCCGGCCCGGCCGTGTGGCTCCTTTGAGCCGGACGAGGGAGAGGGGAGGTCTTACGCCGCCTGTGGCACCGAGGCCCTGCAAACCCGGCTCGGGCGCGTTGCCGGCGCGCTGCTCATCCGCCTCATCGACGCGTCCGCCGCCTGGCGCGAACGGGCGCGGCAGCGCCGCATGCTGGCCGGCCTCAACGATCGGATGCTGGCCGATATCGGGCTCGATCGCGCGATGATCGGGCGCGAGATCGACAAGCCGTTCTGGCGGTGCTAGACCGCGATGACTTTAGGTCGATTCGACCTAAAGTCTGAATCGCTGTCTAACTATTATGTTACGGGTCTGAATCAGACCCTGACGCTCAGTGCTGTGTCAGCTTCAGCTCGATCCGGCGATTGTGGCGATAGGCGTCGTCGCTGGTGCCCTTGTCGAGCGGCTGCCATTCGCCGAAACCGGCGGCGGCAAGCCGCTCGGCCGGGACGCCCTGCTCGATCAGGAACTTCACGACCGAGACGGCGCGCGCCGTCGAGAGTTCCCAGTTCGATTGGAATTGCGGCGTGCTGATCGGCCTCTTGTCGGTATGGCCGTCGACTTCCAGGATCCAGCTCACGTCGGGCGGGATCTGGCTCTGGATCTCCTGGATCGCCTTGACCAGCGGCTGGAGCTGCTGGCGCGCATTGTCGGCGAGCTCGGCCGAGGCGGGCGAGAACAGCACCTCGGACTGGAACACGAACCGGTCGCCGACGATGCGGATATCCGGCCGGTCGCCCAGGATCTGCCGCAACCGGCCGAAGAATTCCGAGCGGAAGCGCGCCAGCTCCTCGACCTTGGTGGCGAGCGCCACATTGAGCTTCTTGCCCAGCTCCTCGATTTGCGCCTGCTGATCGGCATCCTTGCCCTTGGCGAGGTCGAGGGCGGCGGCGAGCTGGTTCAGCTGCTCGCGTAGCGCATCGATATTCTGGTTCAGCGTCTCGATCGTCGCATCCTTGCCGGCGCCGGTTTCCTCGGCGGCGGCGAGCTGCTGCTTGGCCGCGTCGGCCTCGCTCTTCAGCGTCGCGACGTTGCGCTTCAGATCGGTGTTGCTGCTGCGTTCGAGCCCCAGCATGTCGGTCAGATCGTTGAGTTGCTTGGTCAACTGCTTGATCGCGGCATCCCGGTTGCTGACGGCGCCGCTCAGGAAGAACTGGCCGACCGTGAACACCATCAGCACGAACACCATCACCATGGTGAGCTGGGTCAGCGCATCGACGAAGCCGGGCCAGATATTGACGGTAGAGGATGCGCGCGAGCGGCGGGACAGGGGCATGATCTCTTCCTCTCGCTACTCGCGATCGACATCCTCGGCCAGCGCCGCGATGGTGCGGGCCAGGAGCCGGATCTCCGAGCGGATTTCCTGCACCGTCTGCTCGCGGCCGCGGATGGTCTCTTCGACGATGCGGGCCACTTGCCGGTCGAGATTGCCCAGATGAGTGCGCGCCGCATCGTCCATGCCGTTCGCCCGCGCCGGCTCGGCCAGCCGCGACAGGACCGGGCGCAGCTCCTGCTGCAGCTCGGCGATGCGCAGCAGCACGTTCTGCTGCGTGCGCATCTGCTCCGTCATCAAGCCCATCTGCTCGGTGAGCTGGAGATAGGCCTGGTTGGTCTGGTGCCTTCCATCCTCGCCGCGCGCCATGATGCGCTGCAGATTGTCGAGGCTGTCGGCGGTCTGCTCCAGCAGCGCCTGGATGAAGGCCGGCACGGACTGATCGCCCTCGCCGACGGCGCCGGAAGAGATGCGGGTCAGGCCCGACAGCCATTCCTCGAGATCGTAGAAGAAGCGGTTCTGCGCCTGGCCGGCTTGTAGATCGAGGAAGCCCAGCACGAGCGAGCCGGCGAGGCCGAAGAGCGAGGAGCTGAAGGCCGTGCTCATGCCGGCGAGCGGCGTCGCCAGGCTCTCCTTGAGGTCGTTCAGCGCCTTGGTGACATCGCCGCCGCCGCCCGAGAGCGAGGCGATCACGCCGCCGACCGAGCGCACCGTCTCCAGGAGACCATAGAAGGTGCCGAGCAGGCCCAGGAACACCAGCACGCCGATGAGGTAGCGCGAGGTCTCGCGCTGCTCGTCGAGCCGCGCGCCGATACCGTCCAGGAGCGTGCGCATCGATACCGGCGACAGCGAGATCTTGCCGCGCCGGTCGCCGAGCATGGTGGCGAGCGGCGACAGCAGCCGCGGCAGATCGCCGGAAAGTGCGGCGCGCTCGTGGCTGCGCACATTCTCGATCCAGGCGACCTCGGGGGTCAGCGTCCAGACCTGCCGGAAGATGGTCAGGATACCGATCAGCAGCACGCCGGCGATCATGCCGTTGAGCGCGATATTGGCGAGAAAGGCCGGCTGCAGTGCCGGCGCGAGCAGCACGCAGATGCCGGCGATCGCGATCAGGAACAGGACCATGCGCAGGAGATAGATGCGAGGTTTCAGCACGGGTCCGAATCCGATCGGTGGGAGCGCGGCCAGCCTATACGCGCAAATGTGATGGCACAATGGCATAGCGCCGGTTGCGCACTGTTGCGGCGCGGTCGCAGCGGCCATCCGAATGGGGCCGCGACCTTGCCGCTCCGGGGGCCGGTTGCTATATCCCGGCTAACCTGATCGACCCGTTTGAGCTGCCGTTCGGGCAGCTGCGCGCAAAGGCCCGAGGATGACTGTCTGGTTTACGTCCGATACCCATTTCGGGCACGAGAATATCATCGGATATTCGAGCCGCCCGTTCGCCTGCATCGACGAGATGGATGCGGCCCTCATCCGCAATTGGAACGACCGCGTGGCGCCCGACGACGAGGTCTGGCACTTGGGCGATGTCGCCTTCCGCAATGCCAAGGCGACCGAGGGCTATCTCGGTCAGCTCAACGGCCGCAAGCATCTGGTCTGGGGCAATCACGATCCCAGCGCGGTGCGCAGTTTGCCGCTCTGGGAATCAAGCCAGCCCTATGCCGAGATCGCGGTCGAGGGCCGCAAGATCGTGCTGCTGCATTACGGGCTCAGGGTTTGGAACCGCGCCCATCACGGCGCGCTCCATTTCTTCGGCCATTCCCACGGCTCGCTGCCGGGCGACCGGCAGAGCTGCGATGTCGGCGTCGACAATCCCGCGAGCGGCTACTCGCCCTGGTCCTTGAGCGAGATCGAGGCTCATCTCGCCTCGCTGCCGCCGCGCACGCCGGTCGATCATCACGGCGCCGACCGGTAACCGGTAACGGCGGGATGCGCTGATCAGGCCTTGCCCGCCTGACGCAGGATGCGGCCCAGCGACAGGTGCAGATGGTCGTTGCCGGCCAGCACGTTGCCGTTCTTCAGCACGTCGTGGCTGCCCTCGAAATCGCTGACATAGCCGCCGGCCTCGCGCACCAGCAGGATGCCGGCGGCGATGTCCCAGGGGCGCAGCGAATATTCCCAGAAGCCGTCGAAGCGGCCAGCGGCGACATAGGCGAGATCGAGCGCTGCAGAGCCGAAGCGGCGGATGCCGGCGGTCTCCGCCGACATCGCCTGCAGGCCCTTGTGATAGGCCGGATTGTTGGCCTTGGCGCCGAACGGGATGCCGGTGGCGATGACCGCTTCGGCCAGATTGCGCCGGCCGGAGACGCGCAGGCGCCGGTCGCTGACGAAGGCGCCGCCGCCCTTCTCCGCCCAATATTCCTCGTCGCGCAGCGGCTCGTAGACGACGCCGGCGACGATCTCGCCGTCGCGCTCCAGCGCCACCGAGATGCAGAAATGCGGGATGCCGTGGAGGAAATTGAGCGTGCCGTCGAGCGGATCGACGATCCAGCGATGCTTGCCGTCGCCCTCGACCGGCTCGCTCTCCTCCATGAGGAAGCCCCAGCCCGGCCGCGCCTTTTCGAGCTCCGTGCGCAGAATTCGCTCGGCCTTGAGATCGGCGGTCGAGACGAAATCCGACGGGCCTTTCTGCGAGACCTGGAGGTTCTCGACCTCGCCGAAATCGCGGATGAGGCCGCGGCCGGCCTTGCGGGCGGCGGCGGCCATGACGTTGAGAACGGCGGATCGGACCGCCATGATGATCAGTCCTTCGCGCGCTCGAGATAGGTGCCGTCGGTCGTGTTGACGACGATCCGCGTGCCGGCTTCGAGATGCGGCGGCACCAAAACGCGCCGTCCGTTCTCGAGCTTGCCCGGCTTGTAGGAAGAGGAAGCGGTCTGCCCCTTCACGACGGGATCGGCTTCGACCAGCTTCAGCGTGACGTTCTGCGGCAGCTCGACCGACAGCGGCACGCCCTCATGCAGCTTCACCTGCACGATCATGCCTTCCTGAAGGAAATCCGCCGGGTCGCCGATCAGCTCGCGCGGGATCTGAATCTGCTCGTAATTCTCCTGGTCCATGAAAGTGGCGAAATCGCCTTCCATGAACAGGAACGACATTTCCTTGTCGTCGAGATGCGCGCGCTCGACCGTCTCTTGGGTGCGGAAGCGCTCGACCACCTTGGTGCCGGTCCGGATATCCTTCATCTCGACCGCGGCGAAGGCGCCGCCCTTGCCGGGCTGGACAGTTTCTCGTTTCAGCACGACAAACAGCTTGCCCCCGATCTCGAGGACGACACCGGGCCGGATATCGTTGGCGTTGATCTTCATGGCTGCTCGGCAGTCCGCTTTTTGCTCAGGATGGAAAGATGGCGCGTTACCTAGCAGCTTGGCCGCGGCAAAGGAAGGGTGAAGCGGTGTCGGCCCCGGCATGGCAGCGGTGAACGAGCCCTGGTGGCGGCCCGAAAGCTTCGCCCAGCGGCGCCCGTTCCTCGAAGCGCGCGCCCGCATCATGGCGGCGTTGCGCGGCTGGTTCGCGGGCCAAGGCTTCATCGAGGTCGATACGCCCGCGCTCCAGGTCAGCCCCGGATTGGAGCCGCATCTCAAAGCCTTCGCCACCTGGCTCGAGACGCCGGAGGGCGAGAAGCGGCTGCGCTATCTCCATACCTCGCCCGAATTCACCATGAAGAAGCTGCTGGCCGCCGGCATGGAGCGGATATACCAGCTCGGCCATGTCTTCCGGAATGGCGAGCGCGCCGGCACGCACAGTCCGGAATTCACCATGCTCGAATGGTATCGCACGCGGGCCGGCTACCGGGAGCTGATGGCCGACTGCGCCGCCTTGCTCAGGATCGCCTGCGAGACGGCGGGGACGCGTGAATTCCGGTTCCGCGGCCATGTCTGCGATCCCTTCGCCGAGCCCGAGATCCTGACCGTATCCCAGGCCTTCGAGCGCCATTGCGGCATCGACCTGCTGGCGACCGCGCCCGATCCGGCGCGGCCGGATCTGGATCTCCTCGCCCGCGCCTCGGCCGCGATCGGGATTGCGCCTCACGCGGGCGACGGCTGGGAGGATCTCTTCTTCCGCATCATGCTCGACCGGATCGAGCCGCATCTGGGCATGGGCCGGCCGACCATCCTCGCCGACTACCCGGTTTCGATGGCGGCGCTGGCCCGGCCCAAGCCCGAGGATGCGCGCCTCGCCGAGCGGTTCGAGCTCTATGCCTGCGGCGTCGAGCTCGCCAACGGCTTCGGCGAGTTGACCGATGCCGCAACCCAGCGCGCCCGCTTCGAGGCCGACATGGATCTGAAGCAGCGTCTCTATGGCGAGCGCTACCCGATCGACGAGGATTTCCTTGCGGCCTTGCCCCTGCTGCCGCCAGCCGCCGGCATCGCGCTCGGCGTCGACCGGCTGATCATGCTGGCGGCCCAAGCCCCCTCGATCGAGGCGGTGCTGTGGGCGCCGGTGATGTAATCGAGAGCAGATCCCATTCGGATGGCACATCCGAATGGGTGAAGATGCTCGTCAAATCAAAAGTCTAAATCCCCCGCGCCGCCCGCATCGCCGCGTTGAAGCGCTTGACCGCCGCACCCGGCCCGTCGGGGCTTTCCCACACCGCGCTCACCACGGCGATGAAGTCGGCGCCGGCCTCGACCAGCGGCACGCAATTCTCCGGCGTGATGCCGCCGATGGCGACAGAAGGCACCGTCATGACCTCGTTCCACCATTCCAGCAGCTCGGGCTGCGGCCGGTAGTTCGACGGCTTGGTCTTGGTCGGGTAGAAGGCGCCGAAGGCGACATAGTCGGCGCCGGCCTCGGCCGCGACGAGCGCGAAATGCCGGCTGTCGTGGCAGGTGACGCCGACGATGCGGTCGGGCCCGAGCAGCCGCCGTGCCTCGGCGTAGGGCATGTCCTTCTGGCCGACATGGGCGCCGTCGCAGCCCATGGCGAGCGCCAGGTCGGGACGGTCGTTGAGGATGAAGGCGACGTCGCGCCCCGTCGCAACCGGCATCAGGATCTCGATGGCGCGCTTCACCGCATCGTCATCGACATCCTTCAGCCTGAGCTGCACCGACGCGACATCGCCGCCGTCGAGGGCGGCGGCGAGCTCGTCGCGGAAGGGCTGGGGCTCCAGCACCGACGGGGTCACGAGATAGAGCCGGCAGGGGACGGCGGGCTCGGGAATTTGCGTGCTCAATCCTGGCCCAGATAAATGTTGATGATGCTGTCGAGCAGTTTCAGCGCTTCCGCCTTCGGGCGCTGGAAGGTGTTGCGGCCGATGATCGAGCCGTTGCCGCCGCCGTCGCGGATGGCGCGGGCCTCGGCCAGGATCGCGTCGAGATCCTTGGCCTCGCCGCCCGAGAACACGACGATGCGCCGGCCGTTGAAGCAGGACTGCACGACATGGCGATAGCGGGCGGTCTGGGTCGAGATGTCGATCTTCTGCGCCTCGTAGACCTTCTTGGCGGCGTCGAGCTCCAGGAATTCCGTCGGCGGCTTCACCTTGATGATATGGGCGCCGAGAAGGGCGGCCATATGGGCGGCATAGGCGCAGATATCGATCGCGGTCTCGCCCTGCTTCGACAGATTGCCGCCGCGCGGATAGGACCAGATGACGACGGCGAGGCCGACATCCTTGGCCTCCTCGGCCAGGTCGCGGATCTGCTCCATCATGTCGAACTGCATGTCCGATCCGGGATAGATGGTGAAGCCGATGGCCGAGCAGCCGAGCCGCAGCGCGTCGCGGACCGAGCCGGTGACGGCCTGGCTCGGCGCGCTCTTGAGCGTGCTCAGGCTATTCGAGGAATTGACCTTGAGGATGAGCGGGATCTGCCCGGCGAAGGTGCCGGCACCGGCCTCGATCATGCCGAGCGGCGCGGCATAGGCCGAGAGGCCGGCCTCGAGCGCCAGCTCGAAATGGTAATGCGGGTCGTAGGCCGAAGGATTGGGCGCGAAGCTGCGCGCCGGGCCGTGCTCGAAGCCCTGATCGACCGGCAGGATGACGAGCTTGCCGGTGCCGCCCAGCCTTCCCTGCATCAGGATGCGGGCCAGGTTGGCCTTGGTGCCCGGGCTGTCGCTCTCGTAGCGATCGAGGATGGTTTTGACTTGAGGGGTCATGCGCATCTGGCGGGCTCCGTCGGTGTAGCGAAAACGGGCGGAATCGGTGTCCGGTGTCCTACCCCAGCAGTCCGGCCATTGCAATGTCACCCCGGCGACAGCCAGCGCCGGCAGGCCAATTCCGGCTCCGTCATCACATCGCCGAGATCGAGCGCCGGCCGGTCGTCGAGATCCAGGGCTGCGCCCATTTCGAGCGCGATCGCGGCCAGCTTGTCCGCGGCCGGCCCGGCGAAGCGCACAGCCTCGAAGCCGTACCGGAAGGCGGCCATCGCGGTGCCGGCCTCGCCGCCACAATCGAGGACGAAGCGAAGGCGGAGCGCCGGATGGCGCTCGCGCACCAGGGCCGCCAGGGCCGCGAACCAGCCGATGCCGAGGCTGCCGGCCGCCCCCGGCGGGCTGCGGAGCGTCAGGGGCACGCCGAGCGAGATGGCCGCTGCCGCGGCGGCGAACGCCTCATCCCGCGTCCGGACGAGAATGGCGGGCGGCCAGGGCGCGCCCGCCACGCCGAGGCTCAGATCAGCCGGCCGATCGCACGGGCCGTGTCGATCATCCGGTTGGAGAAGCCCCACTCATTGTCATACCAGGCCAGCACGCGGCAGAAGCGCTTGTCCATGACCACGGTCTGGCTGAGATCGAAGGTCGCCGAATGCGGATCGTGGTTGAAGTCGATCGAGACCAGCGGCCGGTCGTTGACGCCGAGGATGCCTTTGAGCCGCTCGCTGCCGGCGGCCTCGCGCATGGCGGCGTTGATCTCGTCGGCGCTCGTGTCGCGCGACGCCACGAAGGTGAGGTCGATGAGCGAGACGTTCGGCGTCGGCACGCGGATGGCGGTGCCGTCGAGCTTGCCCTTGAGCTCGGGCAGGACCAGGCCCAGCGCCTTGGCGGCACCGGTCGAAGTCGGGATCATCGAGGCCGAGGCGGTGCGCGCCCGGCGCAGATCCTCATGGAGCTGGTCGAGCGTGCGCTGATCGTTGGTCATGGCGTGGATCGTGGTCATGAAACCATGAACGATGCCGACCGATTGCTGCAGCACATGGGCCACCGGGGCCAGGCAGTTGGTGGTGCAGGAGCCGTTCGAGACGACGAGATGCTCGCTGGTCAGCACATGGTCGTTCACGCCCATGACGATGGTCTGGTCGGCGCCGGTCGCGGGCGCCGAGACCAGCACGCGCTTGGCGCCGGCTTCGAGATGCTTCGCCGCTTCCTCGCGCTTGGTGAAGAAGCCGGTGCATTCGAGTGCCACATCGACGCCGAGCTCGCGCCAGGGCAGTTGAGCCGGATCGCGCTGTGCCGTCACCTTGACCTTGCCGCGGCCGAAATCCATCCAGTCCGGACCGGCCGTCACCTCGACGGGCAGGCGCCCATGGGTGCTGTCATAGCGCAGCAGATGCGCGCTGCTCTCGACCGGGCCCAGATCGTTGATGGCAAGGATCTCGACATCCTGATTCTTCGACTCGATCGCGGCCCGCAAGACCAGCCGCCCGATGCGGCCAAAGCCGTTGATAGCAACCTTCACTGCCATACTCGCTCTCCAACCCTAAATGTGGCCCCGTCTTCTATCGTGAACCGGTGCCGTTTGGTTCTAAAACGAAATTATCCGAAAAATCGACTCGGCCGTCAGAGTCGAACTCCGGTCCATGTTCCGCGCCCCCGATGACGGGGCTCGCCGAGACCGAGGTCGACGGCACAGTGAGCGGCGGCGGCAGGTGGGTCAATTGCGGCGCGCGCATCGCCGGTTTCCGCGCGGATCCTACGTATAAGCCCCAAGTTGCAGAAAGCGCCTCAACCTTCCAATATCGCCGGCAAGAGGAGACCGGCGATGGATTGGCAGATCAGATATCAGGTGGACGGCCGTACGGCGATGCGGCTGGTTCAGGGTCTGGACGCCGCCATTCTGGAAGCGAGCCGACTGCTCGCCGACGGCCGGGAGGTCCGCCGCATCGAGGCGCCGAGTGCCGGCTGCGCCATTTCCGCTGATACCGTTCGCCAGCTCTGCCGGCGATACGGGGCCGCCGCCGCTAACGCCGCCGACCGATCCGTCCCGGAATCGCTGAGCGGCTTCGCCGCGATCGGGTTCGACGGCCGGCCGTCCCATGCCGAGGTCGCCTGATCAACGCTCGAAAATAGGAATGCCGGCTCGGCCACCCTCATCGAGCGGGGATATCTGTTTCCGGTAGCCCGTTGCGGAACGGGGCTGTCCCGGCCCCATTGACAACCGCGCCCGACCTCCGCTTTCCTACCGATAGCGCGCCACTGGAGCACCGCCTGTCCGCGGCAAGGGAGCTGGCTCCCATCCAGCCTCATCTCGACCTTACGAGACCTTCTTCCGGCCTTTCGTAAGCGGACGCTTGGCGATGGGAAGGAAGGTTTGCGATGCGCCGCGAACTCACGGCCAAGACACGTCTCGACATTCTCAAAAAAGACGCCAAGCGCTGGCTCAAGGCCCTGCGCGCGGAGGCGGCCGATGCCCGCCAGCGGCTCGCCGCCGCCTGGCCCGAGGCCCCGGCCGAACCCTCCTTGCGCGACATCCAGCATGCGCTGGCGCGCGAATATGGCTGCGAGAGCTGGATCGCGCTCAAGGCGGCGCTCGACGATCTGGCCCTCGACCGCAAGACCCATGCGGAGCGGGTGGACCAGCTTCTGCGCCACGGCTGGGACGGAGACCTCGCCGTCGCGCGTCGGATCCTTGCGCGCCATCCGCAGATCGCGCGGGACAGCCTGTTCACGGCGGCGGCCTGCGGCGACCTCGCAGAGGTCGAGCGACGGCTCGCGTCCGACCCGCAAGCCGCCGTGAAGACCGCCGGGCCGCGGGCCTGGACGGCGCTGGCCTATGTGACCTACAGCCGGCTCGACACGGTCAACGCGCTCGCCATCGCCCGGCGCCTGCTGGCGGCCGGCGCCGACCCGAACTTCGGCTTTGACGATGGCTGGGGCAGCCCGTTCACGGTCCTGACCGGTGCCGTCCGGCTGGGCGAAGGCGGCAGGCCCAGCCACGCACTGGCGACCGAGTTGGTCCTGCTGCTGATCGCGGCCGGTGCCGAGCCTTTCGACGTGCAGACGCTCTACAATGTCTCGATCGTGGGCGAGGAACTGGTCGAGCCACTCTATTGGTACGATTTCCTGTGGCGCCATTGCGAGGCCAGGGGCGCGCTCGACCAGTGGCGCTCGGCCGGCGAGATCAGCCTCGGCCACGGTTTCGGTTTGTCGACCTTCGACTATCTGCTGGGCAACGCCGTGGGTTCCAACCAGACCGCCCGCGCGGAGTGGTTGCTCGACCGGGGGGCCGACCCCGATACGATCAATGGCTACACCAAGCGGCCCGTGCACGCGCTGGCGCAGCTCTCGGGCTTTCTGGAGATGCAGCTTCTCCTGGAGCGGCGCGGCGCCCGTCCGGTCGAGCTTGCCGGCGCGGAGGCGTTCCGGGCGGCATGCCTGCGCCATGACGAGGCGGCTGTGCGGACGCTGCTGGCACAACAGCCGGAACTGATCCAGGACCCCACACCGCTGCATGTCGCGGCCGGCTTGGGCGACGTGGCGGCCATGGACCTGCTGTTGGCGCAGGGTATCGATGTGCGGGGCCTCGATGGCGACGGGATCAGCGTCCTGCACCGGGCGGTGCAGTCGGGCTCGCTCGCCGCCGTGGACAGGCTGCTCGCGGCGGGGGCGGACCCGAATTTGCGTGAACGGAAATGGCGGGGCACGGCCTTGAGCTGGGCGGTGGTGCTGGGGCGCCCGCAGTTGTTCGAGCGCCTGATCCCGATAAGCCGGGATGTGCGGCCCCTCGCCAATCTATCGGCCTTCGAGCGGCTCAAGGAGGTTCTGGCCGCCCAGCCTCAGCTCGCCAACCATCGGCTGGACCAGGACGAGGCGCCGACGCCGCTCTACTGCCTGCCCGACGACGAAGACGCCGCCCTGGAGGCCGCGCGCATCCTCATCGCCCATGGCGCGGACCCGGCCGTGCGCGATGCCAAGGGCCGGACCCCCGTGGACATGGCGCGCCTCCGGGGCCTGGACGAGGCGGCCGAGCTGATGGAGGGCGTGCACCATGCGGGCTAAGCGGTTCGAGCTGCCGATCCGGATCATGGTCGAGGACCCTGTCCCGGAGCTCGCCATGGCACTGCAGCGCGGCCGGGCCGGCACGGCCTCGCTCGTCTCGCCCGCGAGCCGGTCGGCGAATGCCGTGGCTTTCGAGCTCGCGGTGACGGTGGACGGAAGCCTGCCGGACGGGCGGCCTCGGCTGCTCGGCCCTTACGTCCAGGGCCCGCCCGAGGCGCGGTTCGTCTATCTGGCCGTGGGCCGGTATGCGGGCCAGGCGGATTCCGAATGGGGCGGTCGCGTCAAGGTGCCGCTGGGCGGTCTCGGCTGGAACGAGATCGAGGCGCTTCCGCCCGGCGGCCGTGTCGTCGCGCGCATCGCGGGTCGGTCGCAGAAGGGCGGCCCGGCTCTGGCGAGCGTGCGGCTGCTGCCGCCTGGGTGGACGTAGCCGGCGGGCTCGGTCGAGGCGCCTCTAAGGCTGTGGCATCCTTAGCTCTTTCCGGGCATAGTGCGCTCATGACGGATCTGGCTTCAGCGACGGCGCGGTTGGCGCGAGCGGTCGAGCGCCTGGAAGAGGTGGCTCACAACCGAGTCGCCATAACGGCCGGGGAGCGCAAGAGACTGGGCGCCGAGCTGGCGCGGGCCAAGGCCGATTTCGCCCAGCTCGAAACCGTGACCGGCGGCGTTTCCAATCGTCTCGACGGCGCCATCGAGCGGCTTCGCGCCGCCCTGGGCGGCTGAGCGCATGGCGCAGGTCGAAGTCACGATCAACGGCCGCGGCTATCTCGTCGCCTGCGACGACGGACAGGAAAATCATGTCGCGCGGCTCGGGCAATATCTCGATCAAAAGGTCTCGGTCCTGGTCAAGAGCGTGGGCCAGGTCGGCGATGCTAGATTGCTGCTGATGGCGGGATTGCTGGTCGCGGACGAGCTTTCGGAGCGGTCCGGCGTCCCCGCCGCGCCGGCTGCGGCCGCCCTGAACGGCGCCGGGATCGACGAGGCGGCGCTGGCCGATACGCTGAACGGGCTTGCCGAGCGGATCGAGGCCATTGTAGTTGCACTCGAGCAGGACTAATTATCAGGAGCGGGGCTGCGCGGTGCGACAGGCAGCTCATACCCCGGGGCCAATGTACTTCTCTTGGGGACTGTCCCTGCCGGAGCCGTGGTTTCGGTATATGGTTCCCACCTGCTCTGCAGGCCACGAGGGTACGACAAGTCCAGCGGCCGAGGCGGCTCCGCACTTCCTCACCGAGCTTCGACGGCATCGAGCATCCCATGGCTAATGCCGACATCAAGGCGGAGCTGCGCCGGGCCGCGGAAGAGCGGCGTGCCGCGTCATATGCGGCCGATCCCGGCGCCGGTGCCGTGCTGGCGCGCTATGCCATGCATCTGCTCGGCGAGCGCAGCTTCGTCTCGATCGCGGCCTACTGGCCGATCCGGACCGAGATCGATGTCCGCCCCTTGCTCCTGGCGCTCGCCCAGAACGGCCGCGACACGGCGTTGCCGGTGATCCGCGGGCGCGGCGAGCCGCTCGAGTTCCGGCGCTGGCGGCCCGGCTTCGACCTCACGCCCGGCGCGTTCGGCACACTCGGTCCGGCCGCTGCCCCCGTGATCGAGCCCGATGTGCTGCTGGTGCCGCTGCTCGCCTTCGACCGGCAGCACCGGCGTCTCGGCTATGGCGCGGGCTTCTACGACCGGACCATCGCGCTGTTGCGCCGGCGCCCGCTGCTCGTGCTCGGTGTCGCATTTGCGGCACAGGAGATCGAAGAAGTGCCCGTCGATAGCTGGGATGAGCCTCTTGATCTGGTGTTGACCGAGCGCGGCATTCTTTAATCGCGCGGTTGGATGCCGAAAGGGGCTTCATGCGGCTTTTGTTTCTGGGAGATCTGGTCGGACGGTCCGGCCGCGACGCGGCGCTGGCCGAGGTGCCGCGCCTGCGCGCGGCGCTGGGCGTCGATTTTTGCGTGGTGAATGGCGAGAACGCGGCGGGCGGCTTCGGCATCACGGACAAGATCTGCAAATCGCTCTACGAGGTCGGCGTCGACGCGATCACCACCGGCAACCATGTCTGGGATCAGCGCGAACTGATGTCGACCATCGATGCCGATCCGCGCCTCGTGCGTCCGGCCAATTTTCCGCCGGGTACGCCGGGCAAGGGCACGCGCGTGTTCCAGCTCGCGGGCGGGCGTCGGATCGTGGTCGTCAACGTCATGCTGCGGCTGTTCATGGATGCGCTCGACGATCCGTTCCAGGTGATGGACCGCGAGCTCGCGGGCCGGTCGCTCGGCAACAGTGCCGCGGCCATCCTCGTCGATGTCCATGGCGAGGCGACCAGCGAGAAGATGGCCATGGGCCATTTCCTCGACGGCCGCGCCTCGCTCGTCGTCGGCACGCATAGCCATGTGCCGACCGCCGACGCGCAGATCCTGCCCAAGGGCACGGCCTATCTCAGCGATGCCGGCATGTGCGGCGATTATGATTCGGTCATCGGCATGCAGAAGGAGGCGGCCCTGCACCGCTTCACCCGCAAGTTGCCGGGCGAGCGCCTGACCCCGGCCGAGGGGCCGGCGACGGTGTGCGGCGTGTTCGTCGAGACCGACGATGCCACCGGCCTCGCCAAGAGCGTGTCACCGATCCGCGTCGGCGGCCGGCTGCAGCCCGCCTGGCCGCCCGACCCCGGCTGATGCGGCAAGAATAACCGCGACCCGGCCCAATTCCCGCCATATTACGCTGCTAGTCAGGTGGGATCAGGCTGGGTCGGCGCCACTATATGTGGTATCCACGTCACACAAATCAGCATTACCTAGGTTGACATTCGATGGCTGGCCATTCCCAGTTCAAGAACATCATGCACCGCAAGGGTGCGCAGGACAAAAAGCGCGGCAAGATCTTCACCAAGCTGATCCGCGAGCTCACCACGGCTGCGCGCTCGGGCTTGCCGGATCCCGCCGCCAATCCGCGCTTGCGCGCGGCGATCACGGCGGCGCGGCAGTCGAACATGCCGCGCGACACGATCGACCGCGCGATCAAGCGCGGCGCCGGCGGCGAGGATGGCGATAATTACGACGAGGTGCGCTACGAGGGCTACGGGCCGGGCGGCATCGCCGTCATCGTCGAAGCGCTGACCGACAACCGCAATCGCACGGCGAGCGAGGTGCGCACCGCCTTCACCCGCTCGGGGGGAACGCTGGGCGAGACCAATTCGGTGAGCTTCCAGTTCAGCCGCAGCGGGCAGGTGACTTATCCGGCCGACACCGCTACGGCCGACGCCATGCTCGAAGCCGCGATCGAGGCCGGCGCCGAGGATGTCGAGAGCGACGAGGAGGAGCATCGCGTCCTCTGCTCGGTCGAGGATCTCGCCACCGTGCGCGACATGCTGGAAGAGAAGTTCGGCACCGCCTCGGCGGCGAAGCTGGTCTGGCGGCCGCAGGCGCTGGTGCCGGTCGGCGACGAGGATACGGCGCAGTCGCTGTTCAAGCTGGTCGAAGCGCTCGAGGACAGCGACGACGTGCAGTCCGTCTACACCAATTTCGACATACCCGACGAGATCATGGCGAAGCTCGAAGGCTGATAGATGACCGGACCCGGCACCATCCGCCTGATCGGCCTCGACCCCGGCCTGCGCCGCACGGGCTGGGGCGTGATCGATATGGCGGGCCATCGCCTGACCTATGTCGCGGACGGCGTCATCCAATCGAACGACAAGAAGTCGCTGGCCGAAAGGCTGGGCGAGCTCTGGGTCGGGTTGAACGAGGTGCTGGCGCGCTGGACGCCGGATGTGGCCGCGGTCGAGGAGACTTTCGTCAACAAGAACCCGGCCTCGACCCTGAAGCTCGGCATGGCGCGCGGCGTCGTCCTGCTGGCGCCGTCGCAGCGCGGCATCGAGGTGGCGGAATACTCGCCGAACCTGGTGAAGAAATCGATCGTCGGCTCCGGCCATGCCGACAAGACCCAGGTGCAGATGATGGTGCGCCGGCTGCTGCCCGGCGCGCTCACGACCCAGGCCGACGCCGCCGACGCGCTGGCCGTCGCCATCTGCCACGCGCACCATGCGCAATCGAGCCATGCGCTCATGCGCCAGGCCGCCGGTATCGGCCGATGATGCTGGCGCGCCTTCGCGGCACGGTCGAGGATATCGGGCTCGACGCGCTCGTGATCGATGTCGGCGGCCTGGGCTATCCGGTGCTGGTCTCGAACCGGACGCGCGCGGCGCTGCCGGCGATGGGCCAACCGGCGACGCTGCTCATCGAGACGCAGATCCGCGAGGATAACGTCACCTATTTCGGCTTCATCGACCGGGCCGAGCGCGATTGGTTCCGTCTGCTGACGACGGTGCAGGGCGTCGGCGGCAAGGTGGCGCTCAACATCCTGTCGGCGCTCGATCCCGACCGGCTGGCCCAGGCGATCCGCGCCGAGGACCGGGCGCAGCTGAGCCGCGCCGACGGCGTCGGCCCCAAACTCGCGGTCCGGCTCGTGACCGAGCTCAAGGGCAAGGCCGCCGGCTGGGCGACGGATCCGATCATGCTCTCCACGGCCGCTGCGGCAGCCGCCGCGGGACCGGCCGAGGAGGCGGTCTCGGCCCTGGTTAATCTCGGCTACAAGCGGCCCGATGCGCTGGGCGCGGTCGCGACGGCCGCGCGCAAGCTCGGTGACGGGGCGACCACCGGCGCCCTCATCACTGCGGGCCTGAAGGAGATGGCGCCGTGAGCGACGCCACCCGCATGGTCGATCCCGAGCGCCGCGAGGAGGATGCGCCGGAAAGCTCGATCCGGCCGCTGGCGCTCGACGATTTCGTCGGCCAGCGCCAGGTGCGCGAGAATTTGCGCATCTTCATCCAGGCGGCCCGCGGGCGCGACGAGGCGCTCGACCATGTGCTGTTCTTCGGCCCGCCCGGCCTCGGCAAGACCACGCTCGCCCAGATCGTGGCGCGCGAGATGGGGGTGGGGTTCCGGGCGACATCGGGGCCGGTGATCCAGCGCGCGGGCGATCTCGCCGCTCTGCTCACCAACCTCCAGCCGCGCGACGTCCTTTTCATCGACGAGATCCATCGGCTGATGCCGGTGGTCGAGGAGATCCTCTATCCGGCGATGGAGGATTTCCAGCTCGACCTTATCATCGGCGAGGGGCCGGCGGCGCGCTCGATCCGCATCGATCTGCCGCCCTTCACGCTGGTCGGCGCCACGACGCGCTCGGGCCTGATCAGCCGGCCGCTGCGCGAGCGCTTCGGCATTCCCTTCAACCTCGTCTTCTACGAGCCGGCCGAGCTGCAGAAGATCGTCGAGCGCGGCGCCGGGATTCTCGATTTCTCGCTGGCGCCGGATGGGGCGGCCGAGATCGCCCGCCGCTCGCGCGGCACGCCGCGCGTGGCCGGCCGGCTCTTGCGCCGGGTGCGCGATTTCGCGTCGGTCGAGGGCGCGGGGCGCGTCGATGCGCGCGCGGCCGACCGGGCGCTGAAGCGGCTCGAGGTCGACGAGCGTGGGCTCGATGCCATGGATCGGCGCTATCTGAAGGCGATCGCCGAGCATTATTCGGGTGGGCCGGTCGGGGTCGAGACCATGGCGGCGGTGCTGTCCGAGCAGCGCGACGTGATCGAGGATGTGATCGAGCCCTATCTCATCCAGCAGGGTTTCCTCATGCGCACGCCGCGCGGCCGGGTGCTGACCGACCAGGCGTTCCAGCATCTGGGCCTCGCCGTCATCCGCCCGGCCGGGCTGCAGTTCGACCTGCTGGCGGTCGAGCCGGACCCGGAATCATGAGCGACCTCGTGCCGGTGTCGGGCGTGTTCGAGCAGGGGCGGCATTTGATGCCGATCCGCGTCTATTACGAGGATACCGATGCCGGCGGCATCGTCTATCACGCCACATATCTGCGCTTCGCCGAGCGGGCGCGGTCGGAATTTCTGCGCCTCATCGGCTGGGACCATGCGCGCGTGCTGGACGAGACCGGCCTCGGCTGGGTCGTGCGCCGGGCCGAGATCGATTTCCGCCAGCCGGCGCGGCTCGACGACGCGCTGATCGTGGCCACCTGGGTCGGCAGCCTCAAGGGCGCCAGCATGCAAGCGGTGCAATCGATCCGCCGCGACGCGGCCGAGCTGGTTCTGCTCAATCTGCAACTCGTCCTGATGAGTCGTTCCGGCCGGCCCGCGCGTTTGCCCGCGAGCCTGAAGGCGCTCCTCGCCCCTTTCCTCGAAGCCCAAGAAAGCACCTCCGCCCCATGCCCGTCGATACCGTAGCCAATCTTGGAGGCCAGGCAGCCGCCGGCTTCTCGATGTGGTCGATGTTCCTGCAGGCCGACCTCATCGTCAAAGCCGTGATGCTGCTGCTGCTCGTGACCTCGTTCTGGAGCTGGGCCGTCATCTTCGACAAGGTGCTGAAGCTGCGCCGGCTGTCGCGGGCGGGTACCGAGTTCGAGGAGAGCTTCTGGTCGGGCGGCTCGATCGACGATCTCTATGACCGGATCGGCACGCGGCCGGCGGACCCGATGTCGGCGACCTTCTCCGCCGCCATGCTGGAATGGCGCCGCTCGGCGGCCAAAGGTCTGCTCAACTCGGCCGGCCTGCAGGCGAGCCTCAAAGAGCGCATCGAGAAGGTGATGAACGTCACCATCGGGCGCGAGATGGAACGGGTCGAGCGCTATCTCGTCTTCCTTGCGACCGTCGGCTCGACCGCTCCTTTCGTCGGGTTGTTCGGCACCGTCTGGGGCATCATGAACAGCTTCGAATCGATCGCCGCCACCAAGAACACCTCGCTCGCCGTCGTGGCGCCCGGCATCGCCGAGGCGCTGTTCACCACGGCCCTGGGCCTGGTCGCGGCCATTCCGGCGGTGGTCGGCTACAACAAGATCACGACCGATCTCGGCCGCTACGCCAACAGGCTGGAGAATTTCGCCTCGGAATTCAGCGCCATCCTGTCGCGCCAGTTCGAGGAGAAGACCTGACATGGCCGGCGGGATCATCAACCGCAAGGGTGCCAGGAACGGGCGCGGCTATCGGCCGATGGCCGAGATCAACGTCACGCCGATGGTCGACGTGATGCTGGTGCTGCTGATCGTGTTCATGGTCGCGGCCCCGTTGCTCACGGTCGGCGTGCCGGTCGATTTGCCCAAGAGCCAGGCGCCCGCGATCAACGAGAACAAGGAACCGCTGGTCGTCACCGTCAACAAGGACGGGCAGATCTTCATCCAGGACACGCAGATCCAGGACGACGCGCTGGTGCCGAAGCTCCAGGCGATCACCAACAGCAATCCCGAGGCGGTCATCTATGTCCGCGGCGACAAGGCGCTGAATTACGGACGCATCATCGAGGTCATGGGCTTCATCTCCTCGGCGGGCTTCACCAAGGTCTCGCTGATCGCGGAACTGCCGCAGACCGGGAGAAAGTAAGAGGCGATGCGTGAGCGGCCGAAGGCCATGATCCGCAGACCGCAGGCGCCGCTCGCCGGAGAGACGAGCGCGCGCGGGCCGGTGCGGCCGCGCCCCGGCGCCCCGCCGGGCCAGGCGCCGCGCCGTCCGGCGACGCGTCGGCCGGTCGCCTCGCGCATGCGCGATGAGATGACGAGCGGGCTGGTCGTCTCGGCCGTGCTGCACACGGCGGCGCTGGTCGCGATCATGCTGGGCCTGCCCGAGCTGTTCCGCCATCCGCCGCCGGAGGAGACTTCGATCGCGGTCCAGCTCATCAATATCTCGAACGTCACGACCGCGACGGCGAAGAATCCGACGCCGACGCGCACGGCCAAGATCGATACGCCGCCGCCGCCGGTGCCGGTCGAGAAGCCGGAGCCGCCGAAGCAGGACCCGCTGACTCCACCCCCGCCGCCGGCCGCGGCCGAGCCGTCGCCGCCCCCGCCCCCGCCGCCGCCGAAGCCCGAGCCGCCCAAGCCGGAGCCGCCGCCGCCGGCACCGCCGCCTCCTCCGCCGCCGGCGCCGATCCCCAAGCCGGAACCGCCGCCGCCTCCCCCGCCGCCGAAGCCCGAGCCGCCCAAGCCCGAGCAGAAGCCGGAGCCGCCGAAGCCTGCGCCCAAGCCCGAGCCGCCGAAGAAGCAGCCGGACAATTTCGACCAGCTGCTGAAGAACCTGTCGAAGCAGCAGCCGGCGCCGAAACCGGACCAGACGCCGCAGAAGCCGCAAAAGCCGCAGCCGCAATCGAGCCAGCTCGCCTCGGCGATGCCGAACGCGCCGCTCGGCAGCCAGATCACGACCAGCGAGAAGGATGCGATCGCGTCCGCGGTCGAAGCCTGCTGGGATTTCGATGCCGGCGCCAAGGGTGCCTCCGACATGCGCGCGGTCATCCGGGTCGAGCTCAATCCGGACGGCTCGGTGCGCAACACGTCGATCGTCGATTCAGAGGGGCGCGGGAACGATCCCGAATGGCGCGCCTTCGCCGAGCGGGCACGGCGGGCGCCGCTCATTGCTCAATGCAACAAACTGCCGATTCCGCCTGAGAAATACGATCAACTGAAGGTGTTCACCTTTACCTTCACTCCCAAAGGTGTCTCATGAAGCGAACAGATTTCCGGTTTCGACTAGCGCTTCTGGTCCCGTTGCTGGCCGCCTTCATGGGTTTGGCGGCCCCGGCGCGAGCGGAACTGCAAAATATCGATGTGACTCATCCGAACACCCAGCCCATGCCAATCGCCCTGCCGGATTTCCGCGGTGCCAGCCCGCAGGAGAACGAGTTCGGCCACGGCATCGTCCAGGTCGTCTCGGCCGATCTCGAGCGTTCGGGCCTGTTCCGGCCGCTCGATCCCAAATCCTTCATCCAGGATCCGAACGGGGCGCCGCCGACGCCGCGCTTCGCCGATTGGCGCATCATCAATGCCCAGGCGCTGGTGACGGGTGCCGTCACGGCCCAGCCCGACGGTCGTTTCAAGGTCGAGTTCCGGCTGTGGGACGTGGCGGCGGGGGTGCAGATGACCGGCTTCGCCTATACGACGACCTCGGACAATCTTCGGCGTATCTCGCATATCGTCGCTGACGCCATCTACAAGCGGCTGACGGGCGAGGAGGGGTATTTCGATACCCGCGTGGTCTATATCGCCGAAAGCGGGCCGGCCGATCGCCGGATCAAGCGACTCGCCATCATGGATCAGGACGGTTTCAACAACCGGATGTTGACCCAGGGGCGCGAGCTGGTGCTGACCCCACGCTTTTCGCCGACGGCTCAAGAGATTACCTATATGAGCTATGCGCGCGGCACGCCCCGGGTCTACCTGTTCAACATCGATACCGGACAGCAGGAGCTTCTCGGCGACTATCCGGGCATGACCTTCGCCCCGCGCTTCTCGCCCGACGGCAACAAGGTGATCTTCAGCCTGTCGACCAACGGCGCCACGCAGATCTATACCCAAGATCTCCGAACCCGCAAAGTAACGCAGATCACGACCACCACGGCGATCGATACCTCGCCGTGCTATTCACCTGACGGCAAGTATATCACCTTTAACTCTGACCGCGGTGGCGTACAGCAGATCTATACGATGAATGCCGACGGTAGCGACATCAAGAGAATCAGCTTCGGTGCCGGCCGCTATGCTACGCCGGTCTGGTCGCCTCGCGGCGATTTGATTGCCTTCACCAAGTGGGAGCATGATGATTTTCAAATCGGAGTCATGCGCCCGGACGGCAGCGGCGAACGGATCTTGAGCCACGGATTCCTGGTCGAAGGCCCGACCTGGGCGCCGAACGGCCGTGTGCTGATGTTCTTCAAGCAGACCCAGTCGGATTCGAAGGGCCATGGCGGTTCAACCCGGCTAGTGTCGGTCGATCTTACCGGGTCGAACGAAAGAGAGGTCGTAACCCCGCAGGATGCCTCGGACCCGGCTTGGTCCCCCTTGCTTCCGTGACAAACTGTGAGTATATTTCGGGCCGATTTTGCCATCCGTTCTCGCGCGGTGGACGGCGGTCTTTGCTCCGCACGAAGACGTAGTGCCGCCGTTTGCCCTCCCGACACCTAGATTCCTGGTTACGCTGAAGGAACGATAAAATGCGTTATAAGATGTTGACCCTCGTCGCCACCGCCGCATTGCTGGCCGCTTGCGACACGACCCCGAAGGCGACCGACACCGGTGCCGGCACCGGCACCGCCACGGCCCCGACGGCGCCCGTCGCCCAGGGCTCGCCGGCCGATGAGCTGAAGACCCAGGTCGGCGACCGGATTTTCTTCGCCTTCGACAAGTCCGACATTTCCGGCGAGTCCAAGGCGACGCTGGACCGTCAGGCCGCTTTCACCAAGAAGTATCCTCAGCTGACCTTCACGGTCGAAGGCCATTGCGACGAGCGCGGCACGCGCGAGTACAACCTCGCCCTCGGCGAGCGCCGCGCCACCGCGACCAAGAACGCCCTGGTCGCCCTCGGCGTCCAGGGCAGCCGCCTGCAGACGATCTCCTACGGCAAGGAGCGTCCGGCGGTCGTCGGCTCGAACGAGGCGGCCTATGCCCAGAACCGCCGCGCGGTGACGGTGATCAACTAACACGAAGGCTTTGGCTCGGCGTCGCGGTTTCAAGCGATGCCGGCCGTCTTTCGTGACCGGTGAAATGGCGTCGCGAGCAACTCCGGCAGGAGTTGTCCGCGGCGCCGTTTTTTTGACGAATTCCAGGCTATAGTCATAGGCGCGGGACGAATGACGGAGAATATTGGACAGCTTCTGCCACAATGGCGTTTGCTCTCCATGCCGCCTACCCCTCATCGCGGGATTTCGATGCGCCATATGCTCGGCCTGATCGGCCTTTGCCTTCTTGTGTTTTCTTGCCTGACGCCGGCCATGGCGCAGGATATACGACCGATTCTCGATCGGCTCGACCGGTTGGAGCGGGATCTCAACCAGGTCCAGCGCCAGGTCTACCGCTCCCAGGTCGGCGGCGGCCCGGCACCCGTGGTGCCGCCCTCGGTCGATAACGGCGCTTCGGTCGATGTCTCGATCCGGATGGATCAGCTCGAAGAGCAGATGCGGCGTCTGACCGGCCAGCTCGAAGAGATCCAGAACAACATCACGCAGCTCGGCACCCGGCTCGACAAGAAGCAGGCCGATGACGAGGTCCGTTTCCAGGCGCTGGAAGGCCATGGCGGCGGGGGCGGCCAGGATATCGCCGCGGCCGCGCCGTCGCGCGGTGCTGCCGACATGGACCGGCCGCCTTCCGCCTCGGGCCAGCTGGTCGGCCCGCGCGACGGCGGGTCGCCGTCCCCGGCCAATGCCGGCCCCAATGGCGGGCTGCCCTCGGGCTCGGCGCAGGAGCAGTACAGCTACGCCTTCGGCCTCGTCCGGCAGCAGGATTTCAAGAATGCCGAGCTGGCCTTGAAGAGCTTCCTCCAGAAGCATCCGAGCGATCCGCTCGCCGGCAATGCCCAATTCTGGCTCGGCCAGACCTATTTCGTGCGCGGCGACAATGCCGCCGCGGCCTCCACCTTCGCCGAGGGCTACCAGAAATTCCCGCAGGGGCAGAAAGCGTCGGAATCGCTGCTCAAGCTCGGCATCTCGCTCAACAATCTCGGCCGCAAGCAGGATGCCTGCGCCAGCTTCGCCCGCCTCGACCGCGATTTTCCCAAGCTCGAGCAGTCGATCAAGGATACCGAAGTCCAGGAACGGCGAAAGGCCGGGTGCTGAGCCGCCTCATTTCGGCCATTTGACGGGGCCGGGAGCCTGGCCGACAAATGCCTCCCGCAAAATGAGGGAGGTACGGGCGTGAGCGTCGCGGAAAAGTTCGAACGGGCGGACAGAGCCGACGAGATCGTGGCGCGACTCGACCGGCTGCCCGCCTCGCGGCCGATCTGGCGGATCGTGCTGCTGCTCTCGCTCGGCGGTGCCTTCGAATTCTACGACATCTTCATCACCGGCTATGTGGCGCCCGGCATGGTCAGGGACGGGCTGTTCACGCCGGAATCGCTCGGTATCTTCAACGCGCTGGCCGGACTCGGCGTCACCGGCACCGGCACTTTCGTGTTCATGACCTTCGCGGGATTCTATGTCGGTACCTTGCTGCTGGGCGCCGTCGCCGACCGGTTTGGCCGGCGCGCGATCTTCACCGCCTCGCTCATCTGGTACTCGGTCGCGACCCTGTTCCTGGCCTTCCAATCGACCGGCTTCGGTGCCGATCTCTGGCGTTTCGTCGCCGGCATCGGCCTCGGCGTCGAGCTGGTCACGATCGGCGCCTATCTGGCGGAGCTGGTGCCGCGCGAGCAGCGCGGCCGCGCCTTCGCGGTCAATCAGATCGTGGCGTTCACGGCGGTGCCGCTGGTCGCTCTTCTCGCCTGGCTGCTGGCCGATGCGAGCCCGCTCGGCCTCGCCGGCTGGCGCTGGGTGGTGCTGATCGGCTCGGCCGGTGCCGTCATCGTCTGGCTGATCCGGCTGGGCCTGCCCGAATCGCCGCGCTGGCTCGCCCGGCAGGGGCGGCTGGGCGAAGCCGAACGGATCACCGCCTCGCTCGAAGCTGCCATCGCGGCCGAGGGTCTCGTCCTGCCGCCGCCGGGTGCGGCCGTGGCCGAGCCGGGCGGGCCGGGCGGTTTCGCCGAGATCTGCCGGCCGCCCCTCCGCCGGCGCACGATCATGCTGTCGGTGTTCCAGTTCAGCCAGGCGATCGGCTTCTACGGCTTCGCCGCCTGGGTTCCGTCGGTGCTGATCGCCAAGGGCATCCACGTCACCCAGAGTCTGGAATATTCCTTCATCATCGCCATCGCCAACCCGTTCGGCCCGCTCATCGGCTTCTTCTTCGCCGACCGGGTCGAGCGCAAATGGCAGATCGTCGGTGCCGCCCTCTGCGTCGCCTGCTTCGGGCTGATCTTCGCCGGCCAGACCGAATCGGCTCCACTCATCCTGTGCGGCGTCCTGGTGACGCTCGCCAATAACTGGATGAGCTTCGCCTTCCATAATTACCAGGCCGAGCTGTTCCCGACCCGCATCCGCGCGCGGGCGGTGGGCTTCGTCTATTCCTGGAGCCGGGTCTCCGCCGCCTTCGCCGGCCTCGTCATCAGCCTGCTGCTGGCGCGCGGCGGGGTCGAGGCGGTGTTCCTGTTCATCGCCGGCGCCATGGCGATGGTGGCGATCTCGATCGGCGGCTTCGGTCCGCGCAGCACGGGCCTGGCGCTCGAAAAGATTTCGCGCTGACCGGTACACTAACTTGTTGAATCCAGTGTGATTCGGCGTCCGGGATTCATGATACAAAATGCCATGAATCCCGGAATCATCACACGAGCGGCCGAGCCGATCGGCGATCCGGAATTCGCCGAGCTCATGGCGCGGCTCGGCGGGTTCGAGCTGGCACCGATCCTCGCTGTCGCCGTGTCGGGCGGTGCCGATTCGATGGCGCTGGCACTTCTCGCCGAACGCTGGGCGCGGACACGCGGCGGCCGGGTCACCGCACTGACCGTCGATCACCGGCTACGGCCGGCCTCGGCGGACGAGGCCCGGACCGTGACGGCCTGGCTCGGCGCGCGCGGCATCGGTCACGAGACGCTGGTCTGGGCCGGCCCACATCCGGCCGGCGACATCCAGGCGGCGGCGCGGGAAGCCCGCTACGCCCTGCTCGGCGACTGGTGCCGGACCCAGGGCGTCCTGCACCTCCTGACCGCGCACCACCAGGACGATCAGGCCGAAACCCTGCTGCTGCGGCTGGCGCGCGGCAGCGGCCTCACCGGCCTGGCCGGCATGGCGGCGATCGTCGAGACGGCGCATTGGCGCCTGGTGCGGCCGCTGCTCGACGTGCCGGCGCCGCGGCTGCGCGCCAGTCTTGCAGCGCAAGACCAGGACTGGATCGAGGACCCGTCGAACCGGGATCCCCGCTTCGCGCGGGCGCGCCTTCGCCGGGAGCACGCGGCCTTGGCGGCGGCCGGCCTGACGGCGCAGCGCCTGGCCGAGGCTTGCCGGCATCTCGCGCGCGCTCGCGCGGCCATCGAAGAATATGCCGCGCGCCTGCTGGTCGAGGCCGTGACGCCGCACGAGGCGGGCTGGGCGGTGATCGATCCCGAACCGTTCCGGCGCGCCGCTTCCGAGATCCGGCTGCGCGCGCTCGCCTCCCTTATCGCCGCGATCGGCGCCGAACCCTATACGCCGCGCTTCGAGCGGCTGGAGCGGCTGGCCGAGGCGATCTTTGGAGAGGTGGCGGGCGGCGGCCGGACGCTCGGCGGCTGTCGTATCCTGCGCCGGCGCGGCCGGCTGCTGGTGCATCGCGAGCCGGCGGCGACGGCACCGCCGGTGCTTTTGCCCGAGTGCGGCGAGCTCGTCTGGGACCGACGCTTCTCGGTCGTCAACCGGGGCGCGCCGGGCATCGAGATCGGCCTGCTCGGCGGCGATGGCGTGGCCGCGCTGCATGCCATTGCGCCTCGGGCCGTCGATCCCCATCTTCCCAAAGCCGTGCTGCCGTCCTTGCCGGCCCTGCGGCAAGACGGTAGGCTGGTTTCGATTCCCCATCTCGGATGGCACGAGGCGGGAGTGTCGATCGATATCGAGGTGCGGTGGCGGCCGGCGCGCCCAGTTTGTGGCCGCGGCTTTACAGTTGCTTAGGACGCATCGCATCTTATCTTTAGGTCGAAGGTTGCCGCGCTTCCAGCCTGCGGTAATCGGCAGATCGGGCGGAACGCGGCGGCGAGCTGCGGTCGAGGACGGAATGAAAGGCCTGAACCGTGAATAATTTCGGGAAGAATCTGGCGCTGTGGATCATCATCGCTCTACTGCTGGTCGCCCTGTTCAACCTGTTCCAAAGCTCTTCGACCCGCGGTACCCAGCCGCCTATCGCCTATTCCGACTTCATTAACGAGCTCAATCACGATCGCGTCAGCGATGTGACCATCCAGGGCAACGTCATCACTGGCACGTTGAAGGAGGGCAAGCCCTTCGTCACCAACATGCCGAACGACCCGACCCTGGTCAGCCGGCTCCTGGAGAAGGATGTGCGCGTCAAGTCGCAACCGAGCGACGAGAACGTGCCGTCGCTGTTCGGCGTGTTGCTGAACTGGTTCCCGATGCTGCTGCTGATCGGCGTGTGGATCTTCTTCATGCGCCAGATGCAGGGCGGCGGCGGCCGGGCCATGGGTTTCGGCAAGTCGCGGGCGCGGCTGCTGACCGAGAAGGTTGGCCGCATCACCTTCGACGATGTCGCCGGCATCGACGAGGCGAAGCAGGAGCTCGAGGAGATCGTCGAGTATCTGAAGGACCCGCAGAAATTCCAACGCCTGGGTGGCAAGATCCCTAAGGGCGTGCTGCTGGTGGGTCCGCCGGGTACCGGTAAGACGCTGCTCGCCCGCGCCATCGCCGGCGAGGCGAACGTGCCCTTCTTTACTATCTCGGGCTCGGACTTCGTCGAGATGTTCGTCGGCGTCGGCGCTTCCCGCGTCCGCGACATGTTCGAGCAGGGCAAGAAGAACGCGCCCTGCATCATCTTCATCGACGAAATCGACGCGGTCGGCCGCCATCGCGGTGCCGGCCTCGGCGGCGGTAACGACGAGCGCGAGCAGACGCTGAACCAGCTGCTGGTCGAGATGGACGGCTTCGAGGCCAATGAGGGTGTCATCCTCATCGCCGCCACCAACCGCCCGGACGTGCTCGATCCGGCGCTGCTGCGCCCCGGCCGCTTCGACCGCCAGGTCGTGGTGCCGAACCCCGACATTCTCGGCCGCGAGAAGATCCTCAAGGTCCATATGCGCAAGGTGCCGCTGGCGGCCGATGTCGATCCCAAGGTGATCGCGCGCGGCACGCCCGGCTTCTCCGGCGCCGATCTCGCCAACCTCGTCAACGAGGCGGCGCTGATGGCGGCCCGCAAGGGCAAGCGCTCGGTCGGCATGCTCGAGTTCGAGCAGGCCAAGGACAAGGTCATGATGGGCGCCGAGCGGCGGTCCATGGTCATGACCGAGAAGGAAAAGGAGCTGACCGCCTATCACGAGGCCGGCCATGCGCTGCTCGCCATGTATCAGCCGGGTGCGGACCCGCTGCACAAGGTGACGATCATCCCGCGCGGCCGGGCCCTGGGCGTCACCATGAGCCTGCCGGAACGCGACCGGCTCAACTACTCCATCAAGGAGCTGAACGCCCGGATCGCCATGACCTTCGGCGGCCGCATCGCCGAGGAGCTGATCTTCGGGCCGGAGAACGTCACCACCGGCGCCGGCAACGACATCCATCAGGCGACCAACATGGCGCGCCGGATGATCACGGAATGGGGCATGTCCGACAAGCTCGGCCGCATCCGCTACAGCGACAATGAGGAAGAGGTGTTCCTCGGCCATTCGGTCACCCAGCGCAAGAACGTCTCGGACGCGACGGCGAAGCTGATCGATGAGGAGATCCGCCGGGTCGTCGAGGAAGGCGAGCAGGCCGCGCGCAAGCTCCTGACCGAACGGATCGGCGAGCTGCATGCGCTGGCCAAGGGCTTGCTCGAATACGAGACCCTGTCGGGCGACGAATGCCGCAAGATCGTGGCCGGCGAACCCATCGTCCGCGACCTCAGCACCGACGATCCGCGTCCGGCACCGCGCCGCTCCTCGATCCCGCCGGCCGGCGGCGTGCGCAAGGACAAGCCCACGGGCGGGCTGGAGCCGGAGCCGCAGCCCAACGCCTGATGTCCGATCCGAGCTTGGACAGACGAAGCCCCATCTCGCGATGGGGCTTCGTCGCTTTAGGGCCGGCCGATCCGGCTTCCTTCTATCTGGGGCCGCGCGCGCTCCTGTCCGGCGGCGCGGCCGAGGCGGCGATCGAGGCGGGGACGGCGATTCCGATCGGACGCCCCGGCGAGGCCGCCGCCTGCCTAGAAATTCTGGTTCGCCAGGATGGCGGCGCCCGCTCCGTGCTGGTTGCCGCAGCCGATTTCCCTCGCTGGCTCGACACGAATCCCGGCCCCGCCGCCGACCGGCTGCGCCTGCTCGCGGGCCGGCTGTCGGCGCCGCGCCGTCCCTGGGCCGGGCTCGCGCTCGACCGGCCGCTGGTCATGGGCATCGTCAATGTCACGCCCGACAGCTTCTCCGACGGCGGCGATTTCCTCGATCCCGCGGCGGCCGTCGCCCACGGGCTGGCGCTCCGCGGGGCCGGGGCCGACATTCTCGATATCGGCGGGGAGTCGACCCGGCCGGGTGCCGAGCCGGTGCCGCCCGAGGTGGAGGTGGCGCGGGTCGTGCCGGTCGTCCGTGCGCTCGCCGAGGCTGGCGCCATCGTGTCGATCGACACCAGGCACACGCCGGTCATGGCGGCGGCGGTCGAGGCCGGCGCCCGCATCGTCAACGATGTGACGGCGCTGCAGGACAAAGGGGCGGTCGAACTCGCCGCCCGCCTCCGCCTGCCGGTGGCGCTCATGCATATGCAGGGCGCGCCGCAGACCATGCAGGCCGATCCGCGCTACGATCATGCCGTGCTCGACGTCTTCGATTTCCTGGAAGCGCGGATCGCCGCTTGCGAGGCGGCCGGCATCGCACGGGCGGATATCCTGGTCGATCCCGGCATCGGCTTCGGCAAGAGCCTCGCGCATAATCTGCAATTGCTCGACGGGCTCGGCCTGTTGCGCGCGACCGGCTGCGGGCTTCTGCTCGGCGTGTCGCGCAAGGGCTTCATCGCGCGTGTCCGCGGCGGGAGCCATGCCAAGTCACGCCTCGGCGGCTCGCTCGGTGCCGGCCTCGCCGGCATCATGCGCGGCGCCGACATGCTGCGCGTCCATGACGTGGCCGAAACGGTGCAGGCGTTAAGCGTGGTTAAGGCCATCGACGATAGAGTGGTCGAGGATGTGCTATAAGCACCGAACATAACGGCGGGACGAAGGACGGGATGAGTCGCAAGCTTTTCGGCACGGACGGGATCCGCGGCACGGCGAACATGGACCCGATGACGGCGGATATCGCGCTCAAGGTCGCGATGTCGGCGGCGCGGCATTTCCGGCGCGGGGACCATCGCCACGTCGTGGTGATCGGCAAGGATACGAGGCTCTCGGGCTATCTGCTCGAGCCGGCGATGACGGCGGGCTTCGTCGCCATGGGCATGGATGTGGTGCTGGTCGGGCCGATGCCGACGCCGGCGGTCGCCATGCTGACGCGCTCGCTGCGGGCCGATCTCGGCGTCATGATCTCGGCCTCGCACAACGCCTTCCAGGATAACGGCATCAAGCTGTTCGGCCCCGACGGCTATAAGCTCTCGGACGAGATCGAGGCGGCGATCGAGATCGGCGTGCTGGGTGGCGGCGAGGTCGTGGGGCGGGCTTCCCCGCGTGAGCTCGGCCGGGCGCGGCGGCTCGACGATGCCGGCGGCCGCTATATCGAGTTCGTCAAGAACAGCTTCCCCAAGGGCATGCGGCTCGACGGCATCAAGATCGTCGTCGATTGCGCCCATGGCGCCGCCTATAAGGTGGCGCCCTCGGTGCTCTACGAGCTCGGCGCCGACGTGGTGCCGATCGGCGTCAGCCCGGACGGCTTCAACATCAACGAGAATTCCGGCGCGGTCGCGACCGCCGCCATGCAGAAGGCGGTGGTCGAGCATGGCGCGCATCTGGGCGTGGCGCTCGACGGCGATGCCGACCGGCTGATGATCGCCGACGAGACCGGCACGCTGCTCGATGGCGACCAGCTCATGGCGCTGATCGCGACCAGCTGGCATCGCGCCGGCACGCTGCGCGGCGGCGGGGTAGTCGCGACGGTCATGTCCAATCTCGGCCTCGAGCGGCATCTGGGCGGGCTCGGGCTCCAGCTCCTGCGCACCTCGGTCGGCGATCGTTACGTTGTCGAAAGGATGCGTGAGCAAGGCTGCAATGTCGGCGGCGAGCAATCCGGCCATATCATTCTGCAGGATCATTCGACCACGGGCGACGGGCTGATCGCGGCGCTGCAGGTGCTGGCGGCGCTGATTCAGCAAGGCGGCAAGGTCAGCGAGGTCGGCCATGTCTTCACCGCTCTGCCGCAACGCATGAAGAGCGTGCGCTATCCGGCCGGCACCGATCCGATGACGATCCCGCGCGTCGAGCAGGCGGTCGCCGAGGCGCATCGGCGGCTGGCGGCGACCGGCCGGCTGCTGATCCGCAAATCGGGCACCGAACCTGTCATCCGGGTCATGGCCGAAGCCGAGGATGAGAGCCTGGTGACGGCGGTGGTCGAGGAGCTCGCCGCCCTGGTCGCGGAGGTTGCGGCCGCTCCCCGCGCGGCGGAATAGGGTACAGTGCCATGAGCCTCGCGCGCATCCTCATCTGCGCCGGCTCCGATTCAGGCGGCGGCGCCGGCATCCAGGCCGACATCAAGACGGTGACGGCGCTCGGCGGCTATGCCATGACCGCCGTCACCGCACTCACCGCCCAGAATACCAAAGGCGTCCAGGGCATCTTTCCGGTCGAGCCGGACTTCATCCGGCTGCAGATGCGCGCGGTGCTGACCGATCTCGGCGCGGACGCGGTCAAGACCGGCATGCTCGGGACGGCGCCCGTGATTGATGCCGTGGTCGAGACGCTGGCCGCGCATGCGCCGAAGGTCGCCCTGATCGTCGATCCGGTGATGGTGGCGAAGGGCGGTGCGTCGCTGCTGGCGAACGAGGCCGTCGCCGCGATGAAGGCGCGTCTGCTGCCGCGGGCGGATCTGCTGACGCCCAATCTGCCCGAGGCCGAAGTGCTGCTGGGCACCACGCTGCCCGATCTCGCCGCCATGTGTGCTGCGGCTGCGGCGTTGCAGCGCATGGGACCGCGCGCGGTGCTGCTCAAGGGCGGGCATTTCCCCGGCGCCACGGTCCATGACGTGCTGGCCAGCGCCGACGGCGTCCAGGTGTTCGACAGCGGCCGGATCGAGACGCGGCACACCCATGGAACCGGCTGCACGCTTGCTTCCGCGATCGCGACCGGGCTCGGGCAGGGGATGGGCCTGACCGATGCGGTGATCCGGGCGCGGGCCTATGTGCTGGAAGCGATTCGGACCGCGCCGGGCCTCGGCCACGGCCATGGGCCGCTCAATCACGGTCATACGGTTCGGTGCTTTTGAGAGACTGTTCGAAAATGCGCGGATGGCGCATTTTCGGTTCTGGGCCAGCCCTCTCCCCCGCCCGGCCACCCACGTAAGTATCCTAGAATGGGTTGCTTGTCTTGAACGGCCCTCTGGGAGAGGGTGGACACCGGCGAGGGCTCGTTGAGTGGGTTGGTCTTTCGACCGTGGCCATCTGGAGCCTTGCCGGTGTCGCGGTCGCTCACGCGTAC
>Ga0255336_100215_pt1 | contig 117386 bp, 95 predicted proteins | sample MeOH1_35cm_T3_17_FD_189102 | JGI IMG/M metagenome (GOLD analysis project Ga0255336, IMG submission 189102) | Sandy soil microbial communities from University of British Columbia, Vancouver, Canada - MeOH1_35cm_T3_179 | ecosystem: Engineered > Artificial ecosystem > Sand microcosm > Unclassified ...
GGTTGTCCTCGCGCTTCAGGTAGACCGGATTGCGCAGACGTGCCGACAGGTTCGGCGCGCGTTCGAGTTCGGTCTCGCGGGCCACGTCGTAGACGCGCGCGGTCAGGGTTTTCTTCAGGTAGTCGTGACGAAGCGCGACGCTATCGGCGGCTTCGGCCGCCTGTTTGAGTTCGTGTAACGGCAAGGCAAGCTCCTGTGCGGCAAGGACGAATCAGCAGAGGGTTCACAGGAGGCAGGTTGCGAGCGGACATAAAAAAACCCGCCTCGTGTGGCGGGTTATGTGTCACTGCTATCAGACGCGCGCTAACCCACCATTCGATGAATGATGCTAATAATCAGCGCAATACGGATGTCGAGGCAGTTCATGCGTTCGATCTTCGTTGACTTGACGCGCTTTGTCAATCCCTGTCGATTGCAATGCACGCCGCCGCGTGCCGGCCGGATAACGGCGATGCGTACCCGCGGCGGTGCCACGGGCAGGTAGCGGCCACGTAGCGGGCAGCATGAAAGACGGCCTCATTATCGGTCGATCTCAACGCCGGCTAGGCCCGCGCGACGCGTAGCTCACGCTGTGGCGCAGCGGCCGAACGCCGCGCCTTCAACATACGCTCGCGCAAAAACTGCTCGAACTGCGCCATCACCGCATGGCGCGCGGACTGTGAGAAAAGCGCGTGGTCGACCTTGCCGACCAGTTTCACGTCGATGTGCTTCAGCTTGCTCAGGCGATTACCACGGGGTCCGAAATGAATTTCCAGCGCGTCCAGTCCTTCATCGAGCGAACCATAAATCAATGTAGTCTGTACGCCTTTGCGCTCCAGTTCGCGCATGAGGGCGCGCACCATACCGCCCGGCGTGCGCTGGCCGAGCAGCCACTCGAACGCTCTGCCGGCGCGCGCGGCCATGCGCGTGCCCAGACGGCGTGCGAGTTCGGTCGCGATCATCCGGCCGTTCGCCTCGCCGCTCAACAGACGCAGCCATTTGCGTGGATTGCGCATGGCGCGGCGGTAGACGACGCTCGCCGCCACATGCCGCGCTCCGGGCCGCGTTCGCGCGCCATCCCAGCTGAAAAACGGCAGATTGACGGCCGCGCAGCCGACCACTGCCGGGTGCGCCCGCGCCGTATGCAGGCTGACGTAGGCACCCGTGCACACGCCGAACATCACGATTTCCGGATATCCCGCCGCCACGAGCCAATCGACGCCCGCTTGCGCGTCGGCGACGGCGTACTGCTCATAGACCTTATCGAGCGACAGCGCTGCGTCACGACGCTGACTATCGCCGAGGCCGCTCAGGTCCATGCGCAACGAGGCAATCCCTTGAGCCGCCAGATAGCGCGCCATCAGCACCGTGAAGCGCCCGTCGCCCACCCGATGCACCCCGCCCGTGTTGACGAACAACACGGCCGGCGCGGTTTCCAGTGCCTGCCGCGGCTGACAGAACACGCCGGCATAGCCGCCGCCCTCGAACACCACCGGCGTCTCGCGTCCGTGCGCGAAGACGATCTGCGCACTGGTTGCGCCTGCAAGCACCGCGACGGCCGGCTCGCGCTCCGTGAGCGCGTCGGCACCCAACCAGGCGAGCACGCTTGCGAACGCATGCGCCGGCATTTCGCTGTGAGTGGGATTGACGAGGAACTTGTCGTATTCGCCGAAAAATCGCAGATCCGTTTGCGCACCGAGCGCCTGATAATGCGCTGCCATGCGCTTCAAACGCGCGCTCTCGTTCAGATCGTGCAGCAACACTCGCCGTGCGGGAGAATGCGTAGTCCGTTCGAGATCGACCTTCGCGAGCGGCTCGAGCGTATCCGCATATAGCCGGAAGCCGTGCGCGCCGACCGTGTTGTCGGCCTCGGCATCGAGGCTGAGTCCTAGCGCCTGCTGCGCACTCCGCCAACTGTGATGCTGAAGCGCCAGTTCGCGGATGTAGCCCTTGCCCGATGTCACCGGCATGAGCAGCACAAGATCGTCGACGCCGCCCATCTGTTCGGCGGCCAATGCCGCCAGCGTCGCGCCGAAACGCAGTCCGCACAGGCCGAGGCGCGTCACAGCGGTTTCCTGGCGCAGCCAGAGCGCAGCCGCCTCGATACTGTCGAGCCACGCGCGCATGCGCTGCGGATCGTCTTCGTTGCCGCTCGAATCGCCGGTGCCGGGATAGTCGAAGCGCAGCACCGCGATACCGCGAGCGGCAAGCCTGTCGGCGAACTCACGCCAGCCTCGGTAGGTGCACAGCGCTTCATAGCCGAACGGGTTGCACAGCACGACGCCCGTTTCGGCGTGCGTGCCTGCCGGACGGTGCAGCCAGCCGAAACAGCCGCCGAACGTAACGGGTGTCATGGTGAGCCGAGCCGGCATGAGCGGGCGACGCGGCGCCACGTCAGATTCGCGTAGCAATCGACTCCTCCCGCACGATGAGCGCGATCACGCTTGCGAGGGAATCGATGCTTTCAAACATCTCGTGCGTGATCAGCGCGCCCGGAATTTCAATGCCGCATTCGTCTTCGATCGCCATCATCACGCGGACCGCACCGAGCGACGACAGGCCGGCAGCGTAGAGATCGTCGCCATCGCCGAGTGTATCGACCGGCACGGCGAGACAGGCGGTCCCGTGAAGCATACGGCGCACATGTGTCTTCATTCTAATTTCCCCGCTACTTTAATTTTTCAACGCGGCATCGATCCATCGAGAACGCACAAGGAGACGCTAGCGCACCGCGATCAGCTGAGCATGCCGCCGGTCACACAGTGTTCGGCGAGCGCCCTTCTGTCGACCTTGCCATTGACGTTCAGCGGCAGCGTGTCCAGCATCACGACCCGTTGCGGCACGGCATACGCCGGCAAGCGCTGACGGCATGCGTGAAGAATCCGTGCGGCGCCGCCTTGCGCATGCGTGACGAAAGCGATCAGGCCAGCCGCATGGCCCGATTCGTCGACAGGCCAGGCGATGACCGCGCACAGCGCCGCCTGACTGGATGATCGAACCACATGCTCGACTTCTTCGAGCTCGATACGGTTGCCGCGAATCTTGATCTGCGTATCCAGCCGGCCTTGAAACACGATTCCATGACCGGCCACCTCGCGCGCGGCGTCCGCGCTTCGATACCAGCGCGACGGGCTGCAGCCCGGATAGCGCTTCGAAATGAAACGGCGATTGCCCGGGTCGTCCGCCGACAGGTAGCCCGCCGCGACCTGCGGACCGCCGATCAGCAATTCGCCGCACTCGCCGGGCGCAACCGGTTCGAGCGCGGCGTCGACGATCAGCAACGCCATGCCGGGCAACGCGCGGCCAAGCGGCATGACGGCATGGCCCGGCCCGGCGAGAAACTTCGCTGTGACTTCGAATGCCGCGCATGCAACGGTCGCTTCGGTCGGCCCGTACATGTTCAGAACCCGGCTGTTCGGCGCGGCGCGCTGCCACGCTTGCACCAGCAAACGCGGCAGCGGTTCACCGCCGAACAGCGTGACGCGCAGGCTGGGAAATTCGTCTGGCTGCAGTTTGCGGAACTGCTGCATGAAGGCCGCGACCGAAGGCACGCTGCTCCAATGCGTGATCGCGTGCTCCTTGATGAAGGCCGCGTTGTAGATCGGCTCCACGGTCTTCGGTACGTACAGGCATGCGCCGTTGGCCCAGCACACGAACATGTCGTGCACCGAAGGATCGAAGGAAAGCTCGCATAACTGCACGTAGCGTGCGCCGGGGAGGCTTCCGATCAGACCCAATTGCCCCGCCACATAGGCGCAAGCATTCTCGTGCGAGATCGGCACGCCCTTGGGCGCGCCGGTGGAGCCCGATGTGAACAGGATATAGGCCTGATCGTGCGGCGCGCGAGGGTTGGCCGCTCCGGTCTCGCCTGGCTCGTCAGGCAGCCGCCTCAGGCCACCACTGGCCCATGCCTCGCAGCCCGGCAGGGCGTTCCCGGAACCAGGAGAGAGTTTTTTGACTTCTATGCCTGCGTCATCAAGCAGGAAAATCTTCGGCGACTCGTCCAGCCGCGATACCACTTCGTCGAGCAAGGCGGCGCAGCGCCGGTCCACCAGCATGACAGGCGCGCCCGACTTCCCGATTACAGCGGCAATCCGCGCGGCGGGCATGTTGGGATTGAGCGGCACGTAAGCGCAGCCGGCCTTAAGGATTCCTAGCAACCCGGCGTAGGCGGCCACGCTGCGATGCGCGAACAACAGGCAGCGCCGTGCCCGGCCGGCCGGCAACACCGACGATAAGGCGGTAGCGATCCCACACGCACGCGAGGCAACCTCGCCGTACGAGTACGCGCGCTCGTCGACCCACAGCGCGGGACCATCCGGATCGCGCGCGGCAGTATCGAAGAAGAATGAATCCAGCATTCACGGCCTCGATGCATGGGGCACAGTGCCAGCGTTGCCGGCCGGTCGCACGAGCGCGCCGGAGAGGCTGCCAGCCATGCCAGCAGCCCACGGCCGGGCGGCTCTGCTACCCGGCGGCGCGCTGCATTATCGTAGGAGAATTCACAAGACAAAGACGCGGACGACAACCTGCCACGCAGGCTCGTCACGCGCTATTGCTTGACGAGCCTGACGGTCAGGTCTTTGTAAGGATCATAGATGCCGGTGAGAGCGGCCTATGTGCGATAGCGCTCTCAACAGACGAATGAGTATTCGAGGGCGCGCCGTCGGCGGCGCGCACGCGCCAAGCGGCAATCTCAGTTGCGCACGCCGCTTTGCTTCCTGAAAGCGCTGAGAATGCGCTGTTCCAGCGCGTTGTAATCGCGACCGAAGTGGTGATCGCCCGAGGTGCGGATCACCTCGACCCCCGTCTTCGTCAGCGACGGACACAGGGTGTCTTTTTCATTCTCGCCGTAGAAGCACTGCACGATCGCGGGTGGCACACGGGTCAACTCCGGCTGGACTTTCAACGCCTTGTCGCTCGCCGGCATGCCGAGCCAGCCGCCCACGCGGATCTGAAAATCGGCGTCGGGCGCGAAGCCGAGCAGCGCGATCAACGATACCTTCGCGCGCAACGCCGCCGGCAGACGGTTATAGGCGAACGGCATCACGTCCGCGCCGAATGAATAGCCGACCAGTGCGATGTGCTGCGCGTTCCAGCGCGCGCCGTAGGTCTGCATCACCCGCGCGAGATCGCGGCTCGTCTGGGCGGGCGGCTTTTCGCTCCAGAAATAGCGCAGGCTGTCCCAGCCGATCACGGAGACGCCGTCTTTTTGCAATGCCTGGGCGATCGTCTTGTCGAGATCGCGCCAACCGCCGTCGCCGGAAATCACGATCGCCATCAGGCCGTTCGGATGCGCCGCCGGCAATTCGATCAGCGGCAGGTCGGAGACGTCGTCGTCGCTCGTCGAGACCGCCTGCAGATGCGGCGAGACCAGCGCGACGAGGCGCGTGCGATCCGCGCTGCCCGTAGCCGCCTTTTCGACGAAGCCCGGCACCTTGTCGCGGATGATGGTCGGATCGGGCGGACAGGGTTGGAAGCGCGGATCGAGCGTGCGCTCGGCATCCACCGCGACCGCGCCCGCAACCGTATTCGACGGCGCCTGTTCGAGCACGTGCATGGCGAGCGTCGCGCCCTGCCCGGTACCCGCGACGATCGGCGCGAAATAGTGGCTCGATTGCGATTGCCGCTCGAGTTGGTGGCTCAAGGCTTCGGCATCGCCCACCAACTGGTGGCAGGCTTCCTTCTTCGCGACCAGATTGGCGGCGTAGCGAGCGGTATCCACGCCGACGGTCAACGCGCCGGCCTTCGCAAGCGCATCGGCGCTCTGCTGATCCGCTGCGCTCCAGCCGCCTGCCTGCGAATACAGCACCACGAAGCCGCGCAGCGGGCCTTCCGGCTGGGTGACCCTGACGTCGCCATAACGGCCGCCGGGGACGGTTGTAGTCGCGGCGTGCGCGAGCGCGCCGCCGGTCACGAGCCCCGCCGCCACGGCGAGCCTGAAAAGCGAATGCAGTGTCATGAACGCCGGCCTCCCGCCAGCAATGACAGGTCCGCGAGCGTGAAAAACACGCCCACCGAACCCGACGCCGCAAGATAACGCGGCTCCCAGCGCGGCTGGAATTTACTCTTGAAAGCGCGCAGTCCGCGGAAGTTATAGAACCGGCCGCCGAAACGCCACACGATGCCGGCGAAGCGGTGCCAGCGCGAGGCCAGCGGCGTGGGCTGCATGCCGGACAGCGGCGCGATGCCGAGGCTCAGCGAGCGGAAACCCGCCTGCTTCAGATGCAGCGCGAGTTGCGTGAACAGATATTCCATTGCATACGGCGACGCGCTTTCCACGTGACGCATCACGCCGACCGTCGCCTCGGTGTTCATATCGGTCGTCATGAAGGTGACGAACGCGGCCGGCTCGCCGTTCTGGCGCACCAGCATCACCGACTGCGCAGCGAGGTACTCGTCGGTGAATGCGGCGACCGAGAAGCTCTTTTCGCGCGCGTCGCGGCTGTCGAGCCAGCCATCGGAAATCTCGCGCAGCGTGTCGAGCGACGCCGGCACGTTCGCCTGGTCGATCACTTCGACGGCGAAGCCGTCACGTTCGCCGCGTTTGAGCGCATAGCGAAGATGCGCGCGATGCGAGCCCTTCAGGTCGAAGTCGTCGAGCACGACGTGCGCTTCTTCACCGAGCTTCATCAGCGTGAGACCGGCGTCGAGATAAAGCGGCAACGCGTTGGCGCGCACCTGATAGAACGCCGCGCGCCCGCCGTGCGCATGCGCGAGCGCGACGAACTTGCTGATCAGGCCGGCCCACTCTTCGCGCGGACCCACCGGATCGTGCAAAGCGGCCCACGTGCGGCCGTATTTGGCATACATCAGAAACGCTTCGCGCGACTCGGAGAACAGAAAGCTCTTGTCGCCCATCAGCGCGAGGCCGGCGTCGCTGCGCTCCTGCGCACGTACGATGCGCGCCGCGTCTTGCAGATCTTCCCGCGCCGGCTTGACGAAGTGGCCCGGCGCCGGACGCAACAATTGCCAGAACGAAAAGGTCGCGGCAAAGAGGCTTGCGGCCAGCGTCGCGCGCAGCGCACGCGGGGCGCGTTCGTCGAAGGCGAATTGCCACCACAGGTCGCGCGTGTACGGCACGTCGCGGAAAGCGAACAGCATGACCCACGTGGCGAGCATCAGCACCATCGCCACCGACACCAGCCAGCCCGCCGTGAAGCGCTCGGCGAACAGCGAGGAATGACGGTTGAAGCGCTGACGCGTGGACAGCAACAGCACGATCAGCATGCCGAGCACGCCGGCTTCGACGAACGCCAGACCTTTGGTCAATGACAACGCGAGACTCAGCACCGCCAGCAGGAGCGTCATCCACCACGCGGCGTCCAGCCGCCGCAGCAAACCACGCGCGACGAACAGGAGCAGCACGCCGAGCACGCTGCAGAGCATCTGCGAGCTTTCGAGCACCCACAGCGGCAGCACGTCGCGCAGAATGCGGATGCGTTGCCAGAACGCGGGCGTCGCGCTGGAAATCACCAGCATGCCACCCACCACGAATGTGACGAGACTCAGGAACAGCGGCGCAAGCTTCGACGCGGCGGCCGCATGTTGCAGCGGCAGACGGCTTTTCAGCGCGCGGCCTTCGAAGCCGGCGAGCAGCGCGGCCGAGACGATCAACGGGACACCGAAGTAAATCGCGCGATACGCGAGCAACGCGGCCACCATCTGATGCGTCTGCACGCTGCCGTTCAGCGTGAACACCATCGCCGCCTCGAACACGCCGACGCCGCCGGGCGTATGGCCGATCATGCCGAGCAGCATGGCCGCGGCGTAGACCGTGATGAAGGTCACGAAGCTCACGTCCGCGTGCGGCAGCAACGCCCATAAGGCAAGGCCCGCGGCCACCACGTCGAGAACCGCGAGCGCCACTTGGGCGAGCAGATCGCGGCGCGCGGGAATGTCGAACGAGAGCCACTGCCAGCGCGTGCGGACCGGGCGCGTTTCGCTGCGGCACGCGGTGGCGGCCAGCACGAGTGCGATGAGCAGCGCCGCGCCGCTCCAGCGCAGCGCGACGGGTTCGAGATGCAGCATCGGCGCGAGCGTACCGGCCACGCCGAGCATGCCGAGCGCGGTCATCAGCACCAGCGCGAGCGCGAGCGAGACGCTCGTGAACACGGTCATGCGCCCGATCTGCGCGGGCGTCACGCCCGCCACGCCGTAGACGCGCGCGCGCACGGCGCCGCCCGTGAGCGCGCCGAAACCGGTGGCATTGCCGAGTGCGGAGCCCGCGGTCGCGCCGATCCACAGCGCCACACGCGGCACGACGGCACCCAGATAGCGCAAACCAACCGCGTCGCGCCCGACCAGCGCCACGTAGCTGAGCGCGGTGGCGCCGAGCGCGGCGGCCCACTCGCCGGCCGTCAACTCACGCAACTGACGCATCACCGAGCGATAGTCGACCGCTTGCGAGAGATGTTGCAAGACGACCAGCAGCAGCACGCCAATCACCAGCGCGAGCAAGGGCGAGAGAAGCCCCCGGTTGCCGAGCGCTGTCGATGTACGGTCGAACATCGCGCCTAGCCGGTCGAATTTATTGTTATATCGATGGAACATGGTCAATGCAGGGCCTTGCGTGGAGCTGTCACGACGACGATTCGTCCGCCGCGGCGTCGCCGGTTATGGGCGATTACAAATGGATAACGGCACAGGGGTGAAAAGGTTGACAGTGTCAGGCCCGCAGCGGGGTTTAACCTGGGGGCAGCCGCGTCGCCATGGGGCCTGCCGCGCGACACGTATGAATGAAACGGTCGATATTGCCGATCGGATCGGATTGCAAGGACGCGCAGCCGCTTCGACAGGGGCTGAAGTTTAAACGCTATTTGCGCGCTGCGAATGAAGAATCGACGCCGTGTGGTGACGGCGAGTCACGATCGGGCGATCGTGAGCGCGGATCTGGCGGCAAGCGTGCCGATGTGGCTGCCGATGGCGCTTCCAACCAGCGCGCTGGCGGCCCGAGCGACGAGTGTGCGCAAAGCAACGCCAACGCTCCTGAGCGGAACCGCGTTGAACGCATGCGAGGGCATGTGAATACATGCCGGATGAACGGCCAAACAGGAACGCCGTCACTCACGACATGACGGGCGTAACGCGTGAATCGCGCATGGACGACCCGGGCCATGGCGTTCGCGCGACATACGGGTATGAATGACCGAACCACGGCCCACGAAGACGAGGCGCCTACGCGCCGCGCAGCGGGAGCGACGCGTAGGCGCGCCCATTTCTGTCGATCAGCGCGCGCGTGCCGCGCAACGTCCTTTCCTGTTACTGCGGACGACGATGCGCTTCAGCGATCACAGCGCAATTTTGCAGGTGCAGGTTGAGTGCCTGCAGCGCCAGGGCGCGCAGCTTGCCGAAGAACGTGGTTTGAGCGGAGACGGTGGCGCGAGCAGCAGCGTTGGAAGCGGTGTTCATGAAAGACTCCTGTATAGGGTTTATACCTAGGCAATAACCCGATTATAAACACCTTCTGCCGCACCGCAACAAATATCAATAAAGTTCGATGCCTCCGGGGCGCACGGTCGCGCCGCGATCAGGGCAATCTTAAAAAGGGTGACATCGCAACGTTGTCTTTTAACAACCCGCACCGTACAGGTGCAATAATGCCCCTTTGCCCGCGAACGCCCGAGGCAGCCCGCCTTCATGACCGTCGTCCAGAAAGCCCTGATTGCGCCACTGATCGTCGCGTGCGCGATGTTCATGGAAAGCGTCGACGCGAATGTGATCGTCACGGCGTTGCCGGCCATGGCGCGCGACTTCGGGCGCGATCCGGTCACGCTGAAAATCGCGGTGACGAGCTATGTGCTGGGACTCGGCGTGTTCATTCCGGTGTGCGGATGGCTCGCCGACCGGTTCGGGGCACGCACGATCTTCCGCACGGCGATCGGCATCTTCGTGACGGGCTCGCTGCTGTGCGCCGCGTCGAACTCGCTTGCCACCTTCACGCTCGCGCGCTTCGTGCAAGGGGTGGGCGGCGCGATGATGGTGCCGGTCGGGCGGATCATCATTTTCCGTGTGGTGCACAAGTCCGACTTCATCCGCGCGATGAACTATCTGAGCGTCCCCGCGATGCTCGGCCCCGCCGCCGGGCCGCTGCTCGGCGGATTCATCACCACGTATCTGCACTGGCGCCTGATTTTCTTCATTAACGTGCCGATCGGCATTCTCGGCATCTATCTGACCAACAAGCACATCGCCAACACCCGCGAGCCGGACCCCGGTCCGCTCGACTGGATCGGCTTTTTTCTCTCGGCGGCGGGCGCCGTGCTGCTTCTGCTCGGGCTGTCGCTGGTCGGCGGCGAACTGATTTCGAATCGCGACGCGCTCGGCATGTGCGCGTGCGGCGCCGTACTGCTCGCCGCCTATGTCGCTTACGCGCAGCGCGTCCCGCTGCCGCTGCTGGATCTGCGCTTTTTCAAGGTGCCGACGTTCCAGGCGAGCGTGCTCGGCGGTTCGATGTTTCGTATCGGACTCGGCGCGTTGCCGTTTCTACTGCCGCTGATGCTGCAGGAGGGCCACGGCATGAGCGCGTTCAAATCCGGCCTGATTACCTGCGCGTCCGCGTTCGGCGGCATGTTCATGCGCACGATCGCTTCGAGCGTGCTGCATCGCTTCGGCTTTCGCTCGGTGCTGGTGGTCAACGCCGCGTTGTCGGGGCTCGCGATCGCGGCCTGCGGACTGTTTTTCCCCGGCACGCCGACCTGGATCATCTGGGTGGTGGTGCTGCTCGGCGGATTCTTCCCGGCGTTGCAGTTCACGAGTCTGAACTCGCTGACTTACGCGGAAATCGCCAGCCGCGACGTGGGCCGCGCCACGAGTCTGGGCAGCGTGGTGCAGCAGATGTCGCTCGGCCTGGGCGTGACGATCGGCGGCATCGTGCTGCAGATTTCGCGGGTGCTGCACGGCCATCCCGGCATCATGTGGTCGGATTTCTGGCCAGCGTTTCTGGTGGTCGGCCTGTGCTCGTTTGCTTCGATTCCGGTCACGCTGCGCATGCCGCATCGGGCGGGCGAGGAAATCTCGCGCGGCGGCCGCGGTTGACCGGCTGATCGAACGGTTGGGCGTGCTGGACGTCTGTTCTGCTGAACGGCTGACCGCCCGCTACCGGCAGGCTTCAAACCTTCTTCCGGATCACGCTCACTTCGCCGTTGCGTTCGAGAATCGCCGCGGCTACGTCATCCATTGAACGTGAGCCGGTCTTCTGGCGCACGCTTTCATGAACATCGGTCGGCGTGATGAGCGCGGCGTCCATTTCGCGGGCGTTGAACGCGCCATTGCTGAACACCTCTCGCTCGACGCCGCCCACCAGCCGTTCGAGCACGGGCGAGCGCATGCAAGCCCATGCCAGCAAGCGATGGCAGACGACGATCGCGAACGACGCCGCCACCGTGGCGATAAACGGCGACGCACCGACGATCGCCCGGCTGAGCGTCGCGCCGAGCAGGATCACCACCACCGAATCGAATGGCGAGCGCTGGCCGAACGAGCGCCGGCCCGAGACCCGGATCAGCACCAGCGCGATCAGAAACACGACGATCGAGCGCAAGCCCATCTGTAGCGGGTCGAGTGTTCTGCCTTGACCGAACAGCAGGTAAATGGCATCCATCATGACGCCCTCCTCGCGGTTCGCTGCCGTCTTGAGCGAGCGCCGTCGAATCGCGTTTGCGGCATTGGGCGGTCGCTACGCGGTTTATACGGCTGCTTTGCTCAACCCCTTCAGCCAACCCTTCTGCCAACCCTTCTGCCAACCCTTCTGCCAACCCTTCAACCAACCGCCCACCCCGTCAGCGTATCGCCGAACCCACCACGCGCGCGGGCCGCCGCGCGCGCACTCGTAATGACGCGCGGCGCCGCGCTCCATGCGATACGGGCGCCGATCGCAATCAGCCGGTCCACCAGCGCGACATCCTCACTGCACGTCAGCGGCGGAAAGCCGCCCGCGCGCCGGTACGCGTCCGCCGACACGCCGAGATTCGCGCCGTGAACGTGACGATGGCCATCGGCGTCCACGTAGGTCTTGCGAAAATATTCACGCACGCTGTGCGGATGCGGGGTCCAGTCGTCGACGGCAATCGAGCCGCACACCGCGTCCGCCTCCAGCGAAAGCTGCGCGACCAGCCAGCCTGGCGACACGCGGCTGTCGGCATCGGTAAACGCGAGCCAGCGCGCGCCGTCCGCCAGCAGAAAGTCCGCGCCGCTCGCCCGCGCAATGCCGACATTGCGCGCCTTCAGCGTCAGCGTCTCGACGCCGTAAGCTCGCGCGATAGCGCCGGTAAAGTCGTCGCAGGCGTCGAGCACCACCACGATGCGCACCGTTTCGCCCGCCAGCTCCTCGTGGCGTGAAGCTTCGATCAAAGCCGCGAGGCAAGGCGCCAGCAGCGCCTCTTCGTTATGTGCCGGAACGATCACGCCGATCATAGGAGCCCCTCGCGTTGCGCGACCGAACGGGCGTCGCGCGACCAGACGTCGATCAGCAGATCGGCTTCATCGTGATGCGCGAGACGCGACAAGCCGCAGCGCGCATCGAACAGCGCATGCGCGGCGTCGGCGGATTCGAGCGCTTCGGCGAAGGGCCGGCGCCAATGACAGGCGAGCAGCGTACCGTCGGTCGTGAGTGAAGCGGCGACTCGCGAAGCCAGCGTTTCGAGCTCAGCTGCGTCGAGGTAGTAGGCGAATTCGCTAATGACGATCAGATCGAATGGGCCGGCCTCGGTCGGCCACTCGCCCGGCACCGTGCGCTGTTCGACACGAACCTGCGGCGCGTCGGCGACGCGCTCGCGTGTGAGCTCGACGGCGCGCGCGTGCAGATCCGCGGCGAGCAGCATATCGCAGCGCCTCGCCAGCTCGGCGGTCAGCTCGCCGTTGGCGCAGCCGGGTTCGAACGCGTTGCGGTAGCGCGGGCGCGGCAGCAGCGCGAGCGTGAGCGAACGCTTGCGGCATTCGTACCAGCCCTCGCGCAGCCTCCACGGGTCGTCGCTCTGTTGATAGAGTTCATCGAAGTAGGTTGCCGGCGAGCTCATGTCAGCGGCCCTCCGTGCATGTTGTCAGAGCAGCCACGGATCACCTCCGGCACCAGCCTCGTCGCGGCCCTCGCCTGCTCCAGCCGCCGCGCTCAATTCGCCGAGGGCCTCAAGATCGCGCTCTGCGTGGCTCTGCCGCAGGAACACCGGCAGGTCCGCGAGCGCGCGAGCAAAGCGGGCATTGCGGCACAACGGGCCGGCGCCGAGCGTGCGGGTAGCGTGATGCATCACGGCGCTCGCGGCTTGCTCCACCACGAGGCGGGCACGCATGGCCTCGCGTTGCGAGTCGGCGAGCGGATTCGCGTCGATGTGCGCGGCGGTTTCGCGCAATACCGCGGCGGCGCCCGCGAGGGCGACCTCGATCGCACCGAGATGCGCGAGCCGATGCGAATCCGCGCGCTGGGTGGACGCCTCGCGCAGCGTCCGCCCGATCTGCGCGGCGGCGCCGTACCAGCACGCGGCGATACCGGCGCCGCCATGCCAGAAGCCCGGGCGGCGCACATAGTCATGCGCGGCTCCCACCAGCGTCGCGGACGTCTGGGCGAACGTCACGTCGGCGCTCGCCGTGGCCTGCATGCCCACAGCCTGCCATTTCGACGTATCGATCGAGATCGACGGCTGATTCATCGCTACGGCCGCGAGTACCGGTTCGCCCTCCAGCCACGCGGTCACGAGCGCATGCGTGACGACACCGGCGCCCGAACACCAGGCTTTCGTGCCGGCGAGACGAAGGCCCTCGCCATCGCTTCGGAATCCTACTTTGAGCGCCTGCACGCGCGCGTCGGGCGGCTCCGCTGCCCATACCCCCCAGCGGCTTCCCGCCGGCGGCTCGGGAGCCTGCAATTCCGCGAGAATGGCAAGCGCGTCGGTGTGGCCTTCGAAGAGTTTGACAAGGCCGAGATCGCACGCCGCCACTGCGGCGAGAGCGCGCCAGCGCGCGAGCGTATCGCCGTGGCCCGGCAGGGGCACGGCCGGCGCACGGTCATAACCGCGTTCGACCAGCGCGCGCAGCACCGTGCCCAAGGCGGCGGGGTCGCTCGCATCGAAACGCGTGTCATGCAAATAGTCTTCGAGCGGCCCGTCAACTTTCACGGCGCGGCGCATGCGCCGCGCCGCGGCCCGCGCGCCACCGGATGCGCCGAGGCCAGGGCTTTGCAGCGGCCGGGCATTGACGCCGGCCGCACGATCACGCGTATCGAGCATCGTGCCTCCCTGAAGCTGTTCGATCCATGGGCAGCGGATCCTCGAGGGACCGCTGCGCCTACGAGGCGGACAGCAAGCGGCGTGCCTCAGCCGGCGAAAGCCGGGCGAGGCCACGATTTCTTCAGGAATGGAAAGGCGCGCTGCGCCTTGAACGCTCTGGTATGAAGGAAGCGCGGCGTGTTTCGACCGCTAGCCGGGCGCGCGCCCGCTGCGCCGTGCTTCGACTTCAGCGAGCAACGTATCGAACAGGGCGAGTTCGACCGGCTTCACGAGGTGCGTATGGAATCCGGCCTCGCGGGTACGCTCGCGATCGGTTGCATGGCCGAAGCCGGTCATGGCGGCATACGTCGTATCGGCAAGCTTGGGCATTTCGCGCAGCGCGGCGATGGTCGCGTAGCCATCCATCTTCGGCATGGCAATGTCGATCACCGCGAGGTGGGGCACGAAGCGTGGCGCGACCTCCAGCGCCTGCTCACCCTCGTAGGCGATGCGCACATCGTGGCCTTTGAGTTCGAGCAGCATCGCGAGGCTGTCGGCCGAATCGCGATTGTCGTCGACCAGCAGGATGCGCAGTGGCGCGACCTGCCCGCCTGCCGCGTTCGCCTCGTCACCGGCCGCCTCGGGGGGCGCGGCGGCCAACGGCAGGCTCAGCGTGAACGTGCTGCCGGTGCCCGGCCCTGCGCTGCTCGCGACAATGCTGCCGCCGTGCATCTCGACGAGCGATTTGCACAACGTGAGACCGATGCCCAGACCGCCCTCTCCCGCACTCTGCGCATCTTTTTCCTGGGCGAACAGTTCGAAGATCTTGTCGAGCGAGCGCAGAGCAATCCCGCAGCCCGCGTCGCGCACTTCGAGCACGGCCATATGGAAATCGATACGGGACACGATGTCCACAACACTGCCCACGGGCGAGAATTTAGATGCGTTGTGCAACAGGTTTTGCAGCACCTGCACGAGACGCGTCATGTCGCCACGAACGAAGATCGGCTCGGCCGGCATGTGCGGCACGACGCGCTGCTCGTGCGCGTCTGTAAATGGCCGGGCCGCCTCGATCCCGCGCGCCACCACCTCGGCCAGATCGATCCGGCCAAGGCGCAGCTCGACCTTGTTCGACATGATCCGGCCGACGTCGAGCAGGTCGTCGACCAGCCGAGTGAGGTGGGTGATCTGGCGGTCGATCAGGTCGCGTGAACGCGCGAGCGTAGGGCTCATGCCGGTTTCGAGCTGCATCACGCCGATCGCATTGCGCACCGGCGCGAGCGGGTTGCGCAATTCATGCGCAAGGGTCGCGAGAAACTGACGCATGCGTTCGCCCGAACGCTCCAGTTCTTCGCGCTGACGCCGCTCGGTCAGATCGCGCGTGACCTTGGCGAAACCACGCAGCCGCCTCGATTCGTCGTACACGGCGGTGATATTGACGTTGGCCCAGAACGTCGTGCCGTCCTTGCGCACCCGCCAGCCTTCGTCCTCGACGTGGCCGACCTGCTGCGCAATCGCCAGTTCGCGGGCGGGCTTGCCCGCCGCCGCTTCTTCCGGCACATAGAAGACCGAGAAATGCTGGCCGACGATTTCCTCGCGCGTGTAGCCTTTGATGCGCGCGGCGCCCTCATTCCAGCTCACCACGTAGCCCTGCGGGTCGAGCATGAATATCGCGTAGTCCTTGACACTGTCGACCAGCAAACGGAAACGCTCTTCGCTTTGCCGGAGCGCCTCCACGTATTCGCGTCGCGCGGTCAGATCGCGCGTGATCTTGGCGAAGCCGGTGAGAATGCCGGCGTCGTTGCGGATCGCCGTGATGACGACATTCGACCAGAAGGTCGTGCCGTCCTTGCGAACCCGCCAGCCTTCGTCCTCGAAGCGGCCGATCAGCGACGCCTGTTGCAGTTCATAGGCGGGCCACCCGCGCGCCACGGCTTCCTCGGTGTAGAAGCGTGAAAAGTGCTGACCGATGATTTCCGTGTCCCTGTAACCCACCACCTTCAACGCCCCGGCGTTGCAACTGACGATCCGCCCGGTCGCATCGAGCAGGAAGATCGCATAGTCTTCGATCGCCTGCATCAGCGCCCAGTAATCGACATCGGCAGCGGGGTTCATGCGGGCCGGTGCCGGGACCTTGGCAGGCTCGCCGTTTTCACCGGCGGAGGGGACATCGAGGTGTTTCATGGTCTCAAAGGTTCAAGGCTATGTGCAAAAGCATACACCGCCGCGCCGCGGTTGCTTCGCTCAGGTTTCACCTGATTTCCACCTGAAGGGCGCGGTGCGGCCACGCGCATGGAAAAACGTAGTCCGGATCGTCAGGCCTCGCAATTGCTACTCCCCAAGCGCAGCATTCATCATGACAACAGGAGTCGCAATTGAAACGAGCATTCACCACCTTCGCTTTTGCCGCTGCACTGGCAATCACTCACACCGCGGCGCACGCCGAAGGCTGTACTAAAGGCGCGGTCGTGGGCGGCGTGGCCGGCCATGTCGCCGGTGATCACGGCGTAGCGGGTGCGGCCGCCGGCTGCGCGATCGGCCATCACGAAGCCAAAAAGAAGGATAAGGCAGCGAGCGCGGCTGCGGCGGCCAGCCAGCCGGCCGGGAAATAAGCCCCTTGTAAAAAGAGCCGGTAGTGACCTCTCTCGATCAGTACCGGCTCGATCAGTGAAGACTGGTTCCGACAGAACCGTCATCCGGCCGCACTGACCTTTTCCGCCAGCTTCGCGTCGTAACTCGAATGGACGTGCACCCGCTTTTTCTCCGGATAGGCGTACGAGTATGCCTTGCGCAGCGCTAGCGACGCCTCATGAAAACCGGACAGAATCAGCTTCTGCTTGTTCGGATAGTTGGCAATGTCGCCGACCGCGAAGATGCCGGGGCGCGAGCTCTCGTAGCTGGATGTATCGACATCGACACGGCCCGCGTGAATCGACAGGCCCCATTGCGCGATCGGCCCGAGATCGGCGACCAGTCCATACAACGCGACGACATGCTCGGCCGCGAGTCGAGTCTCGCCGTCGATCTGCCGCAACGTGATCGACTTCAATGCATCGCCCTCGACATCCAGCCCGGCAATCGCGCCGACAACGAAGTCCATCTCGCCCGCCTCGACTGCGCGTCGCATCGACTCGACACTCGAATTCGCCGCACTGAAGCCGCTGCGCCGATGCACCAGCGTCACCCGGCGCGCGACCTTGCGCAGCGCGAGCGCCCAATCGAGCGCGGAGTCGCCGCCGCCCGCCACGACCACGGTCTTGCCGGCAAAGTCGGCAAGGCGCCGCACGCTGTAATGCACATGGCGCGACTCCAGCGGCACGGCTTCCGGCAGCGTTAGTTTTTGCGGCACGAACGCGCCGTTGCCGGCCGCCAGCAGGATCGCGGCGACATCGAATACGAGACCGCGCTGGGTGCGTACGGTCCAGCGCCCGTCGGCGCCCTGCTCGACCGACTCGACCCGTTGTTCGAGATGAATCGGCGGGTTGAACGGCTTGCATTGCGCCAGCAGGCGCTCGACCAGTTCACGCGCCGTGCAGGACACAATGGCGGGGATATCGTAGATCGGCTTGTCAGGATAGAGCTCGATGCATTGGCCGCCGATTTTGTCGAGCCCGTCGACGATCTGGCAGGACAGGCCGATCACGCCCGCCTCGAAAGCGGCAAAGAGCCCCACGGGGCCCGCGCCCACGATCAGGACGTCGGTGCGGATCGGCGACGGTGGCGGGGTGGCGGCGGAAGTCATGCGCGATCTCTTCGGATGGGTAGATGGCCCACCATACCGAATCGCCCGATGCCCGGCAACGATGCCATTACCATCGGTAAGGACGCTCGGTTCGCGCCACCCGGCTGTCGTTGCGCGAGCGGCCTGTATGAAGGGCGTTGCCTGAAGGTAGTCGTGAAAGCGGCTTGCCCGAACTCCGATCGCCGTAAGCGGCCTAAACAGCGGCCCGCGCGAGCGCCATTGCTCAAAGATGGCCTAGAAAGCGGCCTCGCGCCGCGCAGCATCGCTTGCAACCTTGAACGCCGCGGTCAATTCGCTCAACTGGCGCGCCTGATCCGCGAGCGAGTTCGCGCTCGCCGCGCTTTCTTCAACCAGCGCCGCATTGTGCTGCGTGACCTCGTCCATCTGCGTGACGGCGAGGCTCACCTGCTTGATGCCTTCGCTCTGCTCCCGTGACGCCGCCGCGATTTCGCCGACGAGACGCGCCACGCGTCCGACCGCGGCTTCGATGTCCTGCATCGTGTCGCCCGCCTGGTTGACGAGCCCGGCGCCGCTCTCCACACGCGAGGTCGACTCCGCGATCAGCGCGCCGATTTCCTTCGCGGCAGCCGCCGAACGCTGCGCGAGACTGCGCACCTCGCCCGCCACCACCGCGAAGCCGCGCCCTTCCTCACCCGCGCGCGCCGCCTCGACGGCCGCGTTCAGCGCGAGGATATTGGTCTGAAACGCAATGCCTTCGATCGCGGTGATGATGCCGGTCATCTTCGACGACCCAGCGTGAATCACGCGCATGGTCTCGACCATGCTGCCGACCGACTGGCGCCCGCGCGCGGCCATCTCCGAGGCGCTCAACGCGAGATCGCTCGCGTGCCGCGCGTTCTCGGCATTCAGTTGCACAGTCGACGTGAGCTGCTCCATCGCCGCCGCGGTTTGTTCGAGCGAAGCCGCCTGTTCCTCGGTGCGTTGCGACAGATCGAGATTACCCGCGGCGATCTGCTGCGTCGACGACGCGATCGAATGCGAACCGGCACGCACCGTGGTGACGGTCGCGCCGAGCTTGTCCTGCATCGACGCGACACCGCGCAACAGCATCGCCATTTCGTCATTCGAACGAATCGGCACGTGGGTCGTCAATTCGCCGGCGGCGATCGCATCGAACTGACGCAGCGCGTCGTTCAGCGGCGCCATGATCGCGCGGCGCAACGTGCGCCAGCTGATGAACGCCACCGTCAGCCCCACCAGGATGCTGCCGATGCACGCGTACAACAGCACATGAAAGAGCGTGGCGGAGCGCTCGTTCGCGTCGCTCGCCTGCTGGTTCAGATAATTCTCCAGCGCCCCCTGGCTCGCGTTCATGGCCGTATAGAGGCCGATCAGATGATTCGCGCGGCTTTCGTCCATCCAGCTCGCGTCGCCGCTGCGAATCGCCTCGATCAGCTTGTCGATGCCGTCGCGGCGCACAGCCGTGCGCTTCGCGTCGAGGTCGTCGGTGAGGCTTTGCAGTTCAGGCGTTTTCGGCAGCTCGCGAAAGCTGTTCCACCACTTGTCCGACTCGCCGAGCAGCATGCGGGCGCGCTCGAGTTGCGCGGCCAGTTGCGGCGAGTGCGGATTGCTCATGGCCCAGTCGAGTCCGAAGCGGGCCCGCGACATTGCCGTACCCGACTTGCCGAGCGCGACGACCGAGGCGAAATGGACCGCGTAGGCGTCGTGCTGCGCCTCGTTGCTCCGGCTCATGCCGAGAATGCCGAGCGAACCGGTGGCGATCAGCAGCACGCCGAGAAACGCAATGGTGATCGCGATCCGTAGATTGATGGTCAGGTTCCTGGTCATGGTGGTTTTAGTTGCTCTGGCTGGTTTTTGACGCTCTGGCTCATGACGTGCGGCCCCGCGCACGTGAACGGTTAATTGTTCCTTATTTGGAACAATTAACCGTATATGGAAAGTATAGCGACTCAGCTCTTTGGCGAAAAATAATCTTTGGCGGGCGCGGTAAACGCGCAACAGGCCGTCGGTCCACGTTCCGCCCGTGGGCGAAGCCATCGCGATTGAATAGATTCAATTTATGGAACTATAAAAAAACAACATTATTTTTATAGCGGCTCACTTCGTATAGTCGAGCCCAATTCAAATACGCCTCACGCCAGGCACCCTCCTCTCCCGCTACTGGACCACGATGAAACTAATCAAGTTCGCCCCTCTCGCGATTGCCGGCGCGCTCTCCAGCGCCGCGCATGCGCAAAGCAGCGTGACGCTGTACGGCCTGATTTCGGCGGGCGTCGGCTATGCGACGAACCAGGGCGGCAAAAACGCATGGCAGGCACTGTCGGGCACCAACCAGAATCCGCGCTGGGGTTTGAAGGGCGTCGAAGATCTGGGCGGCGGTATGAGCGCGATCTTCCAGTTGGAAAACGGCTTTAACGTGATGACCGGCACCGCATCGCAGAACGGCCGCGAATTCGGCCGCCAGGCATTCGTCGGGCTCGCCAGCAAGAAGTACGGCACGCTGACCTTCGGCCGTCAGTACGACACGGTGCACGATTACGTCGGCCCCGTGATCATCGCGAGTAACGGCGTGAACATTGGCGACAACGACAACGGCTACAACGACATTCGCGTGCAGAACGCCGTGAAGTACGTCACGCCCGACTATCGCGGCCTGAAGGCCACCGCCGAATACGGTTTCAGCAACGCAACCGGTTTCGCCAACAACAATGCGTACAGCTTCGGCGCGGGCTACGACCACGGCCCGCTGAAGTGGAGCGTGGTGTACGCGCAGTACAACAATCCGTACAGCGCGACCAACCCCGACGGCGCGATTTCGAACGACTACGCCTCGTCGCTGCTGATCTTCTCGAAGAGCGCGCTGCATCCCGCCGCGTACGCGAGCAAACAGCGCATCTTCGGCACCGGTGGTTTCTATACGGTCGGCGCCGCGCAATTCGCGGCGCTCTTCACGGATGTCCGCTACGATTACCTCGATCATTCGCATCTGCATTTGCAGAACTACAACCTGAACCTGAACTATCACGTCACGCCCGCCTTCATTCTCGGCTCCGCGTATGCCTTCACCGACGGCAAGTACGACGTGATCAACACGAGGCCCAAATGGCATCAGGTGAATCTGCAGGCCGACTACTTCCTGTCGAAGCGCACCGACGTGGCGCTCACGGTGATCGCGCAGCAGGCGGCCGGCGAAGCGCAGCACGCGCAGATTTTCGCCTATGCCCAATCCGCCAGCACCCGTCAGATGATCGCGACGGTCGGCATGCGCCACGCGTTCTGACCATGATGAACGTCTTCGAGACGAAACAGGACCGCCGCGCGTTTCTGCGCACGGCGATGGGCCTCGCGGCCGGCGCGTCGGCCTGGCCGATGCTGGCGGGCGCGGCGGCTTCCGCGACCGCATCCGGCGCGGCGGATACATCGAACGGCGTGTCGTCCAGCGCGACTGCATCGCAAGCCGGCGCGCGCCGCAGCGTGATCATCGATTGCGATCCGGGTCAGGACGACGCGATTGCGATTCTCTTCGCGCTCGGCGCGAGCGAGCGTCTCGACGTGCGCGCGCTCACGAGCGTGGCGGGCAATGTGCCGCTGGATCTCACCGAACGCAATGCGCGCATCGTGCGCGACTGGGCCGGGCGCACGCATTCGCTGCCGGTTTACGCAGGCTGCCCGCGGCCGCTCGCGCGCGATCTGATCACCGCCGCCAACGTGCACGGCAAGACCGGGCTCGAAGGCGTGCCGCTGCATGAGCCGCTTGCCCCGCTCGCGCCGCAACACGCGGTCGCGTTTCTGATCGACACGCTGCGCACCGCGCCGCCGCGCGGCGTGACGCTCTGCGCGCTCGGACCGCTGACCAATCTCGCTACCGCGCTCACCGAGGCGCCGGAGATTCGCAACGGCATCCGCGAAATCGTGCTGATGGGCGGCGCGTTCTTCGAGCGCGGCAACATTACGCCCGCGGCCGAGTTCAACATCTATGTCGATCCGCAGGCCGCGCAGATCGTGTTCGCGAGCGGCGTGCCGATCGTGGTGCTGCCGCGCGACGTGGCCGTGAAAGCACCGATCACGCCCGCGCGCATCGCGCCGATCCGCGCGCTCGGCAATTGCTGCGGCGCCATGGCCGCCGACATCATGGCCGCCGAAGTGGCTTACCAGAAAGGACGCCGCGGTATCGAGTCCGCGCCGATGTACGACCCGTGCGCAACCGGTTACCTGATCGAACCGTCCTTGTTCAAGGGCCGCGAAGTCAACGTGATGATCGAAACGGTGGGCGAATGGACGCTCGGCGAAACCGTGGTGGACTGGAGCGGCCACAGCGGCCGCAAACCGAACGCGACGTGGATCACCGAGGTCGACGCGGACGGCTTCTACGCGGCGCTGCGGGCGCGGCTCGCCACGCTGCCGTGAACGTGAGCGTGAGCGAAGGCGTCGGGACAAACGTGCGGCAAACCGTGCGCGCCGTGTCAGATATGCGCGGCGATCCACTCGCGGCACGCGCGAACATGCGGGCCGCGATCGTCGCCGGCAAGCGAGATCAGCGCGATCGAACGGCTCACGCGCGGCTTGTCGAGCCGCAATGCCACCAGTTCCGCGTCGTGCAGATGCATCGTGTAGAGGCTCGGCAGCACGGCGATGGCGAGGCGGTTGCGCACCAGTTCGTACAACGGTTCGGTGTACTCCACGCGATAGGCGACGTTCAGTTGCAAACCTTCCGCGCCGCCGGTGCGCTGCAACGCGTCGCTCACGCTGCCGCGCACGAACGCGGCAAGATCGCGGCCGACCAGCTTCGACCAGGCGAGGCTCTTCTTCTGCGCGAGCGGATCGTCGCGCCGCACCACCACGACGATCTGATCCTCGAACAGATCCTGGTAGCGCAGCGCGGCGTCGCCGTCATCGGCAGCGGACGCATCGGGCTCATGCACGCCGACGCCGAAATCCGCCGCGCCCTGGCGCACGGCGTCCAGCAACGCGGTGTTCGGCATATCGTTCAACGTGAAGCGCAGCGACGGCTGCTGCGCGCGCAACGCGCCGAGCGCGGGCAACAGACGCGCCGCGGCCGACGGAATCAGTCCGATGCGCACCGTCTGCACGCGTTCGGCGAAGGTGCTGGCCATGTCGTCGAAGGTGCCGCGCGCCTGGTTGAGCAGGCGTTCGGCGAGCGGCAACACGCTCGCGCCCGCGTGAGTCAGCGTCAACCGATGCGCGGAGCGCGCGAACAATGGGCCGCCGAGCAGGAATTCGATCTGGCGGATCGCCGCGGTCAGCGCGGGCTGCGTCAACGCGAGGGACTGCGCGGCCTGAGTGAAGCTGCGCGCATGGGCGAGCGTGACGAAGTACTGGATTTGCCGCAGCGTAAGCGCGGGCAACAGGGAAGAACGGTCGGTCATGGAAAGCAATGCATCGACACAATGCGCAGCAGTATAAATGGCATGGTTACAGGATGAATCAATTGATCAATAACGAATCTTCCATCGCCGAAGCAAAGCACGGCGCGACGTCTGCGGGCGGCGGCTGGCTCGAACGGCGTTTCGCGCTCGGCGCGCGCAAGACCAGCGTGCGGGTCGAGACGATCGCGGGCATCACCTCGTTTCTCGCGGCCGCGTATTTGCTGGTGGTGATTCCGTCACTGCTCGCCGCGGGCGGCATGGATCGCGGCGCGGCCACCACCGCGACGATCCTCGTGTTCGTGCTGAGCACGGTGCTGATGGCGCTGTATGCGAACCTGCCGTTTCTGGTCGGCCCGGGTATCGGCGGCTCGGTGATTCTCGGCGTGACGCTCGCGGGCGAACACGTTGCGTGGCAAACGGGGCTTGGCATCGCTTTCGTGTCCGGCGTGCTGTTTCTGATCCTGACGCTGGTGGGCGCGCGCAGTCTGGTGGTGCGCCTGATTCCCGCCCAGATCAAACTGGGGCTCGGCGCGTCGATCGGCTTGTTCATCGCGGTGCTCGGCTTTCGCAACGCGGGCATGGTGATCGCCAACGCGAAGACCAACGCGCTCGCGCTCGGCGACTTCTCACGGCCGGGAACGCTCATCGCGCTGGTCGGACTCGGCGCGGCAGTCGTCCTGCAAGGACGCCGCGTGCCCGGCGCGATCCTGTGGGCAATCCTGATCGCGGCCGCGGTGGGCCTGCCGCTCGGCGTCACGCATAGCCCGGCGTCGTTTCTATCGTGGCCTCACGGCATCGCGCCGATCGCGTTCAAACTCGATATCGGCAGCGCGCTGAGCGTCGCTTCCGTTCCGTATCTGTTCGTGTTCTTCGCGGCCGAATTTTTCTCGACGCTCGGCACCACGCTCGCGGTCGGCGCCAAAGCGGATCTGCTCGACGAAAACGCCAATCTGCCCAACATCAACCGGCCGTTTCTGGTCGATTCGATTGCCGCGACGCTCGGCCCGGTGTTCGGCATTCCGGCGCTCACCGCCTTGGTGGAATCGGCGGCGGGCGTGGAAGCGGGAGGCCGCTCCGGCCTGTCGTCGCTCGCCGCGGCCGCCATGTTCGCGCTGATGCTGCTGTTCGTGCCGCTCGCGCTGGCGATTCCGAAGGAAGCAACCGCGCCGGCGTTGATCCTGATCGGCCTGTCGATGTTCAGCACGATCCGCCACACCCATTTCGACGACTTCACCGACTCGCTGCCGGTGCTCTCGATGGTATTGCTCACGCTGATGTCGAACAGCTTCGGCACCGGCATTGCGGGCGGCCTGCTCTGCTACGTGCTCGTGAAGCTGCTCGCGGGACGATTCCGCGAAGTGCCCTGGGGTTTGTACGTGCTGGCCGTGCCGCTCGGCTACTACTTCTATACCGTGGTCAAGCCGCATTGAGGCCCGCCACTTCGCACCACGATTTCACCTTGCATTCGCACTACGCTGAGTTTTGCGCACTACCGACAACCATACCGACATGAATGAGACCTTGGGCAACGTGCCCGCATCGCGTCTGAACATCGAGCTGACGGACGCGCATCGCGCCTTCTTCCAGGCGCTGCCGAAAGCCGAATTGCATTGCCACCTGCTGGGCGCGGTGCGTCACGAGACTTTTATCGCGCTGGCCGAAAAGAGCCGCGCGCCGATCAGCCGCGAGGAAATCGATTCGTTCTACACGCGTGGCGAGAAACCGGTCGGCGTGCTGCGTGTGCTGCGCGCGCTCGACCAACATCTGCTCACGCAAGCGGACGATCTGCACCGTATCGCCTACGAATATCTCGCCGATGCCGCCGCGCATCGGGTGCGCCATAGCGAATTCTTCTGGAATCCTACCGGAACGGTGCGCGTCTCGCACATTCCCTATGCCGATGCGCAAGCGGCAATCGTCACCGCCATTCGCGACGCGGCGCGCGACTTCGGCATCAGCGCGCGGCTGATCCCGAGCATCGACCGCGAAGCCGATCCCGATGAAGCCGTCGCGCTAGTCGAATGGATGTGCGCGAACCGCGCGCCGGAAGTGGCGGGCCTCGGCATCGACTATCGCGAGAACGACCGGCCGCCGGAATTGTTCTGGAAAGCGTATCGCCACGCCCGCAACGCCGGCTTCAAAACCACCGCGCACGCGGGTGAATTCGGCATGCCGTGGCGCAATGTCGAGACCGCGGTCGATCTGCTTCAGTGCGACCGTATCGATCACGGCTATACGATCGTCGACAACCCGCGGCTGGCCGCGCAATACGCCGAGCGCGGCATCGTCTTCACCGTGGTGCCGACCAACTCTTATTACCTGCGCACGCTGGCGCCGCACGTGTGGGCGCAACACCATCCGCTGCGGCGCATGCCGGGCCTCGGCCTGAAGATCCATCCGAATACCGACGACCCCACGCTGCACAAGGTGACCCCGAGCGAAGCATGGCAGCTGATGTTCAGCCACTTTGGTTTCAGCGTCGCGGAGCTGCGCCAGTTCATGCTGAACGGCATCGACGCCGCATGGGTCGACGAAGCCACGCGCAGCGCGTGGCGCGCGGCGTGGACAACGGAGTTCGACATACTCGCCTCGACGCTTCCCGCCTGAGCGGAACGCACGAGGGCAGCACGAGGGCAACAAGCGGCATCGCGCGCGTGTCGCCCGCGCATCGTCATTCCCCGATCCACGACCCGCGCAGATCGCTGTCATGCAGCAGTTGCAGCAGCGTGCCCGCCGGGCGGCTGAGCCGCTTTGCCGCCAGGGCGATGAATTCCACCGACGGCAGCGTCGGCAGACTGGCCGTGTTCAGCGGCGGCGCGAGGCCCCGCGCGGCCAGATACTGCGGACGAACCGTAATGCCGAGCCCGCCGCGCGCCGCCGCGATACACCCCGCGTGACTGCTGCTCGTGCACACCAGTTGCCAGCTGAACCCGGCCTCGGCGAGCGCGTCGAGCACGACGGCTCGCGTCACGCTCGGCTCGGCGACCAGAATCAGCGGCAACGGCTGGCTCAGGTCGACCAGCGTGCCGGTCCGGGCCAGCCACTCGAGCCGCCCGGTGAAGAGCGGCACGCCGCGCCGGTCGCCGAGCCGCCGCTTGCCGACCAGCAGATCGATCGACCCCGCGTCGAGCAGCTCGTACAGCTTGCCGGTCATGCCGATGGTGATTTCCAGTTCGACATCCGGATGCGCGTTGCGAAACGCGGCTAGCACCGTCGGCAACGGGCCGAGCGCGACGTCGTCCGAGGAACCGAGGCGCACGCGGCCTTTCAGGCGCGGCGCGCGAAACTGCGACTCCGCCCGCGCCAGCGCCTGCAGAATCACGCTGGCGTGCGCGAGCATGGCTTCGCCGTCCGGCGTCATCGCGAGCGAATGGGTGTCGCGCACGAACAGGCGCCGGCCGACGCTCTCTTCGAGCCGCCGGATATGTTCGCTGACGCTCGATTGCGTGAGGTCGAGCCGCCGCCCCGCCTCGGTGAAGCTGTGGCAAGCGGCGACGGTCGAAAAGGTCTTGAGCCAGATGGGATTGAGCATGAGCCATTGTCGCCTCGCTTATCGACAAAGTCGATAACAGTCAGCGCCCCTAGTGGGGTTCCCGATTGACGAGGATGTCAATATCATGACGGAATCGCCCCACCGAATGCTCCGGTCCCGGCGGCCGCCGCTCATGCCGCCGCCCCGCCGCCCGTTAAAGATGACCAAGGATTCTTCCCAGACCGCACTGCTGTGGATCGTCGCCGCTGGCTTTTTCATGCAGTCGCTCGACACGACGATCGTCAATACGGCGTTGCCGTCGATTGCAAACAGCCTGCACGTCGCGCCACTCGCCATGCAGCCGATCGTGGTCGCGTACACCTTGACCATGGCGATGCTCACGCCGGCCTCCGGCTGGCTCGCCGACCGCTTCGGCACGCGGCGCGTCTATTTCGTGGCGATCCTGCTGTTCGTGATCGGCTCGATCTGCTGCGCGAGCGCGCATACACTCGGCCAGTTGGTGCTGGCGCGCGTGCTGCAAGGTGTGGGCGGCTCGATGCTGCTGCCGATCGGACGGCTCGCGGTCTTACGCAGCGTGACGGGCGAGCAGTACGTGGCGGCACTCGCGTTCATTTCGGTCGCGGGACAACTGGGGCCGATCGCCGGGCCGACGCTCGGCGGCTGGTTCGTTCAGGCGATCACGTGGCACTGGATTTTCCTGATCAACGTGCCGATCGGCGCGGTGGGCCTGTACGCGGTGCAACGCTTCCTGCCGGCGCATGGCGCAACCCAGGCGCCGCCGTTCGACTTCATTGGCTGCGCGCTGCTGTCGCTGTGCATGATCGCGTTTTCGCTCGCTGTCGACGCGCCCATGCCGACGCATCGGCTGGCCTGGTCGGCGGCGCTCTTCGTGCTCGCCGCCGTGAGCGCGCTCGCCTACATTCCGTACGCGAAACGCCGCGCCAATCCGCTCTTCAAGCTTGCGCTCTTTCGCGAGCCGAATTTCAGCGTCGGTCTGATCGGCAACCTGGTGTGCCGCATCGGTTCGAGTGCCGTACCGTTCCTCGTGCCCTTGCTGCTGCAATTGCAACTGGGCTATTCGCCGCTGCATTCGGGGTTGATGATGCTGCCCGCGGCGCTGGCCGGCACCGTCGCCAAACGCTGGATCGCGCCGCTCGTGCGCCGTTATGGCTATGACACGTTCCTGCTCGTCAATACCGTGATCGTCGGCTCGTCGATCGTGGCCTTTGCACTGATCACGCGCGACACGCCGCTCGTGGTCGGGATCGCGATTCTGGCGGTGTTCGGGGCGTCCAACTCCATGCAATTCGCGGCGATGAACAGCGTCACGCTCAAAGACCTTTCGCATGCCGATGCCGGCAGCGGCAACAGCCTCTTTTCCATGGTGCAGATGCTCGCGATCGGGTTGGGCGTCTCGATCGGCGGCGGCCTCGTGAATCTCTTTTCCGCGCAAGTGGGATCGGCCGCGCTCGGGTTTCGGCTCGCCTTCGTGTGTGTCGGCGTGATCACGCTGGTGTCAGCCTGGGTGTTTCGTCACCTCGACGAAACGCCTGCCTCGCGCACCGTGCGCGCGCAAGCGACCCAAGGCACGGGCCCCTAACGAGACCATCGGCGGCGCCGCGCAATAAAAATACGCGCGATGCCGAGTTGTCCGCTATTCCATCCAAGTATGCCCAATGCATGACGAGAGCCGCATGTTCCTGTTGCATCGGACGAGCTCATGCAGATTGACGCCCGCCGCGTGATTGACGCGGTAGCGCGGCTATCATTCCACTCATGACATGACATCATTCGTCCGCCTTACCAGGCGGCGTTTCCCCGTTTTGGCGCGTGAATTCAAACGGACTTTCGCGTTAGCATGTCACGCATTAATGCATAACAAAGGACTCTCACATGCCATTTGACGAGCGCATGCTGAACGGCATGGGCGTCTTGACGGCGATCGTCGATTGCGGCAGTTTTGCGGCCGCTGGCGAAGCGCTCGACATGTCGCAATCCGGGGTCAGCCGTTCGGTCGCACGGCTCGAAGCGCGGCTCGGCATCCGGCTTTTCGATCGCACCACGCGTTCGGTCGCGTTGACCGACGAGGGCCGGCGCTTCTACGAACAGATCGTGCCGCTTCTGGGCGGACTCGAAGAAGCCGCGGCATCCGCCGCGCAGGGCGCGACCGCTGTTCGCGGACGTTTGCGCGTGAACATGGATCCGTTCTTTTCGCGGCTCGTACTTGGGCCGAGGCTGGGCGGGTTTGTCGACCGGCACCCCGACCTGCAGCTCGAACTGATCACCCGCGACCAACTGGGCGATATGGTCGCCGACGGTTTCGATCTCGCGATCCGTTTCGGCGATCCGCCAGTATCGACGCTGATTGCCCGCAAGCTGCTGGACACGCGAATTCTCACCGTGGCCGCGCCGTCGTATCTGAAGAAGCATGGGCATCCGGTGAATCCGGCCGAACTCGAAAGCGGCAAGCATGTGTGCATCAAATTCCGCGATCCGCTGACGGGCTACCCGTTCAGCTGGGAATTTCATCGCGGCCGCAAAAAGACCGTGATTACGCCGCAAGGCCGTTTGACCGTCAACGACGTGGGCACCTTGCATAGTGCCTGCGCAGCCGGCCAGGGCGTCGCGCAGATTCTCGCGCTCGGCGCCGAATCGCTCATGGCGAGCGGCAAACTGGTCGAGCTCTTTCCGGATTGGGGCGACGAGCTTTATCCGCTGTATGCGCTCTATCCTTCACGGCATCATCCGCCCGCGAAGGTCCGTGCGTTTTTCGAATTTGTCGTTTCGCTCACGGGCGGCGCGCCGCGCGAACCGGCGGCCTGAGTCTCGCTTCGGCGACGTTTGCACGGCACGCCGCGCCGCGTCAGGAAATCGTGTAGCGGTTTTGCGGGCCGCCGAGATACAGCCCGCGAGCGAGCGTCAGGATTTGCTCGCGATGCCGGTCGAACGCCGCGAGCACGGCCGGTTCGTCGGCGCCCACACTGGGGCTCAGATTCGAAATCACCGAACGGGTGACGACGAAAGCGATTTCGCGCGCATTGTCATAGCCCCAGAAATTGACGCAGTGGTGCGAGGCGTCATAGCTGCGGCTTGGGTTCGGGAAGTTGAGGGACATTTCGTACTCCCGCGAGAAAGGGTTCTCGTCCACGGTGCGCTGAATGACGGGCATGGTCAAGCGCTTGTTTGTAAGTAAGGAGGTCAGCCTGTTCTGGAGTCGGGCTTGCGGCAGCAATGCTTGCGCGTCTTCGCTCGACGGCAGTCACCGGAGATGCGTGTCGCGCTCGCATGGTCATCCTCCGGTAACACACGGCGCCCTGTCCGAGGTGTTTTCATCGTTATGGCAATCCGCCTCAATGGGTTGCAACGCAGCGTCCCTTCAACATAACGAAATGCCCTATGACAAACTCCGTCTCCGATTTTCGCATTCCGTCCGGGAACGCACCCGGCACGCTGCCGAGCCAGCACAACGCTGTCGCGCCGAAGCCCGCAGTCGTGGCGTCGAAAGACACGACCACGCCGGCCGAATTCGCCCAAACCATGCTGAACAAGTATGACGGTGGCAACCAATCGATCAACTACGCAAACGACACGAAAGTAACGCAAGCTCAGGAATCGACGACGAACCTGCTGATGACCGGCTACCCGCGAGGCTTCGCTAACGCGCGGATGCGTCTGGAGGGTCTCGCGGCCGCTACGGCGCAGATGGACGAGGAAACCCGTGAGGGCTTCGCCGCGCGGGCGAAAGCCGTGATCGGCGAACCGGACGCCCAACGTGACGCCGATATCCAGCAACTTAAAGCAGACGTGATTTCCCAGCTGAAGCAGACTCGCGCCGATCCGCTCAAACGCATGAATGCCGTGTTCAATATGCCGACTGGCGCCGGGCTGCTCGGCGACGCCGGCACTCAACGCTTGCAGCAATTGCGCGGCCAGTACAGCGCATTCAGCGCACCGGCCGCGACAGCGCAGCAACGCGAGGCCAGCTTCGCGCAGGCCGTCAAGATCAAGACTGACATGCAGCGCGATATCCTCAACAAGGCTGGCGACATCTACGCGGCGACTCAGAAATCATGGAACGAATCGGCCGCCCGCGTGAACGACATTCTCGACGCGGCGCAACAGTACAAGCCTGACAAAATCCAACTGCCGAAAACCTCAGACGATCCCGACTGGGATGACAATACGCGCAAGCCCGCCTATGCGAAGACCTTCCCGTACCAGTCGGTAATGGAGAAGCTGCTTTCCGACGACGGCTATTCGAGCCAGGAGCGCGCCTCATCATCGGTGCGTCAGCGCCCGCCTGAGCAGGTCGCGCAAGATCTGCTGACGTTCCAGCAGGGCATGACGGATCCAGACTCGTCGATACATCGTCGCATGCAGGCCTTGCAGGACCAGGCGCTGACGACCATGGACAAGCCCGGAGAGGGCCTGAGCCACGTTGGCAGGCCGCAGACCTACGAGGACGCCGCGAAAAATCCACCTGCACCCGACAAGGACTACGTCAACAATCTCGCGAAGAACTACGGCGGCGCGCTCAAGGACATCGACCAGAAAAACCGCGAGATGCTGCGCGAGGATGTTCCCGGCCTTGCTGACAAGATTCTCTACGGCATTGGCCGCGTGTTCGCCGACCTGTCGCCGATCCCGGGCGCGGACTGGCTGGCCACCAGGTTGCTCGATGCCGAATTTCCCGATCATGGCGGATTGAGCCGTGGACAGGTGGGTCTGATCGACGCCGGAACGGCAATCGGCGGCCTGTTGCTCGGCGGTCTGGGACCCGAAGGGGAACACCTCGCCGGCGTCGGCGAGCACCCTTCGTCGTCGCTGCCCGCCGGTTCGGTGGACATGTTCGAGCGCAATTTCGCGGGCAGCGGCAGCGAGGCGAAAGACCCGAGCCCCACCGGATCCGACCATCAACACACGCCGGATACGCCCGTGCTGCCATCGCGCTACGCGGCACAGCCTTCAGGCACGTTGCAGTCTGACCCGGCGCAGGCCGGCGTCCTGATCGATGCAACGGGGCAGAGGTACATCCAGGATCACGGCCAGAGCTATCCGGTGCGCTACGACACGGCCAACCAGACGTGGCGCGTCGTGCAACGGGACAAACCGGCCGAGCCGGGCGTTCCGGTCGAGCGTCAGCCGGACGGCAGCTGGAAGCCGCATGACGCTGTCGGCCTGCGAGGCGGCGGAAACGAGTTCAGAGAACGAACCACTGCCGTGGGCGACGAGCAGAAGGCCTACCAGATCCAGCAGGCACAACAGACAATGGATCACTTGCGAACGCAACTGCACACCGTCACGCAGGATCTGGTGTCGACCGGGCGAAGGCTTGAGGAGATACGGGGGCTTCAAACAACGACGGAACAACGGAAGGCGAATCTGTTGCAGCGGAAAACTCAGACAGAGCAGGAGAGCGCCAACCTGAGCGCCCAGCTTCAACAACTCGAAAGCACAGGGCAGCCTCGCGACGCGCAAACGGAGATGCGCATCCGCGACCTCATTGATCGAAGGGAATCCATTAAAGCGGAGGTCATCCGCTTCAACGACGATATGGCGAGACTGAGAAGGGAGTTGAAGACTCTACTCCCCCAAATCCGGCAACTTAACGACCAGCGGCGGCAATACCAGGAAATGGAAAGACAACTTCAGATGCGAATAGGGGTAGCGCAGTTTGAATTGAGCCAGTTGCTGCACTAGTCAGCGGCAGCCGATGCGGCAGCACTGGCCGCATCGGCTGCCCCGCCGACAGGCCCGCGTTTCACCGCGCTGTCGGCGGTGTTGCCTCACACCACCTCCTCCAGCAACTCCCGCACAGCCGCCCTCGCCTCGCGCGCCAGTTCCTTGAGATCGACACCGTCGATCCGGTCATCGGCCACCACGCGCTTTCCAGCAGAAAACAGCGCCGCGAGCGATGGCCTGCCGCCCGACGCCACCGGCCCGATCGCCGGATCGTGCAAGCCGAAATAGCGCGGGTCGTCGAGCCGATATACCGCGAGATCCGCGGCGAAACCCACCGCAATCCTGCCGACTTCGTCGAGGCCCATGATCCGCGCGCCACCCGCCGTGCCCCAGTGAATCACATCGGCCACACTCGCGGCGTTCGCGCCGCCTTCGAAATTCCCGCCGCGAAACGTGGGTTGCGCGAGCATGCCGCGGCGCGCGCGTTGCGCGAGCCATGTCATGTGCACTTCGGAGATCATGTCGGCCGCTTCGTTCGACGCCGCGCCGTCGACGCCGATCGACACCGGCACGCCCGCATCGGCCATTTCGCGCACCGGACAAATGCCGCTGCCGAGGCGCCCGTTGCTCTGCGGACAATGGGCGACGCCCGTGCCGGTTTGCGCCAGCAGCGCGATCTCGTCGGCATCGACCTTGACGAGATGCGCGTACCAGACGTCGCTGCCTAGCCAGTTGTGCTCGCCGCAAAATGCAACCGGCGATTGCCGGTACATTGCATGCGCGCTGTCCTGGTAGCCCACCGTCTCCGAGAGATGGCTATGCAGACGCAGACCGAGGCGGCGCGCCACCGCCGCCGTCGCGCGCATTTCGGCAGGCGAGATCGAATACAGCACGGTGGTCGGCGCCATCACGACACGCTGCATCGCGCGCGGCGACGCGTCGTGGAAACGGGCGGCGAGCCGTTCGATATCGGCAATGTAGGCGTCGAGTGTTTCAGGGCGCAACGCGGTCGGCAGTTCGGCCTCGAGCTGGCGCGTTTGCGTCGCGCCGCCGCGCAGCAACACGAAACGCAAGCCGAGCTTCCCGGCCTCTTCGAAGAGAATCGCCGAACTGTCGAACGGCATGTTCGGGTAGTACACGTAGTTGTGGTCGGCCACCGTCGCGCAGCCCGAGCGCGCCAGTTCGATCAGGCCGATGCGCGCCGCGAGCCGGAAGCGCCGCTCGTCGAAGAGCGCCCGGAAGCGATACGGCGTCGCGGCGAGCCACGGCGTGAGCGTGGCGTCCAGTCCCGCCGTGTCGCCCTTGAGCAGCGACTGGAACAGGTGATGATGCGTGTTGACCCATGCCGGATAGACGACGCAATCGGTGGCGTCGACGATCGTCTCGCCCGGCCGCGGGGTGAGCGCGCCGATCGCGTCGATCGTGTCGCCGACAATGCGAATGTCAGGACCGCTCACGCGCGCGGGATCGTCGGCCGATCCGCGGCCGCCGGTCATGATCGCCGCCGCGTTGCGGATCAGCGTGCCAGGTGTCGTGTGGTGTGTCGTATCGTGTGTCGTCATGAGTTCGAGCGAGAGTGTGAAGCTGAGTTCGAGACCGCGTCGTTCAAAGCTGGCTGTCGTGCCAGCCGCGCAAACCCGCGCGCGACACCCACGCCGTGATGGCGAACAGCACCACGCCCGTCACGGTGATCAGCAGTAGCGCCGCGAACAGACGCGGAATATTCAGCTGAAAACCCGCCTGCAAGATCTGATAGGCGAGCCCCGCGCCGCTGCCGCCCGTACCGGCGACGAACTCCGCCACCACCGCGCCGATCAGCGACAACCCGCTCGAAATGCGCAGGCCGCCGAAGAAATACGGCAACGCGCTCGGAATCCGCAAACGCACCAACGTCTGCCAGCGGGTCGCCCGATTGATCCTGAAGAGGTTGATCAAGCCGGGGTTCACGCTGCGCAAGCCGAGCACCGTGTTCGAGATGATCGGGAACAACGCCACCAGCGTCGCGCACAAGACCAGCGCGACGTTCATGTCCTTGACCCAGATGATGATCAACGGCGCGATCGCCACGACCGGCGTGACCTGCAACAGGATCGCGTAGGGAAAGAGGCTCGCCTCGATCAGTGGACTCTGCACGAACAGCAACGCGATGACGACGCCCAGCACCGTGGCCAGCGCGAACGCCAACAGCGTGATCTTCAGGGTCGCAAGCAGGCTGCCGAACAGCAGCGGCGCGTCCTGCACCAGCTCGCTCACGATCGCCGCCGGCGACGGCACCAGATACGCCGGCACCTTCATCACCACGCACCAGGCTTGCCAGCACGCCAGCACCACGACGCCGACCATCCACGGCGCGAGCGCCTTCATCACGCCGGGGCGTTGCAACCATGGCTGCCGCTGGGAACTGATAGCCGGCCTCGCGGCGGATTTCGCACGCTGCCCTGCGCCCTGCGCTGCAGCCGCCGCTGTCGACGACGCGGCAGCCGCCCCGCGTCCCGACTTGCCCGAATGACCCGCAAGCACTTCGCCCGTCATGATTGCACTCCTGTTTCTTCGTTCGCCAACGACGCGCGATGCGCATCGGCAATCAACTCCGAGAGCGTCTTGCAATGCTGCATGAACGGCTCGCTGACGCGATAGGCGTCGTCGCGTTCGAGCGGACCTTCGATCGGCACTTCGGCGATGATGCGGCCCGGCCGCGCCTGCATCACGACCACGCGGCTCGACAGATACACCGCCTCGTAAATGCTGTGCGTGACGAACACCACCGTCATGCCGCGCCGCTGCCACAACGCGCGCAAATCGCTGTCGAGGCAGTTGCGGGTGAATTCGTCGAGCGCGCCGAACGGCTCGTCGAGCAGCAGCAGATCCGGCTCGGTCACGAGCGCGCGCGCCAGCGACGCGCGCATCTGCATGCCGCCCGACAATTCACGCGGCAGCACGTGGCCGAATTTCGCGAGCCCCACGCCGTCGAGCGCGGCGGCCACGCGCGCGTCGGCTTCGCGGCGCGGCACATGCGCGAGATCGAGCGGCAAGCGCACGTTGTCGGCGACCGTGGCCCACGGCATCAGCGTCGCCTCCTGAAACACCATCGACATGCGCCGCCCCGGCGAGCCGACCGTCTCGAACGCTTGCCCCCACCAGCGCAGATGGCCGTGCGTGGGCGTTTCGATGCCGGCAAACATTTTCAGCAGCGTGCTTTTGCCGCAACCCGACGGGCCGAGCAGCGAAACGAACTCGCCGGGTTCGATGGCGAGGCGCACGTCCTGCAGTGCGATCGTGCCGTTCGCATAGCGCTTGTCGACGCGCTGCACCGAGAGCGACGGCGCGGCCACGTCAGCGATAAGGGCTTGAGTCGCCGCCATGATCATTCCTCCACGTGAATGGGCAATACTTCGCGAAATACTTCGGACTCGCCATGATCGTTCAGCAGCTTGAGCAGCATGCGGCGCATCAGCAAGCCGGGCTGATCCGATTCCATATGGCACTCCTGCTGACGCCGCACGTCGATGCACGCGTCGTAGTCGGTGGCTTCGAGAATGTCGCGGTCTTCGTCGGTGATCGGGCGATCCCAGTCGATCAGTTCCTGCGTCGAACACGCGTCTTCGGTGTCGTTGCGATAGAGCCATTGCGACAGCATCAGCGTGCGGTCGTCGATCGGCGTCGCGCAGTTGTAGATAATGTGATGGATGCCGCTCACCGGATACACGCAGCCAAAGCGCCGCGCGAACGGCATGAACCAGCGGTTGATCAGATGCCGCTCGGTGACTTCCTCGGTCGTGCCGGTGATGCGGTAGCTCGCCGGCGGATTGCGCACGGGCACATGCGTCTCGGCTTCGAAGCCCCAATCGTGCGGACGGAATTCGTACTTCGACGGTTTCGGATTGTCGAACAGGCCGAAGTTGCCTTTATGCACAAAGCTGAAATGCGAGTTGTCGAACGAGTTTTCCATCATGCGCAGCGGACTCGTTTCCCAACGCTCGTAAAACTGCAGGATGCGGCGATAGCCGGGCGCACCGTCTTCGGGAAACTCGGGGATGGGCTGCAACGGGTCCTCTAGCGCGACCCACGCGTAGCCGTAGCGTTCTTCGCAGCGATATGACGGCACCACGGCGCGCGACGGAATCGCGCCGCCGCCGTTCTGCGGAATTTTCACGCATTGGCCCGAGCAGTCGTAGGTCCAGCCGTGATAGCCGCAGGCGATATTGCCGTCGCTATCGACGAATCCCTTCGACAGTTTCGCCGTGCGATGGCAGCAACGATCGCGCAACGCGTGCGGCTTGCCGCCCGCGCCTTTCCATAACACGATCGGCTCGCCGAGCAAGGTGAAGGGCTGCGGTCCGGCGTCGAGTTGCGCCATCGGCATGATGGCGTACCAGAAGCGGCGCAGGACGTTTTGACGGGTGACCAGCATGTGATGCTCCTTCTTTCAGGCGTTCAGGCGTCGGGGCGAGGTGCGATGTCTGCGTGGAGGGCGGGCCTCAAGGCATCACCTTCGCGTTCTGAATGAATTGCAGCGTGTAGGCCGCGTGATAGTCGGTAGCGGGCTTGAGCAGTTTCGCGTCGACCATGTAATCGAAGGTCTTTTTCCAGCGCGCGTCGCTCATCGTGCCGATGCCTTGCGCGGCCGCATCGCCGCCGGTTACGAGCTTGAGTTTCTTCAGTTGCGCCACGCCGTAGGCGAGTTGGGCGTCGCTCATCTGCGGGTTGTCTTTCTTGATCAACGCATTGCCTGGTGCGGGATCGTTCAGATAGCTCTTCCACCCTTCCATCGACGCCTTCACGAAACGCGCCACGACGTCCGGCTTGTTTTTCATCGTGTCGCGCATCGTGACGATGGTCGAGTTGTACGGCGGATAGCCGTCATCGGCGAACAGGAAGAAGTGCGCGTTCGCATGAGCCTGCTCCGCCTGGAACGTTTCCGACGACGGATACGCCTGCATCGCCACGTTCGGATCGGCAAAGAACGGTTGCAGGTTGAAGGTGTACGGACGCGCTTGAGCCTCGGTGTAGCCGTACTTCGCCTTCAGCCACGGCCACCACGTCGTGCGGCCCGAACCGGCGACGAGGATCGTCTTGTTCTTCAGGCCGGCGAGACTGGTCACGTCGGCGTGGGTCATCATGCCTTGCGGGTCGTACTGGAACGCGGCGGCCACGGTGGTGACAGGAATGCCGGCTTCCACGCTGGAGAGCACCTGGAAGTCGTAGCCGAGCAGAAAGTCCGCCTGCCCGCCGGCCAGCAATTGCATGCCGTTGACCTGCGGACCGCCCATTTTGATCGTGACGTCGAGCCCGTATTTCTTGTAGATGCCGGTCGCGACGGCCTGATAGAAACCGCCGTGCTCGGCTTGCGCATACCAGCTCGTCAGCAGGCTGACGTGGTCGTCGGCGTGAGCCGGCGGCGCAACGAATACGCCAAGCGCAGCGCCGGCCAGGACGGCGGCGCTAGCGGCACGGGCCGCGATTGAACGAGCGGACACTGCAATGCGGGAGAGAAGATGCAACACGCGCATGACTGAACTCCGTGTGAATGTGGGAAGAGTTGGGATCGTGAGAAGGCAAGGCCGGATGCCGTAGAAGGAACGGGCGATGTGACTGCCACGCTGCGCGCATGCTCGATCGATACGACGCGTGGGTATGGATGAACGCAAAAGCGAACGCACAAGCGAACGCAACTCGCCGCGTGTGATTGCGGTGATGCACGACAATCGGGTGAACATTTGGGGCAACTGCATCGCACGCTCCTTGTTGGCGGAACCGGACAGTTCCGTTCAAACGCCGAATTGCTTCGACGTGGGCGCACGATGCGCCCCAAGAGCAATGCCCCACGGTGACCGGCATGGACATGCCGGCTCGCTAGCCGCTTCTACTCTGATTTTCCTTTAAGCGAATGTTGTGCCAGCTGCTGCGAAGCAGCATGCCACGCGTGCAGTGGGCGTTCAGGCGCAATGCGTCAGCGGCCTCCGCGTCGCACTGGCGTACGACTGCACTCGGGCAATGCGCGCCGGCACTGTCCAGGTGCAGATACGGCGCGAATGCTTCGCTAATGACGCGCCGGATCGCGAGCCGGGCCTGCCGCTTGCTGCATGGAACATGTCATCCAATCAGGAGAGAAACATGAGCGAAACGAAAGTGCGTGGCGATCAGAAACCGGCTGACATGGAACATCCGCAGCCGGTCGTACACAGCGACAACGAGAAAAGCAAGCTGCCCGAACGCGACGACGAGGGCCGCAATCAGTCGCCCGCAGACCGTCCGGGCAAAAAACCCGGCGAGGGAGAACCCTCGGTTAGTTGAAATCGTGCGTGTTGGAGGGCGAGCGGCTTTGCTGCTTTTTTTCAGCGAAGCCGCATAAATATTCCCCTTCAGCGCGCTTTCATACGGCAAACATTTCTTCCTTATTTTTACCGATTATTTTTTTGGTGTGATGGACTATTTTTCTGCTTGCAGCGACGTGTGCGTCAAGCGGACCAGCTGCCGCCCCTCAACAGATAACAAAGGCGACGCTTATGTCCATCACTTCGACCCCCTCCACCCACCCCAAGGTTTCCATCTGTCTGCCCACTTGCGACCGCCCTGATCTGCTCGTGACGTGCATCGACTCGTGCCTGACGCAAAGCTACGGCAATCTGGAAATCCTGATCGGCGACGACTCGGCGGACAGGCGCACGGAGCGGTTGATCACAACGCGTTATGCACGCGAGCCACGCGTGCGCTATATGAGGAATCAGCCTTCACTCGGCCAGGCGCGCAATGTCGCGAACCTGTTCAGGCGCGCGAGCGGCGACAAGATTCTGCTGATCCACGACGACGACCTGCTCACCACGGACGGCGTCGAAAAACTCGTGTCGTTATGGACGCTGCATCCGCGACTCGAAGTGGCATTCGGCGATCAGTATGAAGCCGACCATGGCGGCGCCATCGATTTCGCGGCGAGCGCGAAGCTGAACGCCGCGTTTCGACGCTCGAAGGATGCCGAGGGCCTGCAATCCCTGCCGGGTAGAACCGGGCTCATTCAGATGTTCCCGAACAACGGCTGGATGGCCAACGCCGAACTCGTGAAGCGGATCGGCTACAAAGACACGTACGGCGTGTGCTGCGACTTCGTGTTCGGCACCGAGCTGTGTCTCGCGGCGCGCGAGGTCTTCTACCTGCACGACTACGTGTCCGTGTATCGCAAGACGGCAAGCTCGATCTCGCACAGCACGCGCGGCACGACGGCCGCGGCGACGCTCTGCGCGTATGCGTACGTCAAGGCATTGAAGCTGCCGGCGCAACTCGAGCCGTCACGCAGATTGGCGTTGCGCCGTCTCGCGCCGATCGTGGTGTCGGCTCACGCGAAGAACCGTCAGGCGCTCGCCGGACTCAAGGTCGCCTTCGCCCATCTGTTCGCGTACCGCTATGGGCTGAACGCGCGGCTTTACTACCATCTTCTGATGCTCGCGCGTGGCGCGTTGAGCGCGCGCCAGCAGGCCGTGGCGGCGGCCGCGGTCGCTGCGGTGGCTACGGCGCCTGCGGTGGGCGTGGATCCGGCCGCCGTCGTCAAGGAGTTGGTCCCGGAGTTCGCGAGCGATCATTCGGAGCCGGTGTAACGCGGCGCCGGCGCTGAACGCCGGTCAGCGCGAGGGCAATAAGCGGGTTTTCTGCTAAGCATCCGCTGCTAAGCAAACGCGTATTTGTTGCTTGGTCTCACGCAACACGCTGACTAGGATAGGTGTGATCCATCACCAGACCTGAGGCGATACGCCATGTCCGACAGTGCCTGTTTCAAGCCGCGTGTGATCGAACCGGTCGTTGTCAACCAGCCTGAAGGATTGGGGCTCGCAGTGGAGTTGTGGCTCGCGCAACCCGTCGACGGAATCACCGGGCGGGCGCTGCAGATTCACTTGCGCAGCGGCGCGAAAATGGCGCAGGCCGAAGCGCTGCGCGATCTGCTGCACGCGTTGGGCACCGAGATCATCGTGGCGTGAGCGTGTGCCGTGCGGTCGATACGCCTTCCGCTCAAAGCGTTAAGGCCGCGAAAACGGCGCTCCGGGCCTCCCTGGAGCGCCGCTCGCGAACCGCTGCGGTCGTGCGTAATGGTGCCTTGAAGCCTCAAGGCTCGTGACGCAAATACCCTTCTTTCGACGGATCGCGCATACGCAGCGAGACGATGCCGGCAATCGCGCAGAGCGCAGTGACGTACCAGTAGAACGCGGACTCGCTGCCGACCGACTTCAACCACAGCGCGACATACTCCGCCGAGCCGCCGAAGATCGCATTGGCCACCGCATACGACAACCCCACGCCCAGCGCGCGCACTTCCGGTGGGAACATTTCCGCCTTGATCAGACCGCTGATCGACGTGTAGAAGCTCACAATGGCGAGCGCCAGCACCACCAGGCCAAATGCCGCATACGGGCTCGTCACGTCTTTCAGCGCATGCAGCAACGGCACCGTGCCGATGGTCGCGAAAAAGCCGAAGAACAGCATCGAACGGCGGCGGCCGATGCGGTCCGACAGCGCGCCGAACGCCGGCTGCATCACCATATACACGAACAGCGCCGCGGTCATCACGTTGCTGGCCGTCTTGGCGTGCATGCCCGCCGTGTTGACCAGGTACTTCTGCATGTACGTCGTGAACGTGTAGAAAATCAGCGAGCCCCCGGCCGTGAAGCCGAGCACGGTCATGAACGCGCCCTTGTGCAGCCACAGGCCGCGCAGCGTGCCCGCTTCCTTGCGGCGCCGCGTTTCGGCCGTGGTGGTTTCGTCGAGCGATTTACGCAGATACAGCGCGATCAAGGCGGCCAGCGCGCCGATCACGAACGGCACGCGCCAGCCCCACGCCTTCAGCTCTTCGGTGGACAGCGTTTGTTGCAGCACCACCAGCACCAGCAGCGCGCACAACTGGCCGCCGATCAGCGTGACATACTGGAACGACGCAAAAAAACCGCGCCGCCCCTTGAGCGCGACTTCACTCATATAGGTCGCGCTGGTGCCGTATTCGCCACCCACCGACAACCCCTGGAACAGCCGCGCAACCAGCAGCAGCGCCGGCGCGAGCGCGCCGATCTGCGCGTAGGTGGGCAAGAGCGCGATCACCAGCGAGCCGCCGCACATCATGAACACCGACACCATCATCGCCCTGCGGCGGCCGTGCTTGTCGGCGAGACGGCCGAAGAACCAGCCGCCGATCGGACGCATCAGGAAGCCGGCCGCGAACACGCCGGCGGTGTTGAGCAACTGCGTGGTCGGATTGCCGCTCGGGAAGAACGCCGGCGCGAAGTACAGCGCGCAGAACGAATACACGTAAAAGTCGAACCACTCGACGAGATTGCCCGATGAAGCGCCAACGATCGCGAAGATGCGGCGCCGTGTGTCGTGAGCCGAAGCCACGGTTTGGTCGGTTAGGTCGGTCATGCTTGTTCTCTTTCCTTGTCTTTGAACGGAGGTAACGGTCGTGGCGCCGTCTTCACAACGCGCGAGCCGAGATGCCGTGGCGGCATGCTTCGCACGTGCGCGAATTTTACAGAAGTGCAAGGGAAAGATGGTGGTTTGTCAGGCCGCGATAAAAAAGCCCCTGCCAGTCGCACGATTGGCAGGGGCTTCTCACAGATCACGCTAATGTCCAAACGACCGCAGCTTCAGGACGGCGTCACACCCTCACCGCCGGCGGTACATAGCGGCACTCGTAACGCTTGCGAACCGTGCCGTTCTCATCGACGCTTTCCAGGTAGACGTCGAATTGCCACAGGCGCGCCATATGCTTGAGCACTTCGTCACTGTCACCGGAAAGATGCCGGTTGTCGCTCATGAAATGCCGTAGCGTCAAACTCCGGTCGCCGCGCGTATTTACCGCCCACACCTGAATGTTCGGCTCGCGATGATGCATGTCGTACTGCCGCGACAACGCCTGGCGCACGTACTGATAACCGCTGTCGTCGTGAATCGCCGAGACTTCGAGCGCGTCGCGCATGTCGTCGTCGAGCACCGAGAAGAGGCGCATTTCGCGGATCAGATGCGGCGACAGATACTGCGCGACAAAACTCTCGTCCTTGAAGTTGCGCATCGCGTAGTGCATGGCCGGTAGCCACGGGCTGCCCGCGAGTTCCGGGAACCACTTGCGGTCCTCTTCCGTGGGCGCTTCGCAGATCCGGCGAATGTCGCTCATCATCGAAAAGCCGAGCGCGTACGGATTGATGCCGCTGTAGTATGGCTTGGTGACCGGCGGCTGGTAGACCACATTGCTGTGCGAATGGAGAAACTCCATCATGAAGCCGTCTTCCAGCTTGCCCTGGTTGTACATGGTGTTGAGCAACGTGTAGTGCCAGAACGTCGCCCACCCCTCGTTCATCACCTGGGTTTGCCGTTGCGGATAGAAATACTGCCCGACCTTGCGCACGATGCGGATCACTTCCCGCTCCCACGGCTCCAGCAACGGCGCGTTCTTCTCCGCGAAATACAGCAGATTTTCCTGCGGCTCGGGCGGATAGCGCTCCTCGATTTCCTCCGGCAGCGGCGTATGCCGGGTCGGCAGGGTACGCCACAGTTCGTTGACCTGCGACTGCAGATAAGCCTCGCGTTCGCGGCGCGCCGCGAACTCCTTTTCCAGCGAGAGCTTTTGCGGACGTTTGTAGCGATCCACGCCGTAGTTCATCAACGCGTGGCACGAATCGAGCAGTTCTTCGACCCGGTCGAGCCCGAAGCGCTCCTCGCACTCCGCGATGTAGTTCTTCGCGTAGACGAGGTAGTCGATGATCGCGTGCGCATCCGTCCACAGCCGGAATAGATAGTTGCCCTTGAAAAACGAGTTGTGCCCATAGGCCGCGTGGGCGATGACGAGCGCCTGCATCGTCATCGTGTTCTCTTCCATCAGATACGCGATGCAGGGGTTCGAATTGATGACGATCTCGTACGCGAGGCCCATCTGCCCGCGACGGTAGCTCTTTTCGGTAGAGAGAAAGTGTTTGCCGAACGACCAGTGACGGTAGTTCACCGGCATGCCGACGGACGCGTACGCATCCATCATCTGTTCGGCGCTGATGAGTTCGAGCTGGATCGGATACACGTCGAGTTCATATTGCTCTGCAACACGGGCAATATGCGAGTCGTACTCTTCGATCAATTCGAAGGTCCAGTCGGACGGGCACGGCAGAGGCCGTCTATCGGCTACGTTCATACGGACTTCCCTTTGCCCCTCGGTGGGCGTTCCGGTGTGTCCCCGTGCTGCAGCAGTGTCGACTGCTCCGGCCGTGGCGGCTCCCGTATCGTCCGCCTTCGCCTCGGCATGCCCCGACTGTTGCTGCTGCGGCACGCCTTTCCCGCGCTCCGGCGCGCCGTTCTCTGGCTCGCCGCGCGCTTCGTTGTGCGGGGGCTTGTTCGTCATGAATTAGCCGCCTGCTTTTCAAACAATTCACGAAACACCGGATAAATGTCAGCCGCGGTCTCGACCTTCTTCATCGCCATGTGCGGCTGGCTCAGGGCTAATTGCGCATATTCCAGCCACAAGTTCTGCTCTTCCGGCGTCACCTGAATATACGCAAAATAGCGCACCTTCTCCAGGATGTCATCAGAGAGAATCTTGCGGCACTTTGGCGAGTCGTCGGTCCAGTTGTCGCCGTCCGAAGCCTGAGCGCCGTAAATATTCCATTCAGTCGGCGAATAGCGCTCGTCCATTACCTTCTGCATCAGCTCCAGCGCGCTCGACACGACCGTGCCGCCGCTTTCGGTCGAGTGGAAGAAGGTGTCTTCGTCGACTTCCTCGGCGCGCGTATGGTGGCGAATGAACACCACTTCGATCTTCTCGTAGTTACGCTTGAGAAACAGATACAGCAGAATGAAGAAGCGCTTGGCGAGATCCTTGCGCTGCTCGTCCATGGAACCGGACACATCCATCAGACAAAACATCACCGCCTGGCTGGACGGCGTGGGCTGCTTCACGCGGTTCACATAGCGCAAATCGAACGGATCGATAAACGGAATCCGCCAGATGCGCCCACGCAAATGGTGAATTTCCTCTTCGAGCAATTTGATCTCGTCGCGACGATCGTCGGGATCGGCTTTCATCACCTCCAGTTGCCGTTCCATCTCGTGCAACTGGTTGACGAGCGGCGCACCGAGCGCAATGCGGCGGCCAAGTGCGCTGCGCAGCGAACGAACCACGTCGATGTTGTTCGGCGTGCCTTCGGCGGCCCAGCCCGCGCGGATGCTCTTCCACGTGGGCACGGCCATCAGATGGGTTTTGACGAGACGCGGCAGTTCGAGATCGTCGAAGAAATACTGCATGAATTCTTCGCGGCTCAGCTCGAACACGAAGTCGTCCTGACCCTCGCCTTCATTGCTGGCCTGGTTGCCCCCGCCTCCACCACCGCCGCCTTGCGGGCGCTGGATCTTGTCGCCACGAATGTAGTCGGCATTGCCCGGATGCACCATTTCCCGCTTGCCGCCGGGGCCATGCCGGAACGACGGTTCCGCGATGTCCTTGCGCGGAATGGTGATGCTCTGGGTGTTCTGAATATCCTTGATGCTGCGATCGCGCACGGCTTCCGAAACGGCGCGACGAATATAGTTCTTAACGCGACGCAAAAAGCGTTCGCGATTCGCAATGCTCTTGTTCTTGCCTGCCAACCTGCGGTCGATGATTTGATGAAGCACGCCCGGTCTCCGATCCCATGCAGCTGCACTCATTTCGGGTGCGCGAGACGCACGCTGCCTGAAGCAACGCTATGTCCATGCAATTCGCGCCTCGCACGGTGCCCGCACGGAAGGACCGCGCGGGCGGCACGCAATGCGCATCATGACGACTTGCGCACGCGCAAATACCAGTCACACAGCAAGCGCACCTGCTTCGGCGTATAGCCCTTCGTCACCATGCGATTGACGAAGTCTTCGTGCTTGCGTTGCTCTTCCGCCGAGCCCTTGGCGTTGAACGAGATCACCGGCAACAACTCTTCCGTGTTCGAGAACATCTTCTTTTCGATCACGACGCGCAGCTTCTCATAGCTGACCCATGCCGGATTCTTCCCGCCATTGGCAGCACGCGCACGCAGCACGAAGTTCACGATCTCGTTGCGGAAGTCCTTCGGGTTGCTGATGCCCGCGGGTTTCTCGATCTTCTCCAGTTCAGCGTTCAGCGCCGCGCGGTCGAAACTCTCGCCGGTGTCGTGGTCGCGGAACTCCTGATCCTGAATCCAGAAGTCCGCATACGTCACGTAGCGATCGAAAATGTTCTGACCGTACTCGGAATACGACTCCAGATACGCGGTCTGAATCTCCTTGCCGATAAACTCCGCATAGCGCGAGGCGAGCACGTCCTTGATGAACGACAGATACTTCTGCTCGGTTTCCGGTGGGAACTGCTCACGTTCGATCTGCTGTTCGAGCACGTACATGAGGTGCACCGGATTGGCCGCGACCTCCGTCGAATCGAAGTTGAACACGCGCGAGAGGATCTTGAACGCGAACCGGGTCGACACGCCGGTCATCCCTTCGTCCACGCCCGCGAAATCGCGGTACTCCTGATAAGACTTGGCCTTCGGATCGGTGTCCTTCAGGTTCTCACCGTCGTACACCTGCATCTTCGAGAACAGGCTCGAATTCTCCGGCTCCTGCAAACGCGTGAGCACGGACATCTGCGCCATCATCTTCAACGTGCCCGGCGCGCACACCGCATTCGCCAGCGACGAATTACGCAGCAGCTTCTCGTAGATCTTGATCTCTTCACCGTAGCGCAGGCAGTACGGCACCTTCACCACGAAGATCCGGTCGAGCAGTGCTTCGTTGTTACGGTTGTTGCGGAACGCCTTCCATTCGGACTCGTTCGAGTGAGCCAGAATCACGCCGTCGAACGGGATCGCGCCAAACCCTTCCGTGCCCTTGAAGTTGCCTTCCTGGGTTGCAGTCAGCAGCGGGTGCAGGACCTTGATCGGCGCCTTGAACATTTCGACGAACTCGAGCAGGCCCTGATTGGCAAGACACAGACCACCGGAGTAGCTGTAAGCGTCCGCGTCGTCCTGTGCGTACTGTTCGAGCTTGCGGATGTCGACCTTACCGACCAGCGACGAAATGTCCTGATTGTTTTCGTCACCCGGCTCGGTCTTGGCGATACCGATCTGGCGAAGGATCGACGGATAGCGGCGCACCACGCGGAACTTGCGGATGTCGCCGTTGTATTCGTGCAGGCGCTTGACCGCCCACGGGCTGAGGATACTTTTCAGGTAACGGCGCGGAATGCCGTACTGTTCTTCGAGAATCGGGCCGTCTTCCTCGTAGTCGAACAGACCGAGTGGCGACTCGTTCACGGGCGAGCCCTTGATCGCGTAGAACGGCACGCGCTCCATGAGCTGCTTGAGACGTTCCGCGATCGACGATTTACCGCCGCCGACCGGGCCCAACAGATACAGAATCTGCTTCTTTTCTTCAAGCCCCTGGGCCGAGTGCCGGAAGTAGGCGACCACCTGCTCGATCACCTCTTCCATTCCGTAGAACTCACGGAATGCGGGGTATACCTTGATGACCTTGTTCGCGAAGATGCGCGACATGCGCGGATCGTTACGCGTGTCGATCTGTTCCGGCTCCCCGATTGCCGTCAACATGCGTTCGCCAGCCGTGGCGTACGCGGCGGGATTGTCTTTGCAGAGCGCGAGATACTCCTCGAGCGAGAGCTCATCTTCTCGCGTTTTCTCGAAGCGGGTCGCGAAACTGCTGTAGATATCCATGCTACCTCCTCGCCGAAGTCTAGACCGATGTCGTGCGCGGCGCGCTATTCGGAAACGACATCGCTCGAATTCATCCTAAACCCTTTTAAATTTTTTTTCACGAACTACGTTGCGAAAATCGCGCCGCATTCGCCTCCCGACATTCCTCACTTGGAAACAAAGTTTCGACCACCTACAATCTTGCACTCGTATCGCAGCAATTGCACTTACACGTCACTGCCTTTCCCTCGCGCCTTGCCGCCGTATCAGCACTCTGAAGCAGTGCTGCTCATTGCTTCTGCTTCAGTGTCGTGCCTCAGTGTCCTGCCTCAGTATCCTGCAATACTGCCCTGCGCGATCCGCTACGTTCATCGAACAATCCCACTGCTGTATCGGACAGCGTGTCTGCACACACGCACTTTGTTGCTGAAAGCGCGGACGCCTGCCCGCTTTATGTGTCCGGCCACTTTTTTCCTCAACGCGCGACACAAGCGTTCGGTCTACACAAACAGTGGCCTGTTACATGTTCGTGGACCGGTCATGCGGCATGTCAATGCCGGCATGTATTCCGGCCGCGCTGTTTCAAGCGTTCGTCAATGCGCGAGCGGTTTTGTTCCGCGCCCTTTCACGAGGCGTGTCATCCACTTCAGCGAGAGCGGAGCATGCTTCGTACCTCCTACGTCGCTCGACATTAACCGCGCCGGCGGCAGGGTTAGCCGCATGCACTCCTGTTCAACTGGATGACGGCCCGAGCCCGCCTCGTTCCAATAGGTGTATACGGCACGGTCGCCGACACAGATGCGATAAATGCAAAACGGCCGCCCGCAGGCAGCCGTTTGAAAGGAGCTTCGTAATGCGCTGTTACAAGCGCGGCCTTTCAGGTCAGTTCAATCTCCACTTCACCAAGGCCGTCGATATGCCCACGCACGATGCCCGCTTTGTCCAGTCTGTGTGCGCCGACGTACGAACCGGTGGTGAGCGTCCATTCCGGCTCGATGGTGATGCCCATGGCGGCGCAATGGTTGACGAACCACACCAGTAGTTCGCGCGGGTCGCCGGCCGGATTGCCGGTAGCCTCCGGGATCAGCGAATCACCATCGAAGCTTAGCTCCAGTTCGGGTGAAACGAAGTCGAAGCCACGCGCGAGCCCCGCATACGCGACGGGATGACCCGTGATCAACGCGCCGTTGTTCTGGGCGTCGGCCAGTTGCGCAAGCGGTGCGACATTGGGCCACTCGGCGAAGCGGCTGTCGACGATCTCGATGGCCGGCAGCACGACGCCGACCTTCGCCAGCACCTCGTCGCGCGCATAGGCCCGGCCGCGCGGCTCGATCGCCTCCGCGAAGCGGAAGGCGATTTCCAGCTCCACCAGCACCCGGAAAAAGCCGGCATGCGCGACGCGCGCCGGCGACGGCAGCACCAGCGAGGCCGGAATCGGCGCGCCGGAGGCGGCGCCGCCCGGCACTTTGGCGCCGATCTTCCAGCCACCGGTCGATTCGCCGAGACCGGCGATGACCGCCTGCTGGATCGCGTACGCGGTTGCCGCATCGGGCGGCAGGCTGTCGGGTGCGGGGACATCGATCGGGCGATGCTGCCGGCGTGCTTCGACGAGGCGGTGCGCGAGGTCGTGAGGCGTCATGTCGGTCCTTTGTGGCTGGCGCATTGAGCGGTTGAGTGTGGCGTGGCGGGGTGGCCAGAGATGGCAGCGCTCGACAGCGCGTCACGGGCCTCGTCGAATGGACGAGCCGCGTCAGCGATTGGCGCTACATGCCTGGCTGCGTCCCCAATGGGTGCTTTCTTCGGGGCGCCCCAAGGAGACATCGCCGGGGCCGCCCCCAAGGCGAATTTCTCAGGGCGTCCGTCAATGTACCGGATCATGGCGCTTGCCAGGGGACGGACTGCCAGCGCAAACGTTACTTAGTGCGCACACCATGAAAAAGACCGCGAATGCGCGCGCAATCACGGTCTCTTTTCGAGCGGCGCGGTGCGCTGCGCCTGAGCCGACCCATTTAGTGGGCACTACTGCCATTTCGGGAACGGATGTTGCAACTGCCGTCCGTTCAGAACGTTTCCCAATCCTGATCGCCGCCAGCACCAGCGCTGACCGCAGCGCGGGCGGGCGCGCGTGCCGTTGCGGCAACGGCCGGCGTCGCGGCGGCCGGCGCGTTCGGCACGGCTGCGGGTTGCGGCGCGGGCTTGACGGCGGGAGCGCGCGAAACCTTGCGTGCGACCACCGAGCGCAGCGGTGCCGGCGCGCGCTGGGGCGCCGCGCTCACAACAGGGCTGGACCCGCCGTCTTGCAGCTGAAAGACGGCGACTGCCTGACGCAGCTTGCCGGCCTGATCTTCGAGCGAAGAGGCTGCGGCCGCCGCCTCTTCGACCAGTGCAGCGTTTTGCTGCGTGACTTCGTCCATTTGCGTGACGGCGCGTGCCACCTGATCGATGCCGCCGCTCTGCTCTTCCGAAGCCGCGGCGATTTCGCCCATGATGTCGGTCACGCGCTGCACCGCGCCGATGATGTCGGTCATGGTGCGGCCGGCTTCGTCGACCAGCGCCGAGCCCGACTGCACGCGCTCGACCGAGGTATCGATCAGCTCCTTGATTTCCTTCGCCGCCGCCGACGAACGCTGTGCGAGGCTGCGCACTTCGCCCGCCACGACCGCGAAACCGCGGCCTTCTTCGCCGGCGCGCGCCGCTTCGACGGCCGCGTTCAAGGCCAGGATATTGGTCTGGAACGCAATTCCCTCGATGATCGAAATAATGTCGGCGATTTTCGCGGAGCTCTGATTGATGTCGCCCATCGTGCCGACCACCTTGTCGACCACGGCGCTGCCCTTGTTGGCGATCTCCGACGCGTTGGCCGCCAGCGAGCTCGCCTGACGGGCGTTGTCGGCGTTCTGCTTGACCGTGCCGGTCAGCTCTTCCATGCTCGACGCGGTTTGCTGCAGCGCCGAAGCCTGCTCTTCGGTGCGCGAGGACAGATCGATATTGCCGGCTGCGATCTGGCGGGTGGCCGTCGCAATCGATTCGCTGCCGCTGCGCACCGTGCGCACCGTTTCGGTGAGGCTGCGCTGCATTTTGGCGATACCTTCGAGCAGTTGCCCCATCTCGTCGCGCGAAGTCACGACCACCGGGCGGCGCAGATCGCCCGCCGAGATCGCCTCGAAATGATCGAGCGCCGCGTCGAGCGGCCGGGCGATCGCGCGGCTGAGCGTCAGATACGAGATCGCCGCGGCCAGCACGCCGATCAGCAACGCGCCCGCGCTGACGAGGCGAAACAGTTCGAAGCTGCTCTGCGCCGCGTCGTAGCCGTCTTTGGCCGACGTGAACTGGTACTTGCGCAGGGCGTCGTCGGCATTGGCGAGCTCGTTGTAGGCGGCTTGCAGGCGCTTGGCGCCGTCGACCAGCTTGCTTTGGTCGTTCGCGGTGATGATCGCCGCAAAGGCATCCAGTTGCTGATGCAGCCCTTCACGTTTGGCGACGACCTCCTGTGCGAGGCGCTCTTCATCCGCGTCGCGCGGCAGGTCCATATACTTTTTCCACCACATGTCGGAGGTGGCGCGCATGCCGCGCGCGCGCTCGAGCGTCGACGCCACTTCCGGCGAGCCGATCATGAACGCCGCCCGGTCGAGCGCGAGCCGCTCGCGCGCCGCGTAAAGCTCGGCGTTACCGATATCGACCGCGCTCGGCATGGCGTTCGTGAAGGTGTCCCTGTAAGCGTCGTTCGAACGGCTCATGCCGAACAAACCGAAGACGCCGATCGCCACCAGCAACGCGGAGAGAAAAGCCATCGTGAGGCCTATGCGCGCCTTGATCGTAATGCCCTTGTTCAACATGTCTGGTTCCTGTGCTTGAAAATGAGAGTGGCAGACGCAGCGGGTGGCGTGTGGCGGCTGCGTGTCGGCGCTCATTCGAAGGGGCGCTCTAATATCCCCTGTTTACGGCACAGCGATTCGTTCCTTGAAGCATTTATATGGTATGAGGAAAGGTGCCGAACAAGACGGGAAGAAATTACAAATTGCTGACGGCAAAGGGCGTCGCGGGCGCGGGACGCGCACAAACACGCACGGAAGAGAGTCCGAGGGAACGTGCGGTGGCTGTGGCATTCGGCGCAGGCACCGCGCTGAAGGCAAGCGCTACGCAAGCATCGCGAACTCGGTGCCCGTGCTCTTGACAGCGGTTACGCACGAATGCGTCGCGCGAGCGAGCGTCGCTGCGCAAAGGCGCGCCTGAAATGCGCGCGCGGTTATCGGCTCAGGCCGCCCTAGGTTACCGGCTCACGCCGCCGGGTCAGGCCGCCAGATCGCGTTTGGCCGCGCCGCCCCAGGTCGCGGTGGACTCGCGCACGATCAGGCGCGGCGTCACGACGCGGCGGCGGCCGAGCGGACGCGCACTGTCGGACGAGCCGCCGGCAATGCGCTCGATCAATGTCTGCGCGGCCATGTCGCCGAGCGCGCGCACCGATTGTCCGACGGTCGAGAGCGCCGGATAGGTGAAGCGCCCCAGTTCGATATCGTCGAAACCGATGATCGAGCAATCGCGCGGCACGCTGATATTGCGTTCCGCCGCGGCGCGCAGCGCGCCGATGCCCATCATGTCGTTGCAGGCGAAAATCGCCGACGGCTTGATCGTGTCGAACAACTGGCCGGCCGCGCGGTAGCCGCCGGTGCCCGTATAGTCGCTTTCCACGATCGCGTCGGGCGGAATCTCGATGCCGCGCTCCGTCATCGCGCGGATAAAGCCGTGCACGCGCATCGCGCTGACCGCCGTCTGAACCGGGCCGGTAATGCAGCCGATCCGTACGTGGCCCAGTTCGAGCAAATGCCGGGTGGCCAGATACGCGCCCTTATCGTGGTCGATCTGCACGAGATCCGCATTCAGCCCTTCGATGTTGCGGTCCAGAATCACCAGCGGCTCGCGCGAGTCGGCGAGCGTCTGCGCGAGCACGGCGTCGTCGCCGGCGGACGCGACGATCAGACCGTCGATCCGCTTCTCCTGCAGCACGCGCAGGTAGTTACGCTGTTTGGCCGGATCGTCGTCGGAATTGCAGAAGAACACGCAGTAGCCGTTGCGCGAGCACCCGTCCTCGATCCCGCGCGCCAGTTCCGCGAAATACGGGTTCGTGGTGTTCGGCACGACGAGCCCGATCGTCGCCGTTGCCCGTGCTTTCAGCGAGCGGGCCACCGCAGACGGAACATAGTGAAGCTGACGGATCGCGTGTTCGACCTTCGCGCGCACGTCAGCCGACACCGGCCGCGAGTTGTTCACCACGTGCGATACCGTCGTGAACGACACGCCCGCCGCGGCCGCTACATCCTTGATCGTCGCCATAACCTGTTGCTCTCCTGCCTCTTTTTACCCGCCGGCCGCGCCACCTGGCGACCGAGCGGCCGTTCTCTTCGAAGACCGACTAAACCCGTGAAAACCGACGCTTTGATGCTCGCTTCGCTGCGAATGTTGCCTGTGCTGCTCCTGTTGCCTGTGCTGCTTGCGCTGCTTGTGCTGCCTGTACTGTGTGTGCTGCCTGTACCGCCCGTGTTCTCCGCCACTTTCCGCGCTGCTTATCCCTGAGCTGCCCGTACCGCCCTTGCCGGGCCTGCTGCCCTTGCCGCGGCTACCGCGACAGCCGGCCGCGCCACCGCGTGCCGGCTTGCGCCGGCACCCGATCAGGCGCGCTTGCGGCGGCTGCGATACGTATCCAGCACCACCGCCACCACGATCACCGCGCCAGTGATCATGCGCTTGGTCGGCTCGTTCGCGCCGATCTGCGCAAGGCCGGCCGCCAGCACCGAAATGATCAAGACCCCGAAAAAGGTGCTGATCACCGAGCCGCGCCCGCCCATCAGGCTGGTGCCGCCGATCACCACGGCCGCGATCACCTGCAGTTCCACGCCCTGGCCCGCATTCGGATCCGCCGCTTCCAGACGCGAAATCTGGAACAGCGCGGCCAGTCCGGCGAGCGCGCCCATCAGCGCGAACACGATGACCTTGTACGGCCGCGGGTTCACGCCCGCGAGGCGCACGGCCTCCTCGTTGGTGCCGATGCCGACCAGGTAGCGGCCGAACACCGTGCGCGTGAGCACCAGTTGCGCGATCACCATCACCGCCACCGCGATCAGGAACGCGGGCGAGATGCCCAGCGCGATCGGGTTCGACAGAAAGTCGAACGCGTCGCCGATATAGGCGGTGCGCGAATTCGTCATCTGATACGCCATGCCGCGCGCGGCTTCCAGCACGCCGAGCGAGACGATGAACGACGGAATCCGCCAGCCCACCGTCACCGCGCCGGTGACGGTGCCGGTCAGCGCCGCCGCGGCGACGCCGAGCAACGCCGACGGCAGCGGCCCCCAGCCCCACTTCAGCGCGGCCACGCTCACCACCGACGCGCCCAGCGCCAGCACCGACCCCACCGACAGGTCGATCCCGGCGATGATCAGCACGAAGGTCATGCCCACCGACATCACCACCAGATCGGGAATCTGATTTGCGATCGTGCTGAACGTGTCGTACGTCAGAAAATGCGAACTCAGCAGCGAGAACAGCACGATCATCGCCAGCAACGCGCCGGCGAGCCCAAGGTAATTCGAAAAGCCAAGCCGCGTGCCGGCGGGCTTGCCGCTCGCGAGCGGCGCCGACGGGTCGGCGGGCGGCGCGACGCCACCCACGCCACCCACGCCACCCGCGCCACCCGCGGCACCCGCGGCATTCGCGCCCGGCTGGTCGCCCGACGCTTCAGGCAACGATTGGTCGTTCATGACAGACTCCCTGCTTCGCTGGTGTCGGGGGCGGGGTGCAGCAACGCTTCGCGGCTGCGGTAGCCGGCGAAAGCCGCGGCCAGCAACGCGTCCTGCGACCAGTTGCCGCGCTCGAACACCCCCGTCATGCGGCCCGCGGACATCACGCCGATCCGGTCGCAGATCAGCATCAGCTCACGCAGGTCGCTCGACACCACCACGAGCGCCCGCCCTTCGCGGGCCAGCGCACCCATCAAGCCATAAATATCGAACTTCGCGCCGACGTCGATGCCGCGCGTCGGTTCGTCGAATAACAGCACGCGGCAGTCGCGCGCCAGCCAGCGGCCGATCACGACTTTCTGCTGGTTGCCGCCCGACAGTTCGCCGACAATCTGCCCCGGCCCGGACGTGCGGATCCGCATCGCGGCGATTTGCGTCTGCGCCAGCGCGTTCTCCCGCTTCGCATCGACGATGCCGTGCCGCGCCACGCTGCCGATATTGCCGAGCGACACGTTGGCCGCGATCGGTTGCGGCAGCAGCAGCCCCTCGCCTTTGCGGTCTTCGGTGATCAGCGCGATGCCCGCGCGCACCGCGTCCGAGGGCGAAGCGATCTGCACCAGCGTGGGCGGCGCGCCCGGCGTTCGGGCCAGCGCGACGCTGCCGCTATCCTTTTGATCGGCGCCGTAGATCAGCCGCATCAACTCCGTACGGCCCGCGCCGATCAGGCCGCTGATGCCGAAAATCTCGCCCGCGCGCACGTCGAACGACACGTCGCGCACCACCTTGCCGCGCGTAAGCCGCTCCACTTTCAGAAGCGGCGCGCCGATGTTGCGCACGCCCAGATCGATCCGCTCGCCGAGTTCGCGGCCGACCATCCAGGTGACGATTTCGTCGCTGGTCAGGTTGGCCATGGCGTCGACATGCACCAGCCGTCCATCGCGCAAGACCGCGATCTGCTCCGCCACCCGCGCCAGTTCCTCGAGCCGGTGCGAGATATAGACGAGCGCCACGCCGCGCGCCTTGAGCCGGTCGATCTGTTCGAACAGCAGATCGACCTCGCGCGCGGTCAGCATCGCGGTCGGCTCATCGAGGATCAGCACGCGGCAATCGTCGATCAGATTGCGCGCGATTTCCACCATCTGCTGATGGCCGATACCGAGTTCGCCGACCAGCGTGTCCGGATCGATCGCGTCGAGGCCGACCTGCGCCATGGCCTGCCGCGCGTCTTCACGCAGCTTGCGCCGGTCGATCCAGCCGAAGCTGAACGCGCCGACCCGCGGCAGGCGGTTCAGGAACAGGTTTTCGGCCACCGACAAAGTGGGCAGCAGATTCAGCTCCTGCATGACCATGCGCACGCCGAGCGCCTCGGCTTCGGTACGGCTTGCCGGCGCGTAAGGCTCGCCGCCCAGGCGCATCGTGCCGGCGGTCGGTTCGACCAGCCCACCGATGATTTTGGACAGCGTACTCTTGCCCGCGCCGTTCTCGCCTGTCAACGCCAATACCTCGCCGGCGCGCAGCGACAACGAGATGTCGGCGAGCACCGGCTCGGCGTAGGTCTTGCCGATGCCGCTGACGGACAGCACGGCAGGCACGGCGTCGTGGTCGGTTGAATCCATCGCAATCCTGGTTCCAAGGCGGCGGCGCCGGCCTCGCGCGATCCGCTCGCAGGAAGCCGCCGCCGGCGGTCTCGTGTCATGCGGCCCAATGCGCGGAATGCGCCGGCGCCAGCCGCCACGCCCCTCCCGTCGCGCGGCGCCGTCATGACGCTTACCTCTGGAATTAACGGCGGCGCGGCAGGTTTCTTGAGCGCTTATTGAATAGCCGCGGGTTCGCGAGCGCACAACATGCAACGAGCATGAAACGGCGTTGCTGCGAACCTGCGTTCCGACTATCCCGGCAGTCACCGGGCCATGCTTACTTCGTGACCAGATCGCACGGCGTTTCCACCACGCCGGACAGATCCGACTGCTTCTTGTGCTCGCTGAGCGCCTTCAGCGCGGTGTCGATACCGAACACGGCCTGCTTGGCGGCGTATTGATCCGCGGTGGCGAGCACGCGGCCGTCCTTGAGCATCGGCCTGATCGCGTTGATGTTGTCATAGCCGACCACCAGCACCTTACCCTGCTTGCCCGCCGCGCGCACGGCCGAGACCGCGCCGATCGCCATGTTGTCGTTGCCGGCGAGGAGCGCCTTCAGGTTCGGGTATTCGTTGAGCATGGCCGAGGCCACCGCGTTGCCCTTGTCGATTTCCCAGTCGCCCGATTGCACCGAGACGACCTTCGCGCCGACCTTCTGCATGGCGTCCTTGAAGCCGGCGGTGCGCTGCTGTGCGTTGGTGGTGGTCGACACGCCTTCGATAATGCCGACCTCGTCGCCCGCCTTGAGCTTCTTGCCCAGATAATCGCCGACCTTCTGCGCGCCCTTGCGGTTATCCGGGCCGACGAACGGCACGTTCAGATCCTTCGACTTGAGCACGTCCGGGTCGAGCCGGTTGTCGATATTCACGACGATGATGCCCGCATCCACCGCTTTCTTGACGACCGGCACCAGCGCCTTCGAATCGGCCGGGGCCAGCACGATCGCATCGACCTTCGACACGATCATCTGCTCGACGATGCGGATCTGGTTGGCCGTATCGGTTTCGTCCTTGATGCCGTTGGTGATCAGGTCGAACTGGGAGGGATTGTGCTTCTGATAGTCCTTCGCGCCGTTCTCCATGGTCAGGAAGAACTCGTTGGCGAGCGACTTCATCACCAGCGCGACCTTCGGCTTGTGAGCGGGCGCGGTCTGCGCGTATGCGGAGGAAAACGGCAAAGCAGCGCTAGCGGTGGCAAGGACCGCAGCCGTCAGGATGCGGCGGCGAATGCGTTGATTCATGCATATCTCCAGAATCTGTCCGGCTCCCGGGAGAGCCTTGTTCTTAATAGTGCGCAAACGTTTGCGTGGCCCATTCTCAGCGCAGTCCAATCGGCTTGTCAACGCCGCGCGATAGTGCGGCGCACCCGATCGATTCGAACTGGCGCGCCGGTTCAGCGCGCCGGCAGATAACGTGTGGCAAAGGGTCCCTCGCTTGGTCCGTGCATGGCGGATTTGCCGCGGCCTGCAAGATCACGGGCCGACGGGCCGCCTATGCTGGACTTTTATTGCGCGCGATGCAAGCGGCGACAACGCGGGACAGCGCCACCGGGTGCCGCCCTGCCAGACGGTCAGAGCCAGCCGGCTTTACGGAACCGCCAGTACAGCACGATGTCGACGGTCAGCATGACCGCCAGACAGATTGGATAGCCGTACTTGTAGTGCAGCTCGGGGATAGTCTGGAAGTTCATCCCATAGATGCCGGCGATCATGGTGGGCACCGCGAACAGCGCCGCGAACGAGCCGAGCCGTTTGGTCACCTCGCTCTCGGCGAGCGAAATCATGCCGAGATTCACCTGCACGGCAGTCACGACCATTTCACGCCGGCCGTCGATGATTCTGACGATCCGCTCGAGGTGGTCGTAGACGTCGCGGAAGTAGGCCTGCATGCCCTCGCAGATACTCGGAATGCGGCCGCCCGTCAGTTTGCTGATGGCCTCCTGCAGCGGTGCGATATGGTGCTGCAGGATCACGAGGCGGCGTTTGAGCGAGTACAGATCCTGGATGATCGCGCGCGAGGCCGCCGAGTTGTTGCGATCGAAGATGCGGTCTTCGAGCGCTTCGATCTCGCTGTTCATCGTCTCGATAATCGGGAAATAGCGGTCGACGATGTCGTCGGCGAGCGCATACAGCACGAACGCGGAGCCTTCCTTAAGCAATTGCGGCTCGCGTTCGCAGCGCGCGCGCACGTTCTGAAAGCCCATGCGCGTACCGCGCCGCACCGAAAGCACATAGTTGCGCCCCACGAACACATCGACTTCGCCGATCAGCAGTTCACCGTCTTCGTCCATTTCCACCGTGTGCATCACGGCGAACAGCGACTCGCCGTACTCCTCGATCTTGGGGCGCTGGTGGCCATTCTGCGCATCTTCGATTGCGAGGTCGTGCAAGCCGAACTCGTGTTTCATCACGGCCAGTTCGCCCGGGCCCGGGTCCTTCAGCGCTACCCAGACAAAACATTCGGGCCGCGCCACGTAGTCGCTGATGCTATCGATGTCGATATCTGCCAGCTTCCGGCCGTCCTGATAGGCGGCGCAATTGATCAGCATGTTTGGATTACCTTGAAAACGGTACAGACCGGCCGAACACTTACGGCGCGTAAGCCAGGCGCCCGGTCTGCATGAACGGATCAGCATGAGCCGCCATGTTAACGGCACTGCGGGGACGTCATGTATCGAATTGTTAAGCCGCGCGGGCCCGTTGATCTGAAGGCCCGCGCGACAGAAAACGCTATTGGGCGACCCGCTGCAGCGCGATGCGGTGATCTTCGCCGAACGTGACCGACGCGCGGTTGGTGTAGCGCGTATCCGCCGTCACCGTGAAACGCATTTCGACGACCGGATCGAACTGCGTCGACACGGCGATGCGGTGCACACCCGGGCTCAGATAAAAGACGACATGCTCGCCGTTCATCAGGTCGGTGACCTGCTCGCCGTCGACGTAGACCAGCGCATCGCGAAACCGGACGATCACGTCGCGCGAGCGCTCACGCCGGACGTCCACGGCGACGAGCCCCGCCCCCGGCTCCGTGTAGCCGGGCTGGACGATGCGCCCGGCCGGCACCGCCTTGAACGGAACAGGCTCGGCGGGAGTCGAGGCGCAGCCGGCGAGCACCCCGAAGCTCAACGCGGCAAGCGTACCTAGCCGGGCCATGGCGACCAGCGCGGCTTTGCGGTGGCAATCCAGACGCATCGGCATGCGGGTTCTCCCGTGTTGTTGATTGTGGTCCCGCTTCTCTGTTTCTTCTGACAGGCGTGCCGCACGTGCCTTGCCGGTGAGACCGCTACCGCCCATTGCCGCGGCATGTTGCCAGCGCGCGTTGCTGCCGCTCGTTGCAGCGGTTCATCGCCGCGGCTTACTGCCGCGGCTTGCTTGTTCCGCTCACCCACTGGCATGCATGATAGCAACGCGCGCCCGTTCTGCCAGCCTGGCCGAATGGACGACCCCAACGCCCCCTTGCGTGGCGCCGCGTTCTTCTTCATGATCGCTGCAAAGGGCAGTTCCGTCAGCTGCCGACCAAGGAGACCGCAATGTGGTATTTCACCTGGATTCTCGGCATCGGCGTGGCCTTGGGCTTCGGCATCATCAACGTGATGTGGCTGGAGGCCGGCGGCAAGTTCGCGCGTGACCCGCAGAGCGCCGGCGCCGTACCGGCCACGCCCGAGGACGCGCCTTCGTGACCCATCTGGTTTTCTTTTGCGGCCACGCAGGCACGGGCAAGACCACGCTGGCAAAGAAACTGCATGCCCCGCTGACGAAAGCGCTCGGCACGCCCTTCTGCCTGCTCGATAAAGATACGCTCTACGGCGGCTACAGCGCGGCCGCCATGGCCATGCTGACCGGTGACCCGAACGACCGCGACAGCCCGCTGTTTCTGCAGCATCTGCGCGATCCCGAGTACCGCGGCCTGCTCGATACCGCCCGCGACAATCTCGAACTCGGCGTGAGCGCACTGGTGGTCGGGCCGCTTTCGCGCGAAGTGCGCGAGCGGCGCCTGTTCGATCGCGCGTGGCTGGGCGTCGGCGCGGACGTGGCGCTTCGGGTCGTGTGGGTTTATACGTCGGAAGAGACCGCGCATCGGCGGATCGTGGAGCGCGCGAATCCGAACGACGCCTATAAACTCGCGCACTGGGACGAGTATCGGCAGCGCCGCTTCGTGCCCAGCGGCGATATCCGCGACGACCTGCTGATGTTCGACAATACCGCGCCTGCTACGGCGGACTACGAAGCGCTGCTCGCACGCATCGTCGGCGAGCCGCGGGCGGCGTTGATCATGCCGCCGGTGCCGGTGTAGCCTGCAGTCGCATCCAATCAAGAAATACGCCCCGCGTCGCGGGGCGTATTAGAAGCTCTCTGCGGAGCCTTCGTTTCCGTTTGCAGCAGGCTATGCCTGCTGCCACGTTGTCGCACAGCCCTCGGAGTGGGTCGTCAGACGGTAGCCATCGCCTCCAGCGACTGCCCCTCGTACAACTGCCCGAAACGGTTCGCGAGGAAGTCGCGCAGCGACACCTGCTCCTGGCGCACGAAGCCCTTTTGCGGCAGCTTCTGTTCGCGGAACAGATCGAGCACCGCGCACATCGCGCCGGCCGTGGTGATCTGGATCGCGCTCATCGGCACGCCGCACACCGTCTTCGCGAAGATCTTGCGGGTGAAGACTTCCTGCACCAGTTGACCGTCGCGCATGCCGCTCACCGTGATGAACACCAGCACCACGTCTTGCGCGGTGGACGGCACCGAGCGGCGCATGATGTTCTTGAGGGTGTCGCGGTCGCTGGCAAGACGCAGGTCTTCCAGCAGGAACTGCATCAGGTTGCGGTGGCCCGGGTAGCGCACCGACTTGTAGTCGAGCGACTCCACCCGGCCCGACAAGGTCTCGCACAGCGTGCCCAGGCCGCCGGAGGTATTGAAGGCTTCATATTCGGTGCCGTCGAGCGAGAAATGTTCGAGGCCTTCGAGCGGCTGCACCCATTGCGTGCGGCTGTCGCGAATCGCTTCGCACGGCTGGCAGTATTCGTTGATCAGACCGTCGACGCTCCACGTCAGGTTGTACTTCAGCGCATTGGTCGGGAATTCCGGCAGCGCGCCCACGCGCATCTTGACGTCGCGGATTTCCGTGAAGCGGTTCGCCAGCTCGTGCGCGGCGATACCGATGAAGCCCGGCGCGAGACCGCACTGCGGCATGAAAGCGTGATCGGCGTCGTCGGCGATCGCGCGGATCGCATGCGTGGCGCGCACGTCTTCCGTCAGATCGAAGTAATGCACGCCCGCGCCCTTGGCTGCCGAAGCCACGTTCACCGCGAGGTAGTAAGGCAGCGCGTTGACGAGCGCGTCGAAACCTTGCACGGCGGCGCGCAGCGCGGCGGCATCGGCGGAATCCACGCGGCGGGTCGGTATGCCCTGGGCGGCGAGCTTGTCGAGCGCGTGCTGGTCGCGGTCGAACGCGACGACCTCATAGTCGCCGGTCTCGCGCAACATATGGGCGATGGTGTGACCGATCAGACCTGCGCCAACAATAGCTACTTTCATACGCTTCTCCTTAGTCGGCCGGAGTTGGCGCTTTGGCTGACGATGCAAAGCACTGACCCCGGTCCCATGCAAGATGATTGCTGTTATCTGTGTTCTGGCTCCAGCCGGGGAAGTGCGCCGCGCTTGCGGCGCGGCGCCCGTCGGGCTGAACCCATACGTCACAGTTTAGGGAGAAGCAAAAACACTTCATACGCGCAAAATGCTGCGCTATGACCACGAAGTTCGACGTTATGACGAAGCTGTCAGTCGATATGTCGAAAAGCTGTCAAAACGGCGTAAACGGATTCCACTCCGCGGATTCCACTGCGCGGATTGCACTGCGCGGATTGCACTGTGCAGATCGCTCTGCAGATCGCACTGTGCGGTTTGGACAGCACGTTTGGACAGCGCGGAGCGAACGGCGCAGGCTAAGCAGCTCACACCATGCCGCGGTCGATCTTGCGCGCGAGAATGATCGAAGTCGTGGTCCGCTCCACGCCTTCCAGACCGCCAATCTGGTCGAGCAGATCGTTCAGACGATCGGGCGAATCGGCGCGCAGCCACGCGACATAGTCGAACTCGCCGCTCACCGCGCACAGCAGTTGCACTTCCGGCATCTTGCCGAGGCGTTTCTGCACCGCCGGCCCGTGTTTGGGCGCAATGATGATGCCGACGTAGGCCATGATGCTCGAGTCGAGCACGTCCTGGCCGAGCCGCACGCTGTAGCCGGCGATCACGTTGCTGCGCTCGAGCCGCGCGATTCGCGCGATCACCGTGGTACGCGCCACGTCCAGTTGGCGCGCGAGATTGGCGACGCTCTCCCGGGCATTGGCTTGCAGCAGCGCAACCAGGTTGCGGTCGAGTTCGTCGAGTTGGTCGAGGCGCGGAGGTCTCATCGAAGGCAAAGGAAGTGGTTCGGGTGAGGCGGATTATCGCGCGTCTGCGGCGGCACATGGAGAAGTCTCCGGGCCGATCGTCATGAAGCGCCATGCACGTCGCGGCCGCGATGGCAGGCGCCCGGGCCTGTCACGGATGGTCAGGGCCGCCGCCTCGCCTACGCCCCGAACCGCTCGATCACGAAGTCGATGAAGCTCGTGAGCTTGGCCGTGGCGCGGCGATCGCGTGGATACACCAGATGGACCGGCGCGCCCTCGGGCAAATAGTCCTCCAGCACCGACACCAGTTCGCCGCTGGCAATTTCCCTTGCAAGCAGCGCCTCGGGCTGCAACACCAGCCCGAAACCGTGCAACGCGGCGACCTTGAGCGCCTGGCCATTGTTCGCGCGAAAGCGTCCGGCGCGCAGCTGGTTTTCGTCCGCGCTCTCGCCGCCCAGACGCCACAAACCTTCGCGGCCCCAGTGCAGAAACCCCAAACATTCATGCTGCCCGAGATCTTCCGGCGTGCGCGGCGTGCCGGCGCGCGCCAGATACGCCGGCGAAGCGCACGCGCGCATCCGGTAGGGCTTCAACGGCCGCGCGACCAGACCTGAATCCGGCAGCTGGCCGATCCGCACCGATGCGTCGAAGCCCTCTTCCACCAGGTCGATCACGCGATTCGAAAGATCGAGTTCGAGCGTGATGTCCGGCCATGCGGTGAGGTACTCGGTCATCGCCGGGGCAAAGACCTCGACGCCGTAGGTGAGCGGCACTGTCACCTTGAGCACGCCGCGCGGCGCTGCGGCCATCGCTTCGGCGAGCGACTCGGCCGCCTTGACGTCGGCCAGAATGCGCCGGCATTGTTCGTAATACTGCCGGCCGATTTCCGTCAGGCTTTGCCGACGCGTCGTACGCGTCAAGAGCCGCGTGGCGAGCCGGGTTTCGAGCGAACGGATATGCTTGCCCACCATCGCCGACGAAATGTCGAAGCGCTCGGCAGCCGCCGTCAGACTGCCCGCCTCGACCACGGCGACGAAGATTTCCATGCTGACGAATTTATCCACCCGCTATTTCCTGTTCGTTTCGGTTGTAAGCGTTTGTCGCACAAGAGCCGCATTGTAGGGATATCGTGATACTAATAGCGGCGACGGCAAAGTGGGCAGCCGGCCGCCATACGTCTCAATGACTGGCGCATGACGGGCCGCTCGCTCGCGAGCCTTGTCCCAATTCGAACAGACATCAGGAGTTTCGATGAAAAAAGCACTGGTAATGCTGGCCACCGCAGTCGCCATGAGCGGCGCGTTCGCACAAACTTCCGCGCCGGCGTCGGCACCGGTGAGCGCCGCTTCGGCACCCGCCGCCAAGGCCGGCCACGAGCGCAATGTCGAAGACCGCATCGCCTACCTGCATTCGCAACTGAAGATCACGTCGGCGCAGGAATCGCAGTGGAATGCATTCGCCGACGTCATGCGCAGCAATGGCCAGACGATGGGCGAGCTATTCAAGCAACGCCGGGCCGCGACCAACGTATCGGCGCTCGACGACATGCAGCAATATGCAACGATCGCGCAAGCGCATGCGGACGGCATGAAGAAATTGGTCGACGCATTCAGTCCGCTGTACAACAGCTTCTCGCCGGAACAGAAGAAGCTGGCTGACGTGACCTTCCACCAGCCTGGCGGCGTGGAAGGCCATGGTCATCATGGCAAGGGCAAGGGTAAAGGTGGGAAATCCGCCGCAGACCCGGCAAGCGATGCCACTGTCAAGCCGTAACGAGAACCGCGACAAAAAGCCGTCACTCGAGCCGTAACGAACCAACGGTGCGCCGCGCGGATTTGCCGCGGCGCACACCCGGCTTTGCCCGGGGCGCGGCACGTGTCGCCCCGCCTCCCGCCCCTCGAATCTTCCTCGACTGCGCGCGCCCGTCCGGCGACTTTCCGTCCTTGCTATGACCCACCATGGACGGACGATCCGTGGTGTGCTCGCTCGCAAAAGAAGCCGTTCGTTGGATGCATCTGGCATGATGCGAGTCGTATGCGGCCTGAAGTCCTGCGCCGCCGCCCTACTCCTCATACCCGCTCGCTCTATGACCGAACTCAAAAATGTCGATCTGAACCAAGACGCTAACGCCTGCCGTGTCGTAAAAGACGAAACGGTGAGCGTGGAATTCGCCGTCGCCGAAGGTGAATTGATGAGCCTCGAAGGCCTGAACCGCTATGTGCGCGGCGACGCGCTGATCACCGGATCGACGGGCGACCGCTGGGTCGTCTCATGCGAGCGCTTCGACGCCAAATACCTTCCCGCCGACGCAGCCGTCTCGCACGGCCAGGCGGGTGCGTACCGCAACCGCCCCGCCGTCGTGCTGGCCAAACAGATGCATGAAGCGTTCACGCTCGCACGCTCGGCGAACGGCGGCGACGTGCTGCACGGCGCCGCCGGCGACTGGGTCATGCAGTACGCGCCGGGCGACTACGGTGTCGTGCAGGCCGCACGATTCGCGAAAGTGTATCGCGCGGCGAGTTAGGTACGTTCAGCGACGCTGACCGCGCAAGCCTGGGCCGTAACGGCGAAGCTTGCGCGACAAGCGCATGTTCCCAGGCTCTGCATAGGGCTCACGGTTCGTGCCGCAGATAGCCCTCTTTCGACGGATCGCGCATACGCAGCGAGACGACGCCCGCAATCGCGCACATTGCCGTCACATACCAGTAGAACGTGGATTCGCTGCCGACCGACTTCAGCCACAGCGCCACATATTCCGCCGAGCCGCCGAAGATCGCGTTTGCCACCGCATACGACAGCCCCACGCCCAGCGCGCGCACTTCCGGCGGGAACATTTCCGCCTTGATCAGACCGCTGATCGACGTGTAGAAGCTCACAATGGCGAGCGCCAACACCACCAGGCCAAATGCCGCATACGGGCTCGTCACGTCTTTCAGCGCATGCAGCAACGGCACCGTGCCGATGGTCGCGAAAAAGCCGAAGAACAGCATCGAACGGCGGCGGCCGATGCGGTCCGACAGCGCGCCGAACGCCGGCTGCATCACCATATACACGAACAGCGCCGCGGTCATCACGTTGCTGGCCGTCTTGGCGTGCATGCCCGCCGTGTTGACCAGGTACTTCTGCATGTACGTCGTGAACGTGTAGAAAATCAGCGAGCCCCCGGCCGTGAAGCCGAGCACGGTCATGAACGCGCCCTTGTGCAGCCACAGGCCGCGCAGCGTGCCCGCTTCCTTGCGGCGCCGCGTTTCGGCCGTGGTGGTTTCGTCGAGCGATTTACGCAGATACAGCGCGATCAAGGCGGCCAGCGCGCCGATCACGAACGGCACGCGCCAGCCCCACGCCTTCAGCTCTTCGGTGGACAGCGTTTGTTGCAGCACCACCAGCACCAGCAGCGCGCACAACTGGCCGCCGATCAGCGTGACATACTGGAACGACGCAAAAAAACCGCGCCGCCCCTTGAGCGCGACTTCACTCATATAGGTCGCGCTGGTGCCGTATTCGCCACCCACCGACAACCCCTGGAACAGCCGCGCAACCAGCAGCAGCGCCGGCGCGAGCGCGCCGATCTGCGCGTAGGTGGGCAGCACGGCGATCACCAGCGAGCCGCCGCACATCATGAACACCGACACCATCATCGCCCTGCGGCGGCCGTGCTTGTCGGCGAGACGGCCGAAGAACCAGCCGCCGATCGGGCGCATCAGGAAGCCTGCCGCGAACACGCCGGCGGTGTTCAGCAACTGCGTGGTGGGGTTGCCGCTCGGGAAGAACGCCGGCGCGAAATACAGCGCGCAGAACGAATACACGTAAAAGTCGAACCACTCGACGAGATTGCCCGATGAAGCGCCAACGATCGCAAAGATGCGGCGCCGCGTGTCGTCTGTGGAAATTGCCACCGGTATATTGAGATTTGTCATCGGTCTTTGTACTCCTGATGTCCCCTGTTGATTGTATTGATAGTGCACGGTTCTGCCGCGCTTATGCGTCTCTTGGTTCGGCATTCTAAATGAATATTATGTATTCGTGACCACGATTCTGCATATCTAATTAATCGCCGATTGCGTCGAGCGGCGAGTTTTTGTCACAAAATGTTTGTTCACTTCTGCTGGGCCAAACGGCGGCGCGAATATGAGACTCCGTTCAACGGGCGCCGTCGACATGATGATGCGACTGAACGAGGCGCCTTCCAGCAGGAGTTTCAATGAAAGTCAATGCAACCTCTCATCCGTTCTGGGCAGGCCGTGCGTCGGATAATCAGGACAACGCACGCAACTCACCGAGCCGCGCGGCTGCGGCGCGTGAGCGCAACCCAGGCACAAACGCCGCCGACGAAGTCGATGACGAAGCCAGCACGATTGCGACGCAGGCGGTGTTAGGCAACGAGATCGCGGCCGATATGGAAACCTTCAACGCATCGCTGGCCGCAGTCGATCAAGATATCGACCAGGGCCGTGATACGACCGACCACATGATCGCAGCCGCGTCGGCCTACAAGCAGATGTGCCTCGTGAACGCATCGGACAAACCGGCGCCCGAACTGCAGTCGAAGATCGACCGGCTCAAGACCGCCCTGCGCGACGCCCAAGCCGGCGAATCGCTGGATGCCACCGCGCAGAAAGCGCACGTCGACCTGTCCGCGCTGACGCATCCCGCGGGCGCCGCTTCAACCTACGGCAAATATGGCAAGGCGGCGAGCACCTATACACGCGCGTTCATCTTCGACGAAGCGCGCTTCAACAACTCCGCGCTACTGAAGAACACGCCGCTCGCGGCGTGGCAGCGACCGAATCAAAGCGTGCTCGACCCGCTTGGGCCGAACGGGCGACTAGGTATTTTGACAGGCACCCGTCTGAATGCCGTCGCGAGTTATTTCACAAAAGGCGCGCAGTCTTTTCTGTCCGGAATGGAGAAATTGCGCAACGGCCAGGATCCAACGAAGGACTTCGTCCTCGCGGGCGCGACCACGGCACAAGGTATCAACGAACTCACCGTCGGCATCGGTACCGATGTGGGCAATCACCTGGTGAAGCTGCGACAGGCGAAAGCCGCGTCGCCATTGGTCGGCAGGCCTAGCCCCGCGACTGGCGGATCGCCGCGACAGCCGGCTGCAGGCCAGAGCGGCGCGACGCAAGGCCCGGCGGAACCGGTCGCCGGCCCCAGCCGCGGCGCGGAGTTCGCCGAATTCGATCCGCACGGCAAGCTCGATGCCGATATCGACGATCTCGAAACCAAAACCGCTGGACACATCGACGACCAGCTCACGCAACAACAAAAAAGCTTGCGCGACAACGTCATTGAAAAGCTTGCGAACACGAAGCCCGACGTACGGCAACTCGAATTGCAGGACGCGACGAACGATATCGCCCCCCAGTATTTCGAGATGCAAGACATGGCGAAGCAATTCAAGAGTTCGGCGGCCGATGCCGCGAACGACGCCCACCACAACATCAAGACCATCGACGCAAAAGCTCAGGACGTCATCGCCCGGCTCAAACGCCAGGGGTTCGATACAGCGGACGCCGCACGCCAGTCGGGCAAGCCGGAGGCGATCGAACTCGGCAAGCAGCTCGATCAGCTGGCGGCCCTGAAGCAGGCGGCCTACGACCAGTTCAACAGCGCGATGCAGGAGCGGGAAAACGCGCTCGGCGACGCCCGCATCGCTTTCGGCGACCTCGGCAAGCTGCTGAAGGACACGCCCGCGAGCGAGCGTCCATCGAAATTGAAGGCGTGGTCCGACAAATACACGGATTTCTTCGCGCGGCGTCAAGCCAACTTCCTCTCGAAAACGGACAACTGGCCGGACTGGATGAAGATATCGAAGCCGCTGCGCATGCAAATGGTGCCGGCCGCGATCAATACCGTTCTGGGCGGCGTAACGTTTGGCGTCGCGCTGGACACCTATCTGGGCAAGCAGAAGGCGGGCACGCTGACGCCTAAGGACCGGCTCGAGTTCGGTTCATCGGTCGTCAATCTGGCGAGCGGCATGATTGGATTCGTGCCGGTCGTCGGGCCTGCCCTGTCGTTCGCGCTTGCGACCATCGGCTTCGTCCTCGGCGGCATGGCGGATCAGTACGACGCCCGCACGCGCGAAACCGATACGTACAACCTGAAGGAAAAGATGCGCGAGGAATACAACGCGAAGCACCCCGGCAGTCAGATCGCCGAGCCGTTCGACGGAGATTGAGCCGCGCCGACGCGCGGAACGGCGCCGTTCGCGCGTCGGGCTATCCCATGCTCGCCCGAACGGGAAACGACCTCGCATCGCTCCGCCCTGGCGGCATCGCGAGGAGCGATCTTCGCGTGATTCGCGAGAGCGCCGTTACGCAAACTCGTCGCCGAGATCGATCGTGACTTCGCGCGGTACCGCCTCGCCGTTCGCATACTGTTCCTCCAGCGAACCCAGCGAGGCCTCGACATACGCGCGCAGCACCGCGAAACTGCGCCCGCGCAGCCGCGCCGGCATCGCGCGATAACGCGCGAGCGCCGCCGGCGCAATCACCACGCTCATCACGATTCGGCGCGCCGTCGCGCCGAAGCGCATCGCCACCCAGTGAATCGCCAGCGTGGGCGTGCCGTCTTCCGCGGCGCGCTGGATGAACTGCGTCTGCTCGGGAAACAGATCGCTGATGACGCGCGCCAGTTCCTCGAACTCGGGATTGGCGCAGTCGTATTGGTAAGCTTCCATGGGGTGTGCCGAAAGGATGGGCGTGAAGGGAGGCCGATTGTAGAGAACGATAGGGAGCGGTAGAGAGCGGCCAACGGTTCAACGAGGAACGCGCATCACGCAGCCGCCACACGCGCGGCATGCCACGCTCATGCGGCGCTCATGCGACGATCCGGCGCGGCCATCAGGCGGCCAGCGCCGGACGCCTGAACGCGCGAACCAGCAGCCCCGCGACGATCACCGCCCCGAGCGCATACACGGCGTCCACGGCGGCGAGCGGTACGAGTTGTGCCTGGAACAACGCGGCGGGCACGTCCACCAGTGCATGCAATGCAATCGCGAGCGGCAGGATGCCGCGCCAGCCGGCCCGCAAGCCACGCCACATCAGCACCGACAGGCCGATCTGGAACACCAGCGCGGCGACCCGTTCGAGCGCGAAAATGCCGGCCGTCTGTGGCGTCAGGCTGGCGAGAATCAGGTGGATGCGCATCAGCGAATCGGTCGGCAGATTGCTCAGATAGCCGTCCAGTTCGCCGCGGTTTTCGAAGACCGCGAACAGGATCCATTGAATCTGCACCAGCACGCCGACGAGCCAGGCTTCAGCACCGCCGTGGCCAAGGCCGTAGGTCAGCGCGGTGCCGTTCGCGCCGGGATCGGCGTTGCCTGCCATCAGCGCCGCGGAGCCGGCCTTCGCCGCCGCGCGTTTGAGCAGCAGCCGCATGCCGATGAACCGCCCCACTTCCTCGCAGATACCCGCGGCCAGCGCACCATACACCACGAAAGCAACCGGATTCGACAGAAACGCCGCCGTCGCTTCGTTCCGATGTAGCACGTAGTCGTTCAGCGCGCGCTCGATCACCATCGCGAACAGCGCGAACACGGCGACGCCGGTGATCGCGTCGCGCGGCTTGAGCGCGAGCGGCCGGCGCAGACGGCGGTAGATCAGGAAGGGTAAAGCGGCGACGAGCAGCGTCGCGAGGGCGAGGCTCGAGAGCGTAAGCGGTGCAACAACCATGAGTTTCCTTGCGATGTCCGGCGCGCACCCACTGCGCGCCGCAGCCCGAATGATCGCAGATCGGCGCGAATTCAGCGCAAAGTGGAGGCGCGGACGATCAGCTCGCCCGGCAGCAGGCAGTCGCGCGCGGTGGTCTGAACGCCTTCGATGCGCTCATGCAGGAACTCGACCGCCCGGTAGCCGATCTCGTAGGTCGGCTGGCGGATCGTCGTCACGCCGGTCAATTCGGCCCAGTCGGGGTCGTCGATGGACAGCAGCGCGGCGCGGGCCTGCCAGTCGGCGCCGTAGCGCGCCTTCAGATGCAAGGCGAGGCGCAGCGCGACAGGCGCGTTGGCCGCGAACAGCGCGACGCGCGCGGCCTTGCCCGTGGCGCCGGCGGCTTCGCGCGCGTGGGCGGCCGCATCGATCGCACGGTCCAGTTCGGCGAGGCTGCGTTCCACCTCGCCGGCATCCGCGAGGTTCAGCACGAGCGTGTGACCGCGCGCGGCGGCCTTCTCACCGCGCGTTCCCGCTCTGCCGGCATGAGCGCGCATGGCCTCGCGAAACGCCGCTTCGCGCAGCTGCCGGGAGCTGACCTGCTCGAACGGCTGGACCACGAACCAGATATCGTCGAAACCGTTGTCCAGCAGATGCCGCGTGCCGAGCTCGGCCGCCGCCCGGTTGTCGAGACCGACCATATCCGCGACGAGCCCGTCCACCAGGCGGTCGACCAGGACCGCCGGAATCCCGCCTCCGCCCACCGGCCGCAAGGTTTCCTCGCGCACGCCGAGGGCGTTGACGATCACGCCTTCCACCCGGTACGTGGTGAGCAGTTGCAGGTAGCGCCGCTCCATCTCCACTTCGTTCGCCGCATGGCAAATCAGCGGCATCAGGCCGAGCGCGTGACACGCCGCTTCCACGCCTTGCAGCACTTCGACGGTGTAGGGATTGGTCAGGTCGGCCAGCAGCATGCCGATCAGGCGGTTGCGGCCGCGCTTGAGACCGCGCGCCATCTGGTTCGGCTGATAGTCGAGGCGCGCGATCGCGGCCTCGATGCGCGCGCGCAGTTCCGGCGACAGCACGCTCATCTCGCCGTTCAGATAGCGCGAGATGCTGGTCTTGCCGGTGCCGGCTTCGCGCGCGACGTCGGTGATCGTCGCGCGGCGCGGCGTGGCCTGCGGGGTCGTGCTCATGGGTGTCTCGCAGCTCGGTGCGTGGTTTCGCTCACCGTGATCCGGCGAGAACCTCGCGATTGACGATGTTGTCGGCCAGCGTGCCCTCGAGCGCGGCGACGAGGTTTTCCGCCGCGTTGCGCGCCATCGCGTGACGGGTTTCGTGAGTCGCCGAACCGATATGCGGCAGCGCCACCACGTTCGCGAGCTTCAGGAGCGGCGAGTCGGCCGGCAGCGGTTCGGTCTCGAACACGTCGAGACCGGCGCCGTGGATCGTGCCGTTCTGCAGCGCCTCGATCAGCGCCGTTTCGTCGACGGTCGCGCCGCGCGAGGCGTTGATCAGGATCGCGCTCTTCTTCATCGACTTGAGTTCGGCCGCGCCGATCAGATGCTTCGTCTGTGCCGTGAGCGGCACTTGCAGGCAGACGAAGTCCGAGGTCGCGAGCAGTTCCGCCAGCTCGACGCGCCGGGCGCCGTATGCCGCCTCGGCTTGCGGATTGGCGGAGCGGTTGGTGTACAGCACCTTCATGTTGAAGCCGAGCGCCGCGCGCCGCGCCACCGCGCCGCCGATCCGCCCGAGCCCGACGATGCCGAGCGTCTTGCCCTGCACATCCACGCCGAACTGGGCCGGGCCGATGCTGTGCTGCCAGTGCCCTGCCTTCACCCACCCGGCGAGTTCCACCACCCGCCGCGCCGACGCGAGGATCAGCGAGAACACCGTGTCCGCGGTGGACTCGGTCAACACGTCCGGCGTGTGCGCGAGCACGATGCCGCGGCGCGTGAGATCGGCCACGTCGAACTGGTCGAAGCCCACCGAGATGGTCGAGAGCGCCTTCAGGCGCGTCGCGCCTCCGAGCATTGCCGGCGTGATCTTCACGCTCGAACCGATGCCGCCGTCCGCGTCGTTCAGCGCGGCCACGAACGTGTCGTGCTGCGCGGCGTCGACCTGCACGACTTGCGCGTGCTGTTGCAGATACGCGAGCACATCTTCGGGCAACGACTTCCAGGCGACGATCTTCTTCATCAGCTTATTTTCCTTGCAACGGTGTGGCGAGCGGCGGCGCCGCGTTCAGCGCCTGCTGCTGCGGCTTGACGATCAGCGTCAGAATCACGGCGGCGATCAGCGCCACGCTCATGAATGCGTACGACGCGGCGGGCGAACCGGTGGCGCCGTTCAGATAGCCGACCACATACGAGCCGACGAACGAACCGAGCGCGCCCATGCTATTGATCAGCGCCATCGCGCCGCCCGCGACGTTCTTCGGCAGCAGTTCCGGCACGATCGCGAAGAACGGGCCATACGGCGCGTACATCGCGGCGCCGGCGATCACCAGCAGCGCATACGAGAGCCAGAAGTGCGTGGAGCCGAGCGCGTACGACGCCGCGAACGCCACCGCGCCGACCAGCAGGAACGGCCACACGAATACCTTGCGGCGGTTGAGTTTATCCGAAGCCCACGAAGCTGCAAGCATCGCGATGGTCGCGGCCAGGTACGGCAGCGCCGAGAGCCAGCCGGTTTCGACCATGCCGAGCGTCGAACCGTTCTTCAGGATGGACGGCAGCCACAGCACGAAGCCATACACGCCGATGCTCCAGCAGAAATATTGCGCGCACAACTTGATCACCGCGGGCGTGCGGAACGCCTCGCTGTAGTTGCGCATCGGCTTGATCGCGGCCTGTTCGGCGCGCAGCGTGTCGGCCAGGTCGTCCTTCTGCTGCTGCGTGAGCCACGCGACCTGCTGCGGCTTGTCCTGCACGATGAACCACCAGCACACGGCCCACAGGATCGCGGGCGCGCCTTCGGCGATGAACATGTTGCGCCAGCCGAACGAATGCACCAGATAGCCCGACAGCACCGACATCCACAGCACCGTCACCGGATTGCCGAGAATCAGGAAGGTGTTGGCGCGCGAGCGCTCGCTTTTGGTGAACCAGTTGCTGATGAAGATCAGCATGGCCGGCATCACGGCGGCTTCGACCACGCCGAGCACGAAGCGGATCACCATCAGCGACGGGATATTGCTGACCATGCCGGTCAGCGCCGCGCAACCGCCCCACAGAACCAGACTCCAGAACACCAGCTTCTTGACGCTGCGGCGTTCCGCGTAGATCGCGCCGGGAATCTGGAAGAAGAAATAACCGAGGAAGAACAGCGCGCCGATCAGCGACGACAGTCCCTTGCTGATACCGAGATCCTGATTGATGCCGGCGGCGGCCGCGAAACCGAAGTTCGCGCGATCCAGATAAGCGAGGCTATACGTGATGAATACGATCGGCATGATCGTCCACCAGCGGCGAATCGCAAGCGATGAGGTCATGGGTGTCTCCTTTGACAGCTTCCCTAAACAATGATGGACGGTCGCGGGGCGCTGTTCGAGCGCTCTTGCTGTTATTGAATGAACGTGGCTGGGCGCGGCGCGCGGACCTCTCGGCCCTTCAAGCCGCCGCGGCGATGGACGGCGTGTCGGCCAATTCCAGCGCGTCGAGTTCGGCGCGCTGCGGCAGCCCTTCCGAATCGCCGATCACCTGGACCGCCAGCGCGCCGATGCGGTTGCCCCGCGCCACGGCTTGCCGCAGCGGCTTGCCTTCGAGCAGCGCGCTGACCACGCCGACCGCGAAACCATCGCCCGCGCCGACCGTGTCCACGACTTTCGCGACCGGCTGGCCGGCAATGACGGCGGCATCGCCGGCGGTGCGGAAATACGCGCCCTGCGCGCCGAGCTTGATGATCACACCGCGCGCGCCCTGGTCGAGATAAAACGCGGCGATATCTTCGGGCCGCGTATAGCCGGTCAGAATCTCGCCCTCGCCGATGCCGGGCAGCACCCAGTCGGCCAGTGCGGCGAGCGCGTTCAGGCCTTCGACCATCGCGGCGCGCGAGCGCCACAGCGTCGGACGCAGGTTCGGGTCGAACGAAATCGTCTTGCCGGCGGCACGCATTTCACGCGCCAGATGGAACGCGAGTTCGCGCGAGCTCGCCGAGATCGCGGGCGCGACGCCGGTCAGATGCAGATGACGCGCCGGCAGCACGTAATCCGCCGCATAGTCGTCCAGCGACAGATGGCTCGCCGCCGAGCCTCTGCGGAAATACTCGACCGCCGGGTCGCTGCCGTCGTCGTTTTTCGACTTCAGCTGGAAGCCGGTCGGATAGCGCTCGTCGGTGCTCACGCAGCGCTGGTCGATGCCCTCTTTCGTCAACGTGTCGCGCACGTATTGGCCGAACGAATCGTTGCCGACGCGGCTCATCCAGCCCACCTTGAAGCCGAGCCGCGTGAGGCCGATCGCCACGTTCAGGTCGGCGCCGGCGATGCGCTTCGTGAACTGGCCGACGCCCGCGAGCGGACCGCTCTCGGCGGCCACGAACATGGCCATCGCTTCACCGTAGGTAATGACATCGAGTGCTGCGCTTGTGTTGCTCATGCTTCGCTCCTGCGGGTTTCCTTTTGCTGCCGGTCTGGTGTGGGCATTCGCTAAGTGCCGTTCGCTACGTGCCGTTTGCTGCATGCCGTTCGCCGCGTGCTCGTTGCCGCGTGCTGTTTTCGGCTCTACTGCGCTCTCAGGTCCTACCCGCCGCTCACGCGGCGGCCAGCCATGCCACGTAATGCGCCGCGTCCGTTTCGATACGGCTCGCATCGAACGGGAACTCGATGCCGCGCGGCACATGGCGCGGCAGTGTGTCGAGCACCGCGCCGAACTGGGTGTCGTCGGCGGCCGGGGCGGCGGGAAAACGCCGCGCGCCGTCGCCCACCGCCGTCTTGCAATGGATGTATTCCACGTGCGCCGCCAGCGGCGCGGCAGCCTCGAGCGGCGCGACATCGCACCATGCCCAGTTGCCGATGTCGAAGGTCATGCCGAGTACCTCCGCGTGGCCTTCACGCGTCAGCGCGTCGAACAGGCCGGTGAACTGCGCGAGCGAGCCGCCTTGCGCCAGCTGCCCGTTTTCCACGACGAGCCGCAACTCCGCGCAGCGCATGTGATCGGCAATCACGGCGGCATTGGCGTAGGTGGCGAAGCCGCCCAGCTGCAACTTGACGAAGCGCGCGCCGAGCGCGAGTGCTTCCTCGATCGAAAGCCGCAGCGCGTCGGCGTCGAGCTTGCCGTGCGCCGTGTACAGCGAAGCCGGCGTGGAATATACGGACCACAAACCGAGTTCCGCAATCCGCTGGCCCAGCGCGCGCAGGTTGTGCGGCGCGGCGTCGGCTTCGTCGGCGAACAGTTCGCGGCGCACTTCGAAACCCGCCGCGCCGGCCTGCCTGCTCGCCCGCGCCCACTTCAGATGACCGTGCGTGCGGACCGCGTCCATCCCGAATGCGCTTGCGACGATCACCACGTCTACAGCATCGACCATGTCGAATTTACTCAATTCCGTCTCGTTGCCGGCATTTGGAACCGGTTCCAAACCCAGTTCGAAAAAAAGCGCCGAGGCGCTTGCGATGCCCGAATAGTGCGCCGAGGTCGGCGTTACGCACCATAGTGGAATTCCCCAGGCGCGTCTGGCATGGACGCCGGCGGTCTCGCGTCAGCGCCCTTGGTCCAGGCACAGCGCCAGAAACCGCTCCACCACCCGCGACGGCGCACTCGCATGGGGCACGAGAATTGACAGCCGCCGCGTGAGCGGCTCCGGACTGAGCGATAGCAGGCACAGCGCGCGGTCCTCGTGGCGCATCGACATGGCCGAGACGAAGCCGATCCCCATGCCCGCCCGCACCGCCTCCTTGACCCCTTCGACGCCCGCGATCTCGAGCGCCACGCGCATCGGCACGCCGGCCCGCGCGAAGGCCCGCTCGACGATCTGCCGCACGCCCGAGCCCGCCTCGCGCAACACCAATGGATGCTCGCCGAAAGCCGCAAGGTCGGCGGGCCCGCTGTCGCCCGAGTGCGCCAACGGATGCGAGCGCGGCATGATCGCGACAATTTCGTCCTCGCGCCACGCATGCACCGCGGTGTCCGGCGGCAGATCCTCGCCGACCGGCCCCTCGATCAGCGCGATATCCACCGAACCGAGCGCGGCGACGATCTCCGTGGTGTTGCCGTCGGCGGTATGCAGCGTGACGTCCGGGTAACGGCGATGGAAGTCGGCGATCAGATACGGCAGCAGGTAGCTCGCCGGCGTGGTGCTCGCGCCGATCCGCAAGGTGCCCTGCTCGAGACCGCGCAAGGCGTCGCGGTAAGCATGCGCCTGCCGCCAGGTGTCGCGCAGCCGCGTGGCGTAGCTGGCGAGCTGCTCGCCCGCGGGCGTGAGACGCACGCCGCGGCCGTCGCGCTGATACAGCGGCTCGCCGAACTCGTCCTGCAACTGCCGCAACTGGCCGGACACGGCCGGCTGCGACAGATGCAGCGCCACCGCCGCCCGGCTGATGTTGCGATGTTCGGCGACGGCAGCGAAAGTTATAAGTTGGTCTGCGGTCATGATGGTCCAAGTATCGGCTCAAGCGATACTTGACATTCTAAATCATGATTTTTCATATCGATATATCTAATTTAGGATTAGCCCCATCGAATCCAGTCAGTCACAGAAAAGGGCTGCGTCATGTCCACCGCTCATCTCACCGCTTCCAGTACAGCGCCCGCCGGGTTTTCCACCCGTGGCCAACTCAACGGGATCCTCTTTGTCGCGCTGTTCGCCGCCGCCGTCACGCGGATCGCCGCGATTCCCGCCATCGCCGGACTGGGCCTGAGCCCGCTGATCGTCGGCATCGTGGCCGGCGCCATTTACGGCAACGCGCTGCGCGACGGCATGCCCGCCAGTTGGGCGGCCGGCGTCAACTTTTCGGCGCGCAAGCTGTTGCGCATTGCCGTGGCGTTCTTCGGGCTGCGCGTGAGCCTGCAGGAAATCGCGCAGGTCGGCGTGCCCGGTCTCGCGGAATCCGTCCTGATCGTGGTGAGCACGCTCGTGATCGGCACGTGGGCCGGCATGAAGATCATGAAGCTCGACCGCGACACGGCCTTGCTGACCGCCGCGGGCAGCGCGATCTGCGGCGCGGCCGCCGTGCTCGCCTTCGAAACGACGCTGCAATCAAAGCCGCACAAGAGCGCAATGGCCGTGGGCAGCGTGGTGTTGTTCGGCACCCTCTCCATGTTCATGTACCCGGTTCTGTTCAAGGCAGGCTGGCTGCATCTGGACACGGTAGGCGCGGGGCTCTTCTTCGGCGGCACGATCCATGAAGTGGCGCAGGTGGTCGGCGCGGCCAGCAATGTGAGCCCGGAAGCGACGCACATTGCCACCATCGTCAAGATGACTCGCGTGATGTTGCTGGTGCCGGTGCTGCTCGTGGTCGGCATGTGGGTGAACCGCTCCGCGCGCCGCAGCGCCGCTTCGGCCGGCGCGGGAGACAGCGCCCACGCGCCCCGCAAACTGGCGATTCCCTGGTTCGCGCTCGGCTTTCTCGCCTTCGTCGTCATCAACTCGCTGCACGTGCTGCCGGAAACGGCGACCAGCACGCTGAACATGCTGGACACCTTCGCGCTAACCATGGCCATGACCGCGCTCGGCATCGAAACGCGCATCTCGCAGGTCCGTCAGGCCGGCCCCCGCGCGCTGACCACCGGCTTCATTCTGTATGTGTGGCTGATTGCCGGCGGACTGGGTATCACATGGACCGTCCAGCACCTGTTCGGCTAAGCCGCCCTCGCCTTCACGCCCACCCCGCCGCGCGCGGGGTTTTGCGCATTCTGCAGACCCATCCGCCCCGCTCGCGCGGCATACTGGTTGCTGAAGCCGTCAGCCCATGCAGTGCGCTCAGGCGCGCTGTCCATGCAACCGGAATGAGGATCGATCGATGAGCCTGGAACTCTATTACTGGGACGGCCTGCAGGGCCGCGGCGAATTCGTGCGGCTCGCCCTGGAGGAAGCCGGCGCCGACTATGTGGAAGTGGCGCGCGGCGAAGCGTCGGAAGGTCTCGGCACGAAGGCGATGATGGCGGTGATGAAGAGCAGGGACGAGCCCTATCCGCCGTTCGCACCGCCGTTTCTGAAAGACGGCGATCTGGTGATCGCGCAGACCGCCAACATCCTGTTCTATCTCGGCCCGCGGCTGAACCTCGCGCCCATGGTGGACAGCCTGCGCTACGTGGCCAACGGCCTGCAACTGACGATCGCCGACATGGTCACCGAAGCGCACGACACCCACCACCCGCTCGCCAGTTCGCTCTACTACGAAGACCAGAAGGACGCCGCCAGAGTGCGTGCGCACGACTTCATCGACAACCGCATTCCCAAGTTCATGTCGTACTTCGAGCGCGTGCTCAAACAGAATCCGGCCGGCGATCAGTTCATGGTGGGCGACACCCTCACCTACGTCGACCTGTCCATGTTCCAGTTGATCGACGGCTTGCTGTACGCGTTTCCGCGCGCGCTCAAGCGGTTCGGCGAACACTATCCGCGGCTTGCCGCGTTGCACGACGCGGTGATCGAGCGGCCGAACATCGCCGCGTATCTGCGGTCCGAGCGGCGCATCGAACACAACGAGGCCTGCATCTTCCGGCACTATCCGGAACTCGACAAGGCGGCCCCTTGACCCGCGCCGTTTTCCCTCGCTCACGCAGCGTAGCGCGCCCGCCGTCCGAAGCGGGCGCGCTGCTGTTGCCGTGCGCGCTTTTCAACCCACTCTCACGCCCCGTACCGTCGACGTGCTTTCATTCCTGCTGAAGCTGCGCACTCGCGCACAAGATCTGTTCCGCCTCTCCGAAGCCCACACCATGCTGGTCTGGTCGGTGGTGGTCGGCATTGCGGGGGCCTTTGCCACGATCGCCTTTCGTGAGGCCATCGCGCTGCTGCAATTCGCGGCGGTCGGCAAGGCCGGCAGCTTCGTCGAAATGGCGCGCGGCCTGCCGTGGACCGTGCGGATCTGGATGCCCGCCGCCGGCGGTCTGATCGCCGGCTTCTTTCTGCTGATCGCGCAGCGTCACGCGGACAAGTGCAACCACATCGACTACATGGAAGCGGTCGCGATCGGCGACGGCGTGGTGCCGGTGAAGCTGAGCTTCTGGCGCAGCGTGTCGTCGCTGTTTACGATCTCGAGCGGCGGCTCGATCGGCCGCGAAGGTCCGATGGTGCAACTGGCGGCGCTGGCCGCGTCGCTGATCGGACGCTGGGTGCATTTCGATCCGGCACGGCTGCGCCTGCTCGTGGCATGCGGCGCGGCGGCCGGGATCACCTCCGCGTACAGCGCGCCGATTGCGGGCGCGTTCTTCGTCACCGAAATCGTGCTCGGCTCGATTGCGATGGAAAGCTTCGGGCCCGTGGTGGTTTCGGCGGTGGTGGCCAACATCACGATGCGTGAATTCGCCGGCTACAAGCCGCCGTACGAAATGCCGGTGTTTCCGCCGGTGGCCGGAGTGGAGGTGCTGCTGTTCGTCGCGCTCGGCTTGTTGTGCGGCGCGACGGCTCCGCAGTTTCTGCGCCTGCTCGACGTGTCGAAGCGAAACTTCCGCAAGCTGCCGGTGCCGCTGCCCGTGAGGCTCGCGCTCGGCGGCCTGGTGGTCGGCGTGCTGTCGGTCTGGACGCCGGAGGTGTGGGGCAACGGCTATAGCGTCGTCAACTCGATACTGCATTCGCCGTGGACGTGGACCGCCCTCGTGCTCGTGCTGGGCTTCAAGATCGTCGCCACCGCGGCTACGTCGGGCTCCGGCGCGATCGGCGGGGTGTTTACGCCCACGCTCTTCGTCGGCGCGGTGGTCGGCTCGCTGTTCGGCCAGGGCATGCATGCGCTGTGGCCGCACGGCACGTCGGCGCCGTTCGCCTATGCGATGGTCGGCATGGGCGCGTTTCTGGCGGGCGCCACCCAGGCGCCGCTGATGGCGATCCTGATGATCTTCGAGATGACGCTCAGCTACCAGGTGGTGCTGCCGCTCATGCTCTCCTGCGTGGTCGCCTACTTCGTGTCGCGCGCGATCGGCAAGACGTCCATGTACGAAATCACCTTGCGGCGCAATCAGGAGGAACAGGAACGCTCGCGCCTGCGCGCCACGCAAATGCGCGAGCTGATCCGCCCCGCCGAAACCGTCGTGCTGCCCAACGCGACCGTGCAGGCCATGACGCGCGTGTTCCTCGAATATCCGGTGAAATATCTCTACGTTGCCGACGAGGCCGGCGCGTTTCTCGGCGTGGTCGCGCTCAAGGACATCACCTCCGACCTGCTCGACGGCCGCGACACCTCGGCGAAGACGGCGGCCGACTATCTGCAGCCGCATTTCGACGTGCTCACGCCGGACATGCCGCTCGGCGTGGCGTTGCAGCACTTCCTGGCGTTCCAGGGCGAGCGCCTCCCGGTAATCGAAAGCATCGCGCATCCCTTGCTGGCCGGCGTGGTTTATAAAACCTCGTTGCTCGATGCGTACTTCCGCATGAATCCGACGCGCTAGCCGCCGCGCTCCGTTCGCTTGCAGGCCGCGCCCGACGTCTCTTGCGTGCCGTGCAAAGCGCGGCAAATTCTCTACAATGGACAGACCGCTGCGGCGAACGCCGACAGCGCGCGTTACGCCAGAACGGGCGCACCGAGACGCCCGTCCTTCGATCGGAGCGAAGATGAGCGAACCGTCCCTCGATGCCGTGCGCCGCGATCAGGCGGGCTGGATTTTCCTGCATATCGAAGGCGAGCCCTACGACCGCGGCGAGCAGCACGGCCAGTTGCTCGCCACTGAAATCCGCAACGCGATCCACACGGCCCGCTACCTTGCGAAGTGGGACACCGGCGAAGACTTCGACACCTTTGTCAACGCCGCGGTCTCCCAGTTCGCCAACAAACTCGACACCGAATTCGCCGACGAAATCCAGGGTATCGCCGACGGCGCGAAGCTGCCGTTCGCCGAAGTGCTGGCTTGGAACGGCTACATGGATCTGCTGCAAAGCTGGTGGCCCTCGCACGCGGCGCAACAGCAGCCGAGCCTCGGCATGAAACCGTGGCGCGGACGGCGCGGGCACCACTGCAGTGCCTTCATCGCCACCGGCAACGCGACCCGCGATGGCCGCATCGTGATGGCGCACAACTCGTGGGACCGCTACGCGGCGGGCGACGCGTTCAACGTCGTGTTCGACATCGTGCCCGACCGGGGCAACCGCATCCTGATGCAAGGCTTGCCCGGCTGCATCTCCAGCCTCACGGATTTCTGGGTCACCGCCGCCGGACTGATGGTGACCGAAACCACCATCTCCAACTTCGCCGGCTACAACGCGGCGGGCGCACCCGAGTTCTACCGCTCGCGGCGCGCGTCGCAGTACGCGAACAGCATCGGCGAATGGTGCGAAATGTTCGCGATCGCCAACAACGGCGGCTATGCGAATAGCTGGCTGCTCGGCGACACCAAGACCGGCGAGATCGCGCGCTACGAACTGGGCCTGCACTTCTCCGGTTTCGAAAGCACCAGGGACGGTTTTTATAGCGGCTACAACACCGCGACCGATCTGAAGATCCGCAACCAGGAATGCCTCGGCGAAGGTGAAGACTTTACGGACGTGCGCAAGAACGGCGCGCGCCGTCTGCGCTTCATGCAGCTGGAAGAGTTGCATCGCGGCAAGATCGACGTGGAACTCGCCAAGGAGATGATCGCCGACCACCACGACGTCTATCTCGACCGTAACGACAACCCTTGCTCACGCACCATCTGCGGGCATCTGGAACTGGACGACGCGCGTTTTGGCGGTACCGATCACGGACCGTTCAATCCGTGGGGCGCCAACGACGGCAAAGTGGTCGACAGCGAAATGGCCCGCGAGATGGCATTCAGCGCCCGCTGGGGCCATCCGTGCGGGCGGCCGTTCGACGCTCAGGCGTTCATGAAGCGGCATCCGCAGTGGAACTGGCTGAACGGCTACATGCGCGACCGGCCTTCGTGGCCGTGGACGCGCTTCGAGGTATTGCGCTAGAAAGCGCGTCTGCCGCACCGCAACATGCCCGCCGCATGACCGTTCGCGACGGCGCTGCTGCGTTGTCGGCTGGTTTCTGCCATCATCTGGAATCGACAATGCCGTTTTGTCGGGAACGCGCGTGCGCCGCAAGATTGCCTTCCACGCGGGGGCAACAGGCGCGCAACGCCGCGTGTAGCGTGGGCCGTCCTTTCGACGCGGGGACGGCACAGCGCTTGCTCTACAGTCAGCGCCGCATGAGCTTAGGAGGTCGGGAGATGAAAACCTCGACGCTGTTGACCATGGTGACGCTGTCAGCCTCTTGTTTTGCCGCGCCGGTTCACACCGCGCCCGACAGCACGACCGCCAGTAGTCTTGCCGAACGCGCTGACGCCGCACCCGTCGCGCCCGCGGCGCCGGATGTCGCCGCCACGGACAGCAATCGTCCGCAACGATGGGAACATATCGCGCTGCCCAAATCGCGACATCTGGACCGAAGCTTTACCGGGCAGAACGAGCATCTGCAGACGTGAGACTACTTGTCGCGGACCGACATGCGTGCCGGGTTGCATGCTTGAGCTTTCTGGCGCATCAAGCCGCGCCGGGGGCGGAAGCAGGCGTGTGCTACTGGCGTGGTATTGTCCGACCGGTATCCCGGGCATTGCCCTGAGCCTGTCCGCCGGCCCGGCGGCAACCGTCACGTCCAACCGTATCACCAGGAGCGTTTGCATGACCGCATCGGCCATTCCCGGCGAGTCGATTGACCTTCAGATCGCCGATCTTCTGAGCGACGTCCAGTTTCCCACCAACAAAGACGCCCTGGTCGACGCCGCGCGCGAAGCCGGCGCGAGCAACGAGGTGCTGTCGATGCTCGACGGCATGCCGGAACAGGATTACGTCGACATCGCCTCCGTGACGCGCCTGATCAGCGGCAATTACAGTCCGGGCCTCGGCGCATGAGCGACGAGCCGGCTTCGTCGCCGCCTCGCTCCCGCGCGCCTTCTCCTTCGGTTTCCCTTGCGCTTTCGTCCGGCGAAAAGCACGGGTCCGACTGGATCTATCGCTCGCCGCAAACGGCAGGCGCGAACGGCATCGAACGGATCGAGGCTTTCTTTCATCATGCCGGCTACGCGATGCACCGGCACGATACTTATGCGATCGGCCGCACGCTGGCCGGCGTTCAGAGTTTTCGTTATCGCGGCAGTATGCGAAGCAGTCTGCCGGGCGGCACGATGGTGCTCCATCCCGACGAACCACACGACGGCCAGGCCGGCACCGGCTACGGTTTCCACTACCGCATGATCTATGTCGATCCGGCGCTGTTCCAGCAGGCGCTCGGCGGCAAGCCGCTGCCCTTCCTGGAAGGCGGGCTGTCGAACGATCCGCGCCTCTTCGCCGCCACCGAGGGCCTGTTGCGCGCAATGGAGAGCGCGATCGACCCGCTCGAACAGGACGGCGCGCTCCATGAACTGGCCGTCGCCCTCGACACGGTGGCGGGCGGCCGGGATACGCCGCGACCGGTCGATTATCGCGCGGCAAGGCTTGCGCGCGATTACCTGCTGGCGTCGCTCGATCGCGCCGTCACGCTCGACGAACTGGCTGCGGCATCGGGTCGCGACCGCTGGAGTCTGTCGCGGGATTTTCGCGCGCTGTTCGGCACCAGTCCGCACCGCTATCTGACCATGCGGCGTCTCGATCTCGTGCGGCAACTGGTGCTCAAAGGCGTGTCGCTTGCCGACGCCGCCGCGGCCAGCGGCTTTGCCGATCAGAGTCACATGACGCGGCATTTCAAGCACGCCTGGGGCGTTGCGCCCGCGCAGTGGCTGAAGATGCTTGGGTCGTCGGTGCACGGCGGGCGCTGAGCGAGGGCGGGCAGGCAGGTGTGCATTCGTGCATTCGTGCATGCGCGCTTTCGTACTCTCGTACCTCCGTACCTCCGTACCTCCGTGCTTCCGTGCTTCCGTGCCGGTGACTCGCCTGCCCGACCGCCCGCATTCCTGCCTGCCTGATCGCGCGGCGCGCAACGCCGCGCGCACAAACGTTCAAGACCCGTCTATACGTCGCGCCGTACGCTTCCCGCCTGACATAACCGCTCAGGAGGAGCACCGAGATGTCCAACGCCCAACTCACTCAACGGCCGTATCAGGCCGTCAATTTCGCGGAAAAACTGGGGCTCTTCAACGACCAGTGGCAAGCGCGCGTGGTCGCCGAAATGAACGACTATCAGTTCAAGCTGGTGCGGATCGAAGGGGACTTCATCTGGCACGAGCACGCCGACACCGACGAAACGTTCATCGTGCTCGACGGGCAACTTCGCATCGACATGCGCGACGGTTTCGTGCTGATTTCGCCTGGTGAAATGTTCGTGGTGCCGAAGGGCACCGAGCACAAGCCGTACGCCGAACGCGAAGTGAAGCTGCTACTGATCGAGCCGCGCGGCGTAAAGAATACCGGCGAGGAAGTCAGCGAACGGACGGCGGCAAACGACGTGTGGATTTAGGCCATCCGGCAGTTCGCCGCGGCTGCGGGCGACGAGCCCATCCCGCAGTTCGCCGCGGCTGCGGCCAACACGCGGCGCACCTACGATGATTCCTTTGCGCGTCTCGCTCGCGTCAAAGGCCGGGACCTTTGGCGCGCGCCGCGGCAAATGTCAGCGCGCCTCGCGCTCGGCATCAAAACGGCGACGACGCCACGATCCGCGAACGCGCCACCTTGTGCAACGCAGGCGCGCCATCGGCATCGACGGACAATTCCGGCTCGGGCGAGCGCTTCAGGCCCTTCATCACCTCCGCTGCCCCGCTCGCGGCACCCGCCTGGGTCCGCGCGCGCGGATCGCGCGTTTGCTGACCCTGCGGCTGAAAATGCTCGACCAGATGGTCGATGAAAGTCCGCACCTTCGCCGGCAAATGCAGCCGGCTCGGATAGGCGATCGTGATGTCGATCTGCGGCAAATGGTAGTTGCAAAGCAGCGGCACGAGCCGCCCGGAAGCCAGATCGCGGCCGATCAGATAGCTCGGCAGGATCGCCACGCCCATGCCCAGTAGCGCGAACTGCCTGAGCATCTCCGTATTGTTCGCGACGATCGCATTCGTGGGCCGCACCCGCACGTCGCCGTCCGGCCCGCTGAAGAGGCGTTCTTCGCCACCCTGCTCGGACGGCCGGCTCAGGCACGGATGCGCGAGCAGATGCTCGGGCCGCGTCGGCGTGCCGTGCTGGGCCAGATAAGCGGGCGTCGCGCAGACCGTCATATAGCCGGTGGTCAGCCGCCGCATGACGATACTCGCGCTGCGCATGGGCCGCGCAACGAGGATGCCGACGTCGAACCCTTCTTCCACCAGATCGACATGGCGATCGGCGAGCGTGACATCGGGCACGACCTCCGGATAGCGCGCGGCGTAAGACTGCACCACCGGCGCGAGGCTATGCAGCCCGAACACCACCGGCGCGACGATGCGCAAGGTGCCGACCGGCTCGTGATTGCGCGCCACCACCATCTGCTCCACGCCTTCCAGGTCATCGAGAATATGGCGCACGCGCTCCAGATAGGTCATGCCCGATTCGGTCAGCGACAGACGGCGCGTGGTGCGATTGAGCAGGCGCGTGCCGAGGCGCGCTTCCAGATCGGCGACGTGGCGCGTCACGACCGCGGTGGAAAGATCCAGCGCGCCGGCCGCGCGGACGAAACTGCCGAGGTCGGCCACTTTGACGAATACGCGCATCGACTGCAATTGGTTCATGGGACGACTCCTGCCACGGTAAAGCCGGGCCGGCGCACCTCGCGCGCCTGTGTCGACCCGGCGGCAAGGCGCGCGCGGGTTTGCCCAACGATCCGATTGTATCGACCCGATCATGTCCCAACCCTGACCTGAACATGACATTCCCGACAGGTTTGCCGAAGACGCCAGCGTGGCCGTCGCGAGATCTCTTGTGCGGTTTATGGCAAAAGCTATTGCGGATTTCGACTAGGTATAAACCCTAGGATGCTGGTATCATAGCGCCCGAATGGGAAATCAATTGCAATCGCTATGACACATCGTTTTCAGCTTTTCGAAAAAATCGCGTTCTCGCTGGTTTGCTGGTCCGCGGCGGCCTGCTCGGCTTTCATTGCGTACGAACGCTGCCCGGACATCAAGGTGGTGCTGCATGTGGGCGAAGAAGTCCTGCGCTACAGCGGCCAGTATTCGTTCGTGTGCGCAACGCCGGTTGCCGACGCCTGCGCGCAATTGGCGACCAACTGATCCAGCGCTTTACGCTTTACGCTTTACGCTTTACGCTTCGCGCCCGAACACCACGCGCGCGAAAAATCCCGCCAGCACCGTTTCAGCCATCTCCGCCGGCACGTTCTGCGGGTCGACCGTGTAGAAAAACTGCACGCCGTCGCACAACCCCATCAAGCCGATCGCCAGCGTCTCCGGCGGCATCAGCATCGGCGTGCCCACGCGTGCCGAAAACTCGCGGATATACGCGCTCAACTGCTCGAGTTTTTCGTGCATGAACGCGTTAAAGCGAAGCCGGAAACGGCCGTCGCGCACCGCCAGCAACTTCGCCTCCACCCACAGCAAGAAACACTTGTTCTCGCGATGCAGGTTGCTGTAGTAGCGCAGCACGCGCGCCTCCATTTCTTCACGCGATGCCGCATTCGCGAAGATAGCCTGCAACCCCGCCTGCATGACCTCGTGGTCGCGCCGCAGTAGTTCGAGGAACAACTCGCTCTTGCTGCGGAAGTTCGAATAGAACGCGCCGCGCGTATAACCCGCCGCCGCCGCGATGTCTTCGACACTCGCCGCGACAAAACCCTTCTTCATAAAAATGGCTTGCGCAGCGTCGAGCAGACGCTCGCGCGTCTGGTCTTTGCTCTGCTCGCGGGTGAGTCGTTGCCGTTTCATGGGCGCAAGTCTAGCACTGAAAAGAATCCCAATTCACCCCAACATTCAAATACAGGTGTGTATTAGAATGCAAAGCGTCATTCGAAGTCAGACGCGTATGCCAATTGCATATTGGCCGGCGCGTCTTCGCTGGCGGGCCACTGCGGCTTGCCGTGTTCGTTCGCTGTCTCCAGTTGGGGTAATTGTGAAGCGTCCCGGTCTCTGCGCATCGCCCGCGATGCGCCCGCAGTCCCATCCACATGGCCGTCCCGAGCGCCTGCGCCATGCAGCATTCGCCCTGGTTCTCGCGGGCGTCGTCACGCTCGCCGCGTGTTCGAAGAAAGAAGCCGCGGCACCCGAGCCGCGCCCGGTGGTCGCAGTCGCCGTGCATGCGGACGGCAGCGAGGCGCCGGCAGCCTCGTTGCCCGGCGAAGTGCAGGCGCGTTATTCGACGCCGCTGTCCTTTCGTGTCGGCGGCAAGATCGTCGAGCGGCGCGTGCGTCTCGGCGACGTGGTGAAGAACGGTCAGATCGTCGCCCGGCTCGATCCGGCCGACGCGCAAAAAAATGCCGCGAGCGCGCAGGCGCAGCTCGCCGCCGCCCAGCACAGCCTCGTCTATGCGAAGCAGCAGCTCGATCGGGATCAGGCGCAGGCCAAAGAAAACCTGATCGCCCCCGCGCAGCTCGAACAGACCACCAATGCGTACGCATCCGCCGTCGCGCAGCGCGATCAAGCCGCGCAGCAGGCCGCGCTGTCGAAAGACCAGCTGCACTACACCACGCTCGCCGCCGACCACGCCGGCGTGATCACCGCCGAACAGGCCGACACCGGCCAGAACGTGTCCGCGGGCCAGGCCGTCTACAACCTCGCCTGGAGCGGCGACATCGACGTGGTGTGCGACGTGCCGGAAAGCGCGCTCGCCGCGCTCTCGCTCGGCCAAACCGCCCACGTCACGCTCGCGGCGCTGCCTGGGCGCAAGTTCGCCGCGCGCGTGCGCGAACTCTCACCCGCCGCCGATCCGCAAAGCCGCACCTACCGCGCGAGACTCACGCTCGAGAATCCCGGCGCGGACGTGCGCCTCGGCATGACCGCGGATATCGAACTCGCCGCCTGGGCCAACACCGCGGCCCGACAGAACGCTTCATTCACCGTGCCCGCCACCGCACTGTTTCACGACGGCACCCATCCCGCCGTATGGATCGTGCGAGCCGCGGACAACGCGCTGGAACTGCGCCGCGTCACGGTCACGCGCTACAACGAGCGCACGGTCGTGATCGCTCAGGGCCTCAAGGACGGCGAACGCGTGGTGCTGCAAGGCGTGCATACGGTGAGCGCCGGCGAAAAAGTCCGCGCGATCGCGCCGCTGCATCCCGAGGACTTCGCTTCATGAGCACCACCCATGAAGAGGGCCGCTTCAACCTGTCCGCCTGGGCGCTGCGCCACCAGGCGCTGGTCGTCTTCCTGATCGCGCTCGCGACCGCCTTCGGCATTCTTGCCTATACGCGGCTCGCGCAATCCGAAGACCCACCCTTCACGTTCCGCGTGATGGTGATCCGCACCTTCTGGCCGGGCGCGACCGCGCGCCAGGTGCAGGAACAGGTGACGGACCGCATCGGCCGCAAATTGCAGGAAACGCCCGCCATCGATTTCGTGCGCAGCTATTCGCGCCCCGGCGAATCGCTGATGTTCTTCTCGATGAAAGACTCGGCGCCGGTCAAGGACGTGCCAGAAACCTGGTACCAGGTGCGCAAGAAAGTCGGCGACATCGCGGCCACACTGCCGCAAGGCGTTCAAGGCCCGTTCTTCAACGACGAATTCGGCGACGTCTACACCAACATCTACACGCTCGAAGGCGACGGCTTTTCGGCCGCGCAACTGCACGACTACGCGGACCAGTTGCGCACCGTGCTGCTGCGCGTGCCGGGCGTTGGCAAGGTCGATTACTTCGGCGATCCGGACCAGCACATTTACATCGAGATCGCCAACACGCAGCTCACGCGTCTGGGCATCTCGCCGCAGCAGCTCGGCCAGGCGATCAACTCGCAGAACAGCGTCGCTCAGGCCGGCACGCTGACCACCGCCGACGACCGCGTGTTCGTGCGTCCCACCGGCCAGTTCAAGGACGTCAACGCGCTCGCCGACACGCTGATCCGCATCAACAACCGCTCGTTCCGTCTCGGCGATATCGCCACGATCAAACGCGGCTACGACGACCCTGTCGTCACCCAGATGCGCGCCGGCGGCAAAGCCGTGCTCGGCATCGGCGTGACCATGCAGCCGGGCGGCGACGTGATCCGTCTCGGCAAGGCGCTCGATCAGCAGATGGTCCAGTTGCGCCGCGCGCTGCCCGCCGGCTTGCAACTGGTCGAAGTGTCGAGCATGCCGAACGCGGTCGCGCAGTCGGTCGACGACTTTCTCGAAGCCGTCGCCGAAGCCGTGGCGATCGTGCTGGTGGTGAGCCTCGTTTCGCTCGGCGTGCGCACCGGCATGGTGGTCGTGATCTCGATCCCGGTGGTGCTCGCCGTCACCGCGTTGTGCATGTACCTGTTCGACATCGGCTTGCACAAGGTGTCGCTCGGCACGCTGGTGCTCGCGTTGGGGCTGCTCGTCGACGACGCGATCATCGCCGTCGAGATGATGTCGGTGAAGCTGGAGCAAGGCTGGAACCGCACGCGCGCGGCGGCCTTTGCGTACACCAGCACCGCGTTTCCGATGCTGACCGGCACGCTCGTCACCGTCTCCGGTTTCCTGCCGATCGCGTTGGCGAAGTCCAGCACCGGCGAATACACGCGCTCCATCTTCGAAGTATCGGCCATCGCGCTGATCGCCTCGTGGCTTGCGGCGGTCGTGCTGATTCCGCTGCTCGGCTATCACCTGCTGCCGGAGCGCAAACGCGAGGCGCACGAGACGCATCTGCCCGACGATCACGAGCACGACATCTACGACACGCGTTTCTACCGCCGCCTGCGCGGCTGGATCGGCTGGTGCATCGAGCGGCGCTTCGTCGTGCTGGCGATCACGGTCGTGCTGTTCGTGCTGGCCATGGCCGGCTTCACGCTGGTGCCGCAACAGTTCTTCCCGAGTTCGGACCGCCCCGAGTTGCTGGTGGACGTGCGCCTGCCCGAAGGCGCGTCGTTCGAAGCCACGCTGCGTGAGGCCACGCGGCTCGAAAAAGCGCTGGCGGGCCGCCCGGAGATCGATCATACGGTGGACTTTGTCGGCACCGGCGCGCCACGTTTCTATCTGCCGCTCGATCAGCAGTTGCCGCAACCCAATTTCGCGCAATTCGTGATTACGGCGAAGTCGGTGAAGGATCGCGAAAAGCTCGCGCAATGGCTCGAACCGCAATTGCGCGATCACTTTCCAGCGATCCGCACGCGTCTGTCGCGTCTCGAGAATGGACCGCCCGTGGGCTATCCGGTGCAGTTCCGCGTGAGCGGCGACGATATCGCCACCGTGCGCTCGATCGCCGAGCGCGTCGCCGCCACCCTGCGTGCGGACCGCGGCACCCGCAACGTGCAGTTCGATTGGGACGAACCCGCCGAGCGCTCGGTGCGCTTCGAAGTCGATCAGAAAAAAGCGCGCGAACTGGGCGTGAGCTCCGAAGATATTTCGAGCTTCCTCGCGATGACGCTCTCCGGCTACACCGTCACGCAATACCGCGAACGGGACAAGCTGATCAGCGTCGATCTGCGCGCGCCCAAGACCGAACGCGTGGATCCCGCGCAACTCGTCACGCTGGCCATGCCCACGCCGAACGGCCCGGTGCCGCTCGGCACGCTCGGCCATCTGCGCAACGACCTCGAATACGGTGTGATCTGGGAGCGCGACCGTCAGCCGACCATCACCGTGCAGTCCGACGTCGCGCCCGGCGCGCAAGGCATCGACGTCACCCATGGCGTGGACAAGGCGTTGAGCCAGATTCGCGGCAGCTTGCCGGTCGGCTACCGGATCGAAATCGGCGGCTCGGTCGAGGAAAGCGGCAAAGGCCAGACGTCGATCAATGCGCAGATGCCGATCATGATCATCGCCGTGCTCACGTTGCTGATGATCCAGTTGCAAAGTTTCGCGCGCGTGTTGATGGTCGTGCTGACCGCCCCGCTCGGGCTGATCGGCGTGGTGCTCACACTGCTGCTGTTCGGCCAGCCGTTCGGCTTTGTCGCCATGCTCGGCGTGATCGCGATGTTCGGCATCATCATGCGCAACTCGGTGATTCTGGTCGATCAGATCGAGCAGGACATTGCCGCGGGGCATAAGCGTTTCGATGCGATCGTCGGCGCGACCGTGAGGCGTTTCCGGCCGATCACGCTGACTGCGGCGGCGGCCGTGCTCGCGCTGATTCCGCTGCTGCGCTCGAATTTCTTCGGCCCGATGGCGACCGCGCTGATGGGCGGCATTACGAGCGCCACCATCCTCACGCTGTTTTATTTGCCCGCGTTGTACGCCACGTCGTTCCGCGTGCGTGTCGATGAACGCGAGCCGCAGACGCCGTCCGCGTCCGGCACGAAGCATACGGGGAATTGAGCATGGTCACTCCCACCCTCTTGCGATACTCGCGCGTCGCCGCCCTCACCGGCATGGCATGCGCGCTCGCCGCCTGTTCGTTCGGACCGAGCGGCGAGCCGCCCGCGATGCCGCAGCCGGCGCACTACGGCGCCCAGGCGCAGCCGACGCAAACCGTGCCCGCGCAAGGCGTCACGCAGCAGTTCGTGGTCGGCGCGAAGCCGGTGCCCGAATGGTGGACGCTGTATCAGTCGGACGCGCTGAACGCGTTGGTCGACGAAGGCCTGCGCAACAGTCCGACGCTCGCCGCAACGGACCGGAGCCTTGCCGCCGCGCGCGAACAGTTGCGCGCGCAGATCGGCAGTTCGATGCTGCCGACCATCGACGCCGGCGGCCAGGCGACGCGCAATCGTGCGCTGGCGATCCCGGAGATCGGACCCAACACGTTTCTGTACAACGTCTTTGTCGGTCAATTGCAGGCGCACTACACATTCGACCTGTTCGGCGCCGCGCGCCTCGCCGATGCCGCGCTCGCCGCGCGCGTGAACGTTCAGGCCTATCAATTCGATGCCGCGCGCCGCGCGCTCGCCGCCAACATTGTGACCGCGGCAATCACGAGCGCCGCGCTGCATGCGCAGATCGAGACGACCGAACGGCTCGTGACGATCGCCAACGATCAGGCGCGCGACACGCAGCGGCGCTATGCGCTGGGCGCGGTCTCGCATGCCGATCAGTTGAGCGCGCAACAGAGTGCGGCCAGTTTGTCCGCGAGCTTGCCGGGGCTGAAGCAGCAATGGCTGAGCACGCGCCACGCGCTGGCGGTGCTGCTCGGCCGGACGCCCGACGCGGCGCCGGACGATCTCGCGCTCGCGCAATTGCATGTGCCTGAACAGGTGCCGGTGGTGGTGCCGTCGGAGCTGCTGCGCACCCGTCCCGACATTCAGGCCGCCGACGCCGCGTTGAAAGCCGCGGCCGCCGACGTGGGCGTCGCCACGGCGCAGATGTTTCCGAGCCTGTCGTTGAGCGCGTCGATGGGACAAGGCGGCTTTAGCTGGCCGGTGGCGCTCTCCGGCGCGGGCGCGATCTGGAGCATCGGTGCGTCGCTGTCGCAGCCGTTGTTTCATGGCGGCGCACTGTTTGCGCAACGGCGCGCGGCGGTCGATACCTACGACGCCACGGTCTCGCAGTACAAGCAAACGGTATTGGCCGCGTTCCAGAACGTCGCGGACACGCTCGCGGCGCTGGAGCACGACTCGCAAGCGCTGGACGCCGCGAACATTGCCGCGCGCTCCGCGCAAGGCATCTTCGATGAAACCTCCGGGCGCTACCGGCTGGGCGCGCTGCCTGTCGCGTCGGCGCGCTCGAGCGAACAGCAGTTCCGCAATGCGCAGCTCGATGAGATTCGCTATACGAGCGCGCGTCTGACGGACACGGCGGCGCTGTTCCAGGCGATGGGGAATCCGCCGGTTGAGACGGGGGTGGGTGGAGCTTCGACGGCGAGCGCGGGCACTGCCGAGTAGCTAAACCTGGGATTCCGTACCGACGGCCGGGAAGTTATCCCCACTTTTTGTTGACAGACCTGTTGATAACACCCGGAGATACCGGCTAAGTCCTTGGCCAGGCGGCACATTCTTCTGTAGACGCGTTTAGCGACGCGTCGCGCTCGATCTCGCGTCCGCAGCGGCCCGCGCATTGTCGTCCCTCGCCGCCGCGCAGCATCAATACACACTCGCCTCACCCGCCGGCCGATTCTTGAAACGTTTGTGCACCCAGTAATATTGATCAGGAATCCGTCTAACCTGCGTCTCGAGAAATGCGGTGATACGCCGCGCGTCGACCGTCACATCGTCGGATGGGAAATCACCCAGCGCTTCGAAGATGCTCAATTTGTAGCCGCGATAATCCGGCAGCACTTCCGTCACGAACGGCACCACGCGCGCATTCGCCGCACGCGCCAACCGCGAGACGGAAGTCAGCGTGCAGGCCGGCACGCCGAAAAACGGCACGAACACCGAGTCCCGCAAACCGAAATCCATATCCGCGGCCAGCATCACCGGCTTGCCGTCGCGCAGCGTGCGCAACGCCCGCCGCACGCTATCGCTGCGCGGGATCATCTCCGTGCCGAAACGGCCGCGCTGGCGCTTGGCCATCGCGTCAAAGAGCAGGTTCGACATCGGCGTGTAGAGCGAGGCGACCGGATGCCGCGTCGAATACATCATGCAGCCCGCCTCGATGCCGACGAAATGAAAGCCGACGAAAATAGTCGGTTGGCCTGTCATATCCGACAGATCGATCGCGCTCTCCACCTCGACGAGACGCGCGAGCGCCTGCGCATTGCCGAACCATTGTGGCCCGCGCTCGACGTAACTGCGGATCACGTGACAAAAGTGCGCGCGCGCCAGACGTTCGCGCGCCTCGTCGCTCATGTCAGGGAAGCACAGTTTCAGATTGGTATGCACGACGCCCCGGCGCGTGCTCGGAATGCGGTAGAGCAACGCGCCGATACCTGTGCCAATCCGCGCGACAACGCTGTACGGCAGAAAGGCAAACGCGCGCAGTAGACCCGTCATCAGACAGATCAGGATTCGACTTTTCACAAGGCGGGACCCGGTGGATGCTGGATGGCAAACACACCGCCCGCGGCAACCTCAACGGTGCCTGCGGACGAAGTGACAGACGCGCGCGCGTCATACCGGGTCTCGCGCGGCGCGGAGTTCGAGAATGGACGCCCCGCTCGCGGCGCGACGTAGTGGTGCTGGAGGCTGAAACCGTCTAGGAATCAGGCGTCCTTTAGGACCCTTGATAAATGCACCGCAGGCGTGATTAAAACACACTGCGTATGCCATGCACACAATCCGCCGGGTGGCCCACCCGGCAAGCGGCGCGAACGCCACGCCAGGCGGCGCGTCCGCTCTCTTTCAAAAACTTGCGTGTGCGAAGCGGGCGAGCTTCGCGGCCCGTACACGCCTAACAGCCCGCAAGAACTCCGCTTAGGGGCACTCAGGGCTTGTTCGACTCGAACAGATCCATGATCTGCTTCTTCTCGTTCGACGAAACGCTCGGCGGAGGCACGGTCGGCGGCGTCATGCCCGCGGGCCCCACGCCGCCAACCGCGTCGCTCACGCCCGCGGTCGGGTTCGCCGAATCGAGACCGATGCTCGCCACGAAGCCGTTGCCCGGCGTCATGTCCGTATAGAACAACTCGCCGTCGACGGCGGTGACGCCGTCCGGTTGCGCCGGTTCGCTTTGCGGCACACCGCGCAGCGCGCGCTGCATGTATTCCACCCAGATCGGCAAGGCCAGCTGCGCACCGAATTCGCGGCTGCCGAGCGTCTTCGGCTGGTCATAACCCATCCACGCCACCGCCACGAGCGATTGCTGGTAGCCGGCGAACCAGCCGTCCTTCGCGTCGTTGGTCGTACCCGTCTTGCCCTGCAGGTCCGAGCGATGCAGCGCATTGGTGCCCGCGCCCGTGCCGGCCGTCGCCACCGAATGCAGCAGGCTGTTCATGATGTACGCGTTACGCGGTTCGAGCGTGCGTGGCGCGTCGCGGCCGGCCGTGAGCGGCTGCGCTTTGGAGAGCGCCTCTCCGCGCGCATCCGTCACCTCGTTGATGAGATACGGATTGATCCGGTAGCCGCCGTTCGCGAACACCGAATACGCACCCGCCGACTGTAGCGGCGTGACGAGGCCCGCGCCGAGCGCCATCGGCAGATACGGCGGGGTCTTGTCGGCGTCGAAGCCGAAACGCTGCGTGACGAAGTCTTGCGCGTATTTGGTGCCGATGAACGACAGAATGCGGATCGACACGAGGTTCTTCGACTTCTGCAGCGCGAGACGCATCGGCATCGGACCGTCCGGCTGGTCGTCGTCCTTCGGCTCCCACGCGTCGCCGCCCGGCGTGCTCGACGGGAAGTACAGCGGCGCGTCGTTGATGATGGTGGCCGGTCCGAGACCCTTGTCGAGCGCGGCCGAATAGATGAACGGCTTGAAGCTCGAACCCGGCTGACGCCACGCCTGCGTGACGTGGTTGAACTTGTTCTTGTTGAAGTCGAAGCCGCCCACCAGCGCGCGGATCGCGCCGTCCTGCGGCGTGAGCGACACCAGCGCGCCTTCCACCTGCGGCAGTTGCGTGATCTGCCAGTTGCCTTTGTCGTCGGCGAGAACACGCACGATCGAGCCGACCTTGATCTTCGTGGCCGCCGCCGCGCGCGCGCTCAGCGCGCCCGCCGCGAAGCGCAGACCGTCGCCGCTGATCGCGAGCTGCGTGCCGTCCACCAGTTGCGCCTTCACCAGCTTCGGCGTTGCGTCCGTCACCACGGCGGCGATGATCTCGCCGTTGTCGGGGTGATCCGTGAGCGCGTCGTCGATAGTCTGATCGCGGTCGTCGCCCGGCGCGGGCAGCTGCACGAAACCTTCCGGCCCGCGATAACCGTGGCGCCGCTCGTAATCCATCACACCCTTGCGTACCGCGCGATAGGCGGCGTCCTGGTCGGCGGAGTCGATCGTGGTGATGACGTTCAGGCCGCGCGTATAGGTTTCGTCCTTGTACTGCGCGTACATCATCTGCCGGACCATTTCGGCGATGTACTCGGCATGCACGCTATATTCGTTGCCCGGATTCTTGGTGTGGATCTCTTCCTTCACCGCCTGGTCGTATTGTTCCTGACTGATGTACCTGAGCTCGAGCATGCGCCGCAGAATGTACTCCTGACGGATCTTCGCGCGCTTCGGATTGACCACCGGGTTATACGCGGACGGCGCCTTCGGCAAGCCGGCCAGCATCGCCGATTCCGCCAGCGTGATGTCTTTCAGATCCTTGCCGAAGTACACGCGCGCGGCCGCGGCAAAACCATAGGCGCGTTCGCCCAGATAAATCTGGTTCATGTACAGCTCGAGAATCTGATCCTTGGTGAGCGCGCGCTCGATCTTGTACGCGAGCAGCATTTCGTAGATCTTGCGCGTGTAGGTCTTCTCGCTGGAGAGGAAGAAGTTGCGCGCCACCTGCATGGTGATCGTGCTCGCGCCCTGCGAGGCGCCGCCGTGCGAAAGGTCGGACACGCCCGCGCGCAGAATGCCGATGAAGTCGACGCCGCCGTGCTCGTAGAAGCGATAGTCTTCGATCGCGAGCACCGCTTTCTTCATCTGATCCGGAATGTCCTGGAAGCGCACGAGACTGCGCCGCTCTTCGCCGAACTCGCCGATCAGCACGTGGTCCGCCGTGTAGACGCGCAGCGGCACCTTCGGGCGATAGTCGGTGAGCGCGTCGAGCGACGGCAGTTGCGGCCCCATCACCACCAGCGCATAGCCGATGATCAGCGCGCCCACCACCGCGATGGTTGCGATCAGGCCGGCGAACCAGATGGCGATGGTCGCACCGATGGAACGGCGGCCGGCCTCGGCGTCGCGCGAAGCTGCATTGCGTCCTGGCGTGCGCTGGTAGGAATCCCGGTCTTCACCAGACGGAGAATTGGATGAATGCGGTCGTTTGATGATTGGCATGACTGGAATAGTGGGCGCGTAACCGAACGCCTTTCTGCACGCGCTCGTGGCGCGTGCATGGATCGTGATCGGGCATCCTGGACCGAGGCGCAAACCACCGCGCGGCCCTGTGCCCCCGGCCGGCCGCACGGCACGCCCGGGACCATGTCCGGCGCAACGTAACAGCGCATTTTAAAAGAAATCGAGCGCGGTCCAAGTTAGTTTTTTTGTAAGAATTCCCTTCGTGCGAAAGGAGTCTGTAGTTCCGGGCAGTCATATGAGCGCTTTTGCGCCGGCTCGGAGTTATTCACAGAAAATGTTGAAAGGCCTGTGGACAAGCCGCCCGCAAACACTACAACTCGTTGATGTCACGGGATTTTCATGTCGCGCCCGTTCCGCAGCGGGGCAACTCGTCATATGATGGACTCCGCGCGCGCCAACACCTGCGCGCGTTGCGGCGTTCGCCAAATGTCCGCTTTGAACCGCCCATGCCAACAAGTATGCGAGCCGACCATGAACAAGCCCAGCGAACGCATCGTCGTATTCGTCACGACCGCGCAGAAACGCGCGATTACCGCCACCGCGGAGAATCTGGGCATTAGCGTCAGCGAGCTGATGCGGCGCGCGGTGCTGAGCTTCGGCGCGACCAGCGAACAGGTGAAGGCGGCGAGCATCGTCGACCGGCTGCGGGCCCCGCGTGCGCCCGATGCGCTCGACGCAGCGCTGCAGCGGGTCGCGCGCGGCACACGGCACGCGCGCGCCGCACTGCCGCCGGCCTTGCAGACGCGCGGCGACGGCGCTACCGGCGAGTCCGCCGACAGCGCGGCGGGTTCCGCTGCGTCCACGCCGGCTGCGAGCGCGCCGGCGCGCACCGTCATCGACGATGCGCCCGCGCCGCTGCTGCCGGCGGGTGTCGCCGCCGCCCTCGCCGCTGACATCGACGAGGAAGCCGTGGCCACAGCGGAGGCGGTCGCGCGGGTGGCGGCGGCCAAAGCGGCTTCGACAGAAGGAGCCACGCTCCAGCCAACCGATTCCGAAGCGCAATTGCGCAGCGTGCTCAAGCGCCCCCGCGTCGACAGCGTGCGCGAAGACGACGATCCGCTCGGCGAGCCAAGCACAAAGGGCGGCCGCTTTGCTTGACGAGGCGGCGCAGCGTACCTGATATGAGACGCGAGTCCGCGCATTGCCGTTGCATGTCGTTACATCTGCACGCATTCGAATGCGTGCGCGTTGCGCATGGCGCGCAAGCGAACCTCGTGAATCTGTCATCGCTCCCTTTAAGGCGGTTTTAAGAGAGCACGTGGTGTAATATCCGCGAGCGTCAGAATGACGCGCCGCGCGATTTAACCTTTTGAACTGCTCGCAGCCCGATATCCGAATCGAACAATTTACGTCGCCGCTATTGCATTCGCCGCGTGCGCCCCGAACTCCGGTCCGAACGCTGCGCAGCTTCGTGCGCAGCGGCGTAAAGTAGCAGTTGAATGCAGTTGGGCGCGCGGGGTTATTCAGCGCCGTTTACATTCTTTGGAGGTTTTCATGTCGCTTTTTGACAGCATTTCGCGCACGCTCAAAGGTCTCCTGAACGACGCAGCCGATTCCGTGCAGGATCCGTCGCGCGACTCGCGCCAGATCGTGCGCGAACTCGACGAAAGCATCGCCAAAGCCGAGAACTCGCTGATCGAGATCCAGGCGCAAGTGGCCACGCAGCAAAGCAAGCGCGATGTTGCCGCCGACAAGGCGAAGAAGTATGAAGACGGCGCCAAACGCGCGCTGCAATCCGGCGACGAAGCGCTCGCGCGCGAGGCCCTCGGCGCGCAGGCCACGGCCGAAGCCGAACGCGATGCGCTGGCGAAGGAATTGACCACGCTGGAGCCGTCGGTGGCGCAGTTGAAGAGTCAGATCGAAGACATGCGCACCCGTCGCAACGACCTGAATGCGCGCTCGAACATTCTGCAAGCCAAGCAGCAGATCGCTCAGGCGAAAGACGTGGCGGCCACGGCGTTGGGCGGCATCGGCGGCAAGAATCTGTCCGAAGATTTCCAGAAGCTGGAAGACAAGGTTGCGCTGTCGAATGCCCGTTCGGACGCCCGCCTGAATTCGGCCGACGTGAAGAGCGGCAAGGCGCTCGACGACAAGCTCGCGGATCTGAACCGCGGCCCGTCCGTCGAAGATCGTCTCGAAGCATTGAAGAAGCAGATCAATACGCCGGCCCAGTAATTGCGTCGGCAGCAGTACATACCGGCGGCCTTCGTGTGAGCCGCCGGAATCGACTGAAGGAGACGGGCGCAACGCGCCCGGTCCGTAAATGAAAAAATTTCTTGCAACCGCATTTGCCTCACTGCTGTTCGTGTCGGCTGCGGCGTTCGCCGTGCCCACCGTCCAGCAGATCGAATCGGCCATGTCGCAAGGCAACTGGCAACAGGCCGATGCGGGCCTGAGCGAAGTGCTGCAGGCGCATCCGAACAATGCGCGCGCGCATTATCTGTACGCGCAGGTGCTCGACCGCGAAGGCCGTTCCGCCGACGCGCTCGCCCAGGTGCAGCAGGCCAAGACACTCGACCCGCAAATCCGCTTCACCGACCCGACCCGTTTCGCGCAAACCGAAGCGCGTATTCGCAAGGACGCGGAACGGGCAGGCGCCGCGACCGCGAACACCACCAGCCACGCGGCCAACCCGTTCGTGCAGCAGACGACGCCGGCCGTGCAGCAGCAGTCGGCCATGATGTCGCAGGCGCCGCAACGGCATGGTCCGGGCATGGGCATGTGGATCGGCATCCTTGTCCTGATCGGCGTGATCGCGCTGGTGCTGCGCTGGACCTTGCGCCGCGCCCGCACGCAAGGCGATACGCGCGCCGACGACGATCGTCGCGTGCAACTCAAGCGCGCCACCGACATGCTCAACACCGTGCGTTCGCTCAAGCTCGACGTGAAGCTTTCCACGGTGCCAGGGCACGAGGCGCTGGAAAAGGAAGTCGAAGCGACCGAAGACCAGTTGCGCGGCCTCGTCGAAACCTTGTCGAACAGCAAGAGTCCGGTGCCGCCGTATCAGCTCGACGAACTCGAACAGCGCCTCGGCAGCCTGCGCGCGCGGGCGGACGGCAAGCCCGATCCGTATGCCGCGCCGGCCGCCGGCACGCAACCCTCCCCCTATGCGCAGGAAGCCGAACGTTTCGGCAATCCGCCGCAAGCGCCCTATCCGCAGCAAGGGCCGTATCAGCAACAGCCGCAGGTTATCGTGCAGCAAGGCGGTGGCGGTTTCGGCGGCGGCATGGGCGGTTTGCTGACCGGCGTGCTGCTCGGCGAAGCGCTGAATTCCGGGCGTGAGCGCGTGGTCGAACGTGACGTGATCGTCGACGACGAAACGCGCCGCCGTGGCAACGACGGCGGCAATGGCGGCGGCCTCGACTTCGGCCAGGGTTCGAACGACTGGAGTGACAACAGCGGCGGCGTCGATATGGGCAGCAACGACGACTCCGGCGGCTGGAACGATACCTGAGCTGCGTCGCGGCTGAGATCACATCAGTCGTGCAGGCAGGCGTAGATGAAAACAGGCTCCTTCACGGAGCCTGTTTCGTTTTGCGCTTCTTCGTTTTGCGCTTCTCAGGCCTCAGGCCCACATCGACGACGGCGCCCTGCCCGGCTCATGCTGCGCGACCAACACCGAACCCGCGAACAGCCTCACGATAAAACGCTCCGCATAGGCGACCAGCGCATCGCGGCGCGCTTCGTTTGCGTCGATATACTCAGCCGATAGATGGAACAGTTGCAGAACGGTCTGCGTGCAGACTTCGTCGACGGTTTCGCGTGAAAGCGTCGGCATCAATTCCAGTTGAACGACGTCGTCGGCCATTTCCGCCGAGACCTCGTGCAGGTTCGCGCGCACGGCCTCGCGCAACGCGCGCGAGGTGCCATGATATTCGGCCAGCGCGCTGAGAAACGCCTCGCGGTTTTCCAGCGCGAACGCAAAGAACGCGACGCACGCACGACGCGGCACGCTATACGGCTCGTCATGCGCGGCGAGCCAGCGCTCGCGCCGCAACATGGGCCGCAAACGGCGGCTCACCGATTCGACGGCTTCGCGCGCCAGATCGTCGAGCGTGTCGAAATGGCGATAGAACGTGTTGGGATTGAGCCCCGCCTCACGCGCCAGTTCGCGCAAACCCAGACTCGCAAAAGCGCGGCCGCCCGCGGTCAGACGCAACGCGGCTTCGATCAGTTTGCGCTTGCCGGCCGGCAATTCCTGCCCCGCGGCTACGCCATGCTCGGCGGCGGCTGCCGCTTCGGGTATGGATGTCATGTGATTTCAATCAATGCGCGCCACGCGCGTTTAATAGCAATACTCTAAACGATCTTGACGCCAGGTGCACAGTTGTCTACCCTGCGCGTTATGCTGCGTAGACACCCGTAGACGCCGTAGATGCCTGAAATTCGCCCCCTCCCGGAGACCGCCGTGACGCCTGCCTCAACTGCCCCATCCGCCGCGCCACGCATTGCGATTGTCGGGAGCGGCTTTGCCGGCATCGGCATGGCGATTCGGCTGCAGCGAATGGGCATCACGTCGTTCACGATCTACGAGGCGGCCGGCGACATTGGCGGCACGTGGCGCGACAACACCTATCCCGGCGCGGCCTGCGACGTACCTTCGCATCTCTATTCGTTTTCGTTCGAACCGAATCCGGCGTGGTCGCGTGCGTTCGGTGGCCAGGCGGAGATTTTCGCTTACCTGAAGCATTGCGCCCGCAAATATGGCGTGGACCGCTACGTGCGCTACCACGCGCGCGTGGCCGCCGCGCGTTTCGACGAAGCGCGCCAGGTCTGGTGCGTCGAGCTCGATGTGAACGGCGTGCGCGAACACGTCGAGGCCGACGTGGTGATCGCCGCGAGCGGCCCCTTGTCGCGCCCTGCGATGCCGCGAATCGCCGGGCTCGAACGTTTCCAAGGCAAGCTGTTTCATTCGGCCCGCTGGGACCACGCGTATCCACTCGACGGCAAACGCGTCGCGGTGATCGGCACCGGCGCGAGCGCGATCCAGTTCGTGCCGCAAATCCAGGCGCGCGTCGCGCATCTCGATCTGTTCCAGCGCACCGCGCCGTGGATCATGCCCAAACCCGACAAGCCAGTGAACGCGCGCACCCAATGGCTGTTCCGGCATTTGCCGTTCACCCAGCGCTTCGTGCGCAGCGCGATCTACTGGCAACTCGAATCGCGCGCCATTGCGTTCGTGCTCAATCCGGAACTGATGAAGCTGCCGATGAAATTCGGCCTGAGCTACCTCGAACGACGCGTCAAAGACCCTGCCCTGCGCGCCAAGCTCACGCCGAACTACCGGCTCGGCTGCAAGCGCGTGCTGCTTTCGAGCGACTACTATCCTGCGTTGAATCAGCCGAACGTCGACGTGGTGACGAGCGGCATTCGCGAGATCGTCGCCGACGGCGTCGTGACCGAAGACGGTGTGCATCGTCGCGCCGACGCGATCATTTGCGGCACGGGCTTCCAGGTCAACGACGTCGGCGCGCCGTTCGACGTCACCGGCCTCGACGGCGCGGACCTCGGCGCCCTGTGGCTGCGCGACGGCCCGGAGGCCTATCTCGGCGTCAGCATTGCGAACTTCCCGAACTTCTTCATGATCGTCGGTCCGAATACCGGACTCGGCCACAACTCGATGATCTACATGATCGAGTCGCAAGTGCAATACATCGCCGATTGCCTGCGCGTACTGCGCCGCCGTCGAGCACGTACGATGAATCTGCGGCCCGACGTGCAGCGTGATTTCAACGCGCGTTTGCAAAAGGACATGCAGCGCTCAGTATGGGTGAGCGGATGTCACAGCTGGTACCAGACCCGAAGCGGCAAAGTCACCGCATTGTGGCCCGGGTTCACCTTCAGCTTTCGCAAACGCACGCGGCGCGTGCGTGCGCACGACTATCGCTTCGTGCCCTGACGACATGAGCGGTGGCCGATAACCGGCAGAGCGAGACGCCGCCGATGCCATCCGATTCGAAGCCAATCGAACTAACAGGGAGACAACCAGCATGGCAAGCATCGACTCCACCACGCCCGCCTCGACCACCCCGCTGCCGTCGCGCTCGCTCGCCGCGCGCCTCGGCATCACCAGCGTGCCGCGCGACGAATTGCGGCGTCGCTATACGCAAAGCGGCTCCAGCTTCGTGGAGATCATGGGCGCCGATGTGCATTACATCGACGAAGGCAGCGGCGACATCATCGTGATGATCCACGGTTTCGCGTCTTCGCTGCATACGTGGAATCGGCTCGCCGATGAACTCAAGCGCGAGCATCGCGTGATCCGCCTCGATCTGCCGCCGTTCGGCGTGACAGGGCCGTTGCGCTCAACCAGCGGCGACATCGAAACGATGAATCTGCCGGCCTACCGGCGCTTCATCGACACGTTCATGCAGGCGCTCGGCATCTCGCGCGCGACCTTTATCGGCAATTCGCTCGGCGGACTGATTTCGTGGGACTACGCGGCGCGCCACCGTGAAGCCGTCGAGCGGCTCGTGCTGATCGACTCGGCCGGTTTTCCGATGAAGCTGCCGATATACATCGGCCTGTTCAATAGCGCGCTGGTGCGGGTCAGCTCGCCGTGGTGGCTGCCCGAGGCCATCATCAAGAGCGCGGTGCGCAATGTCTATGGCGATCCGCGCAAGCTCGACGCGCTAACGCTGCGCCGCTACGTCGAGTTCTTTCACGGCGAGGGGACGCGCGAAGCGATCGGCAAAATGGTGCCCACGCTCGACTTCAAGGAAGTCGACACCGACGTGCTGACGACACTCGACGTGCCGGCGCTGGTGCTCTGGGGCGCGAAAGATCGCTGGATTCCACCCGCGCACGCCACCGAATTCGCCAGCCGCATTCCGGGCGCGAAGTCGGTTATGTATCCGGGGCTCGGCCACATTCCAATGGAAGAAGCGCCCGAGCGCGTCATGGCCGATCTGCGCGCGTTTCTCGGAACAGGTGACGCGCGGGTTCCGGCCGACAAAGGGGCGTATCGCGCGCCGGCCTGATCTGACGCCTGCTTGCGCGCCTTTTTCCCGCTTTCTCCTGATTTCTCCCGCTTTCGCGCTGATCACTCAATCGACGATTCGCGCGCTGAAGTCGTGCGAATCCCGCCCGCCCTTCGCATGCGCCGCGCCGGCGCGCTCAGCCGCCACCGAGCAAACGCAACAGGCCCCACAGGAATTTGCAGAGCATGACGATCAGCTCCCACAGGTGGTAGAGCTGTTGCCAGCCGGAAACGCGCGCGAAGCCGTCGATCATGGATGCCGGTAAGAGAAGGAAAGGTCCGCGCTGACGCTACGAACCGGGGTTGGACCGCACATGATAACGACTGCGGGATACCCCGTATCAAGTCGATTGAAAGTCTGCCGTCAAAGCATCTGGAGGACGCTGCATCCGCGCTGGATGACTGTGTCGATTGACTGCGCCAAGGGCGCCATCCCAGGAGACGACCATGACGCGTTTCAGCTTTCGCCGCGCGGCCCGTTCGCAGACGGTCGTCGGCGATATTGCCGCGCAAGCCGGCAAGCTGGGCATCGAGATCTGCGACGTATCGGGCCACGTCGAGGAAGTGGCCGCGCGCGTGCAGCGCCAGGCGCACGTGTGCCTGGCGCTGCGCGAATCGGCGGCGCAGACGCTCGCCGGCAACCATCGCATTGCCGCCGCCGCGCGGAAGATGAGCCACGTATCCGCCGAAGCCGCAACCGGCGTGCAGGATTCGCAGCAAACGCTCGAAGCGTCGCTGGCCGACATCCACGGACTCGTGGAAGGCGTGACCGTCATCGAAACCCAGATCGGCGCGCTGCGCAGCGCGCTGGCGCATGTGAGCCGCGTTTCCGAGGAGATTTCGCTGATCGCCCGCCAGACGCATCTGCTCGCGCTGAATGCCGCGATCGAAGCCGCGCGCGCCGGCGACTCCGGCAAGAGCTTCGCGGTGGTGGCGGCCGAGGTGAAAAACCTCTCGGCGAAGACCGCGCAAGCCACCGGGCAGATCGAGACGACACTCGCGCAACTCACGCAGCAGACCGAGCAGTTGATCACCGAGGGTTCCGCGAACACCGCGCGAGCACACCGGGTGCGCGAAGGCACGCGCAAGATCGGCGAGGTCGTGCATGCAACCGGCGATGCGATCGCGCATTTGAACGATGAAGCAGAACAGATCGCGGTGCTGACCGGCGAGATAGAAACGCAGTGCGACGGACTCGAGGCGCAGGTGCTGGAGATGGCGAGCGGCGTCGAGGATTCGAGCGAAAACTTCGTACAGGCGAAGGATCGCCTGGGGAACCTGCTCGGCGTCTCCGAAACCTTGATCGAACTGACCGCCGCGACCGGCGTGGAAACGGCGGATACCCGCTTTATCGACGCGGTGCGAAAGGCGGCGGCCGCCGTGAGCAAGACATTCGAAACGGCCGTGGCGCGCGGTGAAATATCGCTCGACGATCTGTTCGATCAGCATTATGTGCCCGTGGCCGGGAGCAATCCGCCGCAGTTCATGACGCGCTTTACCGCATTCACCGACCGGGTGTTGCCGGCGATTCAGGAGCCTTTGCTCGATCTCGACCCGCGAGTGGCGTTTTGTGCGGCGATCGATTCGCGCGGTTATCTGCCGACGCACAATCTGAAGTTTTCTTTACCGCAGCGTGATGATGTGGTCTGGAATATGGCGAATTGCCGTAACCGGCGCAGGTTCGATGATCGCACCGGGCTGGCGGCTGCTTCACATACGAAACCGTTCCTGTTGCAGACCTATCGGCGCGATATGGGCGGCGGCGAGTTCGTGCTGATGAAGGATGCGTCCGCACCTGTTTTCGTCGGGGGACGCCATTGGGGCGGAGTTCGGATGGGGTATAAGGTTTGAGGTTTTTAGGTGGTGGGCGGCCGGGTCCGTTGCGGAGGGCACGCCCCACCACCTCACGCCCTAAACCGCCATGACCGCCCGCTTCCGCTCGGCCCGCTGCATAAAGTAGTTAGCGAGCACCACGCCAACGGTCACCACCGCTATAAACAGCGTAGCCAATGCATTCATTTCCGGATTCAGCCCCAACCGGACGCGCGAGAACACGACGAGGGGCAAGGTCGTCGAACCCGGCCCGGACAGAAACGCCGACAGCACCAGATCGTCGATCGACAAAGTGAACGACAACAACCACCCGGAAACGAGCGCCTGCGAAATCAACGGCAACGTAATGAAGAAAAACACGCGCAACGGCGTGGCCCCAAGATCCAGCGCCGCCTCTTCGAGCGAAGGATGCAACTCCTTCACCCGCGACTGCACGATGATCGCCACGTAAGAGATACACAGCATCACGTGCCCGATCCAGATCGTGAAAATGCCACGTCCGGCCGGCCACCCCAGCCACTTGGCCATTTCGATAAAGAGGAGCAGCAACGAGATCCCCTGAATCACCTCGGGAATCACCAACGGCGCATTGATCATGCCGGTATACAGCGTGAAGCCGCGAAACCGCCCCATGCGCGCGAGCACGAACCCCGCCCACGTACCGATGATCACCGACGCGAACGCCGTCAACAACGCCACGCGCAACGACAACCACGCGGCCGCGATCAGCTCGTCATCCTGCAGCAACGCCGCATACCAGCGCGTCGAAAAACGCGTCCACACCGTGACCAGCTGCGATTCGTTGAACGAATACACAATCAGACTCACGATCGGCACATACAGAAACAGAAACCCGATCCCCAGGGCAATGAACTGCAAAATCCGGTTCGGCTTCATCAGCGCCTTTCCTCCATCGCCTTCGCCTGCGCATACTGGAAAAACGCCATCGGCACCAACAACAACAACACCATTGCGCACGTCACGGCGGACGCCATCGGCCAATCGGCATTGTCGAAGAACTCATTCCACATCACGCGGCCGATCATGAGCGTATTCGCGCCGCCCAGCAATTCGGGAATCACGTACTCGCCCACCGCCGGAATGAACACCAGCAAACAGCCGGCGATGATGCCGTTCTTCGAGAGCGGCAAGGTGATCTGCCAGAATGCCTTCCATGGCCTCGCGCCGAGGTCGTAGGCGGCCTCCAGCAGCGTCATGTCCATCTTCACCAGATGCGCGTACAGCGGCATGACGAGAAACGGCAGATACGAATAGACCATGCCGATATAAACGGCGGTATTGGTGTGATACAGCTCGATCGGCGTGTGAATCAGCCCGACCGACATCAGGAAATTGTTCAGCAAGCCGTTGTTCTTCAGGATTCCGATCCATGCATACACGCGAATCAGAAACGACGTCCAGAACGGCAGCATCACGGCCATCATCAGCAGATTGCGGCTGGCCGGATTCGACCGCGCGATGTAATACGCCATCGGATAGCCGATCAGCAAACACAGGAGCGTCGAGATCGCGGCCACCACCACGGAATTCACATAGGTGGCGAAATAGAGGCTGTCGGTCAGCAGAAACGCGTAATGCGACAGATCGAGCGTGATGTGAACCGCGCCGTCCGCGAACTTCGTCAACTCCGTGTAGGGCGGAATGCCGAGCTGCAAATCGGCGAAGCTGATCTTGACCACCAGCAGGAACGGCACGAGGAAAAACAGCAGCAGCCAGACGAACGGACCGGCGACCACCGCGGTACGGCCGCTCAGGTTGAAGCGCCGCACCGGCCAGGTGGCGAAGGAATTGAACGAGCGCTTCATGACGTCAGCACCACACCGGCCGACGCGCTCCAGCGCACGTACACTTCGTCGCCCCACGTGGGCGGATCGATCTCGGTCAGCGCGAGGCTCGTCACGTTGGCAATCACTGTTTTACCGCCATCGAGCTTCACGTGATAGAGCGAATAGCCTCCCATGTACGCGATATTCGTGACCACGCCCTTGCCCCAGTTGTACGCGCCCTCCGGCGGTTTGCGGGTGAGCGCGATGCGCTCGGGGCGCACCGAGATCGTCACCGGCATGCCGAGCGGACCGGTGATACCGTGGCTCACATACAGACGGCACGGCAGATCGGGCGTTTCGATGAATACGTGATCGGGCTCGTCTTCGACCGTATGGCCTTCGAACAGATTGGTCGAGCCGATGAACTCGGCCGAGAAGCGGCTATTCGGATACTCATAGACTTCGTGCGGCGTGCCGAGCTGGACGATCTCGCCTTCGCTCATCACGGCGAGGCGGGCCGCCATGGTCATCGCCTCTTCCTGATCGTGCGTGACCATCACGCAGGTCACGCCGACCTTGTCGAGAATGTTCACCAGTTCGATCTGGGTGCGTTGACGGATCTGCTTGTCGAGCGCGGACATCGGCTCGTCGAGCAGCAACAGCTTGGGCCGCTTGACCAGCGATCGCGCCAGCGCGACGCGCTGCTGCTGGCCGCCCGAAAGCTGATTCGGCTTGCGCTTCGCGAAGCGGCCCATCTGCACGAGTTCGAGCGCGGTCTGCACGCGCTCCTTCAGTTCGGCCTTCGGCACGCCTTCCTGCTTCAGGCCAAAGGCGACGTTACCCTCCACCGTCATATGCGGAAAGAGCGCGTACGACTGAAACATCATGTTGACCGGCCGGCGGTACGGCGGCAATTGCGCGAGGTCTTCGCCGTCGATCAGGATCTTGCCCGAGGTCACGCTTTCGAGCCCGGCCATCATGCGCAACAAGGTGGACTTGCCGCAGCCGGAACTGCCTAGCAGCGCGAACAGCTCGCCCTTCTTCACCGACAGGTTGACGCCTTTGACCGCCACGGTCTCACCGAACTTCTTCACGACGTCGACGATCTGGACGAAGTTGTCCGTGGCGTCGCCCGCAACGGCGTTCAGGCTCGGGGACGGCGCGGCGGCCCCCGCCAGCGCGCCCGACTGGTCACTACTCATCACAATGCTTTACTCCGGCGTTTGACGAACAAAGCCCCCGGTGAACACCGAGGGCTTCATGATGATGCTTACCTGTTCACACCGGCCGCGGGTCAGCGGCCGGACTTGAATTCAGTCCACAGCCGCGTTTGCAGCCGCTGGATTTCCGGCGGCAGCGGCTTGAGCAGGAACAGGGTCTTGATGACTTCAGGCGACGGATACACGGCCGGGTCGTTCGCCACGTCCTTGTCCACATATTTGCGCGCTTCGAGGTTGGCGCTCGGATAATAGACGGCGTTGGTGATCGCGGCATGAACCTGCGGCGTTTCGATGTAGTTGATCCACTCGAGCGCGGCGTCCTTGTTCTTCGCGTCCTTCGGAATCGCCATCACGTCGAACCACACCGGCGCGCCGCCCTTCGGAATGTAATACTCGACCTTGTAAGGCTTCTTCGCCTCGAGCGCGCGATGCTTGGCGATCACGACGTCGCCCGACCAGCCGTACGCAAAGCACACGTCGCCGCCAACCAGGTCGTTGATGTAGCCCGACGAGTTGAACTGCGTGATGTATGGGCGGATCTTCTTCATCATCTCGAGCGCGGCGCGATAGTCGGCCGGGTTCGTGCTCATCGGATCCTTGCCGATGTAGTGCAGCGCGGCGGCGAACATCTGGTCCGGTGCGTCGAGCACGGAAACGCCGCACGCCTTCAGCTTCGAGATGTTTTCCGGCTTGAAGAGCACGTCCCAGCTGTCGAGCGGCACGCCTTTGCCGAGGATCTGCTGCGCCTTGGTGACGTTGTAGCCGAGGCCGGTCGTGCCGTAAGCCCAGGGCACGGTGAATTTGTTGCCTGGATCGGCGCCGGCGACGAGCGCCATCAGCGACGGATCGAGGTACTTGAGGTTCGGCAGCTTCGATTTGTCGAGCGGCGCAAAGATGCCGGCGGCGATCTGCTTGCCGGCGTAATTGCTGGTCGGCACGACGATGTCGTAGCCGGAATTGCCGGTGAGGAGCTTGGCTTGCAGCGTGTCGTCGCTGTCGTAGTTGTCGTACTTGACCTGGACGCCGGTCTGCTTGGTGAAGTTCGGAATGGTGTCCTTGGCGATGTAATCGGACCAGTTATATACGTTCAGCTGCGTGTCTTTCGCAGCGGCCGTCAACCACGGCGTCGCGCACAAGACCAGCGCCGCCACTTGCCCCACTACCCGTCTTTTCATCCCGTTCTCCGTTCCTGACCGGCCGAGCCGGCCGTCTCACCTACGCCGCGCCACCGCGCGCGGCTCCCCTGAAAAACCCGAAAAGTACCACCAATTATTGCGCGCTCCAAAAAAAATCCCGGGCTGTCGCGCAAACGGCACAGCGCAAGCCGCGCCGCTGGAAATTTGGCCGCAATTTTAGCGGGTTATGGGCGCGTGTCTACCCGAAAAAAACACCTGTATCGGCCGCACGGTTATCTCACGGTCGAATTGCCGCCGTGAAGGCGCGCCGCGCCCGCGCAAAGGGGGGTGACCCAAGGCGGCTTGCCCTCACCCGCATCCCGCGCGGCGCGGGTGCGGCGAGGTCGATATGAGGTCGAGCCGCCTGACGTGCGACGGTGCACAATAGTCCTCGAGAGCCGTCGACAACGCGCCGCCCGGCGCGTGTCGGTGCGGCCCCGCCCACGCCCGCCGGGCACGCGGCTTGCAAGAGGATGCAGTCTTGAACCTCAGGCACCGATGAACACCAATCCGTCCGCATTGCGACCCCACCGCCGCCGGCGTCTGCCGGCCAATGGGCCGGCGCGTCCGGCGCACTGGTTTTCGTTCGTCGGCGCGGGGGCTTTGATCGCGGTCGGTTATATCGATCCGGGCAACTGGGCGACCGCGCTCGGCGCCGGGGCGGGCTACGGCTACCGCCTGCTCGGCATCGTGCTGCTATCGAGCCTGATGGCCATGCTGCTGCAATGGCTGTCGTCGCGCCTTGGCGTCGTGACCGGGCGCGACCTCGCGCAGATCTGCCGCGAACGCACGAGCCGCCGCGGCACCCTTTTCCTGTGGGTGACCAGCGAGGTCGCGATCATCGCGTGCGACGTCGCCGAGGTGGTCGGCAGCGCCGTCGCGTTGCAATTGCTACTCGGCGTGTCGCTCACGGCAGGCGTGTTGATGTCGGCAGTGTGCACCTTCGCGCTGCTCGCGCTCAAGCAGAAAGGCGGCCGCAAGCTCGAAGCGGTGATCGCGGCGCTGATCGGCTTCGTCGGCCTGTGCTTCGTGGTGCAGCTCGCGCTGGCGCGGCCGGACTGGCACGCGGCGCTGGCCGGCACCGTGCCGAGCGTCGAGTTGCTGCGCAACGCGGGCATGGTGTGGCTCGCGGCGGGCATCGTGGGCGCGACGGTCATGCCGCACAACCTTTATCTGCATTCGGCGCTCGTCAAGCACCACGCGCCGGACGGCAGCGACGCACAGATCAGGGCGGCGTTGCACGTCGTCAATCTCGACACCTTCGGCGCGCTTTCGTTTGCGTTCGTGATCAACGCGGCGCTGCTGATCGTGGCCGCGGCCGTGTTCTACCTCAGCGGCCATCGCGACGTGACCGATCTCGCGGATGCCCACCGGCTGATCGCGCCGCTCGTCGGCACGCACTGGGCCGGCATCCTGTTCGCGGCGGCGCTGCTCGCCTGCGGACTGAGTGCAACGGTCACCGGCACGCTGGCCGGCCAGGCGGTCATGGAAGGCTTTCTGCGCATTCGCCTGCCGCGCTGGCAGCGCGCCTTGCTGACCCGAGCACTCGCGATCGGGCCGGCGCTCTTCGCGGTCGCGATGTTCGGCCAGCACGGTTCCAATCAACTGCTGGTGGCAAGCCAGGTGGTGCTGAGCCTGCAATTGCCGCTCGCGGTCGTGCCGTTGATCCGCTACACCTCGGACGCCGGGCTGATGCGCGGCTGGCGCGTACGCGGCATACCGCTCGCGCTGGCGTGGCTGTCGGCCGCGTTCATCGTCATGCTCAATAGCGCGTTGTTGTGGCAACTGGCCTTCGGCAGCTGAACCGCCGTTTTTTGACGAGGCAAGATGAAGTGAGTTTGTAAGCAATCTTCAAGTATCTCGACATGACCGGCGACGCCGCCAAACATACGGCGGATGCGGCCAAGCGTGCGCGGACGGCGGCCACGCCGTTCGCGCACGGCACGGCGCTTGCCGCGCATCGGTTAACATAGCGGAACTTCGCCTCTTCGCCCCAAGGTTTCCGATGGCTTCGAATCTTCACGATCTTCCCGACAGCCCGTGTATCGGCGTCTGTTCCACGCTGTTCGACGACATATGCAAAGGCTGCGGCCGCACCGCCGCCGAAGTGTCCAACTGGGTCTTTCTGAGCGACGAGGAAAAGCGCGCCGTGTGGGTTCGCATCGAGCGGCAAGGCACGGCGATGCGGTTCGCCAACGACAAGCTATAGGTCTCGTCGAATGCGTCGTGCCGCGCGTATGCGGCAGCGTCGCGCTCAGGTCGACGCACCAATGGAAACGCCGGGATATCCCGGCGTTTCCATTGGTGTATGCGGTCGAACACGCACGCACGAACCGCGCGCGAAACTCAGAAGCGCATCCCGACACCGAGGCCGACCACTACCGGATCGATGCTCAAGCGGCCAAGCGCCTGTCCGCCGAGCGTCGCATCCGTGTGCATCCAGATCTTCTTGATGTCCGCGTTGACGAACAGCGACTTGGTCACCTGAACGTCGACGCCGGCTTGCAACGCCGGGCCCCAACTGTGATTGGTGACCCCGATCGACTGACCGCCCGCGTTCAGGCCGTTGTTATAGAACAGCGTGTAGTTCACGCCCGCGCCGAGATACGGACGAATCCGTCCTGCGTGGTTGAAGTGATATTGCAGCAGCAGCGTGGGCGGCAATACGTTCACGCCGCCGAGATTGCCGAGGCTCGAAGTCAACTGATGCCTCGAGGTGGCGAGAATCAGCTCGACGCCGAGGTAATCGCGGATCATGTACGTCAGGTCCAGCTCCGGCACGATGGCGTTGTTCACATCCACGTTGAGCGCCGACAACGATTGGGTGGTGCTCACATTCGGCATGATGCTGATGGCGCGCAAACGCACCAGCACGTCGCCGGCGTGAATGCCGCTTATCGTGTCGTCGCCCGCGGCGTGCACCTGCGGGGCAAAAGTGCCTGCGCACAACAGGCTCGATGCAATGGCGGCGGCCCGAAGTCGGTTCCTTAACGAGTGGTTCATCTGCTTCCCCAAGTAGTTGTTTGCGTGTGGGGATTGTCGAAGTTCTCGTCGCGCGGCATGTTGACGCGTATCAAGTCAGAGAAAACGCCCAACGTCCTGCGACAGCCGGTCGCGCCGCTCCCGTGAGCAGCAGTTCGAGCAGGTCGTGCACGCTGCGAATGGCGGAGCCGAACGGCAACGCTTCGCGGCCACGGAAGAACAGACCGTTTGCCACGTCCCCGCGCAACGCCGCCGCGAGCCGCGTGTCGATGCAGAAGTGCCCGAACTTCTCGATACCGTCGCGCCAGCCGCAAGCGCTCAGACATTCGAGCGCGGTCGGGCAAGCGTGTTTGAGCGCGCCGGCTTTCTCGCGAATTTTCGTCTCGTGCCGCAAATACCGCATCAGCCAGGGCGTTTTCACGGCACGCGCCGGCAGCCCCGTCACGCTGACGAACTCCACGATGTCCTCGGGCAAAGCGTCGGCCAGCACGCGCTTGAAGTTCGGATGCGCGTCGCCTTCCTCGGTGACGGCGAACGGCGTGCCGAGTTGCACGCCGCTTGCGCCCGCATTCAGCAGCGCACGCACCGCCTCATGACTATTGATGCCGCCCGCGACGATCAAAGGCACGTCCTGCCGGTTCAAACCGAGCGACGTGAAAACCGTGTCGAGCTCTTCGAGGACGCGCAGGAAATCGAAGCGTCGATCGTGTTGATCGGCCAGGTTGTTGACGCCGAGATGGCCGCCCGCGTGCGCTGGATGTTCGATCACGACGGCGTCGGGCAAACGGCCTTTCTTCATCCACTTCTTCAGCACGAGCGCGACGCCGCGGCTATCCGACAGAATCGGAATCAGTGCGACGTCGTGGCCTTGGGTCATGTCCGGCAAATCGAGCGGCAGACCCGCGCCCATGACGATCGCATCGGCACCGTTCGCACACGCGACGCGCACGTAGTCGGCCTGCGCGCTGACCGCTTTCATCACGTTGACGGCGATCATGCCGCGGCCCTCGCTCAGCGCTTTGGCGGCCTGGATCTCGCGGGCCAGCGCGGTGAGATTGGCCTGTTCGAGCGTGGCACGCTCGGGCGACTCGCGGCAACGTTCGATCAAATCGCGATGATGATGTCGCAGGTCGATACTGGCGATCGTGCCCAGCGCGCCTTCACGAGCGACGCTGCCGGCCAGCCGGTGCGCCGAGATACCGACGCCCATGCCGCCTTGCACGATAGGCAGCAGCGAGCGGCCACGAATGACGAGCGGCGGGAAAGAATGAGAGTTGAGCATGACTGGCCCAATGGCGGATTATCGAAGCGGTGATAATCGTTGGTTGGGCGCAGCCTGCGTTGTTTCAGGTCAATGTGCCGGTAAATGGCCGAGTCGTATGTGCCGATCCGTTGATGCCGGTCATGTGAATCGGATCACGCCTTGAATTGCATGGACTTGAGTTCGAGATACTCTTCGAGTCCATAGACGCCGTTCTCGCGCCCGAATCCCGACTGCTTGAAGCCGCCGAACGGCGCGGCCATGTTCCATGCACCGCCATTGATATCCACCTGACCGGTCCGGATCCGCCGCGCGATGCCGACCGCACGCTCGTCGCTGCCGGCCCATACCGCGCCGCCGAGGCCATACGGCGAATCATTGGCAATCCGAACCGCTTCCTCTTCGTCCTTGTAGGTGAGAATCGACAGGACCGGGCCGAAGATTTCCTCCTGAGCGATCGTCGCCTTGGGATGCACGCGGCCGAACACGGTGGGTTTGACGAAGAAGCCCTTCGACACCCCGTCAGGCAAGCCCGCGCCCCCCGTCACCAGCTCGGCGCCCTCCTCGATTCCCTTCGCGATGTAGTGCAGCACGCGCGCCTGCTGCGCCGCCGACGCCAGCGGGCCGAGACGGGTCGTTTCATGGCGCGGGTCGCCCGCCACGTATGTCTCGGCGACCTGCTTCGCCAGCGCGCGCGCTTCGTCGTAACGCGTCTCGGGCACCAGCATGCGCGTGTGCGCCGAGCATGTTTGTCCGGAATTCAGGAAACACGCGCTGACCGTGCCCTTGACCGCCGCGGCGAAATCCGCATCGTCGAGAATCACCGACGCCGACTTGCCGCCGAGTTCGAGCGCCACGCGTTTGACCGTCGCCGACGCCAGCTCGGACACCCGTTTTCCCGCGCGCGTCGAGCCGGTAAACGACACCATGTCGACCGACGGATGGCTCGCCAGCATTTCGCCCACCACCGGCCCATAACCGCTCACCAGGTTGAACACGCCGGCCGGCAGCCCGGCCTCGTGGATCGCCTCGGCAAGCACGAACGCGTTCAGCGGCGCGATCTCCGAGGGCTTGAGCACCACCGTGCAACCGGCGGCGAGCGCCGCCGCGACCTTCAGCGTGACCTGATTGAGCGGATAGTTCCACGGCGTGATCGCCGCCACCACGCCGACCGGCTCGCGCACCACCAGCGAATTGCCGACGCGTTCCTCATACTGGAACTCGCTCGCGAGCTTCGCATACGCGCCCCAGTTGTAGACAGGACCGCCCACCTGAATCGCGCGAGCGAGCTTGAGCGGCATGCCGACCTCGCCGGCGATCAAACTGGCCAGTTCGTCGGTGCGCGCTTTCAGGTTCGCCGCGATTTTGCGCAGAAACTCGCCACGCCCGGCGGCGGGCGTGGCGGCCCAGCCGTCGAACGCGACGCGCGCGGCGGCGATCGCGCTTTCGGCGTCGGCCTCGATACCTGCGGGGATGCGGCCCATGATCTCTTCCGTGCCCGAGTCGATCACGTCGATCGTGCTCGTGCCGCTCGGCGCGATCCACTTGCCGTCGATATAGAGTTGGTCGTAGGTCTTCATGATGGTCGGTCCCCTGTCTGCGTCTCCGGAATGGTCTTCTATTCTAACCAGCCAGCATGGGAAGGTTGATGCGGGTGCACGACCATCAAATAGCGAAAGCCGGATGTAGTACGATTGCATTGCAATGCGAAGCGCACGCCCGGAAAGCCCCGTCCAAGGGAACAACTATTATGAATATGCTTTCGATATGGCCAACCCTGGTCATTATCGGTGTCACGATCCTCATTCTGTCGGTGAAGCGAGTCTTTTCGTGCCTGGATACCGCGCCCGTTGCACATCAACACCGTCTGGATTCAATCGACGGATTGCGTGGCATTCTTGCATCAGCGGTTGTATTTCATCATTTCGTGATGACAGCCTACAACTTGAAGAACAGGACATCAGGGCTGCCGCCATCACCCTTTTACTCGTTCATCGGGCCGGGCGCCGTGGCCGTGTTCTTCATGATCACGGGTTATTTATTTTGGGGACGCCTGATCGATCGACAGGGCAACATCAAATGGCTTGAACTGTATGTCAACCGCGCATTCCGGATTTACCCGCTCTACCTGCTTCTGATCGTCGCGTATTTCATATTTGTCATTCGCCATGTCGGCATTGCGGCGACTCAGACAATGGGTCAAACGGCCGCGCAACTCTCGCAATGGCTTTTCTTCGGCATCGTCAACCAGCCGACACCGTTCCTCAATCGTCCCGAGTATCTGGGGCTGGTCGGGCAAACATGGAGCCTTCATTATGAATGGCTCTTCTACATGGCGCTTCCGCTGCTCGCTATTGTGGCCCGCGAGAAGGCTACGGTTGCCATCACTGCTTCAGCCTTCATTTTCATGCTGTTCGGCAATGCAGTGATCACCGATCTGTCCGTAGTCTTCATCGAACACTTCCTGATCGGCATGCTCACGGCGAGCCTGCTTCGGACATATCCCAAACTGAAGGGCAATGGCGCCGTCCGCTCGTTTGTTGCGATTGTTGCCGGCGCATTTGCGATCCTGATATCGGGCGGTCCTTATACGAATCTGGCAACCGTGCTTCTCGGCATATCGTTCTTTTGCATTGCTTCAGGGGCCTCGGCATTCGGCATCCTGACCGCAGCGGGCACGAAACGGCTCGGCAATATCAGTTACAGCATCTACCTGCTGCACGGGCTGATCATCAATCTGCTGATGCAGTTCCCCCGATACAACGCCAATCTTGTGTTCACCACCCAGCGATTCTGGCTTGTCACGTTTCTGACCTACGGTTGCATCATTGCCGTCTCGATTGCGACTTATTATGTGATCGAACGAGGTGGCATTAACCTCGGGCGCCGGATCATTCAAAATCTGCCGGCTAACGCCACGAGATCGAATAGCGCGCTGGCGGAATAGAAGCCGTTCGGATCGACAGGCGCGATTCGGGCGCCGGCGAGCACCGTTCGATGCTCGGAAAACAAAAGGCGTGCAACCGTTGCCGGTTGCACGCCCTTGGTCCTCAGAAAATCGACTCGCTACAGGATCACGTCCCTACTGTGCCACAGAGACGAAGCCCCTTATGAGCGAGCAATTTCGGACGCTTACTGCACGCCCTGACTCAACAGGAAGTCTTCGTAATTGCCGCCGAAATCGTTCAGCGTGCCGTTCGTCTTCACCTCGATGATCCGGTTCGCGAGGCCGCTCACGAATTCACGATCGTGTGAAACGAAGATCAGCGTGCCTTCGAACTTGTCGAGCGCGATCTGCAGCGACTCGATCGATTCCATGTCCATGTGGTTGGTCGGCTCGTCCATCAGCAGCACGTTGTGGCGGCCCAGCATGAGCTTGCCCCAGATCATGCGGCCCTTCTCGCCGCCGGAGAGCACCTTGACCGACTTGCGGATGTCGTCGGCGTTGAACAGCAGCCGGCCGAGCGTGCCGCGCACCATCTGCTCGTCGTCGCCTTCCTTGCGATAGACGTCGATCCAGTCCATCAGCGTGACGTCGTCCGGAAACTCCTCGTACGTATCCTGCGGCATGTAACCGATGTTCGCGTTCTCGGCCCACTTCACCGTGCCGTGATCGAGCTCCAGCTTGCCGAGCAGCGAGCGCAGCAGCGTGGTCTTGCCCGCGCCGTTCTCGCCGATGATCGCGATACGCTCGCCCGGCT